>Ga0075418_10000077_pt1 | contig 81229 bp, 87 predicted proteins | sample SoiMetdeltSBSDD2_FD_81776 | JGI IMG/M metagenome (GOLD analysis project Ga0075418, IMG submission 81776) | Bulk soil microbial communities from a Populus tree surrounding site in Tennessee, USA - Soil MetaG P. deltoides SBSDD2 | ecosystem: Environmental > Terrestrial > Soil > Tree plantation...
GGCAACAGCTCGGGGTTCTATCGCTATGTCCCCAACAAGAAGCACAAGCCTGCCAAAGGGGGTCAGCTGTTCATGTTGAAGGTCCAGCGCCAGGCGCTCGCGAACCTGGGAACCGGATACCCGAACGGCGCGACCTTTGATGTCGAGTGGGTGTCGATCGACACGCCAGACGATCAGTCACCGATCATGCCGGGTAACTTCGTCTGGGCACAGGGGCGCGCGAAGGACGCCGTCACATTTGCTCGCCTGGAGGGATGCTGGTACGGCGGCGACAGGCGTATCTATATAGTCTCGACGAGCGGCGGCGCCGTCCAGCAGGGGCAGATCTGGGTATACGACCCAAAGGAAGAAACGATCATGCTGCTGTTCGAGTCGCCCAGCATGGCGGTGTTGAACGCGCCGGACAACATCACCGTCAGTCCGCGTGGCGGCCTCGTCCTCTGCGAGGACGGCGGAGGCGAAGAGTTCCTCCACGGCCTGACCGTCGACGGGGAAATTTTCAAGTTTGCGAAGAACAACGTCGTCCTCAACGGCGAGCGAAACGGCATCACCGGGAACTTCGCCGGCTCGGAGTTTGCCGGTGCCTGTTACAGCCCTGATGGCGACTGGCTGTTTGCCAATATACAGAGCCCGGGAATCACCGTCGCGATCACAGGGCCCTGGCAGAACGGCGCTCTCTAACGAGAGCGCGACGTTGTCAATTCCCAACTCCCAAGATCCAAGCCTCAAAGAAGAGACGCGGCCGGTCACGATGACGCCGCGTTCCTTGGAGATTACGGTTCTCTCCTTCGCATTGCAGATCTGTCAGGAGTGAAGTCGCCGTTTACCAGAAAACCACGGGAAATCGCTGGCACAATGACTGCATTTCGGTCGACGCGTGACTGATCGACCCCGAGTGATCGTTTCCCTCCCGAATCCCTTAGAAGCAACGGCTGTCGCTGACTGGCTGCTTGCCGACGGATTCAATCCCGTTAAACGTTCGACCCCCCAGGCAGCCGCGGACGAAATGATCCTGCCGTTCGCGCTCCTCATCGCGGATGTCTCGCACCGCCGGCTCCTGATGCAGAGTCGCGGTCGCAATCCGCTGATGCCCACGATACTTATCGGCAACGCCGCGACGGCCTCTTCCGGCGACACGCTCGGTGCCCAGACGATGTACCTGAGCCGCCCGATCGACCGCGCGATGTTCACGTGCTTCGTCGCGATGGCGATGCTGGACAGCCGGCCGGTCCGACGGTCGGTTCGAAAGTCGGTCAATCGCTTCGATGCGGTGGCCAACGGCGTCCCCACCCACATCGTCGATGTCAGCCTCGAAGGTCTGCGCCTCGAGATGACGCGCGACAAACGCGCGGCCTTGCCGCCCTACTTCACCGTTCGCGTTCCTCTCGTCGGCGTTGCGGTGACTGTGCAGAGAATGTGGACGCAGTCTGCGGCGCGGCACGAGCCATCGGTCTGGTACGGTGGCGCGCTGTCGCAAAACCGATCTGCCATCATCCAGGCGTGGAGAACGTTCGTGGACACGGTTCCCGGTGCGTCTGATAGCCTGCTCGTCAATCCATAGTCGCTGTCCGGCTGAAGCCGGACACTACGTTCGGTAGTGCTGACCGGTCCGGCTACGTCACGTTCCGGTTTTGCAGGTTGATTTCGTCGAGTACCCGCTCGTCGTTTCGCCATTCGGCCTTCACCTTGACGTGAAGATCCAGGAACACGCGCGACTCGAAATGCGCTTCTAACGCGATGCGGGCGGCCGATCCGATCTGCTTGATCATCTTGCCGCCCTTACCAACGACGATGGCTTTCTGGGATTCGCGCTCTACCAGGATTGTGCAGTAAAGCTTCAGAAGCGTCCCTTCACTTTCATCGAATCGATCGACCACAAGCGCCGTTGAAAACGGCAGCTCGTCGCGCGTGTGCTGAAGCACCTGCTCGCGAACGATCTCGGAGACAAAGAAGCGCTCCGTTTGATCGGTCAGGTAATCAGGGGGATAGAGCGGCTCGCCCTCGGGCAGGTATTGGAGGAACAGTCGCTCGAGTGTGGTGAGGTTGGTCTCATCCAGCGCGGATACCGGCACGATTTCGGCGAACGGATGCGCCTGACGGTAGTGGTCGATTAGCGGCAGCAGGCGTGGCTTGGCAATGAGGTCAACCTTGCTCAGCACCAGGATGACGGGTGTCTTGACCTCTTTCACGACCTCCAACAGATAGCGATCGCCTGGACCCGATTTTACAGACGCATCAACTACAAGGGCGGGCAGATCCACCTCCCGCATCGCCTCGAGCGCCACGTCGACCATGCGCACGTTCATGCGGTGTGTCGGCTTGTGGACACCCGGCGTGTCCACAAAGACAATCTGCCCCTCCGGAACTTGTCCCGCCGAAGCTGCCGAAGGCAGCGAGTGCGGATAGTTTTTCACCCCAACGACTCGCGTGCGTGTCGTCTGCGGCTTGTCCGAGACGATGGCGAGTTTCTGACCAACGATCCGATTGAGCAGGGTTGACTTACCAGCGTTCGGACGACCAATGAACGAGACGAAACCGGCCTTCATTGTTCCGCGGTCGCGGTCGCATCTTTCCGTCGGCGCACGCGAACCTTGGTGACACGGCGGCGCTCGACCTCGAGCACTTCGAACGACAGCCCGTCGAGATCGACGATCTCGCCGACGTACGGCATGCGCCCGAGCGAGGACAGCACGTATCCCCCAACGGTTTCGAACCCTTCGCGCTCGATCTCGACGCCGAGGCGATCCCGCACCTCGTCGACGCTGACTTTGCCGCTGAAGACGAACACGCCGTCGCCTTCCTCGGTCACTGTTTCGCTCTCGACGTCGTACTCGTCACGGATTTCGCCGACGATCTCCTCGAGCAGATCCTCCACTGTCACCAGACCGGCGGTTCCGCCGTACTCGTCGACCACGATTGCCATCTGCGCCTGACGACGTTGCATCTCCTTGAGCAACTCCGAGACGCGCTTGCTTTCCGGCACGAAGTACGCCGATCGCATCATCGTCGTCAGCGGCGGTTCGGCTCCCGGGGGCAGCGCCACGAGATCCTTCACGAACACGATGCCCAGGATGTTGTCGAAGTTCTCACGAAAAACGGGCATTCGTGAGTACTGCTCTTCCCGGAAGAGCGTGCGCAGATCCTGAATTGTTGCGTCGCCGCGGATGGCGACAATATCGGGCCGCGGCGTCATCACTTCACGGACCACCGTCTCGGTGAAGTCGACGATCGACTGCAGCAGCTCTCGCCCTTCCTCTTGAGAAATCGTACCCTGCTCCTGCTCACCTTCCTTCGCCGGTGCCTGCGCCGAGGCATCCGTCGTCCCGTTCGGTATCTCGCGCCGCACACCAATCACGCGCAGGATGGTCGCCGTCACTGGCGTGAGCAGCTGCGCGACGGGATGGAAAACTGGCAGCAGCACGTCCAGCACACCTTCCGGATCGCGACGCACGATCAACATCGGCAAGACGTGTTCGCACACGACGACAAACGCAACGAGCGAGACGATGAACGTGGTAACCGAGAGGCTGTCGTGGATGTCGCTGAGCCGTGCGATGAGCGCGCCCGCGAGCACCGTGCACAAGCCGATCAGCACGCGGACCGGGACGAAGAGTTGAAGCGGATCGTCGAGGTAATGGCCGAGGCGATCGTCGCGGCCGCCGCGTTCGGCCATCAGGCGCAACGAGAGGCGCATAAGGGCACTGAACGCCGCCTGTACCACGCCCAGAAACACCGTGGCACACCCGAGGAGGAACAGCGCAAGTGGAGTCATCCTCGACCCCGCTCGATCAGACCTTCGTGCAAGCCACCCTTCCGGCGCAGACGACGCTCGATCCGGGCCATCCGGCCGTCATCTCGCTCGTGATCATAGCCAAGAAGGTGCAGGAGGCCGTGAAGCGCAAGTATCCGGAGCTCGGCCTGGACCGGGTGTCCGGCCTGAAGGGCCTGACGCCGCGCAACTCCGCTGGCAATCACGACTTCGCCCAGAAAACCGGGCTCGTCCGCGGGGAACGAGAGCACGTCCGTCGGGACATCCTTCGCACGATACCTTGCGTTGAGCTTGCGAATGCGCGCGTCTGAAACGAGCGCCACCACTACGGTACCCCTCGCCGTCCTGGGGGCGATCGCCTGGAGCCAGCGGGCCAGGCCGGGCGCCCGAAGACGAACGGCGGTCACCACCTCCACGGCAAGGGATGACGCGCCGCCGCTACGAGCGGCCATCGCCGCTGCGCCCGGCAGAGAGTGCGTCGTAGGCCCGGACGATTTGCTGCACCAGCTTGTGGCGAACGACGTCAGTGTCATCGAAGTAGATGAAGCCAATGCCTTCGATGTCCTTGACGATCCGCAGGGCCTCGACCAGGCCGGAGGTACGTGGATTCGGCAGATCGATCTGCGTGATATCGCCGGTGACCACCGCCTTCGATCCGAAACCGAGTCGCGTCAGGAACATCTTCATCTGCTCGGACGTCGTGTTCTGCGCCTCGTCGAGGATCACGAAGGCGTCGTTCAATGTGCGGCCGCGCATGAATGCGATGGGCGCGACTTCGATCGTGCCGCGCTCGACCAATCGCGTTGCGCGCTCGGTGTCCATCATGTCGTACAGCGCATCGTAGAGCGGACGCAGATACGGATTGACCTTTTCCTGTAAGTCTCCTGGAAGGAAGCCCAGTTTCTCACCGGCTTCAACGGCCGGCCTTGCCAGGATGATGCGACTCACCTTCTTGGCGACGAGATAACTTACAGCCTGCGCCATCGCGAGGTAGGTCTTGCCCGTGCCCGCGGGACCAACGCCGAAGACGATGTCGTAGCGTTCGATGGCGTCCAGGTAACGGCGCTGGTTGGTGCTCTTCGGGTTCACACGGCGGCGTGTCCCCTCAGGCTGCTTCTGGCCCTCGCGCAGGAAGTAATGGCGCAGGTCGACGCTGTCATCGTTGACCATCAGCCGCACCGCTGTCTTGACGTCGCCGTTCTTCAGCTCATACCCCTCGGAAATCAGACCGACCAACTGGTCGAAAATGCGCTCCACTTTCTGTTCGGCGGACCGTTCTCCTTCGACGATGAGCTCGTCTCCCTGGGTACGGATCTGGACGCCAAGGGCGGACTCGATGTGCTTGAGGTTGCCGTCGTGCGCCCCGTAGAGCGTCTCGAGTCCTTCCTGCGGAAGCGCGATCTTTTTCATGCGTCAAAGACACCGGGTGTGAATTTCCCGGCAAGACACGAGTGGAAAATCACACCCGGTGTCATGATTTCCGAATCTGTAGATGCAATTCCCGTAACTGTTTCTGATCCACGGCCGAAGGAGCATCCGACATCAGGTCGACCGCGGCGGCCGTTTTGGGAAACGCAATCACTTCGCGGATCGAACTTTCACTGCCAAGGATCGCGGCAATGCGATCCAGCCCGAGGGCAATGCCCCCATGTGGTGGTGTCCCGTATTCCAGCGCCTCCAGGAAGAAGCCAAAGCGAAGCTTCGCCTCCTCATCGCTGATGTTCAGCAGCGAGAAGATCCTCCGCTGCGTATCCGCGTCGTGAATTCGAATGCTGCCGCCGCCAATCTCGCTGCCATTGAGCACCAGGTCGTACGCCTTTGCACGCGCTGCGCCAGGCTGGGAGTCGAGCTTGCCGATGTCATCGTCGAGCGGCGACGTAAAGGGGTGGTGCATCGAGACGTAACGCTTCTCTTCAGCGTCCCACTCGAGAAGTGGAAAGTCCACGACCCAGGTAAAAGCAAACCTGTCGGTATCGAGCAGCCCGTTCTTCCTAGCGAGCGCGAGCCGGAGCTGCCCAAGCAGTTTGGACGTCGCATCCGGTTCGCCAGCGGCGACGAGAAGCAGGCCACCCTGCTGGACGCCTGCGGTATCGAGGACGCCGCGCACTGATTCCTCGCCGAGCGCCTTCATGATCGAGCTCGTCACCGTCCCGTCGTCGGCGCGGCGAGCCCATACAAGACCCGTCGCTCCCATGGCCTTGGCCTGATCGACGATGCCGTCGACTTCGCTGCGGGAATAGCCGCCGGCGTTGGGGACGACGAAGCCGCGCACCGTTCCACCGTTCGCCACGATCTCCTTGAAGACCCGGAAGCTGGACTCCCTGAAGAACTCGCGCAGATCCTGGATCGGCATGCCGCATCGGAGGTCAGGCTTGTCGGAGCCGTACTTCGCGATGGCCTCCGTGTACGCCATCCGGGGGAACGGTGTCTGAATTTCGCGTCCGACGACGGCAAAGATATCGCGCATCAGCGGTTCGATGATCCCAAAGATGGTGTCCGGCCGCGCGAATGACATCTCCACGTCGACCTGCGTGAACTCGGGCTGGCGATCGGCGCGCAGGTCTTCATCGCGAAAGCATTTGCAGATCTGAACGTAGCGGTCCATGCCGGCAATCATCAGGATCTGTTTGAAAATTTGCGGCGACTGCGGCAGCGCGAAGAATTCGCCCGGATGGACGCGGCTCGGCACCAGATAGTCGCGCGCGCCTTCGGGCGTGGACTTGGTCAGGATCGGCGTCTCGATTTCGAGGAATCCATTCGCGTCGAAATACTTCCGGATCGCGGTCGTGAGCTTGTGGCGCAGGATGATGTTGCTCTGGAGCCTTGGCCTGCGCAGGTCAAGATATCGGTACTTGAGGCGGACGTCTTCCGAGACCGGTGAATCATCAGCGATCGGGAACGGTGGTGTTTTCGCTTCGTTGAGCACCGTCAACTGACGCACGACGACTTCGACCTCGCCGGTCGGAATCTTTGCGTTCACGGTCTCCGCAGATCGGCGACGGACCTGACCGCGCACACCCACGACGTATTCCGAGCGCAGGCGCTTGGCCTTGGCCATCAGCGTCTCCTCGTCCTTGTCGAAGACCACCTGTGCCACGCCAGCGCGATCGCGCACGTCGATGAACAGCAAGCCGCCCAGGTCGCGAACCCGATGAACCCACCCGAGCAGCACGACGTCAGCCCCGACGTCGTTCGCCCGGAGCGCCCCACAGGTGTGTGTGCGGGTCAGGTCGCCCAGTTGCTCAGCCACGTTGCCTCAGTTCCTCGAGAATGGCGCCGCCGGCGGCGGCTTGGTCGTAGGTTGCCTGCGTCTGCGCGGAGAGGTTCTTCACCGTTACCGTCCCCGCCGCAATCTCGTTGCCCCCGAGGATGGCCACGAAGGGAATCGCCAGAGAATCAGCGTACTTGATTTGTTTGCCGATCTTGTCGGCATCTGGATAGACCAGGACGCGCAGCCCGCACTGGCGTAACACCCGTGCAACTCGCAAGGCGTGTGGCGCATCCGCGGCGTCGAAGACGGCCATCATCACGTCGGCGGCCGTGGTCGTGAGGTTCGGCGGGAACATCCCACGTTCCCCCATCACGACAAGGATCCGTTCCAGGCCCAACGAGAATCCACAGGCCGCCACACTCTGACCGAGGAACATGCCAACGAGGTTGTCGTACCGACCCCCACCGCCCAGGCTGCCGGCGAGATCCGGCACGGTGATCTCCATAATCGCGCCCGTGTAGTACGACAGGCCTCGCGCCAGGCTCGGATCGAAACGAAGTCGTGTTGCCGCACTCGTTCCCTGGGAATGGGCAAAGATGGCCTCGACGTTCTCGAAGGCCGCCAGGCCCGCTTCATCGCCGAGGACGTTGCGAGTCTGATCGCGCTGTTTCGTCAGCAGTTCGAACAACTCGAGGAGTCTGGCCGCGGCCGCCGATTCGACGCCGCGCGCGCGCATCTCACCCTTCACGCCATCGGGGCCGATCTTGTCCAGCTTGTCCACGGCCACGAGCGCTGTCCCGTGGAGCGATTCCGCAATCCCGGCCGCATTCAGTATCGATGTCAGCAGCTGCCGGTGATTGAGACGGATGATGAAGTCTGTGAATCCGAGCTCGGTCAGGGCATCCGAAACCGCCGCGCACACTTCAGCCTCGATCACTGGAGAAGTCGAACCGAGCGAGTCGACGTCGCATTGACAGAACTCGCGGAAGCGGCCGCGCGCCGGCCGATCCGCGCGCCATACCGGTTGAATCTGGTACCGCTTGAAAAGCCGTGGCAGCTTGCTTTGATACTGGGCAACCACGCGCGCAAGCGGAACCGTCAGGTCGTAGCGCAGCGCCAAATCCGCCTGCCCGCTCGCCTCGTGCTCTCCTCGTTTGAGGATCTTGAAGATGAGCTGATTGCCTTCCTCGCCGTACTTCCCCATCAAGGTCTCGAGATTCTCCACGGCCGGCGTTTCGAGCGGCTCGAAACCGTAGCGCTCGTACACACGACGAATCACGCCGATGACGTATTCGCGGCGCCGGATGTCCTCCGGGAGAAAGTCGCGCATGCCGCGCGCAGGTTCAGTGCGCGGCATCTAGGCAGGATTGCAGTAAAGCGGGCGGCGAGTTCGAACGAAGTCGAGCATCTTCTACTAATTATACGAGGCCGCCGAACCCGGAACCTGGAGCCCCGAACCTGGAACGGACAAATACCGAGTCCCGAGCCCCGGATCCAGCCTACAGCCGCGGCAGCGTCAGCCCCTGCTGTTTCTGATACTTGCCCTTTTTATCCGCGTAAGACACTTCGCAGGCTTCGTCACTCTGGAAGAACAGCACCTGCGAGATCCCCTCGTTGGCGTAGACCTTGGCCGGCAGCGGCGTCGTGTTCGAGATCTCGAGCGTGACGAAGCCTTCCCACTCCGGCTCGAACGGTGTGACGTTCACGATCAGGCCGCACCGCGCGTAGGTTGACTTGCCAACGCAGACCGTCAAGACGTCGCGCGGGATGCGAAAGTACTCGACCGTCTTGGCCAGCGCGAACGAGTTCGGCGGAATGATGCAGACGTCGGTCTTCATATCAACGAACGAGCGGTCGTCGAAATTCTTCGGGTCGACGACCGTGTTGTTGATGTTGGTGAAGACCTTGAACTCGTCAGCCACGCGGATGTCATAGCCGTACGACGAGAGCCCGTACGAAATCACCCCCTGGCGCACCTGACGATCCTCGAACGGCTCGATCATGCCGTGCTCGAGTGCCATGCGCTTGATCCACTTGTCGGATTTGATCGAGGGCATTCTCTGTGTCTTTCGGCTTTCTGCGTTCCTGGTTCCGTGTTGGCTACCGTCGCCCCAATAGCATCATGACGAGCATGAGCACGATGCTGGCAATAATGGACGAGGCGAGCGGGAAGTAGAAGGTGAAATTCCCTCTGCGAATGGTGAAGTCACCTGGCAGCCGGCCAATCGGCAGCCCGAGCGTCATCAGGAGGCCAACCCCGGCAACGAGAAGACCCAGGACAATGAGTGTTCGCCCCACGTCAGTCTCAAATCAGCTCGAGCCCCCGGAAGAAGTAACCCAACTCGAACGCTGCCGTTTCTGGGGCGTCGGAACCGTGCGTCGCGTTGCGTTCGATGGACGTCCCAAAATCCTTGCGCAACGTGCCTGCATCAGCCTTCGCCGGATCGGTCGCGCCCATGGTCGTCCGCCACGCCTTGATCGCGTCGGGGGCTTCGAGTGCCAGCACGATGCAGGGACCCGATGACATGAAGTCGGTCAACCCACCAAAGAAGGGACGCTCGCGATGAACCGCGTAAAACCCTTCCGCTTCTTTCTTCGTCAGGTGCTGCAGCCGCATGGCGCGCACGGTAAAACCGGCGGCCTCGATGCGCGCCAGGATCTGTCCTGCTTTGCGGCTGGCTACAGCATCCGGTTTGATGATTGCAAACGTACGTTCCATCTGGTTTCTATGATCCCATCTTTGATTTGATGATCTGTGATTGTTGAGTCGTTGTTGATTGTTGATTCTGGATTGGTGATTCGACAATCACAAATCCCCGATCATCAACGAATCAATAATCAAAGATCCTCAAATCAACAATTGGCGATTACCCCAACGCCTCGCGCATCCTGGCGCCCATGTCCGCCGGACTCTTCACCACGTGCACACCGGCCTTGGTCAGCGCGTCCATCTTCTCCGCCGCTGTTCCCTGCCCACCCGCGATGATGGCGCCGGCATGACCCATGCGGCGTCCGGGCGGCGCCGTTTGTCCCGCGATGAATCCAACAACGGGTTTCGTGAACTCTCGCGCGATGTACGCGGCGGCATCCTGCTCGGCGGTACCCCCGATTTCCCCGATCATGATGACGGCATCCGTGTCGTTGTCGTCCTTGAACAGCCTCAACGCATCGATGAAGCTGGTGCCGATGAGCGGGTCACCACCAATTCCGATGCAGGTCGTCTGCCCCATCCCCTGCTTCGACAACTGGTGAATCGCCTCGTAGGTAAGCGTTCCGCTTTTCGAGACGATCCCGATTCGGCCTTCACGGCAGATGTGACCCGGGATGATGCCTGCCTTTGCCTGCCCTGCCGTGATGATCCCAGGACAATTAGGGCCGATGAGGCGAGTCCGCTTTCCCTCCATGAAGGTCATCACCTTCAGCATGTCTCTGGTGGGAATGCCTTCGGTGATGCAGACGACAAGGGGGATACCAGCGTCGGTCGCTTCCATGATCGCGTCAGCCGCGAACGGCGGCGGTACGAAGATGACACTGGCAGTCGCGCCAGTCTCACGAACGGCATCGTGCACGCTGTTGAAGATCGGCCAGCCCTCGTGCGTCGTGCCACCTTTGCCGGGAGTGACCCCGCCGACTACTTTGGTTCCATAGGCCGCGGCTGCTTTGGCGTGGAAGGTCCCCTCACGGCCCGTCAGCCCCTGCACGATCAGCCTGGAGTTTCGATCGAGTAGAACAGCCACTTTTGACCTTTGACCTATTGTCCGCTCGCGAGCGACACAACCTTCTCGGCAGCTTCACCCATGGCGTCCGCGGTCGTGAAGTTCAAGCCGCTCTCGCGCAGCAGCCGCTTGCCTTCTTCGACGTTCGTGCCTTCCATCCGGATGACGATGGGGACCCGGACACCCAGTTCCCGCACGGCGGCGATCACACCCTGCGCGAGCACATCGCAGCGCAGGATGCCGCCGAAGATGTTGATCAGCACCGCCTTGACGTTCCGGTCGGCCATCAGGATCCGGAACGCGTTCTTGATCTGTTCCGCGGTGGCACCGCCACCGACATCAAGGAAATTCGCCGGCTCTCCCCCTGCCAGCTTGATGATGTCCATCGTCGCCATGGCCAGGCCAGCGCCGTTGACCATGCAACCGATATTGCCCTCGAGGCGGATGTAGTTCAGCGAGAACTTCGAGGCTTCGACTTCGAGCGGATCCTCTTCGGTCAAATCGCGCAGGTCGCGCAGATCCGGATGCCGATAGAGCGCGTTGTCGTCGAATGACACCTTGGCGTCGAGCGCCAGAAGATCGCCGCCCTTCGTCAGGATGAGGGGATTGATTTCGATCATCGACGCGTCCGTCTCGATAAACGCCTTGTAGATCGAGTCGAGCAGCTTGACCAGCTTGTTCGCGGCGCCCGAGGCCAGTCCCATCCCGAACGCCAGCTTCCTTGCCTGGAACGGGATGACGCCGGTGCCCGGATCGATCTGCTCGCGCAGGATCTTTTCCGGCTCCTTTGCCGCCACCTCCTCGATGTCCATGCCGCCCGCCGCGCTGCAAATGATGACGGGGCTCGCCGATGCGCGATCGATGACAATGCTCAGATAGAGCTCGCGCTCGATCTGCAGGCCCTCCTCGATCAGCACGCGACCGACTTTGCGACCTTCCGGGCCGGTCTGATGAGTCACGAGCGTCATGCCGATCATTTGCTTCGCGAGTTGCTCGGCTTCATCCGCCGACTTCGCAATCTTGACGCCACCACCCTTGCCTCGACCGCCGGCATGAATCTGCGCCTTGACGACCGCGATGTTGCCGCCAAGACGCCTCGCGATCTCGCCAGCCTCCTGGGACGAGAATGCGACTTCGCCGCGCGGAACGGTCACACCAAAGCGCGCGAGCACTGATTTGGCTTGATATTCGTGGATTTTCAACAGGGGATCCGATCTACGGCCGCGAACCCAGACAGCCACTCATCGTAGTTCATCACCGCTGCGCTCGTCCAACCAGCAGACGGTGCGAGAGATCAATCCTCGATCCTCGTTTTCAGGGCGGGCTCAGGACCCGCCTCTCCTTAGCTGTTTACGAATCTTGTAGCGGCGGCCCTGCGCTGGCCTGAGCCAAGTCGAAAGTAAGGCTACATTCCGATAACGTCGACGAGTTCCTTTACGGCTGCCGCCGACTTCTTCAGCGCCGCATCTTCCTCCGCCGTGAGCTTGATCTCGACAATCTGTTCGATGCCTTTTGCTCCGAGTTTCACCGGCACACCGACGAACAGATCGCGGATGCCGTATTCACCCTGGAGAAACACTGAGCAAGGCAGGATCTTCTTCTTGTCCTTCAGGATGGCTTCGCACATCTCAGCCGCCGCCTGACCCGGCGCGTACCACGCGCTCGTGCCCACGAGCTTGGTGATCTCCGCGCCACCGTCGGCGGTCCGCTTGCAGATGGCATCGATTCGATCTTTCGGCAACAGCTCGGTGAGAGGAACGCCGGCAACTGTCGAATATCGCGGGAGCGGCACCATCGTGTCGCCATGACCGCCGAGCACGAATGAGTGAACGTTCTGGACCGAGACCTTCAGCTCCATCGCCACGAACGTGCTCATCCGCGCCGAGTCGAGGATACCGGCCATGCCAATGATGCGTTCGCGCGGAAATTTGGTGAGACGGAAAAGCGCCTGCGACATCGCGTCAAGTGGGTTGGCAACGGGAACGACAATGGCGTTCGGGCAGTGCTGCACGAGATTCGGCGCGATGCTCTTCATGATCTCGAAGTTGTCGCGCACGAGATCATCGCGGCTCATGCCGGGCTTTCGTGGCTTTCCCGATGTGATGACGACGATATCGGAGCCGGCGGCGGCACCCCAGTCGGCTCCGCCAATCACGCGTGAGTCCGATCCAATCACCGGACACGTTTCATAGATATCGAGCGCAACACCGGCTGCTTTCTGCTCTGCGATATCGATGATGACGACATCGGCCAGTTCCTTTTCCGCGATCGCGCGAGCCACCGTCATGCCGACGTTCCCGGCGCCACCTACCACTGTCACTTTGCGATTCATGCGTTCCTCGTCTCGTGTGCGCGGCTTAGGTCAGTGTCCCGCAGCCACGCATCGAAGTACTCACAGTTTCTGTTGAAAAGCCTGTTGAAAACCCGGTCCGCGGCCCCGATTGCGGCGGATGATCCTGAATGTTTTAGCGGTTTGCACCATCGTTGTGCGAGTGTTACATCGGGCCAGGGGCAACAGGCTACCGGCCGTTGAATGCTCCGTTGCAAAACGCCAAGTATAATCTGCGTTTGTCGTTTCGCCGGGACTCGGACGAGCAAGAACTCGGTCCGCGGCCCTTAGTCCTTAGCGTGTAGCTCGCAAGAGATCCCCGCGTGAAGATTCTCGTTGCCGACGACCTGCCTGCCTCCGCACTCGATCTGCTGCATAAGGAAGGTTGGGACATCGATGCTCGAACCGGCCGAACGCCAGAGCAGCTTGCCCACGATCTCAAAGACGCCGACGCCATCATGGTTCGCAGTGCGACGCGCGTGACGTCCTCGCTGATCGACGCCGCGCCCAAGTTGCGTGCCATCGCGCGTGCGGGCACTGGCGTGGACAACGTGGACGTCCAAGCCGCAAGTGCCCGCGGCATCGTTGTCATGAACGCCCCGGGGGCCAACAGCGTCAGCGTCGCCGAGCTCGCAATGGCGCTTGTACTGGCGCTGGCCCGGCACATCCCGGGTGCCGATCAGGCGATGAAGCAGGGGAAGTGGGAGAAGAAGAAGTTCCTGGGCGAAGAATTGCGAGACAAGGTCCTCGGTCTCGTTGGACTGGGCCGTATCGGGCAGGAGGTGGCGCGGCGTGCCTCGGCGTTCGGCATGACGATCCTCGCTCACGATCCCTTCGTGTCCGAGCAAACGGCCGCCCAGTTGGATGTGGAGCTCGTCGCCCTCGATGACCTGTTTGCGCGAGCCGACTTCGTTTCGTTGCACATGCCGTCGACCGATCACACCCGCCGCCTCGTCAATGCGGAACGATTAGCAAAATCCAAGAAAGGCATTCGCATCGTTAATACTGCGCGTGGCGATCTCATCGATGAGACGGCCTTGGCCGATGCAATCGAGTCGGGGCATGTGGGTGGTGCCGCACTCGATGTCTTCGAGAAAGAACCGACGGTCGATCATCGGCTGCAGAAATTGCCGCAAGTCGTGGCCACGCCGCATATCGCGGCCTCGACCCGCGAAGGGCAGGAACTGGTCGGCGCCGAGACGGCCGCGGCCCTTCGTGACTTTCTCAAGGACGGGACCATTCGAAACGCGGTCAACTTTCCATCGCTGTCACCTGAAGAATTCAAGCGGCTCCAGCCGTTTGCCGTTCTCGGTGAGCGGCTCGGCACGTTCATTGCCCAGATGAACGACGATCGAATCCGCGAGGTCAGCCTGCGGTATTACGGAGAGCTGGCACAGAGCCGAACTGGAATGATCGTCAACGGCGTCCTGGCCGGCTTGTTCAAACCCGTGCTCTCGACCGGCGTCACAGTCGTCAACGCGCGCAGCGTGGCCGCCGAGCACGGGATCGAAATCATCGAATCACGCAGTACCCGCCCACGGAACTACAGGAGCCTGATCTCGATCAAGATCCGGACTGCCCACGGCGAGCGGTGGGTCGAAGGCGCCGTGTTCGAAAACACCGGGCCCCGGCTCGTGATGGTCGATGGGATTGCCGTCGAAGCACCGTTGGGCGGAACGATGTTCGTGATGACCAATCGCGATCAGCCCGGCGTGATCGGCCGAGTCGGAACCATCCTTGGAAAGCATGGCGTGAACATCGGGAACTTCGCGCTCGGCCGTGGCGAAGGTCATGCCGTCGGCGTCGTCATCGTCGACGAAGACAAGCCGATACCTGACGCCGTGTTGGACGAGCTGCGAGAGGTGAAGGAAATACAGGAAGTACGACTGGTGCGGGTTTAGCTATCGCGATCGCACTGGCTGATTCAGAACACCCTACCGGGAATCTGCGTTCGACAACTGGATCGTCGTCTGGGCGCCGTCGCTCGTGGATTCCAGCGTCACGGCATCATCACCAATCGACAACACGCGGTAACCGGTATCGAGTATGTCGCCTTCCTTGACCAGTGAGACGCCCTGAAGCGAGCTGAGGATCGCCGTTCGCTGCGCAACCCCCTCCACGACACTCGTCGCGATGCCAGCCAGCCCGTACGGTGGCCGCCGCGGAGCAACAACGACCGGGGCAGGAACGTCAGTGACGGGGGGTGCAGCAATCTCCACGACGCGACTTGCCGGCAAGCCGAATCGAAATGCGTCGCGCGCCGGGTGTTGGTATGCGCTTACTTCTGCGAGCTTGGTCTTCAACCGATCGGCCTGCGCGCCCAGGTCGACAGCGGCACCGGATCGGTCGATTGCCTGTGGCACGACGGTTGGTGGCGCTTCTCGATTTCGCTCAATCGGCGCGACGAAAGCCGCGAGAGCGGTTACGAGCACGGCCCCACCCGACGTCAGCGCGTACAGCCTCCAAGTCATCAGGGGACATACATTTTAGCACCTGAGCATGCCGCTTGCCGCAAACGGCGCCTCGCCGATTCGATGCTATTATTCGTCGTGCCCCCGGTTGCGTTTCTCGATCCATTCCTGAGAACGTCTACCCTCCGCGCTGTCGCCGTCATCCCTGCCCGATTCGCCTCTACGAGACTCCCCGGGAAGCCGCTTGCCGACATTGCCGGTCGCCCGATGATCGAGCATGTCTATCGCCGCGCTGCCGACACGCGTGGCATCGACGCGGTGGTCGTCGCAACCGATGACGAGAGGATCGCAGCCGCGGTCCAAAAATTCGGCGGCATCGCCAGGTTGACACAGGCCACGCATCGAACCGGCACCGACCGGATCGCGGAGGTCGCCCGCGATTTGTCGTGCGACATCCTGGTCAATGTTCAGGGGGACCTCCCCCTCATCGAGCCGGGCATGATCTCAGAAGTGTTGGAGCCGCTGATCTCAGACGCAACCGTCACCATGTCAACGCTGCGGCAGGCGACGAGTGATCCCTCGGAGATCTCGAGTCCACACGTCGTCAAGGTCGTCGTCGACCATCGTAATGACGCGCTGTACTTCTCGCGATCGCCGATTCCGTTTCGACGGGATGAGGGTCTGGCTGACCGCCTGCGCCAAAGCTCCGGCGGTCAAGGAGCCGAACAGCAGGTTTACAAACACATCGGGCTGTACGGCTTTCGACGCGACTTCCTGCTCGCGTTCACGGCGCTGCCGCAGACGCCGCTCGAGCAGGCTGAATCGCTCGAACAGTTACGTGCGCTCGAACATGGGTTTCGGATTCGTGCCGTGGCAACCAAGTACGAATCCATTGAAGTGGATACTCCCGAGGATCTTGAACGCGTGCGCCAACTGCTGGCGACACGTGTGTGAGGTGGCATGAGTCAGCGACCCGACAGCCGACCTGTGAAATACGTTTTCGTGACCGGTGGTGTGGTTTCTTCGCTCGGAAAAGGATTGGCAGCGGCATCGATCGGCCGCCTGCTCGAGGACCACGGCTACAAAGTGGCCCTGCAAAAGTTCGACCCGTATATCAATGTCGATCCGGGCACGATGAGTCCGTATCAGCATGGCGAGGTTTACGTCACCGATGACGGCGCGGAAACCGATCTCGATCTGGGGCACTACGAGCGCTTCACCAGCATGGTGGCCTCGCGGAACAGCAATTGGACGACCGGCAAGATTTACTTGTCGGTGATTCAGAAGGAGCGCCGCGGCGACTATCTCGGTCGCACCGTCCAGGTCATTCCGCACATCACCAACGAGATCAAGGATGCGATTCGGCTGGCCGGGCGTGACGTCGACATCGTCCTCGTCGAAATCGGCGGTACCGTCGGCGACATCGAGAGCATGCCGTTCCTCGAGGCGATCCGTCAGTGCCGACTCGACGTGGGCCGCGAGAATACGCTTTATATCCACCTCACGCTCGTGCCGTACATCGGCACGGCCGGCGAACTGAAGACCAAGCCCACCCAACACAGCGTGCGCGATCTCAGGTCACTCGGTATCCAGCCGGATGTGTTGCTCTGCCGCACCGACCGCTTCCTCGATCAGGACATCAAGCGCAAGATCGCCTTGTTCTGTGATGTGCCCGAAGAGGCCGTCATCACCGCCAAGGATGTGGACACGATTTACGAGGTGCCGCTCGTCCTCAAGACTGAAGGACTCGATCAGATCGTCCTGAAACAGCTCGGTCTGCCGCTCACCGAGGCCCACACCGCGGCGTGGGAGGAGCTCGTCGATCGAATCAAGCATCCGGTGAACGAAATCATCATTCACGTCGTCGGCAAATACACCGGCTACGAAGACTCGTACAAGAGTCTCAACGAAGCGGTGTATCACGGCGGCTTTGCGCATCGCCTGAAAGCTCGATTGAATTGGGTCGAGGCCGAGGCGCTCGAACGCGAAAGTGGTGCATCACTGCTCGAAGGTGCGCACGGCATCCTGGTCCCGGGAGGATTCGGCTCACGAGGCACGCGCGGCATGATGAAGGCCGCTGAGTACGCCCGCGAGCGCGGCGTACCGTTCTTCGGCATTTGCTACGGCTTCCAGTGGGCGACCGTGGAGTACGCAAGACATGTGTGCGGTCTCGAGGGGGCCGACTCCACCGAGGTCGACGAGAACGCGCCGCACAAGGTGATTTACAAGCTTCGTGACCTGCTTGGCGTAGACGATTTGGGTGGCACCATGCGGCTCGGCCGTTATGCCTGTGAACTTGCAAAGGGATCGCTGGCCGAACGCGTCTATGGGACCTCACTGATTCACGAGCGCCATCGGCACCGGTTCGAATTCAACTGCCTCTACGAGCCCGCGTTGCTCGAACAAGGCCTGCACATTTCCGGCCGCTCGCCGGATGGGAAGTTCGCGGAGATCGCCGAGCTGCCCGCGCATCCCTGGTTCCTGGCCGTGCAGTTTCACCCGGAGTTCCAGTCCAAGCCGCTCAGACCGCACCCCCTCTTTGCAAGCTTTGTAGATGCGGCGTATCGGCACAAAGCCGGGAAACTCGCCACCGCGGACGTCACGATGGCTCGCTGAGGACGCCAACGCTGACGCGCGAGCTGAAGCCCGCGCTCTACGCCACGGAGATCAAGCAACGATCCCGATGTGTAGAGCGGGGGTTTTAGGCCCCGCGATCTTCGCGTGGCAGTTAACAAAGATCACTAGAATAGAGACGTGAATCCGGTCGCGATCGGGACAGTCGCCGTGGGCGGGGGGAACCCGCTCGCCTTCATCGCTGGCCCCTGCGTGATCGAAAGCGCCGCGCACGCGATCGAGACGGCGTTCGCCATTCGCGATATTGCCACCCGTGCGCGTGTCCCTGTCATCTTCAAAGCGTCTTACGACAAGGCGAATCGGACGTCGCGGAACTCGTTCAGAGGCCCCGGCCTCAACGAAGGTCTGCGGATCCTGTCCGACATCAAGGCGCGAACCGGGTTGCCAATCCTTACCGACATCCACGAACCTGCACATGCCGCAGCGGCTGCCCAGGTCGTCGACGTTCTGCAGATCCCGGCGTTCCTGTCGCGTCAAACCGATCTCGTGGTGGCAGCAGCCCGCACCGGGAAAGCGGTGAACGTCAAGAAGGGGCAATTCCTCTCGCCTCGCGACATCAGGCACGTGGTCGACAAGATAACGAGTGAGGGAAATTCGGCCGTCCTGGTCACGGAGCGCGGCGTGAGTTTCGGTTACAACAACCTCGTCGTCGACATGCGCGCCTTCCCGATGCTGCGCGAACTCGGTTACCCCGTTGTCTTCGACGTGACGCACAGCCTGCAGCTCCCGGGCGCCGGCGACGGAGTCACGACTGGGCTGGCAGAGTACATCGAACCACTGGCATCCGCGGGCGTCGCCGCCGGAATTGACGCGGTCTTCATGGAGGTTCACGAAGAACCGGCACGAGCCAGAAGCGATGCAGCGAACGCCCTTCGGCTCGACAAGCTCGAATCGCTCATGCTCAAGCTGACGCGCATCGACGCGGCCATCCGCGACCTGCCGGCGTCACGACCTCAATCGCACGAACCACGCGGGGTGACGATGTGAGTGACGAGGTGATCGCACCACCTGCCCTCGACCTGACGCTTGCACGTAAGGTCCTTCAGACCGAAGCGGCGGCGATACTGGCGCTGATCGACCGCCTCGGGGATCCATTCGAGCGCGCTGTGCGTCTGCTGCTCGAGTGCAAGGGTCGAGTCATCGTGACCGGCATGGGCAAGTCGGGCATCATCTGCCGCAAGATTGCAGCGACGCTGACGAGTACTGGCACGCCGGCTTTCTTCCTTCACCCGGCAGAGGCCATACATGGCGATCTCGGCGTGCTGCAGTCGCAGGACGTGATCATCGCGCTCTCCTATAGCGGCGAGACCGACGAACTGCTCCGTTTGCTCGAAACCATCAAGCGGCTCGGTGCGAGCCTCATCGCCATCACCGGCGACTGCCGTTCTACGCTGGGAAAGGCCGCCGACGTGGCACTCGATTGTCGCGTCTCCGAGGAAGCCTGTCCGATGAATCTCGTCCCGACGGCCAGCACGACCGCTGCGCTCGCGCTCGGCGATGCGATCGCGATGACGTTGCTGGTGGCCAAAGGATTCAGCCAGGAGCATTTCGCCAGCCTGCACCCGGGCGGAAAGCTTGGGAAACGATTGATGCACGCCGAACAACTGATGCAAGGGGGGGATCAGGCCCCCATCGTGAAGGCCAGTACGCCGATGCCCCAGGTCATCTACGAGATATCGAGCAAAGGACTGGGCATGACGTGTGTCGTCGACGACGAAGACGTCTTGTCGGGCATCATCACGGACGGTGACCTCCGTCGTCACATGACGGGAACGAGCAACCTGCTCAACCGAACGGCCGGCGATGTGATGACGCGCAACCCGATCACTATCCGCCGGGACACCCTCGCAGCCGAGGCGCTGTTGGTGCTCGAGCGCCGCAAGATCACCTCAATCGTCGTCGTCAACGACGACCAACGAGTCCAGGGTGTCGTGCACTTACATCACCTATGGCGTACTGAATTGTTCTAGCTCCCATGAGTGACTACGCCCTGCTTGCCGTGCTCTTTGCGCTGCTGCTGGGCCTGGTCGCCGGCAAGGCCTGGGAGCGCTACAAGCTCCGCGACGGCCGCTGGGTGGATCGGCGCCGGCTTCGCGAGACGCCCCATTACATGCTCGGCCTCAACTTCCTCGTGGACAATCAGGTCGATCAGGCGGTCGAGGAACTGACCCGGGCCACCAGCACGGACACCGATGCCCTCGAAATCCAGATGATTCTGGGCAACCTGTATCGCCAGAAAGGACAGGTCGGCCGGGCGATCACGGTTCATCAGGGGCTGCTCCAGCGGCCGGATCTCCGTCCCATCGAGCACGCGCACGTCCTCTTGTGCCTCGGTCTCGACTACAAGCATGGCGGCTTTATCGACCGCGCGCTCGAAACATTTCAGGAAGTCGTACGCCTGGATCCCCGGAACCGGTATGCCTTCGTGAACCTGCAGAAGCTTTACGAAGACCAGCGACAGTGGGCCGACGCGGCAGGCGTGCGAGAGAAAATCGCCGCGCTCGACGAGGACAAGCCGCAGGCCAACAATCAGATTCTCGGCTTTCTGCGCAACGAAGTCGGCGAAACCTTGATTCGCGCCGGCGATGACGCGGCTGCGGCCCGGGCCTTTGCAGCCGCGCTCGATACCGATGCGCGAACCGCGCCGGCGTATCTCAACCTCGGTGACATGCGTGAACGCATGGGGCAACTTGCAGGGGCGGTCGAGGCGTGGGAGAAGCTCGTGCAGACTCTCCCCGACCGCGCGTATCTGGCGCTCGATCGTCTCGAGCGTGCCTATCATCGGGCTGGTTCCCCGCAACGGTTCGGCGACCTGTGCGCGCGGCTCATCGACCAGAATCCGCAGGACTGGCGAACCCGGCTTGCGCTGTCACGCCATCTGGCTGCCGACGGCCGGCACCGCAAGGCGTTCGAGCTGCTCCTCGACGCGCTGCCGCACAATCCGCACGGCCTGGCGATCCACCACGAAGTCTGGAAGGCCTTGCTCGCCCTCGATCTCGACCAGGCGCTGGTGCGGCAGTACATCGAGTTGACGCGCAGCGCTGTCTTCTACCTGGACCCGCACGTGTGCCTGCACTGCCGTTACAGGAGCACGGAATTACTGTGGCAGTGCCCGCAGTGCCACGAATGGAATACCTTCGTCGAGGAGCGCATGTCGCCGGCCAAAGATTCGGCGGCGGCGGAAGTCGGGGGATAAACGGGTTGCGCAACCGGGTGGCTGGGTTGACATGAAACGTGTCGGGCTCACTGGCGGCATCGCCACCGGGAAAAGCGTCGTTCGAGCAGAGCTCGAGCGACTCGGTGTGCCGACCATCGACGCCGACGTCGTCGCCCGTGACGTCGTCGCCGCGGGCACTCCAGCTCTTGCGGCGATTCTCGAACGGTTCGGAGCCGGCGTCCTCGGCGCCGATGGTGCGCTCGACCGCCGGAAGCTGGGGTCGATCGTGTTCGCGGACGAAGCCGCGCGGTACGACCTGGAGCAGATCGTTCATCCGGCCGTCAAGGCCGCCATCGACACGTGGCTCGACGCGATGAGTGGCACACACAACATCGCCGTCGCCGTCATTCCGTTGCTTTACGAAGCGGGCCGGGAGAGAGACTTCGATGTCGTCATCACGACGGCCTGCAGCGCGGACGAGCAGCTTCGCCGCGTGATGACGCGTGACACTCTGAACGAGCTTCAGGCCAGGCAGCGCATCAATGCGCAGCTCTCGACCGAGGAGAAGGTTCGCCGCGCGGACTACGCGATCTGGACCGACGGAACGCACGAAAACACGAAGCGCCAGGTCGTCGAAACGCTCGAGCAGCTAGCGCGCAGGTAGGCCCACCTCCACGCGCTCCTGCGCCGCGTGCAGCGTGTTCATCATCAGCATCGTGATCGTCAGCGGTCCGACGCCGCCTGGCACGGGTGTCAGGGCGCCCGCCACTTCGACGACCGCCGGATGGACATCGCCGACGAGCACGGAGCCCTTCGCGTGGAAGGATGCGAGCCTGGGGTGCCCGGCGGGAAACAGCTGCGCGGCGACCGCCGGATCCGTGACGCGATTCATCCCAACGTCGATCACCGTCGCGCCCGGCTTCACAAAGTCTTTCGTGACCAGTCCCGCGCGCCCGACAGCGGCGACGAGGATATCGGCCTGACGACAAACCGCGGGCAAGTCAGGCGTGCGCGAATGACAAATCGTCACCGTCGCATCGCGATGCAGCAGCAGCATCGCCATCGGCTTCCCGACAATATCGCTGCGACCGATCACAACGGCATGGCGGCCGCGGATCTGAATCTTCTCGCGCTCGAGCAGCTCGATGACGCCCGCGGGCGTGCATGCCACCAGCTTCGGACGGTTCTGTGACAACAGGCCTACGCTCTCGGCCCCGAAGCCATCCACATCTTTGTCCGCTGCAATCGTGTCGAAGACGCGCTGCTGCGCTCCTGCGCCCATCGCTTTCGGCAAAGGCGACTGGACCAGGATGCCGTCGTGCACCGGACTCTCATTCAGTCGCTCGACCAGCGCCAACACGTCGCCCAGCGTTGCCGACTCCCGCATCCGTTCAAGGTCGACCCTGAAACCGACGTCCCCCCCGGCTTTGACTTTGTTGCGAACGTAAACCTGTGATGCCGGATCGTCGCCAACGAGCACGATACCCAACCCGGGCGGCCGGCCATGTTTGCTGACGAACTCCCTGACCTGCGGTTTGATTTCCTCCTGCATCCGCGTTGCGAGCGCCTGTCCGTCGAGCACACGTGCCGTCATACCGAGATGATCTCCTCAGAGGCCTTATCGTGCCGACCCGACTGTCGCCTGCTGCCGCCTCCTGAGCTCGCTGTGCTTGTATCCGTACGCGAAATACAGCACGAGCCCGATCGCCATCCAGATCACCAGTCGCATCCAGGTGTCGAAGGGCAATCCCAACATGAGCGCGAAGCTGACGAGGGCCGAGAGAATAGGAATGAACGGCACCAACGGTGTCTTGAACGGGCGATGGAGATCAGGCCTGCGGTAACGGAGGAAGATCACGCCAATGGAAACGATGACGAATGCGAGGAGCGTTCCGATGCTCACCAGCTCACCGAGCGCGCCGATTGGCGTGAACCCGGCGGCAAGCGCCACGATAATGCCGGTGATGATGCTCGTGATGTGCGGGGTCCGGAATTTCGGATGAATCTTTCGGGCAAATGGCGGTAACAGGCCGTCGCGCGACATCGAGTAGAAGATGCGCGGCTGCGCCATCATCAGCACCACCATCACCGAGCTCAACCCGGCGATGGCGCCAAGCTCCACGAGCATGGTCATCATCCTGAGCAGCGTGCTGCCGCCCGAGGCCGCTTCAGCGGCGCGAATGGCGACGACCATTGGCGCCGGCGATCCCAGCATGTCGCGATACGGCACCAGGCCAACCATCACGCCGGAAACGAGTATGTACAGGATGGTGCAGAGCGCGAGCGAGCCGAGGATGCCAACCGGCATGTCTTTCTGCGGGTTCCTGGCTTCTTGCGCCGCCACCGAGACGGCGTCGAATCCGATATAGGCGAAGAAGATCACCCCTGCTCCACGCAGGACCCCGCTCCAGCCGTACTCGCCGAACGAACCGGTGTTTGGCGGGATGAAGGGCTGCCAGTTGTCGCTGTTCACGTAAGCAGCGCCGCCAAGGATGACGATCAGAACGACCGCGACCTTGATGATAACGATCACGGAGTTGACGTTGGCCGATTCCTTGATCCCGATCACGATAAGGATGGTGACCGCTATCGCGATCAAGACGGCTGGTAGATTCAGGTACGCGTCTGGATTACATCCGGCGGCCGGAACAAAGGTACAGGGCGCAGACGAGAGCGAAGCCGGGATGGTGATGCCGAGAAAGTCGTGCAGAAAACTGGTGAGGTGTCCCGACCATCCGACCGCGACGGTGGCGCCTCCCAGCGCGTACTCGAGGATGAGGTCCCACCCGATGATCCAGGCAATGAACTCACCGAGCGTGGCGTAGCCGTAGGTGTACGCCGAGCCCGCGATTGGCACCGTTGACGCGAATTCCGAGTAGCACAGTCCGGCCAGTGCGCTCGCCACGCCTGCCACCACCATGGACAGAACGATCGCGGGACCTGCATACTGGGCGGCCGCTTGTCCCGTGAGCACGAAGATGCCGGTCCCGATGATCGCGCCAATCCCGAGCGTCACGAGATTGGTGGGGCCAAGGACCCGCTTCAGGGAATGCTCCCCGGTCACCTCTGCTTCGGCTTTCAGCTGCTCGATCGACTTCGTCGCGAACATGGACATTCGACGATTCCTCAAATTGAGCTAGAAGCTGGCCACAGGCTTTCTGGTCCGCCGTGCGGGTTCTGCCTGTTGCCTGTGGCCCGATTATATTCGTGTCACCGCAGCCGCCGTCCGTAGATACGCGCGCACGCGAGCCGTTGGGTCGCCGCCCTCGAGCAAATCGCTGATGACGGCGACGCTCGACGCACCAGCCGCCCAAACCGACGCCGCCGTTTCAAGAGTGATACCTCCGATGGCGACGACCGGCACCCCTTTCGATCGCCGCGCTGCCTGAGTGACCTGCGCCAGGCCCACGGCGTTGTAGCCGGTTTCTTTCGTGCGAGTGCCGAACACAGGTCCAATCGCGATATAGCTGACCGGCTCCCCGGCCGCGCGTTCGATCTGTTCATCCGTGTGCGTTGAAAATCCGATCACGGCCGAAGGCCCCAATAGACCACGGACCTGCGCCGGCGGCAGATCCTCCTGCCCCACGTGCACGCCGGCGGCTCTCGACATCAAAGCGAGATCGGGCCGATCGTTGACGATTACGACCGCACCATACGGATGTGCTACACCAACGATCGTGTCGCAGAGATCCAGAAAGCGATCGGACGGAAGATCTTTGGCGCGAATCTGCATGCACTGCGCGCCACCTTCCATGAAGGCGCGCGCCAGATCTGCGGGCGCCCACCCCGCGCGCGCCGAGAGCGCTACATCGACGATGGCGTGAAGCGGGGAAAGTGGGGTCAGGCTGTGTCCGCCAGGCTACTTTTTTTTGGCTGAGGCATGAAGCGCTCCATGAAGGAGGTGCTCAGCCGGCCAGCGTTGAAATCGGGCTCGTTCAGGATCTTGATGTGAAGCGGCACCGAGGTCCGAATGCCCTCGATGACCGTCATGTCGAGCGTTCGCTTCATGCGCGCGATCGCTTCCTGACGGTCGCGCCCGTGCGTGATGATCTTGGCGATCATCGAATCGTAGTACGGCGTGACCGTGCACTCGGAGTGCGCGAAGGTGTCGATGCGCACGCCTGGGCCGCCCGGAGTGCTGAAGGCGTGAATCACGCCGGGTGACGGCACGAACGTTTCCGGGTCCTCGGCGTTGACCCGACACTCGATGGCATGACCGGTGAAGGTGACCTCGCTCTGTTTGAACGACAAGCGTTCGCCCGCCGCGATTCGGATCTGCTCCTTCACGATGTCGATTCCGGTCACCATCTCGGTCACGGGATGTTCCACCTGGAGACGTGTGTTCGTTTCCATGTAGTAGAACTTGCCATCCCGGTCCATCAGGAATTCGAACGTACCCGCGTTGGTGTACTGGACGGCCTTGGCCGCATCCACGACGACGCTGCCCATCTTCTTGCGGATCTTGTCGCTCAGCGCAGGTGATGGCGCCTCTTCAATCAGCTTCTGATGGCGGCGTTGGATCGAGCACTCGCGCTCGCCCAGATGAACCACATTGCCGTGGTGGTCGCCGATGATCTGGAACTCGATGTGCCGCGGGCTCTCGAGGTACTTCTCGATATAGACGTCGCCGTTACCGAAGGCCGCTTCGGCTTCACGCTGTGCCGTCCGCAGGGCGTGAGACAACTCGCCCGCCGTTCGGACGACGCGCATGCCGCGTCCTCCGCCGCCGGCCACGGCCTTCACGATCACCGGAAAGCCGATGTCCTTGACCACTCTGAGCGCATGCTCTTCGTCCGTCACCGGACCGTCGCTGCCGGGCAGCATCGGCACGCCGGCTTTTTTCATGGCCTTTTTCGCGCGCGCCTTGTCACCGAGGAGCTTGATGACGCTCGGATCGGGACCAATGAACCGGATGTGACAGGCCTCGCATACCTCGGCGAGGTAGGCGCTCTCCGACAAGAAGCCGTAGCCAGGATGAATCGCGTCGGCCCCGGTGATCTCGGCCGCACTGATGATGGCCGGGACATTCAGGTAACTATCGGCGCTCCGCGGCGGACCGATGCAGACGTCCTCGTCCGAGAAGCGGACGTGGAGCGAATTCTCGTCGGCTTCTGAGTAGACGGCGACTGTCTTGATGTTCAGTTCGCGGCACGCGTGGATGATGCGCAGCGCGATCTCTCCGCGATTGGCGATGAGGATCTTCTTGAACATGTTGTGTTCCCTGCCGGCTATGGGCTACGTCGGCCGTATCGCAAACAGCCGCTCACCGTAGTGAACCGCCCGCCCGTTCTCCACATACACCTTCACGACTTCACCATCGCACTCGGCGTTGATCTCGTTCATCAGCTTCATCGCTTCGATGATGCACAGCACCTGACCGGCCGTGACCATCTGACCAACCTCGGTGAACGGCTTGGCATCAGGCTCGGAGGCGCGATAGAAGGTCCCGACAATCGGTGACTTGATGATCGCCAGGTCGACATCCTCGCTCGCCACGGTCAGTGGGGCCGGCGCCGGCTCGCCAGGGTTTGGTACCGGCGCGACCGGCGCGACGTAGCCCGTGGCAGGCGCCGCGGGTAAGTGACCGCTCCACTGAGGACCGGCGTCCTTGCGCAACCGAAGCTTGACACCGTCCTGCTCGAGCTCGAACTCGGTCAGGGCATTCTCGCGCATCAACTCCAGAATCTTTTTGATCTCGTCTAGATCCATTAACCGGCATCTACCCCAGCGCCAGCAACTCCCGCGGCACCGACGTCAAGACCTCGCATCCGTCTTCAGTTACCAGCACATCGTCTTCGATCCGCACGCCGCCCAGGCCCGGCAGGTAGGCGCCGGGTTCAATGGTAAACACCATCCCTGGTTCCAGTTGCACGGAAGCTGAATGGGAACGAGGTGGACCGATGCGGGGCTCTTCGTGGATATCCAGGCCCAAGCCGTGGCCAGTGCCGTGTCCAAACGCCTCTCCAAGCCCGCGTGACTCGAGCAGGCTGCGGGCAGCGGCATCCACTGATGCCGCCGGGACACCGGGCTTCACCGCCTCGATGGCCCTGCGTTGGGCATCTCGGACGGCTGTGTGCAGCCGAAGGGCGTCGTCTGTGGGCGTCCCTACCGATACGGTCCGGGTCAAGTCCGAGCAGTATCCGTCCAGTACGCCGCCAAAGTCCAGCACGACCAGGTCACCTGGGCTCAGGATTCGGGTCCCGGCGCGGTAGTGCGGCAGCGCCGCGTTTGGACCCGACGCCACGATCGTGTCGAAGGCGAGCCGCTCGTAACCTGCTGTGCGGGCAGCCGTTTCGATCGCTGCCGCGATGTCGCGTTCGGTCACCCCCGCGCGAATCGATCGAAACGCCGTCTCGGCGACCTGCGCGAGCCGGGCGGCTGCTTCGCGCAACGTCGCCACCTCGCTCGGGTCCTTGACCAGACGGAGCTGCTCGATGACGCGCTCGGTCGATGTCCAGTTCACCGCCAGGCGCCGAGACGCCGCTGTTCGCTCCAGCCATTCTTTCCGTGCCACGGTTAAATGGGCGGCCTCGATTCCGATCTTCACCGGCATGTCGGGCGAAGACAGCATGTCGAGCAGCGCTTCATCGTAACTTGCCGGTACCGGCCAGACGTGCAGACCGGGGCACGCTGCCGCCGACTCTTGCATCGCGCGCACCGACTCCTGGTATCTGAAGTCGATCAGCAGGTGAACGCCCGTGCCTGTGAGCACCAGTGTGCCGGCGCTCCCGGCATGATTGGAGAGGTATCGGATATTGGTCGGATTGGTCACCAACAGGCCATCAAGGCCAAGTGTTGCGAGCCTTGCTCTGACCTGCCGGTGCCGGGCTGCCAGGACTTCTGAATTGGGAAACCCGATCACGGGCGATTTTTTCATATGACACGAATCGAGTCGGTCACGCCGGCTATCGCCGTGCCAGTCGTTGCTGCGTAATCACTTCCAGCCAGGCGTTGAGCTCCGCAACAATTCGATCATCAATCGATCTGTGATCCTGGCGGAGGCCGGAGGCTCCGGATGCTGAATCAGCAGTCCGGTGGTGGACGGGCTGCTGGGTTCGCTGATGGATCTCCGCGAGCTTACCGACTGCGATGAGGTTGTCGGGCGCCGCATCGAGGACGCGCTGAAACTCGGCACGCGCCTCGTCGAGACGGCCAAGTTGGAAAAGCGCCCGGCCGAGGGTGACCCTCGCCGAGAGATACGCCGGATGCTGCGCAAGCCCCGCTTCGCAGACCTTCACGGCCTCTTCGCAGTCTCCAGCCCGCCGGTGCTCTTCGGCAAGCTGCGCAAAAGCAATCGACGCCGGATCCCTCTGGATCCGGCGTCGAAGGTCTTCAATCCGCGGGTTGTCGGCCACCCCTACATTATGGGATGACTGTGAGCTGATTCGTCTTCGTACTCTGCCGTCCCAAATTGTCGGTAATCGTCAGTGTCACGTTGTAGACGCCCGGCGACCCGTACCGTCCAGTCACCGTCGACGTCGACCCCGAATCAAACGGCTGGCTGCCGTCGCCGAAATCCCACACGTGACGGACGATAGTCCCACCCGCGCCGACCGTTGATGTGGACGTAAACGTCACAAGTACTCCAACAGCAGGTGTTACCGGTGCGTTCGAGAAGTTGGCCGTAGGTGCGGCAGGAGATGCGACGACGACGTACTTCGTGGTACTGCTTGACACGCCGCCTGCACTGACGGTCAAGGTCACCGCCTGGGGACCGGACGTCTGGAAGACATGCTGAACGACCTGTCCCGATCCTGAATTCCCGTCGCCAAAGTTCCAGCTGTACTCGCACGCCTGGCCGCACGCCTTGTTACTCAACTTTGTCGACGAGGCATCAAATGTCACGACGTCAAAGACTGCCGGCGTCGTCGGCGCAGCTGTGAAGGCCGGCTCTGGCACATCGGGACCAAGGAGAGCGACCGTAACGATCTGGCCCCGTGCGTTATCGAGGTTTTCACCGACAGGCACAGCCAAGATAGACGCACTCGAAGCCGGCGTGTTCACACTCGGCGCCGTGAATGTCACTGATCCGTTGCCAGCCGAGTCTGTAACAACCTCACCTGCGGACAACGTGCCCACGTCGGTGGTCACCACGACTCGCTTTTGTGTGATTGGAGCGTTCGTAACGCCGTCCCGCAAGTTGACGCGGATCGTCGACTGCGAGCTACCATCACGAGCCACGATATCCGGCGACGCCGCGAGAGTGATTGAGAGACCAAAACCGGACGGCCCGGCGAGCGGGGGGGCAGATTGACTCTCCGTCATGCACCCACTCAGGATCAGCGCCGCGCTGGCTGCGCACGCAGCCCGGACAATCGTAGCTGGAGACGTTCTGTCGCTGTGCATCTTCGTTCCTACTCAGGGTCCGCGAAATTGCCAAAGTCGACGCCGATCGTGGCCGTGGCGCTCACGTCGTTGCCGGCCTGGTCGTGACCGTAAAACGTCACGTAGGCGATCGTCGAGATGATGTCGAAGTTGGCCGCAAGCGCCTTCAATGGCGCCTCTTCCTTCGCGGCGTGGCGCACGAGCTGGAACACAGCCGACGCTGCGCCGTCACTCGGAACCGTGAAAGTCAAGGCTGAATCGAACGAATAGGGGACGTCCACACCCTGAGTGCTGCGACCATCGGTCCGCCGGTACTCGACGCGATACCGCGTGATCGTGACAGCGTTGAGAAGGGTCGGGCCGACGCTGACCCCCGGCACACCGGGATCCTTAAGGATCACCCGCATCTCGACTTCAGCCATGTCGTTGAACGTCGAGTTCCTGGTGACGACGTCGGAGAGCAACGTCCCGTGTTCGTCGTCGCCGACGATAAGGCTGTCCACGACCAGGACGACTGGTCCGCGTCCTTCGCGCGTGAACTCTCCACACGCCGACGACACCGCGACGAGTGCCACTACGAAAAGCAGCTTCACGAATTTCGCAGTCACGTGCATTTCTCTCCTAGAGCCTCATGATCTTCGGGGTGATGAAGATGAGCAGCTCACGACTTTCATCCGAGAACTCGTTCCTCTGGAACAGCCAGCCGAGAAGCGGAATCCGATGAAGTCCGGGCGTCCGGTCTTGGCTCGCCTGCTCGCGGCTGACATAAATACCGCCGATGACGGTCGTGTCGCCATCGCCAACGAGCACCTGCGTTAGCGCACGCTGAGTGTCGATGGGCGGAATGCCGTTGACGGCACGGCTGAAGTCGGGCGACGCGTTCTCGACTGAGATCCGCATGATCACAGTATTGGTGGCGGTAATCTGCGGGGTCACCCGAAGCGTCAACGCGGCATCCTTGAACGAGACGGTCACGGTGTTGTTTGCGACCGTCTGAATCGGAATCTGGATGCCCTGCGTAATCTCGGCCTCGATGTTGTTCTGCGTCGAAACTCGCGGCGTGGAAAGGATCCGCCCTTGGCCAGTTGATTCGAGGGCGGTGAGCGCGACGTCGAGGTTCACGGCACCATTGACGGATCCGAGCGCCAAACCGATTCCGCTGGTAGCCGGGCTCACACCCATATTCACGACACTGCCGACAGCATCCGCACCGGTCGCATCTCCACTCTGCGTCGCTCCGGTCCGGCCGGTGAGCGATCCCTGATTCGGGAACGAGAACGGCAGCGTGTTTCCGAGCGCCGTGCTCGCGCGCGCCCCAACGCCCCACTGGATGCCGATGTTCCGCGCAAAGTCGCGAGTCGTCTGAACGATACGCGCCTCGATCTCGACCTGCGGCTCGGGACGATCGAGCGTCGTGATGAGCGCCGACGCGCGCTCCAGGCGGTCGGCGAGGTCGTTGATGATGAGCGTGTTGGTTCGCGCGTCGAACTGGATCTGGCCGCGCTGCGACAGTACGGTCTGCGTGAGCAACTGCCGTAAATCTTCAGCCTTGGCGTAACTGAGCGAACGCGTCAGCACACGCAGTTCGCCGGCGAGCGCCTGCTCGTCCGACAGCTTCCGGCGCTGCGCCTCTTCGTCGGCCAGAACGGTCAGCGGGGCGATGCGGACGATCGTGCCGTCGATGACATATCCAAGCTTGTTGGCGCGCAGGATGATGTCGAGTGCCTGATCCCACGGCACATCGCGAAGCGCGACGTCCACCGTACCCTGAATCGTCGGGTCGATCACCAGGTTCAAACCGCTGATTTCGGAGAAGGTTCTCAACACCGCACGAAGATCCGCACCCTGGAAGTCGAGGCTCACCGGGTTTCCGGTATAGCGCGGTTGCGCGGGAGCAATTGCTTGAGGCTGTGCGGGAGCGGCCGGATTCGCCGGGACCTGCGCCGGCGGGACAGCCTGTGCGGCGACGCGCTGAACCGGCGCGACAGGAGCCGACGCGCGCGTTGCAGGCACAGATTCAACATCCCGTCTCTCGACGTTGCTCGGGACGCCTTGGGCGCCAGTCGAAGGGCGGCTCTGCAGTGCGCTGAATGGATCGGCGGCTGGCTCGTCGAACACCAGCGTCAGATCGTTGCCGTCCTGCGACGACTCGACCCGATAGGGGGCGCTGCGCGACAGATCGATGTTGACCTGTGTCATCAGCGGCGCGCTCGGATCGATTCCGATGCGCACGCGCTCGATCGGCCCCTGCCCGACGTTGGTCGTCTTCTGTACCGCGGACGTCACATTCGGGAGGTTCACGACAACGCGCCGCGGTCCATCCTTCGGTTCGTTGATGCTTGTCGCAATCAGTCGTGAAGTTCCGAGCAGGCTGACGGCCGTGGCGTTACCGCGCTTCTGCACGCGTACGTCGCGAATGGCAGGCGACGGACCGCGCAAACTCACGGCCGGCTCTACGGAAGGAGTTGCAGCAGGTGCACTGACCGGAGCAGCCGAGGCTGCCGGTGCGGGCGCGGCCGCCGTCGGTGCGGGCGCGCCTGCCGGTGTTGGCGCAGCAGCCGGAGTGGCTACCGGAGTCGCCGCGACCGCCGCCCTCTCGGCCTCGACGTAGATGACGTTCCGCGAACTGCGGACCCGCGGGCGCATCGGCTGATCGAGATTCATGCGAACGCGAGCGACGATCGTGCCGTCGTTGGCGGCGGCATGCTCCACCTGCACGGACGCGATCGGGTTACGTGGGTCGGCGGAAAACTCGTTCTGGAAACCGACAGCGACGACGTCGCGCAGTTCGACGACGAAGGTCTTGGGGTCGGGCTGCGAGGCGATGTACGGCACAGGAGTCGTTGCCTCGATGGCAATTACGCCCATGCGTCCGTCGACACGAGACGCGATCCGCTTCAGCATCGCCGCGTCGTTGCCTGCCCCGCTCACTCGCAGCGGAATCATGGCGCCGACCGCCATGGCGAGACAGAGCCCGAGTAGCATCGAATATCGGTACGTTACTGGCATCGTTCGAACCCCGCCTGCGCGATGGCGCCACACGGCCTCCGCACCGCGTCTGCCTCCATGAAACGTCTCCACTACTTAACCTCTTCCGTCTGTCGGAGCAGCTTTCGCACTTCGTGTTCCTTCGCGATCGAAAGCGGATCGTTGACCTGCTGCAGAATGACCATCGCATCGGCCGTGATCGATCGAATCGATCCGTCGGCCAGCTTGTCGCCAGCGCGCACGATGTAGGTCTTGTTGTCCACGCCCTGAAGGATGCCGACGAAGCTGCCCTGGCTCCTGAGCGTGCCGCGCAGGCTCACTTCGGCCGTGCCCAGGCCGGCTAGGCCCGCCACGCGCTTGCCTGCCTCGTTCGTGGTTGAACCCCGACGCAAGAGGCTGACAAACGGGTCGCGACGCCCGTCTGCGTTGTAGGTGAATCCCTGCGGTTCGACCGAATCGGACTTCTTCTCCGCCGCCGCGCTCTGAGCGGGGGCAGCCGTCGTCGGCGCCGCCGGCACCGCAGCGGATGTCTGCTGGCTGGTTGGTGGGGCTTGCGCAAATCCCACCTCTCCGGCGAGGAGGAGTGTTAACGGCAAGAGAGCAAGGGAGCGAGTCACCAGCGTTACTCCGTTCGGGCAGCGCCGGCCGGGGCGGCCGCTGGCGCTGGCTTCGCGTCGATCAGCACGAACGTCGTTGCCGTGCACTCGGCGGTTATGGTCGCCCCAGCGCTGGCCGACTTCTCGTCCTGCGCTTTGATCTTGATGTTGCCCACGTTGATGATGCGGTTGAACTTGCTGACGCGTTCGAGGAACGCGCCCAGATCGTGATAGGTGCCTTCGAGCTCGAGGCCGATCGGCCACTCCGCATGCATCTGGCGTCGCGTCACCGGGCGCGGCGTGAATCCACGGATCGTCAAGCGAGACTGCGTCGCCATCGCCTGAACGCGGCGCAGCAGATCCGCGACGTCCTGCTCCTCGGGCAGCACCGCTCGCAGGCGATCGAGCTGGGCTTCGAGTTGCTCCACTTCGCGTCGGAACTCGGGAAGGCGCTTTGCGGTGGCGAGACCACGATCGATCGTTTGGTTGATCTTGGCGAGCTCGCCCCTGCGCGTCTCAATCGCGTCCATGGCGTCTCGGGCAACCCAGTTCCAGAACGCGCCAACAGCCGCGAGCGACAGCGCGACGAAGACGCCGACCTGGCTGTACCAGGGCAACTTGCTGAGGCTAAGGTTGATCGCCACTACCAGACCCTCGTCCGACTCAAGCCTTTGATACGGGACATCGCGCTTATCTCGCAGCCGGCGGCGGTGCGCCCCTGCCCGCGGGAGCAGCCGCAGCAGCGGCGCTACCGGCGGAAGTCAGTTCCGCCTTGACGGTGAAATTGATCAACTCCGTGGGCTGCGCGTTCGGATTAGCGCCACGACCGGCCTCAACCTGGCTGTCGACGATCTCAATCGGCTTTTTGAGCAGCGCACCGTTCCCAAGATTGCCCACGAAATCCGAGAGCCCGATGAGCGTCGTGCTCAGGCCCTTGATCGTCACGCCCGAACCGTCCTGCGACATGTCGGTAAGCCACATCATGTCGGGGAGGCTGCGGCTGATATGGTCGAGGAGCTGCACCGGAACGCTCTGCCCGCTCCGGAGTTGCTCGATCAACTGCACGCGTTGCTGCAATTGCGTGCGCTGCGCTTCGAAACGTTGCACCTCCGCGAGCAGCGATTGGAGTCGCGCCGCTTCCTGTTGCCGCGCGGCGATCTCCGCCTCGAGTTGCGCGGCCTCGTTGTTGAGGCTCCAGTACCACCAGCCGATGCCCACGCCGGCGACGACCAGGATCAGGCTGCACGCAAAGGTGAGCCGTTGTCCCAGGTCGAATGACGGGACCTTGCTGGGTTTCGCCTTCTGACGCTCGGTCCCGAGGAGGTTGATGCGAATCATCGATCGCCCACCTTCCGCAGCGCGAGGCCAACGGCCACGGCCGCCGTGGACGCATGTTCAACGGCGTCCCGACCGAGCTTCTTGGAATCCCATACGATGGCGCGGAACGGATCGAACTCTTCGACCGGCGCGCTGAAGCGCTCCTGCAACATGTCGCGGAAACCGTCCACGCGAGAGGCGCCGCCGCTCAGCATGATGCGGTCGATGCGTTCGGACGACGCGGTCGCCTTGAAGAAGTCGAATGTCTTCTGCACTTCGAGGAGCACGTTCTCGGTGACGGCCCGCAGCACGGGCTGCGCTTCCTCGAACGAAGCGCCGTCGACGGGAATTCCCTTCTTCAGTTGCTCCGCCGATTCGTGTGGCAGATCGAGTTCTTTCTGAACAGCCTCGGTGTATGCGTTGCCGCCGATCGAAATGTCGCGGGTGAACATCGACTGCTCACCCTGGAGAATGTTGATGTTGATCGCGCTGGCGCCCGCGTTCAGCAGGACAACGACTTGTGCCGGATCCAGTCCGTAGTTGATGTCGTACGCGTTCTGCAGCGCGAATGCGTCGACGTCGACGATGACCGGGGTGCGCCCGGCCTGCGCGATGACGCCGGTGTAGTCGCCGATCTTTTCCTTTTTCGCCGCAACGAGGAGGACTTCCATGCTGCCGCGCGAATCAGGACCGGTCCCCGGGTCGAGGATCTGGTAGTCGAGATTGACGTCTTGAATGTCGAAGGGGATGTACTGCTCGGCCTCCCAGTAGATCGACTCGTCGAGCTCCGACTCGGTCATGACCGGCAGCGTGATTTTCTTGACGATCACGGCGTTGCCGGAAAGCGAGGCGCAGACGTCCTTGCCCTTGAAAGCCTTGTTGTGCTCGAACACGTTGCGGATGGCTTCTGCCACGGCACCCGCATCGATGATGGCGCCGTCAACGATGGCATCGGCCGGAACCGGCTCCGCCCCGTACGCCGCCACGCGAAACGCCTTACCGGCGGCCTTCAGCTCGACGGCTTTTACGGCGCTCGATCCGATGTCGAGCCCAACGACCGACTTCGATTTACCAATGCCAAACATATGGGAGCTCTCTAACGCACCGCTCTCTCAACTTGTGATCTCCGATCACAGGCGCAACCGCTGTGCCACTAGCTCGACCACTCGTTCTTGGCCTATTTCCGTGCATTCGCGCCCTTCGCCGGTCGCGCGGGTGGCATTTTTCCGAATGCCCCTGACGACAAAACGGTGCACGAATCACACTTCTGTCATGCGGCCAACTCAGGCACTCGCCGGACGAAGTTGTTATCGGCAGAAATGTTCCGGACTACAAATGAACGGCTGCCTTTCGTGGGCGGCACTCACGAAGTCGGGAGAAGTCCCTCTATCTCATTGGCTTGACAAGATGTGACAGCGGTCCGTATGATTAGCGTTTACGGTCGTAAAGGATGTCCGCGCTGTTTGGCGTCGGTCGGATATTGGACCGAAAGCGTGGACCAACCCAGCCTCTGCCGTTACAGTGGCCGGGGCGAAGGAATCCCTTTCACTGCAGAGTAATCATGCGTACGTTTGTCGCGAGCGCGAAACGCGCCGACAGCCAGTGGCACGTCATTGACGCTGAGGGCCAGGTCCTGGGCCGGGTGGCCACGTTGAGTGCCCGGCTCCTCCAGGGGAAGCACAAGGCTTCCTACACCCCCTTCATCGACACGGGCGATCACGTCGTCATCATCAACGCCGGCGCCGTCAAGCTCACGGGCGATAAGGAACAGAACAAGATTTATCGCCGGCACAGCGGTTTCGAAGGCGGCCTGCGCGAGGAGCGCGCGGTCGACGTACGAAAGCGGAAGCCGGTTCGTTTAGTAGAGGAAGCTGTCCGCGGCATGCTGCCAAAGACCAAGATGGGAGACGCGATGTACCGCAAGCTCAAGGTCTACGCCGGTCCCGAACATCCTCATTCCGCACAGCAACCGAAAAAGATCGAGGTCGCCTAGCTTGGCAAGCATCGAATACTACGGCACAGGTCGCCGCAAGACATCGACCGCACGCGTTTTCCTCCGCCCCGGCAAGGGCACCATTACCGTTAACCATCGCGAGTTCGATCGGTATTTCACGACAGACGCTCTGCGCACTCAGGTGCGTCGTCCATTGCTGCTGACCGAGACGGGTGAGAAGTTCGACATCCTCGCGACGGTCGATGGCGGTGGTGTGAACGGCCAGGCTGGGGCCATGCGGCTGGGTATCGCGCGTGCGCTCTGCGATTTCAACCTCGAGCTGCGGAAACAGTTGAAGAAGGACGGACTGCTGACGTCCGATTCGCGAGTCAAGGAACGGAAGAAGTACGGTCTGGCTGGTGCGCGCAAGCGCTTCCAGTTCAGCAAGCGTTAGGAAGAGGGAGGGCTCTTGTCCGGGATTGCGATGAAGGATCTGCTGGAGGCCGGGGTTCACTTCGGTCACCAGACGAAGCGGTGGAATCCGAAGATGAAGGAGTACATCTTCGGCGAGCGGAACGGCATCTACATCATCAACCTCAATAAAACCGTCAAGAAGTTCCGCGACGCCGAGGAGTTCATCACTAACCTCGCTGCCGATGGGCGCACGCTGCTCTTCGTGGGCACCAAGCGTCAGGCACAGGACGTCATCGCTGAAGAAGCGCAGCGGTGCGGCATGTACTTCATCAATCAGCGGTGGCTCGGTGGACTGTTGACCAACTTCACCACCATTCAACGCAGCCTTGGACGACTTCGGGATCTCGAGTCGATGGTCACCGACGGCCGTTACGACACGCTCTCGAAGAAGGAGATCGCCCGCAACGAGAAGGAGAAGCGGAAGCTCCTCAAGAACCTCGAGGGGATCCGTCAGATGTCGCGCCTGCCTGACGCGGTGTTCGTCGTCGATACGCGGAAAGAAAAGATCGCCGTGGATGAGGCACGCAAGCTGAAGATTCCGGTGATCGGCGTGGTCGACACCAATTGCGATCCGGACGAAGTGGATTTCGTGGTGCCCGGCAATGACGACGCGCTTCGCGCGATTCGACTGTTCGCCTCGAAGATTGCCGATGCTGTCGTAGCCGGCCGCGGTATGCGTGAATCGCGGATGGCCGAAGAAGATGCGGCGCGTGCGGAAGAAGCCGCCGCCGCTGATTCCGCCGCTCGCCTCACACGCGCGGTGCGCCCGCAACGTCGAGCCGAAACCGCGCCCACGACCGCCGGGGCCTAAGGGCAGCAGATTCGAAGTTCATGCGCCGGCCCCGAGCCGGCGCTTTTTGTGTACGGAACCTGGAGCCCGGAACCTGGAACCGGGTACGCATCGGAGACGGAGATGGCAGAGATCACAGCAGCAATGGTGAAACAGCTACGCGACCAGACGGGCGCGGGGATGATGGAGTGCAAAGCGGCCCTGACGGAAGCCAACGGCGATATGGAAGAGGCTGTGACGCTGCTCAGGAAACGAGGCCTAGCGCAAGCCGCCAAGCGAGCCGGTCGCGCGACCGCGCAAGGCGTCATCGGCAGCTACATCCACATGGGAGGGCGAATCGGCGTCCTCGTGGAAGTGAACTGCGAGTCGGACTTCGTGGCGCGCACGGAGGACTTCAGCAACCTGGTGAAGGAAGTCGCCATGCACATTGCAGCTGCCGATCCGAAGTGGGTGCGCCGCGAGGACGTGCCTGCTGAAGCGATCGTCAAGGAAAAGGCAATCTACCGCGCGCAGATGGAGAACTCCGGGAAGCCTGCCAACGTGCTCGACAAGATCATCGAGGGCAAGCTTGGGAGCTTCTACTCGCAGTTCGTCTTGCTCGATCAGCCGTCGATTCGCGACGGGAGCATGACCGTCGCTCAGGTGGTGGCGCAGGCAAGCGCGAAGACGGGCGAGAACATCCAGATCAATCGCTTCGTGCGATATCGGATGGGAGAAGGCGCGGAAGTATAATCGCAAGCCGATGTCTTCCGACGCCGTCATCTCTACAACCCAGACCCCGGTTTACAAGCGCGCCCTCCTCAAGCTCTCCGGTGAAGCCCTGATGGGCGATCAGCAGTTTGGGGTCGACCCGGCGGTCACCACGCGAATCGCGCTCGATATCGGCGAAATCCAGGGACTGGGCGTTGAGACGGCCATCGTCATCGGCGGAGGCAACATCTTCCGCGGCATCGCGGCAAGCGCGCGCGGGATGGACCGGGCGACCGCCGACTACATGGGCATGCTGGCGACGGTCATCAACGCCCTTGCGCTGCAGGATGCGCTCGAACAGCATGGCGTGGTCACGCGCGTGGTGACGGCCATCGAGATGCGCGCCGTCGCCGAGCCCTTCATTCGGCGGCGGGCGATCAGGCACCTGGAAAAGGGTCGGGTCGTCATTTTCGCCGCCGGGACCGGTAGTCCATACTTCACGACGGATACGGCCGCGGCCCTTCGCGCGATGGAGATCAGGGCCGACGTGATCCTGAAGGGCACGAAGGTCGACGGTATCTACACGGCGGACCCGATGGTGGATCCCGGAGCAACGAAATACACGAAGATCTCGTATCTCCAGGTGCTCGAGCGACAGTTGAAAGTCATGGACGCCACGGCGATCTCGCTCTGCATGGACAACAAGCTTCCGATTGTCGTCTTCAACCTGCGGCAGGCTGGCAACATCCGTCGGGTCGTATTGGGCGACCCGATCGGCACGATAGTGTCTGTGTGAAGGGTCAGACCCCTTTACACTTTCGCACCAATCAACTGAGCTATGGAATTCAAAGACCTGAAAGGCATGTTCACGGACGTCAAGACGCGGATGGATTCAGCCATCGAACGGGTGCGGCGCGACATGGCGCACGTGCGCACCGGCCGCGCGACGGTCAGCCTGCTTGACGGCATTCAGGTGGAGGCCTACGGCACGCGCATGCCGATCAACCAGGTGGCGACGCTTTCCGTGCCTGAACCGGCGCTGATCGTGGCGCAGCCTTTCGACCCACAGGTCATGGGCGCGATTGAAAAAGCGATTCGCGCGTCCGACCTCGGGCTGAACCCGGCAAACGACGGGAAGGTCGTGCGCGTTCCTATTCCGGCGCTCACCGAGGAGCGTCGCAAGGAGCTGTCACGGCATATTCACAAGCAGGCGGAAGAGGGCCGCAACTCGGTCCGCCAGGTTCGCCGCGACGCTAACGATCGGTTGAAGAAGCTACTGAAGGACCATACGATTTCCGAAGACGATGAGCGAAAGGGGCTCGATCAGGTCCAGAAGATGACGGACGAGCACGTCAAGCTGATCGACGATCTGCAGAAAAAGAAAGACCAGGAACTACTGGGACACTGAATTTGATGATCTTTGATTGGTGATTGTTGATTGTGATTGGCCATTCGATCAGCATCGATCAATGATCAGTAATCGACAATCATCAACGAATCAAAGATCACCAAATCCTCAATCGCCGAAAGACACTCCAAGAGATCGAGCGGTGAGGAGCAGGTCGTAATCAAGCGGCACGGTCTTCGTCTTCCCTACCACCTCGCCGATTGGTATCGGCACGAGATCAGGCGGATGGTTCGCTACCATCTTCCCGAACTGCCCATGCAGCAGTAGCTCCACTGCTTTACCGCCAAATCTGGTCGCCAGCGTTCGATCGAATGCCGTCGGCGTCCCTCCACGCTGCAGATGGCCGAGCACCACGTGCCGCGTTTCCTTGCCGGCACGCTCCTCGAGTTGCTTGGCGCACAGCGCGCCCGCTCCCCCAAGTCGTTCTGCATGGCCGGCTCGTGCCGCCTCGATGACAGACAATGACCCGTCAACGGGTCGCGCGCCTTCCGCGACCACGACGATGCTGAACCGGGCACCGCGAGCCTCGCGGGCACGTAGACACGCTGCCACCTTGTCGACGTCGTACGGAATCTCTGGAATCAGGATCACATCGGCACCGCCGGCCACGCCGCTGTGGAGCGCGATCCAGCCGGCATAGCGGCCCATCACTTCGACGACCATGATCCGGCGATGCGCTTCGGCCGTGGAGTGCAGTCGATCGATCGCATCGGTCGCGAAGTCGACTGCGGTATCGAACCCGAAACAGCTCGTCGTCCCGACGATGTCGTTGTCAATCGTCTTCGGGACACACACGAGCGGTATGCCCATCTTGTAGAACTCGTACGAGATGGCGAGCGTGCCGTCGCCGCCGATGCACACCAGCGCGTCAAGCGACATCTTGCCGAACATCTCGAAAACGCGTTCCGCGTAGTTGAACGTACCCTGGGGCGTGACGATCGGCTCGGTGAACGGATTGCCGCGATTTACGGTACCGAGGATGGTTCCGCCGAGCCGGAGGATGCCGGTCACATCGCGCGGCACCAGCGAGCGTGACTTTTCAGGGTAGATGAGACCGTCGAAGCTGTCCTCGAGTCCGATGACCTCGACGCCCGCGTTGCAGGCCGCCTTTACGACGGCACGGATCACGGCGTTCAAACCGGGGGCGTCGCCACCTCCGGTGAGGACTCCTATTTTCTTGATCTTCGGCATGGGCGGCGGTTCGCAGCCGTCGCGGGGGTCGCGTGGCGAGTCACCTGCAGTATAGCAGTCGCCTCGCTCTGCGAAGGGGTTCAACAGGATACAAGGATGTTGCGAACGTCATTGAACGGTGACAGCGACGTAGGAACCCGTGAACGTGGGCAGCCGTCGCATTCACGAGCACAGGCTGGCTTGCCAACCGAAGCGCGGGGAGTGAATCAGGATGGCCCACCTCCGCTAAAGCTACGGTGGGCAACCTTCGCCTGCATCAAGCGCGAAGGTTGGTGGACGGCGCGAGGCTCGAACTCGCGACCTCCGCATTGCGAACGCGGCGCTCTCCCAACTGAGCTAGCCGCCCACTGATCCTCGTGCGTCGCACGTCCCCGCGAAAAACACGGCGCGTGCATCCAACTACTTTAGCACTTGATACTTGCCGGGGCAATTGACGGCCCGCAATGCGAGCCTGATACTCGTTGCATGCTTGACTAGTTCTCCCGCTCGAAAGTGAGATACAGCGGCGCCGCACCCAGGACCATCAGAAATCCGAAACTTCCCCACCCCGCCTTGTTCGCGGCTCTGAAGCGCGCGTGCTCCCCCGGCTGCAGCACGACTTCGTGCGTCTTCCAGAACAGCGTGTTGTGCACGCGGAGTCGATGCGGACCGGCCGGCAGATCGTGAGTCACCGCCTCCCCATTCTTCAGTATCGCGATCTGTTCACCATCGACCGACACGAAGATCTCGCGGATACCCGCATCATCTGGTGACTGCCGGCTCACTGTGATCGTGGCGACCTGCTCGGCGAGTGGTTCCGCCTTCGCCAGCGACGCGCCGGTCTTTCCGCCCGGCGGACGCACACCCGAACCACTTTCGCGAAAGGGCACCGGACGATCCTAAACCAGACGTGCGGCGACGCCTGCTGATCGCTCAAACCTGAACCGAGAACACGTAAGATCGAAACGTAAATGCCGCTCAAGCACTCGAGAATTCCGCTCGGCCGGGCCGACATGCTCGCCTCTACGGCCATTCGTGAAGCCCATCAGGCCGGTCTGCCAGCTGAGGACATCGTGCCGGTTGGTGGGGTGCGGCGATTCTCCCCCGCCGTCGACGGCGCCGTTCTTCTTGCCGTCACGGACGACGCGAGACGAGAGGAGTTCCTGGCCGGCTTTTCCCGGCTGGCGTTCGTTCGAACAGTCCTCGGCAACTCCGCTTCGGGCATCCGGGTTTCAACCGACCGCGGTCTCCTGGAAGTGCATGTGGCCCGCCCGGAATCGGCAGGGGCGGCGCTTGTCTGGCACACCGGGACACGCCGGCACACGAAGGGGCTGCAGGCACGGGCTGCTTCGCTCGATTTGAGGTTTGCGAACGGTCTGCTCGAACGCGCCGCAGGCATTTCAGTACAAGTACCCGATGAGCAGACCTTCTACCGTCTGCTCGATCTGCCGTATATCGCGCCGGAGCTTCGCGAAGGAGAAGACGAGATCGATGCAGCGGAGCGTGGCTCCCTGCCGTCACTCGTGACGACTCTTCACATTCGTGGCGATCTCCATATGCACAGCAGCTGGAGCGATGGACGCGATTCCATCATGCACATGGTGCTCAGTGCGCGTCAGCTCGGCTATGAGTACGTCGCGATCACCGACCACTCCGAGCGATCGTGGGCATCGCGGAAGCTCCTGTCACTGGAGGTCCCGCTCCAACGCGAGGAGATCGACACTGTTCGTTCGCACGAACCCGGAATCGAGATTTTGCACGGCGTGGAAGTCGACATCATGCCGGATGGTTCACTCGACTTCGACGATGACACACTCGCCGGTTTCGACATTGTCCTGGCATCGCTTCACGATGCGAATGGGCAGGACGGAGGACGGCTCACAGCACGCTACCTGCAAGCCATGCGGCACCCGCTGGTCAACGTGATCACTCACCCGGCGAATCGAACGCCGGCGATGTCCGACGGGTACGAGCTCGATTTCGATCGTCTCTTCGAGGTCGCCATCGAAACCGGGACGGCGATGGAAATCGACGGTGCGCCGGGTCACCTTGATATGGATGGACGGATCGCCAGACGCGCGGCGGCCGCGGGAGTGACCATCGCTATCAACAGCGATTGCCATCGAGCCGAGACGCTTGGGCGCCAGATGAGCTTCGGTATCGGCACCGCCCGCCGCGGCTGGGTGGGGCCCGACCAGGTGCTGAATACAAGCGGAATCGATGGTGTACGCCAGTTTGTTGCCCGGAAACGTGGACGCTCGGTGCGGTAAGCCAGCGCAATCTCACCGATCAAACCAGGCACCCGCCTTGCTGGTATCGTAGACAGGCTGCGGACGATCGGTGGTCTTCGAGCGTTTTATGCGATTGCTTGCACCTCTTGTCGTGCTACTTTCTTTACCTGTTCTGGGCTCTGCCCAAACGGGGCGAAGCCCTGAGGAACTGGCCAAGGCGCTTCAGGAGCGATACCAGAGCGTGCGCGACTTCACCGCGGACTTCGTGCAGACGTATCGTGGCGGCGTGTTGCGTACCGAGACGCGCGAACGCGGTACCGTAACCGTGAAAAAGCCTGGGCTGATGCGCTGGATTTACACGAACCCTGAGCGCAAGGAGTTCGTGTCGGACGGCCTGAAGATGTATTCCTATATTCCCGAGGACCGGCAGGTGGTGGTATCGAACGTACCGACGGACAGTGAGGCGCCGACACCAGTGCTCTTCCTTGCAGGGAAAGGGAATCTCGTCAGGGACTTTACGGCGTCTCAGGCTGAGAGCCCGGTGGCGGGGTCTATCGCAGTGAAACTGACGCCACGTCGTAAAGAGCCGGAATACGAATACCTGATTGTGGCGGTCGACCCGGCGACTCTCCAGATTCGAGCGTTGACCACGCGGGACCGCCAGGGTGGTGAATCGACCCTTCGGTTTGAGAACCTGAAGGAAAACAAGGGCATATCCGATAAGGACTTTGCGTTCCGCATTCCGCGCGGTGTCGATGTCATCACCAATGGGCAACGCAACTGACCAGCCAAGGGCCCTGCCCTTGCCCTTCGACTATCGCTCAGGGCACCCCGAGCAGAGTCGAGGGGTGATGACGCGCAGAGTCCTGGCTGGTTGCCAGTATCTTCTGGCGCGCTCCGCGCGCGTCGGACTGGCGCTGCCGCTGGCGCTGTCGGTGGCGATCGCCGGTTGCGCGACCAGCGCCGCCATGCGCGCCGGGCGCGACGCCGATCTCGTCAAGGACTACGACCGCGCCATCGTCGAATACACGAAAGTCCTGCGCGCCGACCCTGATAACCGCGAGGCGCGCAAGGCGCTGGAGCTCTCCAAGATCCGCTCCTCGCTCGACCACTTCTCTCGTGCTCGACGCTTCGAAAACGGGGGAAGGCTCGATGAGGCACTCATCGAGCTACAGATCGCCGCCGAATTGAACCCGGGCAGCGCCGACGTCGAGCAGGCGCTGAACAGCGTCCGCGCACAACTTCGCAACAAGGTCGCGTCGCGCGACGGCAAGACCGAGCTCGAGACACTGGTCGAACGCTCGCGAGCGCTGATGCCGGCGGGCCAGGAGCTCCCGACCGACGTCAAAATGCCCGATTCGCTCACGTTCCGCGGCAGCTCGCGCGATGTCTTTACGGCGCTTGGCAAAATCGCGGGCGTCAATGTCGTCTTCGACACTCTTTTCCGTCCCCAAGAAGTCAGCATCGATCTCAAGAACGCCTCATTGGAGGAGGCGCTCCAGGCGGTGTCAACGGCCAGCCGAAACTTCTACCGGGTCACCGCTCAACGGACCGTCACGGTGATCCCTGACACGCCAGCCAAGCGACAGGAGTACGAAGAAGAGATCGTACGTCCCTTCTTCCTGAGCAACGCCGATCTCAAGGAGACGATGGATCTCCTTCGCGTCGTGATCGACGCGCGACGCGTGGCTCCGGTCACGGCGACCAACACGATCATGATCAAGGACACGCCGGAGCGGGTGGCAGCCGCCGGCAAGATCATCGCCGCCATCGACAAGGCGCGGCCCGAGGTCGTGATCGACGTGGAGCTGCTCGAAGTCGATCGCACGCGCCTCAAGGAGTTCGGGTTGCAGCTCGCCTCGCCTGGCGATCCGCCGACTGGCATCAACGGCACCGCCAGCGTGAACCGCGATGGCTTGTCGTTCCGCGACTTGAGCAACTTGACGCAGGCCGACATCCTGCTGACCAACCTGCCGAACCTGTACTATCGTCTGCTCAAACAGGACACCAACACACGAACACTGGCGAATCCTCAGTTGCGGACGTCGGAGGGGGTTCCCGCGCAGGCGCGCTTCGGCGAGCGCGTTCCCGTCCCGGTCACGACGTTCTCACCGATTGCGACCGGCGGCGTGAATCAGCAGCCGATCACGTCGTTCAACTACGAAAACATCGGCGTCAACATCGACATCACGCCGCGAACGCATCACGACGACCAGGTCTCGCTCGCGTTGAAAGTGTCGGTGAGTAACATCTCGGGCACCGGCTTCGGGAACCTCCCTACGTTTGGCAACCGCGAGATCAGCACCGTCATTCGCCTCAAGGACGGTGAGACGAATCTTCTCGCCGGCCTCATTCGCGACGAGGAGCGGCGAGTTCTTCGCGGTGTCGCCGGCCTGAGCGATCTGCCCGTCGTCGGCCGCTTGTTTGCGCAGACACAACGCGAGATCCAGGAAACGGACATCGTCCTAACCCTGACGCCGCGCGTCATTCGAGTGCTCGACCTGACCGAGGAAGATTTGCGCCCCTTCCGCGTGGGCGACAACACGACTGCCCCGCTCACGCTGCCCGTGCCGGTGCCCCTGCCCGCACCCGCCGAGCGGGCGGCACCGCCGCAAGCTCCAGCGCCGCCACCCGCCGAGCCGCCGGATCAATTGCCCGGCGCGAAGCCGATCCTGCCGCCGCCACCGCCACCACAGAAGTGATACTCGTTTGGTCCGATCGCGGTGGCTCGTCGGTGTGATTACTGATCGTTGTCGGTGCGATCACTGATCCTTGTCGGTGCGATCAATCGCTTCCGCGTGATCGTGCGGGTGCCTGCAACCTGTAAAGGACATGACGTCTATGGTCCGGCTGTGTTGGATGATTGAAATCATCAGCCGGGTCGTGCGTCATCCCCAGGCGCTCCATAACTCGTCGCGAACGTTTGTTCTCCGGAACAGTCATAGAGACGATCTCGTCGAGCGCCAGCGGACCGAATCCGATTGCCAGCACCGCTCGCGCCGCTTCGGTCGCGTATCCACGCCCCCACCAATCCGCCGCTAGCCGCCAACCAACTTCCACGCATGGAGTGAAGTGCGCGTCGAATGACGGCACTGCAAGACCCACGAAGCCAATGAAGGGCGCCTGGTCAGGAACTTCAACGGCCCACAACCCAAAACCATGCCGTTCGAAATGGGCTTCGATTCGGTCGACCGCCGCGTCGCTGTCGGCTCGAGTCAGCACACTCGGGAAGTGTTCCATGACACGCGTGTCGGCGTTGAGAGCCGCAAATCCGGGCCGGTCGGAATCCCGCCATCGCCGGAGCAAGAGACGAGTTGTCTGTATCGCACGCGGCAGGCTCATCGGCGACCCTTGAACTCAGAACCCACCGACACGAGTCAACCTCGCAGCCACAATGGAACAAGGATCGCACCGACGCGAATCACAGTCGCACCGACAAGCTCACTCGACTTTCGCTACCTTGGCGCCGAGTCCTTTGAGTCGATCGACAAGTTGGCTGTAGCCGCGTTCGACAGTCTCGAGTGGTGCCACTCGCGTCTGTCCCTCCGCCGCGAGACCGGCGGCTATGAGCGACATCCCCGATCGTAGATCGCGGCTATCAAGCGTGCGTCCACCACGCAGTTTGGTTGGCCCGGTCACGATAATGCGGTGAGCGTCGGCAAGGAAAAGGTCCGCCCCCATGCCGCTCATCTGCTCGAGTGCGAACAGGCGGAGCTCGTACATCCAGTCGTGTACCAGGGTTCGTCCCGCAGCCTGGGTCGCAAGCACGGTGACGAGACTAACGAGATCACTTGGGAACGATGGCCACAGTCCGGTGGCGATCCGGCGCAGGGCCTGAGGCTTCGACGGCTTGATCTCGAATATACCGCTTCGCATCCCGCACTCGACGCGCATGCGTTGCAGCACCGCGGCAACTACCTCGATGTCTTCCTCGCGACACCCCTCGATGGCAATCTCGCCACCAGTAATCGCGCCGACGACGGCCCAACTCCCGGCTTCGATATAGTCACCGCCGAGATGGTGAGTGGCCCCGCGCAACTTCGATATCCCCTCGATACGCAGCTTCGAGCTGCCGATTCCAGTGACGACGGCTCCCATCTTCGTCAGGAACTCGCAGAGCTCGACCACGTGCGGCTCGGTGGCAGCGTGGCGGATCTCGGTGACGCCTGGCGCCGAGGCTGCCGCGAGCAGGGCTGTCTCGGTCCCCGTCACCGAGGCTTCGTACAGATACATCGACGCCGGCTTCAAACCATCCGGCGCCTCCAGAACGTGGTCAGGCCCCTGGCGCTCGCGCGCGCCCAGGGCCCGCAGCGCCTCGGTGTGCGTCGAGATCGTGCGACGTGCGGGAAAGTCACCACCTGGCGGCGCGATGTGGGCGCGCCCGGTCCGCGCAAGCAACGGCCCGAGGAGGAGGACCGATCCGCGGAGCCGCCCCACGAGCCCTCGATCGGGCGCATCGGTGTTGACACGCGGCGTCCGAATCCGCAGCGTGGTCGTCCCGATGCCTTCGACCTCGGCTCCAAGGTCGAGCAGCAGGCGCGCCATCACTTCGACGTCGCCGATGCGCGGCACATTGTTCAGTACGCATTCTTCTTCGGTGAGGAGGCACGCGGCCAACAGCGGCAGCGCGGCATTCTTGTTACCCTCAACGGCCACGCGGCCTTCCAGCCGGTGTCCCCCTTCGATCAATAGTGTCGACATCAGTTGCGCGCTTTCTGCAGGAACCCTACGTCGTCATTGCCCTCGAGACCAACAAAGACTGGCTCCGGCCGTAACCAGATGCCGCACCAGTCAATCACGGCGCGTTTGACCTGCGCGGCAAATCGAAGCACGTCGCGTGACGTTGCGCCGCCCCGATTCACAATCGCCAGCGGATGTTTGGTCGACAGGCCGACAGTCCGCTCGCCCTGTCCTTTGCGGATCCCGGAACGCTCGATCAGCCAGGCGGCGGGTATTTTCACCCGGCTCTCGGTCATGGCAAAGCCGGGTACTCGCTGGCCCGCGAGCGATGCGATGCGCTCACGGTCATCGAGCGAGACTACGGGGTTCATAAAGAACGATCCGACGCTGCGAGTATCGGGATCGTTCACTTCGATCACCATGCCCTTTCGACGCCGGATGGTGAGAACGGCATCACGAACGTCAGCGGGTCGTGGGCTGGCGCGGCCGCGGCGCTCCAGTTCGGCGATGAGTTCGGGATAGGTCAGGGTCGGCGTCGACTGAGTGAGGCGGAAGGAGACACCGCACACGACGAAACGACCTGCGTCCTCAGCCTTGAAGCGGCTCATGCGGTACGAGAACCCACAGTCGGCGGCGCTGAGCTCGGTTAACGAGGATGCCGAGCGATCGAACGCGAGCACACGCTCGATCACATTCGCTACTTCCTGCCCGTAGGCGCCGACATTCTGAATCGGAGTTCCACCCACCGTGCCTGGGATGCCTGATAGACACTCCACGCCGCTCAAGCCTCGAGCGATGACCGACTCGACCAGCCGGTCCCATGACTCGCCGGCGCCCGCTTTCACTAACGTTGCATCGACTTCGTCGTTCGTCGTGATCCCGGCGACCGACATGTGCATGACCAACCCCGGGAAGCCGTCATCGGATATCACGAGGTTGCTGCCACCACCCAGCACGAACAGCGGAAGATCGTGTTCCAGGCACCAGGCGTGGATCGCCTGGACATCGTCAGTCGTGTCGGCTCGCGCAAACCATCGCGCCGAACCGCCGACGCCCAGCGTGCAGAGCCACTGCAGGGACACGTGCTCGCGGAGATTCAGTGACGGTCTACCTGAGGTCACCGAGAATCGCTTCCTGATCGCGGAGCGCCGCGATCGCCTCGGCTCGAGTGCAGCGTGCAAACTCGACCCAGTCGCCGGGCGCGAGCTGACCGGCCAATGGGAGGTCCGCCGTGATGACCGTCGCCAGCTGTGGATATCCGCCAGTCGTCTGCCGATCGCTCATCAGCAGAATCGGTTCGCCAGACGCCGGAACCTGAATGCCTCCAACGAAGGCGGTGTCGGAGATCATTTCTCGGTCAGGAATGCGCGGAAGAGCGGCGCCTGACAACCGATAGCCCATTCGATTCGATTGCGGGGTGACGATGAACCGCGAGCGCTCCAGCAACGCAAAGGCGGCCTCGGGAAAAAAATCGTCCTGAGGGCCCGGCAACACACGGAGCCGGGCACCGCCGGCAACCTTGGCTGCCGGGTCAGGCCCGTCCATATGTGAAATCGTGTGAAGGGGTCTGACCCCACTCGGCCCAATGGCGAGTCGATCCCCGGCGACGAGCGCTCGACCATCAACGCCGCCCAACGCAGCGCCGACATGCGTCGCGCGACTCCCCAGTACCAGCGGCGAGTCTATCCCACCGTCGAACGCGATGTAGGCTCGCGCGCCCGAGGCGCGTTCACCAAATCGAAGCACGGCTCCGGCGCGACACGTCGTCGCAACTCCCATCGACACAGTGGCTCCGTCGATGCTCGGTCGCAGATTGGCACCAGCTATCGCAATGCGAGTTTCTTCTTCGAACCTCAGCTCCGGTCCGGCCAGAGTGACCTCGAGCGTTGCCGCGCTGGTCGCGTTTCCTACGAGCGCATTGGCGATGCGATGTGAGACGAAATCCATTGCTCCGCTTACGGGAACCCCGCTCGCCTGGCTACCCCACCGGCCCTCGTCCTGGATGGTCGTGAACAATCCAGGACGCAGTACGGTGAGCGCGCGCGAGCGTGGTGCGATATGTGGCGCGTTCGTCCGCGCCCGTGAGTGTTCGAAGGGCGCGTCGTTCGAAGGCACAGCCTTGAAACGAACCCGATCACCCGGGCTGAAAAGCGCCGCCGGAACCTGGCTGGGATCGAACACCTTGAGCTCGCTCCGGCCGATGATCTGCCACCCGCCTGCCGATTCACGCGGGTAAATTCCCGTCTGCTGCCCCGCAATGCCCACAGAACCGGCGGGAACGCGTATGCGTGGCGATTGGCGGCGCGGCGAAGCAATCTGAGCGTCAACCGACCCCAGGTACGCAAAGCCTGGGAGGAATCCCAACATGAAAACGCGATAATCCCTGCCCGCGTGCCGCTCGGCAACGTTCGCCGCGCTCACCCCAGCCCAGTCGGCCACCGTCGTCAGATCCGGTCCCGTCTCTCCGCCATACGTGACGGGAACCTCGATCGTCTTTCCTTCAACCACCTGCAAAGGAGACTGGCTCACGTCGGCGAGCGCACCTCGAACAACCTGGGTCTCGGCTATCAACGGATCGAAGAAAACGGTAACGGATCGAAACGTCGGCACGACATCGCGGACCCCGGGCAGCGACTGACTCCGCATCGCCGTGGCCACGGCGACGGCGCGTGCGTTCACGCGCGGGTCGATCGCTTCCTCCCATTCCAGGAGCAGCGCGGAATCGCCTGCTTCACGAATGCGCGGCGCGTTCGGGCCCATTCAACGAAGAGATCAGCTTGGCGTGGATGCCACCGAATCCGCCATTCGACATCAGCACGACGACGTCTCCCGCGCGGTGCTCGCGAACGATGGTGTCAACGATGGCGTCGATGTCTGGAATATGTCGCGCCTGCTGACCACGACCTTGCAGATCATCGACCAACTGCACGGCATCGAGACGCTCCGCCTCGGGTAGCGACGATCGGAACACGGCCGCGAGAATTACCTGGTCGGCCATGCCGAACGCGCGCGCGAAGTCGTCCTGGAAGACGCGACGGCACGACGATGCGGATCGCGGCTCGAAGACGGCCCACAATCGTCTTCCTGGGTAGCCAAGTCGCAGCGCGGAGAGCGTCTCGTGGACCGCGGTCGGGTGATGAGCGAAGTCGTCCAGGACAGTGACGCCATCAGCAACACCGACCGTCTCGAGCCTTCGCTTGATCCCTTTGAACGACTTCACACCCGCTGCGAGAGCCGCAGCGGACAAGCCAACATGAGCTCCAACAGCGATCGATGCAAGCGCGTTGCGGACGTTGTGTTCACCGAGCAGCGGCGACTCGAATCGACCGAAGAGTTCGTTCTGCCGTCTGACTGCAAATCGCGTCGAACCGTCACGATGCTGGATGTCCTCCGCCCGCCAGGTCGCGTCGGCCCCGAAGCCGAACGTCTCCACCGGACAGTGCGCTATTCGACCCAGCGCGTGAGCGTGCGGGCTGTCGGCGCCGAGCAGCAAGAGACCGTTTCTGGGTACCAGGTTCGCCAGCCGCCGGAATGCGAGCAGCACAGCGTCGAGATCCGCGTAAATGTCCGCATGATCGAACTCGATGTTGCCGATCACCGCGATGTCGGGCAAATACTTGAGGAATTTGGCGGTCTTGTCGAAGAAGGCGCTGTCGTACTCATCGCCCTCGATCACGAAATCGCGGCCACCGCCAACTCGATAGCTCGAACCGTGTTCGGCGAAGTTGAGGGCAATCCCGCCCACCAGCAATGAAGGATCGAGTCCACCGCTCGTGAGCAACCATGCCGTCAGCGACGTCGTGGTTGTCTTGCCGTGAGTTCCCGCGATCACGATCGAGCGCGAGCCCCAGAGAAAGTTGTCGCGGATTGCTTCGGGGAGCGAGCAGTGACGCACCTTCCGCTCGAGCACCGTTTCCAGCTCCGCGTTGCCGCGTGAAATCGCGTTTCCGACCACAACGAGATCAATGTCCGAGGTGATGTGTTCCGCAGCATACCCGGCAAACGTCTCGATCCCCTGCGCGACGAGGAAATCGCTCATCGGCGGATACACGTTCTGGTCCGAGCCCTGGACGTCATGCCCGCGACTCTTGAGCAACGCCGCCAGAGTGGCCATGGCGGTCCCGCATACGCCGATCAAATGAATCCGCTGACGGTCACTCAACAGGTGCGTCCTCGATGAGAAGGGCGGTCTTGGGATGCGTCGACACGCATACGCGAACGCCGAGTGGCAGCGTCCACATCGGCCCCGTCGTGTGACCGGACGGGAATCCAACGACAATCGGCCCGGCGCAGTCGCGTGTCGTGCGGGCAATCGCGTCGAGTGCCGTCACGGCCCCACCGGGTTCGTCACATCCTCGCATCTCACCAAACACAATCGCACGTGCGCGTGCCAAGAGGCCGCTGAGCGCAAGCTGGGTCAGCATGCGATCGATTCGATAGGGGCGCTCGTTGACGTCTTCGAGAAACAAGACGCAGCCGTCCGGTGGGTCGAACGCGTACGGCGTCCCCAGCGACGCCACGAGCTGCGTAATCGTGCCCCCAAACAACGGACCGCTCACCTGTCCCTCGCGAAGAACGGTGAGACCTTCTGGCGCCAGCTCCAATCGCTGCCCGCCGGTCAGAAGCCCCAGGAACGAGCGTTCGTCGTATCCGGCCCCTCCCGCGAGGCGTCCTTCGATCATCGGCCCGTGCAGCGCAGTGATGCCACACTGGCAGGTCAGCCACGACAAGAGGGACGTGTTGTCGCTGTAGCCGACGAACAGCTTCGGGCGCTCGATGATGCGCGCGCGATCCAGCAGCGGCAAGAGGTGGACGCTGCCGTACCCGCCGCGCACCGCCAGCAGCGCTGACACCGAGGGATCGGTCCAGTGCTTGCGGAATGCTGCTGCACGCACCTCCGGTGATCCGGCCAGATAACTCGTGTCCCTCTCGAAGACGGACTCATTGAACACCGCGATGAAGCCAAGCCGCTCGATCTCGGCGACACCTCGCGCGAACTCCTCACGATTGAATGGACTGCCCGGCGCTACGATTGCGATTCGGTCGCCTGGTTTCAGCGCTCGTGGTTTGCGCACGCCTACAGGTACCTGGCCATTTCGTCAACGATGCGCTGGTGCGCATCACAGCCCAGCACCTGCCTGATGCGGGCCACTTTCTTCGACGTGACCGGTGCCGTCAGGAAACGCTCCTTCGCCCGTCGAAGGCGGGTGAGCGCATCTTCGAGACGTTTATACGGAATCCTCTGCTCCTCGACCGCGTGGACGAGCGCCTCGAGTGTCGTCGCCTGCACGTCCACGTCGCCACTGCACACCAGGACGCCGTCGCATCCGGCTGCAATCGCTTCAACTGCGGCCTGCGGAACTGTGTACGTCTTCGCGATCGCCTTCATCTCCAGATCGTCGCTCACGATGACGCCCTGGAACTTCAGCTCATCGCGAAGCAAGGCCTGTACGATTCGAGGGGACAGGGTTGCCGGCTTCTCTTCGTCGAACGATGGCACGAGCACGTGTGCCGTCATGATGAACGCCACGTTCACGCGAATCGCCTCCCGGAATGGCACGCACTCGACCCGGCGGATGCGATCAGGCGGGTGCTCGACGAGAGGCAACTCGAGATGTGAATCGACCGCGGTGTCTCCATGCCCGGGGAAATGCTTCCCGCACGCCGCCACGCCGTTCTCTTGCAACCCGTTGATGATGGCCGCCCCGAGGCGTCCGACGCTCTCGGCGTCTTCACCGAGGGCGGTCACCGATGATGGGGTTCTTCGGATTGGTATGAATGTCGAGAACAGGGGCGTAGTCGAGCGCAATGCCCACAGCTCTGAGCTCGGTTGCCAGAGCGGCCGCAAAACGGCTGGCGAGCTGAACGTCACCGCTCCTCCCCAACACAGCCATCGGCGGCCATTCGGTGAAAGGCGCCTTCAGCCGCGCGACGCGTCCGCCCTCCTGATCGACGCTGACCCAGAGAGGCAGATCGGCCGCCAGCTCCTGCACATCGACTGACATCTCGGCAACCTGCTCCGGCGCCTCGATGTTGCGCGCAAAGAGAATCACGCCACCGAGCGAGAACTCTTTCGTTAATGAACGCATTTCAGCGGTGATGGTCGTTCCCGGCAGGCTGCCGATCAGGAGCTGTCCTATGTCGCGTCGCACGTTCCCTGGCACAGCAGCATTATAGAGCCCAGTAGTTCCAAGTTCCGGTTCCAGGTTCCCGGTTTGTGTTCATACTTCGGATTCGTGGTTCCAAGTTCTAGGTTCAGGGCTCCTCGTTCCGAGTTCCAGTCAGCTGGACAGAGTCGGACCCGGAACGGCAGGGTTCTATAATCCACGGTGTGATCATTCGGACGTCAGCACCAACACGCATTGACCTGGCTGGAGGCACGATCGACATCTGGCCGCTCTATCTCTTTCACCCTGGCGCGCAGACGCTCAACGCCGCCATCAGCCTCAGGGCGAGTGCGCGCATCGATCCACGGCCTGACTCGCGGATCACGATCAAATCGATCGACACAGGTGCGTCGGTCGAGGCTGAAGACTGGCGCGAGCTGCGCGATGTCCGGCAACTTCGCCTGCTCTGTCTGCTCGTGCATTTCTTTGAAGTCCGGGGGCTGACGTTGACCACCACGTCGGACTCACCAGCAGGAGCCGGTATAGCAGGCTCGTCGGCATTGAATGTCGCGGTCTGTGCGGCGTTGGCGGAATGGAAGCGGACTCACTACGAGCCCGAAGCGCTCCTGCAGATTGCGATGAACGTGGAGGCGCAGGCTATCGCGGTTCCCACCGGGCTGCAAGACTACCGGCCCGCCCTCTACGGCGGCATCGCCGCCATCGAGTTGGAAGCGGACGGAGTGCGTCGTGTGCCGCTCCACGTCGACCTGGGTGAGCTGCAACAACGGATCGTGTTGTGCTACACGGGCGAGCCGCGAAACTCCGGCACGAACAACTGGGAGATCACCAAGCGCCACATCGATGGCGATCAGTTCATCTTCGACTGTTTCGAGCGCATCCGGGATACCGCGGCGAGGATGAGAACGGCGCTCGAGGCTGACGATTGGGACGAAGTCGGTCGGGCCATTGCCGAGGAGTGGGAGAACCGCAAGCGCCTCGCCCCGGGCGTGACAACACCCGCGATCGAGGATCTCATTGCGCGCGCTAGGGCAGCCGGTGCCACGTCAGCCAAGGTGTGCGGTGCGGGCGGCGGCGGCTGTCTCTTCTGCTATGGTCCGCCGCGCGCCCGTGACGCGATACGGACCGCGCTCGTGGACGGGGGCGCCCGCCTGCTCGATTACACCTTCGAGCGGCACGGGCTCGGGCGTGGATAATCGGGCTCTCTCACAGGTTCTGTCCGAGATCGCCGACCTCCTCGAAATTCGAGGCGACAACGCCTTCAAGATACGCGCTTACCGCACGGCGGCCGAGACACTCGCCACCTGGCCACAGGCCATCGTCCAACTCGACGAGCAGGCGCTCCGCGCGATACCGGGCATTGGCAAGGATCTCGCCGCGCGGATTCGTGAATTGGCCGAGACCGGCACGAGCAGCTACCACCAGGAACTGCTCCAGCAATTCCCGGCGACGATCCTCGACCTGCTTCGCCTCCAGGGGGTCGGCCCGAAGACCGTGGCCATGCTCTACTCCACGCTGAACATCAAGAGCATCGACGAACTAGGAGAGGCCGCGAAAGCTGGAAAGCTGCGATCGTTGAAAGGCATGGGCGCCAGGAAAGAGGCGCAGATCCTCGCGTCGATCGAGGAGCGCAAAAAAGACACCGGGCGCCACCTGCTCAGCGAGACCGCCGAAACGGCACAGTCACTCGTGGATTTCCTGCGCATGCACGACCGCAACGTCGAGCTGATCCCGGTCGGCAGCCTGCGGCGTGGACGGGAGACATGCGGCGACATCGACATCCTCGCTGTTGGTGGTGAACAAAGCCTCATGGAGGCGCTCATTTCGCATCCACATGTCGAGCGCGTCCTCGGTCAAGGAGATACCAAGTCGAGCGTGCTGCTCAAAGGTGGATACCAGGCCGACCTGAGGCTGGTTCCGGCGGAGAGCCGCGGCGCGGCGATGCAGTACTTCACTGGATCGAAGGCTCACAACATCTGCATTCGGGACCGCGCCATACAACTGGGCTTCAAACTCAACGAGTACGGTCTGTTCCGTCTGGACGACGAGAGCCGTGTGGCCGGCGAGACGGAAGAAGGAATCTACCGCGCGCTGGGCCTGGACTTCGTCGAGGCTGAACTACGCGAGAACCGGGGAGAAGTCGAGGCGGCGCTTGATGGCTCGTTGCCGAGCCTGATCGCGCTCTCCGATCTGCGCGGCGACCTGCATATGCACACGACGGAGACGGATGGCAAAGACGACCTGATGACGATGGCGGAAGCAGCCCATCGCCTGGGCCGCGAGTACATCGCGATCACCGATCACAGTCAGGCGCTCGCCATGGCCAACGGCCTTGACGAGAAGCGCGCCCTCGCGCACGCCGCACGCGTACGAGCCCTGAACGGCCGCTTCGAGAACCTGACACTGCTTGCCGGAATCGAATGCGACATCCTCTCCGACGGCCGGCTCGATCTCTCCGACGACTGCCTCGCCCAGCTCGACATCGTCGTGGCCTCGATCCATTCGAATTTCGCGCAGGAGTCGCAGCAGATGACTGACCGGATTCTGCGCGCGATCGAGAATCCGTGGGTCGATGTGCTCGGGCATCCGACCGGACGCCGGCTGCTGCAGCGCGAGCCCCTCAAGTTTGACATGACCGCGGTGATGGATTCAGTGTCCCGCCACGGTGTGACCATGGAAATCAATTGTCAGGTCGAGCGCCTGGACCTGAACGATTCACACGCGCGCGCCGCACGAGAGCGTGGAATCCCGCTTGTCATCTCGACCGATGCCCATAGCGTCAAGGCGCTGTCACGTCTGCGGTGGGGAGTGCAGGTTGCCCGGCGTGCCTGGGTGCGCGCCGGTGATGTCGTCAACACACGCCCTCTCGACGACATGCGCGCCGGGCTTCGACGGAACCGGAGAGCGTAGCGTGGCAAAGTCTCCCGACGGATTCGTTTCGCTGAAATCCCTTAAGCAACGGCCGGCGTCACCACGCGACACACTCGAGCTGATTCGGCGAATCTATTTCAAGACGACTCGCCAGACGATCGAGCACGACTTCGCGCACGCGATTGAATTGCTGAAGAGTCTCGAGTCGGAGGAAGAGCGCGAGAAGGCCACCGCCTACATGCACGGCATTTCTGAACTGCGTAAGGAATGGACGAAGGCAAGGTCAAAGGTCAAAAGTCAAAAGTCAAAGGTTCGGGGAAGCACAAAGTAGAGGCGGGTCTTCCCTGGCCTGAGCGGAGTCGATGGCAGACCCGCATGACGGTGAGTCTACCTGTCGATGACGATCTTCTTCCGTGCCGACATTCGAAGCACCTCCGGCACGTTGCGATTCGTCGACAGCGTTCTGAGATCTTTTTCGTTCAGTCGATTCAAGAGATGCATCGAGATGGCGAGCGGGGTCTTCGGATTCCTCGCCAGCGCCGACGCGACCACGTAGTTCTTCATCCAGTTCCGATTCGTCGAAATGATCCGCAAGATCTCATCGGACACGCTGGACATCTTCGCGATGGACTCGACCTCCGAGTCGGTCAACTTCGGGCTGCTCAAGACCGCGACCGCGATCAACTTGTTCGGATCGCGTATCAGGATCGCCCGCTCTTCGCGAGTCCCCTTCGTGGCTCTTGCCATTTTCTGCGGGACATTCATCTCCGACAGCCGTTGCATCGCCGACTTCTCATCATCCTCATCGTCAGCAATCTCCGGTTCAGGTGCGGCGTCGATGATCGGCTGGTCCGCCTCCTGTGCCGGCACCTCCGCTGGCTCGACGCCGCGCTTCGCAAAGAACTCGCGCAACTCGGGTGACACATCGGACCGCGCCAGGAACGCTGAAAGGGAGGCCGGAGGAATCAGCCCCAGCGTTGCGTTGGCCGCTGAGGCGACGTCGGATTCCGGGTCCGAAGAGAGCAGCACCAGGAGCGCGAGTTGTTCGTGCGCGCGGGCGGCGAGTGCGCCTTGTGCCGCCAGCAGACGGACATCGTGAGCCACGTCGCCGCGCCGGAAAAAGTCGATGAGGGGGGTCCTGGTGCCGATTTCCATTAGCTGCCCGGATTCTCCCACGTGCCGAGCGCCACCGTCACCGTTACGCTAAGGCTCTCTTCAGCACCGTCTGCAAACTGGCCGATTGCCGCGAAGCCGGCGCATCGAGTGGACGCCAATTGCCTGGCGTTGTCGAGTGTGACGCCGCCAATTGCCAGTACAGGTAATCCCTTCGCTTCGTTGACCGCGTCGAGGAGGCCGGCAAGTCCAGTTCCGTGTCGGTCGGGCTTTGAGGCCGTGGCAAACACGGTCCCGAAAAGCAGATAGTCCGCGCCACCCTCATCGCGCACCTGCGCGATTTCGTCGCGCGAGTGCACCGACCTGCCAATCAGGAACGAAGGCGGCACTGCCGCGCGCACCCGCCGCGGCGGAGCCGAATCGCCTCGCAGATGCACGCCGTGCGCTCCTGCCGCAATAGCCATATCCAACCTGTCGTTGACGAGAATCCGCGTTCGAGTGCCACGCACAGCCTCGACCGCTCGCGCGACCAGCGCCAGCAGGGCGCCATCCGCCATGTTGCGCTCGCGAATCTGGATCAGATGGATGCCGGCTTGCGCCGCAGCCGTCACACGGCGAATTAGCGCTGCCTCGCCATGCTGACCGAAGCGATGCCGATCGGTGATCATGCAGACAACGGGACGCACGCGCGGAGGCTATTCTTCAGCGGCCGGCTGGTTCAGGGAGATGACGTGCTCGATACGCCGCTCGGCGAAGAACGCATGCATCTCGGCCACGGCGGCGCACAAGTTGACGATTCCCACTCCGGAAACGGCGCCTCTGACGAAGTTGTTGATCATCAGCGCGTGGATGAACGGCAAAGCCTGCGCGAAGTAATTGCGATCCCAGAACTCCGACCACGGCGCGAGCAGCAGCACTGCCCCCGTCTCAAGGAAGAACGCCGTCAAGAGCAGACGCATCAAGGTTTCCCAATTTCAGCCTGCGACAACTGAGCGATCCGCTCGCGGACGTCTCGATAGCCGCAGGACTCCGATTCGACTTCCATGAAGAGAGCCATCGCGCGAGAGGTCTCTCCCTGGTTCGCCAGCGCGTCGGCCAGGTCGTACATCAACTCGAGCCGATCCTCGACGGCGGGTGCAGGCGCTTCGAGCGCGCGCTCCATCCACTCTATTGATCGCTCCACATCGCCGCGTCCGAGATAAATCCGCCCGAGTCGCGAGGCGGATTCGAACCGCAGTGCCGGATTTCGCGACGCTTCCTCCAGATTGGTAATCGCCTCGGCCGGGCGATTCTCGGCCAGGTGCCGCATGCCGCGCTCCAGTTGTTCGCGGGCGCGGATTTCCTGGTCGCGAGCCACTTTTCCCCTCAACTCCTCGAAGAACGACTCGAGCGGCAGCGACTCCGGCGGCTCAGGATCAGGAAGCGAGGTGACGGGCGCAACTACGACATCGGGAATAATCACGACGTCGGGTTCTGCCACCGCGAGAGTGAGAGGCAGGTCCTCGTGTTCGATTCGAAGCGCTGGTTCCTCGACAGGGCCCGGAGCGGGGGCGACAGGTGGGGCCGCAGCGGCACGCTTCAGTTGAATCTCCTGATCGCTCGGGTCGAGCTGAGCGGCCTCCTGCAAGGTTTCGAATGCCTCGGCCAGGCGCTCCTCTTTCGTCAGGATGTCGGCCACGCTCATGATCAACCGGGCTGCCTGCTTTGATTCGCCTCGTTCGAGAAGCGCCCTGGCTGCGACGCTCCTGGCCTCGACGCTGGCGTCCCCGAGTAGCCCGAGCCGTATCACGCAGTCCACCGCGCCCTGCTCGTTGCCGGCCGCGCGGCGATCCTGAATCAGTCGACTGTAATTCGACCGCGCGTCGAGGGAGAGACCGTTGCGTCCCGCGATATCAGCCAACTGCCAGAGCGCGTGATCGTCGCCCCTCCTGACTTTGAGAACCTTCTTGTATAGGGCCGATGCACGCGGGAAAAAGCCTTCGCCGTAGAGATGGTCGGCGGCGCGAGTGAAATGCTCCGCCGCACTTTCGGCCTGTCCGATTTTCAGGTACAAGTCGCCGAGCACGTTCGCCGAATTCCAGTCGCTGGGCTTGTCTTCGACCAGCCGGACGTATTCTGCGATGGCATCCGCCACCTTGCCCTGCTTGAGAAGCTTCTCAGCTTTCTTCAGTCTTCCGTCGCGATTAGCCGGCACTCAATCGATCCTATCAAACAGGCCCGGCTGCGGCTTGAAGGAGCGGCGATGCAGGGACGAGTATCCGAATCGTTCGACCGCAGCCCGATGCTCGGCGGTCGCGTACCCTTTGTGCTTGTCGTACCCGTAGCGTGGATCGCTCGCGTGCTCGGTCATCATCTGACGGTCGCGTGAAACCTTGGCGACGATGGACGCGGCGGCAATCGCTGCGCACCGGCGATCGCCATGCAGAACCCCGCGCTGGGCGATGTGGAGATCGGGGATGCGGAAGGCATCGACGAGCACGGCGTCCGGCAACGGCGCCAACGCCAGCACCGCGCGGCGCATCGCCTCGAGCGACGCCCGGTGAATATTCAGCGTGTCGATCTCGGTGGGTGCCACGAAGGCGACTGACCATGCAAATGCGCGAGCCGTGATGAGATCGTTCAGTCGTTCGCGTTCGATAGCGGTCAGCATCTTCGAGTCTGCGAGTCCAGGTATGTGCGAGTCCGGATCGAGGACGACGGCGCCAGCGACGACGGGGCCGGCCAGACATCCCCGTCCGACCTCATCGCACCCGGCGATGCGATAGAAGCCCCAGCGTCGAAGCGCGTTCTCGATCGTCCTCGTCGCACGGACCCGAACCATGGCTAGCGGGCTCCGCTTGATCTCAGGCGCGCTTGGTTTCCTTCATTCGAGCTGCCTTCCCCTTCAGGTTGCGGAGGAAGTACAGCTTCGCCCGGCGGACCCGCGCCGATCGCACCACGTCGACCTTCGCGATCGTCGGCGAGTGCAGCGGGAAAATGCGCTCGACACCCTGACCGAACGAGACCTTGCGAACAGTGAAGGAGGATCTCAGTCCGCCCCGATGCATCCCGATGACGATGCCTTCGAAGATCTGGATCCGCTCTTTGTCGCCCTCGCGCACCTTGACGTGCACACGGACCGTATCTCCAGACTTCATGTCCGGCCTGTCGGTCATCTGGGACTTTTCGGCCAACTCAATCGCGCTCATTGCTCTCTCCTCACTCTACGCACTTCCGCGGGGGCTGAAGCCCCCGCTCTACGGTTTAGACCGTTCACGCTGAATCTCGTCGAGCAGCGCCCGATCTTCTTCGTCAAGCGTCGCGGTGGCAATCAGGTCCGGACGCCGATCCAGCGTCCGAACGAGCGCCGCCTTTCGACGCCACCGACGAACATCGGCATGGTGCCCCGACAGCAGCACGTCCGGCACCCGATGTCCCGCAATCTCGGCCGGCCTCGTGTAGTGCGGATAGTCGAGCAAGCCCCGCGCAAACGAATCCTGCGCGACCGACTGCTCGTCCCCCACCACCCCAGGCACCAGGCGACTCACCGCATCGACGATGACGAGCGCCGCCAGCTCGCCTCCGCTCAGCACGTAGTCACCGATCGAGATTTCCTCGGTGGCGACGACGTCCCGAACCCTCTCATCCATCCCCTCGTAGCGGCCGCACAACAAGACGACGTGCCCGAGAGAGGCAAGGCGTTCGGCCTCACCCTGGTTGAACGTTCGGCCTTGCGGCGAAAGCAGTACAACCGCGTCCGGTGTCCCCCGCGTGGTCCGGATCTCATCCACCGCCCGCATCAGCGGCTCGGCCTTCATCACCATTCCTGGACCCCCACCATACGGCACATCATCTACCGTCCGGTGTCGGTCCTTCGTCCAGCGGCGGAGGTCGTGCACTGCCACATCCAGCAAGCCGCGCGCGACGCCCCGACTCACCACCCCCTCACCCAGACCGGTTTCGATCATTGAGGGAAAGATGGTGATGATGTCGAACCGCATACTGCCTACTGCCTACTTCTGGTTCAGCTCGAGCAGTCCCTCGGGCGGGTTGATCCGAATCCGCCGCGCTCCGATATCGACCTCGACACAGATATCGGCGGCAAGCGGCACGAGCACTTCGCCCCCACGCCCTTCCACACTCAGCACGCTCGCCCCGGCGCCGCCTTCGACCCTCGTCACCTCACCGATGGGTTCGCCCAAGATCGTCTCGACGACACATCCCACCAGGTCGTGCACGTAATAGGCGCCCGCACTGAGGGGCAACAGCGAATCTTCCGGAATCCTCAAATCGAGGCCTGTGAGCCGCTCGACATCCTCGATCGTCTCAAAGCCTTCGAACCCAATCACTGGCCGGCCGTTCTGTAGCCGCGCCGAGGTGACCTTCAGGACTTCATTCCCGCGATCCGATCGCGTCCAGAAGGTCGCGCCCGTTCGAAACCGATCCTCGACGAAGTCCGTTTCGGGCGTCACCATCACGTGGCCGCGGATACCATGCGGCCTCGCGATGCGACCTACGAGAACCATGCGATTCCACTCGGGACTCGGGACTCGGGACTCGGCACTCGATTGGTTCTCGGTTCGGCCGAATCCCGAATCCCGAACCCCGCCGCCTTCGCGCGTTCGGCGAGCCTCGCCGTAGCCAGGCGGAGGCGGGAATCCCGAACTCATATTCAGTCCCGTATATCGAGCTGTGCTCGCACGCCGTGACGCTCGGCCGTCAGCGCAACGAGCGTGCGAATTGCTGCTGCGGTTCGCCCCTGCCGCCCGATGATCTTTCCCATGTCGCCGGGCGCCGTCTGCAACTCGACTACTGTCATACCCCGACGCACCGACTCGGTCACCTTCACCGACTCGGGATGATCGACGAGCGTCTTGACGACGACCTCGACGACCGCGCGGAGTGGGCTACTCTGCTCGACGTCCTGGCTCGTCATCACTGAGCGGGAGCCTCCGCCGGCTTCGACATGTCGCGCGACAGGTGCTTCGCCAGCAGCGTGCGGACCGAGTTCGATGGCTGCGCGCCCATCTTCATCCAGTGCTGAACCCGTTCCTTGTTGATCTCCACAACGGCCGGCTTCGAGCGCGGGTTATACGTCCCCAGGTTCTCGACGAAGCTGCTCTCGCGCGCCGACTTCGCTTCTGTCACCACCACGCGAAAATAGGGCTTCTTCTTCGACCCTACTCGTCTCATTCGAATCGCTAGCATTTCTCGCTCCGCTCAAACTTCCAACTTCCAATTTCCAACTTCCAAAATTGGGAGTTGGGAGTTGGCAGCTGGGCGTTGACACCTATCGTGACTTGATGAGCCCCCAGGGCCCGCCCTTCTTTCGTTTCTTCCCGCCGGCCTGCGCGAATCCCGCCTGCGGCTGATGCGGCATCTTCGGCATTCCCTTCATGCCTTTCATGGCAGCCGTGCCCCCTCGTCCGATCATCTGCAGCACGCGCTTCATCTCGGCGAACTGCTTGAGAAGGCGATTCACCTCCTCGACCGACGTACCACTGCCGGCAGCAATTCGCTTCCTTCGGCTGCCGTTGATGATCTGGTCGTTCTTGCGCTCCGCAGGGGTCATCGACGAGATGATGGCCTCGACGCGCGCCAACTGCTTTTCGTCCGGCTTGTTCTGCGCAAGCTCTTTGAGGTTGCCCAGTCCCGGAATCATACCCAGGATGCTCTCGAGCGGCCCCATTCGCTTGAGCGTTCGTAACTGGGTTCGAAAGTCGTCGAGCGAGAACTGATTTTTGCGAAGCTTCTCCTCGAGTTGCTCCGCCTCGTCTTCCCCGATCGCCTGCTCGGCCTTCTCGATGAGCGAGAGGACGTCGCCCATGCCAAGGATGCGCGAGACGATCCGATCAGGGTGAAAGAGCTCGAGATCTTCGAGGCGTTCACCGCTGCCGATGAACGCGATCGGCACGCCAACAACCGACACCACTGACAGCGCCGCGCCGCCCCGCGCGTCGCCATCGAGCTTGGTCAGCACTACGCCCGTGACGCCAATGCGGCGATTGAATTCGCCGGCGCTCTTGATGGCATCCTGCCCCGTCATCGCGTCCGCGACGTAGAGCAGGTCCGTCGGGTTCACGACGTCCTTGATGGCCTGCAGTTCGTTCATCAGGTCGTCGTCGATGTGAAGACGGCCGGCTGTGTCGACAATGACCGTGTCGAACCCTTTGGCCCGGGCTTCGGACAACGCCCCGGAGGCTCGAGCCACCGGGTCCATCGTCTCGGGTGCGTAGACTTTGACTTCGGCCTTCTCTCCGACGACGGAGAGCTGTTGAATCGCGGCGGGACGGCGAACGTCGGTCGATACCATCAGGGGATGCCGACCTTGGCGTCTGAGCCAGCGGCCAAGCTTGCCGCAGGTCGTGGTCTTGCCGGACCCCTGCAGCCCCAGGAGGAGGACGACCCGCGGAGTCGGAGAATCTTTCCTGAGCCCTCCCTCGGTTTCGCCGAACAGAGCCAGCAGCTCGTCGCGAACGATCTTGACGACCTGCTGGACCGGGCTGAGGCTCTTGAGCACCTCCTGGTCGGTAGCCTTGTCGCGGACGCGATCGATAAAGGCTTTGACGACCTGAAAATTGACGTCAGCCTCGAGCAGGGCGAGCCGGATCTCGCGGAGCGCGGTCTCGACGTGCTCGGGGGTGAGACGCACCTCGCCCCGCAGGGACGTGAAGGCGCTCTGGATGCGGGTGCTTAGAGATTCGAACAAACCCTTATCTTATGGCAACTTGACCGTATGTCGCAAGCCGGAGTCGGCCTATAATCGCCAGTGAAGCTCCGCCCTCGCCTCCGAGAGTCGATGAACTAGTCGGCTCGCTTCACTGCCGACAGTGTTGGCTTGGGCCCGCTACGCGGGCCTGGACATCTCCGATGGCGAGGAAAAAATTTGCCTAATCGTCACGATGCCAGTCTTCGGAGATGTCCCATGCTTGCTCTATTACGCTCGATTTTCGTCGTCGCAACGCTTGCCGCCGTCCTGATTCAGGGGACAGCCACGCCCGCCGCGCAGGCGACCACCAGCGGCACGGGCATCTCGGCAAAGCCGAACTGGACGCCCCCGACGGGCGCAACGCCACGCCTGCCGAACGGCAAGCCGGACTTCAGTGGTGTGTGGGATCACCAGTACGTGCCGGACATGACGGCGACAAATCGGAACCCCGCGCTGCAGAAGGGGCCCAAAGAGCTCCCCTTCTCACCCGCCGGCCTCGAAAACATGAAGAACTACGACCCGGTGAGGGATGGCGACTACACGGGCATGTGCATGCCCTACGGGTTGATGCGGTCAATGAACGCGCCCTACCCGATCCAAATCTTTCAGAACGACAAGTACATCGCGTTTCTGTTCGAGGTGAGCACCTGGTTCCATGTCGTGCCCTTCAGGAATGAGCATCCCAAGGAAATCGATGCAACGTGGTTTGGCAATTCGATCGCCAAGTGGGATGGCGACACGCTCATCGTGGACACGGTTGGATTCAACGGCTACACGCGCCTCGACACCGTCGGACGGCCGCATAGCGACAAGCTGCATCTCACGCAGAAGTTCAAGCACATCGACGCTGGTCACGTGACGTACACGGTGACTGTCGACGATCCGGTCTACTACACGCAGCCGTGGACCAACGAGCGGACGATGACGCTATCCAATGGTGAACTGCTGGAGTATTCGTGCGAGGAGAACAACAAGTCGCTGTGGGAGGGTCGCATCAAGCTGTGGATACCGCCCAACGCCAGCCAGCCGCGCAGCGCTCCGTCGTTTCCAGACGGCAAGAAGTAGAGGATGAACGAAGCCTTACGAGAGAAAGCCGTCCTCTACGGCGTGCCCGTGGCGCGCCGTCATATCTTCCTCTGCGCCGAGCAAACCAAGCCGAAGTGCTGCGACATGGAACGCGGTGTCGCGGCGTGGGAGTTTCTGAAGCGCCGCCTGAAGGAGCTTGGCCTCTCCGAGCAAGGCGGCATCCTGCGCAGCAAAGCGAACTGCCTTCGCATCTGTGAAGGCGGACCAATTGCGGTGGTTTACCCCGAAGGCGCGTGGTACGGCGAGTGTGATCCGCCCGCGCTCGAGCGGATCATCCAGGAGCATCTGATTGGCGGGCGCGTCGTCGAAGACCTGCTGATCACGGAACACCGGCTATAAGACCCCGGGGGTGATTTTCGATAGAACCGGTCCGGAAAATCACCCCCGGGGTCTTTGCTACTTCACCACTCGAAGCGTGACGGCGATCCTGATCACTTCTCCGCTCACGCGATCGGTGGCGGCCGTGAACTCGCGGCTTTGCCCGTCTTTCAGCACGAGCGTATTTGTCGACTGATATGAACGGAAGACCGGTATGTTGCCGACCGTCGGCGTGGCCTTGTCCTGAATGTTCGCGTATACGGATGTATCCGAAACGCTCATTCGCAACTCGAACCCCTCGTCGACAACCTTCGCTGTGCAGTCGATGTTGGTGCCGATGTCCTGATAGTTAAAAGTTGCGGGCGGTGTGGTACCCGGCGCGCCCGAGGAATTGCCGGTCGGCGCGGCGATGGTCGGGACCGGCACCTTGGCGCCCATGCGCAATAGCGCCGGGCCGGCTTGACCGAGCTTGTTGGCGTTGACGGCCAGCATGTAGGGCATGCTGCTGATCTTCTTCTCACCTTGATATCGCGTGACGGTCACGTCTACGCTCAAAGGTACGAGGCGCTGCAGATCGTCTCGAACAGCTTGAGCCTTGGCGAGGTCGCGTTCTTTAGCCGCTTCGGCCGCCTGCTGCTTCTTGTCGGCAGCGTCGTCCTGACCGCGCGCGATATCGGTAACTCCGAAGGTCAGCGCGGCAACCAATCCACACACCGAGACAAATCTCTTCACGATCGCTCTCCTTATTCACCTTCGAGCCCGGCCATGGGACTCAGTTCGATCGGCTCGAGCACGATCTCCTCAATCGGAGCGATCGGCGCCGACTCCCCTTCCAGCTTCGGGATATCAACGGCTTCGACCTGGCGCGCGGCGATCGCCGCGATCAGCTGACGCAGCGCCACCGCCTCGTCCCGCGAAATCACCACTTCCGGCGGCGTTGCCATCCGGTCTCGTGGAACGCGAGTCGTGTAAGCCGCGGGACGGCGAACTGGCGCCGGTGTCGGCGAAGAGCCGGAATTCGCCGCATCGGCAACCATTCCCGAGTCGCTTGCGGGTCCTGGTCTCTGCGGCGCATTGGCGACACGCACGTCGCGCGAACCAGAGGCCGGCCCATTCAAGATCCAAAGCCCGATGATTGCGACACCGGCGACCGCCACGCCCGCGCCCGCCCACTGCCACAAGCCGCGCCACAACCAGACTTCGTTCACTCGCTCGCTCGCGATTCGCGCTCTGATTCGCGGCAGGAACTCAGGAGAGGGATCGATGCCGAGCGCGGCTTCGATTTCTCTCTCGAGAGTCTCGTCGCTCATCCCTTCGTGTCTGTGACCATCCATGACAGCCGTTCCTTGAGTTGCTTGCGCGCCTGAAACAGTCGCGACTTCACCGTACCTTCCGGCACGTCGAGCAACGCGCTCACTTCCCGTAAGTCATGTCCTTCGATGCCGGCGAGCACGACGACCAAGCGAAGCTTCTCTGGCAACGTTTCAATAGCCTTCCACAGGTGGCCGGCCCGCTCGCGCGCCGCCACGAGGTCCGCTGTATCAAGGCGGGCGTGAAGACGCGCCTCCACAACGGGGTCGACGGCGCCGTCGCCGACTGGCAGTTCGTGAACCGAGCGCCGTCGCTTGGACCGTTGCCGGTCGAGCGCCATGCGCCACGTCATCCGGACGAGCCAGGCCCTGAACCGGGTTCGATCGCGAAGCTGATTGAAGCTGCGATAGGCCTTCGCGAACGCCTCCTGGGCGACGTCCTCCGCATCTTCCCGCTGCCGGAGCACGCTGAAGGCGACTCGAAAAGCCAGCCTGGAGGAATCCGCCAGGCGCGCTTCGAACTCACGCTCGAGCTCCAGGTCGGCCGTCACAAGGCTGCCCGCAAGACGTTCGGCGTGCTCATGCATCAGGCTTCACCCAGGCAAGACGCCGCGGCTTTGCGGCTGGTTCACCGCGCCACTTACTTCCCGACTTTGAACTTTAGACTTTGAACTTTCAAACAGAAGACAGCTTATGACCAAGCTTGTCCTTCTTGGTCTTCAGGTAACGCCTGGTGTGATCGCTGGCGGGGATTTCGAGAGGAACCGCTTCGGAGACGGCCAGACCGTACCCCTGAAGACCGACGAACTTGCGTGGATTGTTGGTCAACAGCCGCATCGTCTTGACGCCGAGATCGCTCAAGATCTGCGCCCCGATGCCGTAGTCGCGCTGGTCGGCCTTGAAGCCGAGCCGCTCGTTGGCCTCGACCGTATCGAGTCCCTGATCCTGGAGCTCGTACGCGCGAATCTTGTTGACCAGCCCGATACCTCGACCTTCCTGGTTCAGGTACAGCAGGATGCCGCGGCCTTCTTCCGCCACCCGCTGCATCGCAGTATCGAGTTGTGGGCCGCAGTCGCAACGTGCGGAATGAAAAACATCTCCCGTGAGGCACTTCGAGTGAACACGCACGAGTACGTCTTTGCCGTCGCCAATTTCCCCGCGCACCAGCGCGACGTGGGTCTGGTTGTCGAGTTGGCTTTCGTACGCATAGATTCGGAACGCGCCGAAGACGGTCGGCAGATCCGCCGACGCCGCGCGCTTCACAAGCCGTTCTGTCCGCATGCGATATTGAATCAGGTCCGCGATCGTGACGACCAGGAGGTCGTGCTTCCTGGCGAATTTCGCCAGCTCTGGCACGCGGGACATCGTGCCGTCTTCGTTCATGATCTCGCAAATAACGCCGGCTGGCGTGAGCCCGGCTATGCTGGCCAGGTCAACCGCCGCTTCAGTGTGTCCAGCACGGACCAGAACCCCACCCTTGCGGGCCCGCAACGGAAACACATGCCCGGGCCTCGTCAGATCTCGCGGCCGCGAAGCGGGATCAATCGCCACTTGCACTGTCTGAGCCCGGTCGGCAGCTGAGATGCCCGTCGTCGTGTCCTCCCGCGCGTCGATCGACACGCACATCGCCGTGTCGCGTCGCGAGGAGTTATCGTTCACCTCGAGCGGGATCGCGAGCTGATCGAGGCGCTCAGGTGTCATCGCAAGGCAGATGAGGCCACGCCCGTGACGCGCCATGAAGTTGATCGCCTCTGGCGTCACCTTCGAAGCGGCCATGGTCAGATCGCCTTCGTTCTCCCGCGACTCGTCGTCGACGACAACGACCATGCGCCCGGCGCGGATTGCGTCGACCGCCTCGTCGATGGTGGCGAATGGTCCGCGACGACGAGCGCCCTTGGCGATGCGCAGCGTAGTGTCCTTGGTCATGATGAGAGTCCGGTCCGCGCGGCCAACTCCATCGACCGCGCGACGTACTTGCCAACCATATCGCACTCCAGGTTGACGCGGTCACCGGCCCGAAGTGACGACAACGCGGTATGAGCCCAGGTGAACGGAATGATCATGACGTGGACCGTGGCGCGCTCGAGTTGGGCCACCGTCAGGCTCACGCCATCGATGGCAATCGACCCTTTCAAAATGATGAACGGCTCGAGCTCCGTCGGAACCCGCACGCCGATCCAATACGATTCTCCGTCCTGACGGATCGCGTCGACAACCCCCACGCCGTCGGCGTGCCCCTGCACGAAGTGCCCGCCGAATCTGCCGTCGGCCCGCATGGAGCGTTCGAGATTGACCGCCCGGCCCGCGACGAGGCTGCCAAGCGTGGTAATGCGGGCGGTTTCGGGGCCGATGTCCGCTGACCACGCCGCCTGATCGCTCGCCGTCACCGTCAGGCACACACCGTTGACGGCCACACTTTCGCCCTCGCGAAGCTCCGATGCGAGCGGCGTTCGAATAGCCAACGTGAATCCGGACACGGTGCGCGTCAGCTCCGACACGACACCCACGGCTTCAATGAGGCCGGTGAACATAGCCTTCGATCAGGACGTCCGGCCCCAGCTGCTCGACCTGCCGCTCGATGAGAGACGTCGATGAAAACGCGCAGCCCTCGAGGAGGGGGACGCCTCCCTCACCAAGCCACATCGGCGCCACGTACAGTTGGACGTAATCGACGACGCCCTCGTCCCAGGCGGCCTGCTGCACCTGCGTGCCGCCCTCGAGCACCAGACTCTGGATATCGAAATGCGGCAGCACCGAAAGCGCGGCCGTGATGCCCGGCTGCGGCACCGCAATCACGCGTGCGCCGGCCTTCTGCAACGCCTCAGCCCGATCGGTCTCCAAGGATTCGAGCGCTGTGAGTATTATTACCGGTCCGTCCGCAAGGGTCGACAGCAGCTTCGCCTGCGTGGGAAAGCGCAACCGCCGGTCGAAAACGACCCGTACCAGCGGCCTTTCCCTGTACACCTCGCGGGCTGTGAGCAGCGGATCGTCGACGAGGACGGTCTCTGAGCCAACGGCGATCGCATCGACCTGAGCCCGCAGGTAGTGCGCATGAGTATTGGCCCGTGCGGAGGTCAGCTGGGTGCGTTGTCCAGGTGCGGCCGCGATCCGCCCGTCGAGGCTGGTGGCCGCTTTGAGAATCACAAACGGACGTCCCTTACGGGTCGTGGTCAGAAACGGTTGGTTCAACCGGACCGCCGCGTCGTAGCCAATTCCGGTTTGCACTTCGATGCCGTTCGCACGCAGCACGGCAAATCCTCGCCCACCTACGAGCGGGAATGGATCCTCCATTGCAGCCACCACGCGACGGATCCCTGCGGCGATGATGCGCTCGGTGCAAGGGCCCGTCTTGCCTGTGTGCACACACGGCTCGAGGGTGCAGTACAGCGTAGCGCCCCGCGCACCGCTTCCCGCCTCTTCGAGTGCGTTGACTTCAGCGTGCGGCTCGCCAGCACGCTCGTGCGCGCCCTGACCGAGCACCACGCCTTCATCCGAGACAATGCAAGCGCCGACGACGGGGTTTGGCGTCGTGCGACCCAGCCCGCGTCGTGCGTGCTCGAGCGCCCGCCGCATCCACCGTTCGTCGTCTACCACTTTTCCTGAAACAACGCGTCGACGTAGTCCTGCGGCGAGAAGGGGATCAGATCGTCGATGCCTTCTCCGACGCCGACATAGCGGATCGGGAGCTTGAGGTCATGGGCGATCGAGACGGCGACGCCGCCCTTCGCCGTGCCATCCAATTTCGTCAAAACGATCCCGGTGACGCCGGCTACGCTCGTGAACTCACGCGCCTGCTGCAACCCGTTCTGCCCAACCGTGGCATCGAGCACGAGCAGCACTTCATGCGGCGCCCCCTCGGCGGCTCTTGCGGCCACGCGCCGGATCTTGTCCAGCTCGTTCATCAGGTTGACGCGGGTATGAAGACGTCCGGCGGTATCCACGAGGATTGGGTCACGACCTTTCGCCTTACCTGACTGAATCGCGTCGAAAACCACGGATGCGGGATCCGATCCTTCAGGCGCGCGGATGATGTCGACGCCAGCACGGCGAGCCCAGATTTCCAGCTGCTCGACTGCCGCCGCGCGAAAGGTGTCGGCCGCGCACACGAGGGGAGTCTTTCCCGATGCTTTGAGTAGATTCGCCAGCTTGCCGATGGTCGTGGTCTTCCCCGTTCCATTCACGCCAACGATCAACGTCACGTGTGGACGATGGCCGTTCGGTGCAGGACGATCGGCGCCGTCGAAGATCTGACGGATCTCGTCTTTGACCAGATCGCGCAGGCTCTCGCCGCGCCGTGACCTGGAACGGACCGCGGCAACGATTCGCTCGGTCGCCGGCAGACCGACATCAGCCGAGATCAGCAGCTCCTCGAGTGCCTCGATCGTATCGACATCAATCGGCCGAGTACGCTGTTCACCCGCATCGGCCTGCTGGACGATCTCCTCGAAGCGGGTGACAATCTGTTGCTTGGTCCGCGTCAGCCCTTCACGAAGTCGATCTAGAAAACCCAAAATTCAACCCCCAACTTCCAACTACCAACGCCCAAACATAGCGCCAATTCGTAACGGCGACCTCCCGTGGCCCACTGCCCCTTTTGGGAGTTGGGAGTTGGGAGTTGGGAGTTGACTATCCAGCCTCCGCCCGTTGGGGCCGGACCATCAATTCATACAGCGCCGTCTTTGGATCTTTGCGACCCGCGAGCAGCTCCCCCACCTGCGCGGCAATTGGCAACTCAACGTTGTACCGCCCGGCGAGAGCCAGGGCGGCTTCTGTCGTCCTGACGCCCTCGGCCACCATCTTCATGCCAGCCAGGACGTCGGCGACAGCGCGGCCGCTGGCGAGCTCGATGCCGACATGGCGATTCCGACTCAAGGCACCGGTACACGTCAGCACGAGGTCACCGAGACCCGTCAGCCCGGCCAGCGTCTCCCGCTTGGCTCCTGCCGCACAGGCCAGGCGTGACATCTCGGCCAGCCCGCGTGTGATGAGTCCAGCCAACGCGTTGTGTCCCAGGCCCAGCCCTTCGACCATTCCAGCGGCGATGGCGATGATGTTCTTGAGCGCGCCGCCGATCTCGACGCCAACGACGTCATCGGTTCCGTAGAGTCTCAAGTACGGCGCCCTGAACTCGGCCTGCACGCGCTGCACGACTGCGGCATCACGTGACGCGATGGAGACAGCCGTCGGCAACTCCCGAGCCAACTCCGCCGCGAAGCTGGGACCGGACAGCACGGCGATGTTCACGACATCTCGCAGCTCCTGATCGATGATCTCCGAAACACGCAGCAGCGTGTCCTGCTCGAGCCCCTTCGTCGCGCTGACGATCGTCGCTCCGCGATAGACGTGCGGCGCCGCACGCCTGAGAATGTCTCGCGTCCCGTGCGACGGAACGGCGGACACGATGAACTCCGTGCCCGCCAGCGCGGTGCTCAGATCGGCGGTCACTGTCAGATTGGCAGGAAATCGAACGTCGGGCAGATAGACGGCGTTCGCACGACGCACATGCATGTCCGCGACGAGGACCGGATCGCGCGCCCACAAGCGCGCGTCGTGGCCGATGCGTGCAAGGTGGACGGCCAGTGCCGTACCCCATCCTCCTGCTCCGAGAGTCGCAACCTGACGAATGGGAAACTCCTTTACTCTACCGCTCGCTTGTGGGCCTCGGGTGAGGCCCGCGACGATCACACGCCCGATTCCAGCCGGAACGATTTTGCCGGTGGCAGCAACACAAGCGAGTTCTACAGTCTACCGCTCGCTTGTGTGGAGGGTCGCGAGTTCTACGGTTGCACCCGGTCCAACACCCGCTGGCCAATGCGGCGCTCCGTACCGGCAATGAGTCGTGCCAGATTCCCGCGGTGTCGATACACGATGATGAGCGTCGATGCGGTTGCGCCAATGGCGACGACACCGGGAACGTCAGTAGTGGCCGCGACGACCACGAGCGTTAGCGCCCCTGCGATCGAGCCAACCGAGATGAAGCGCGTCGCGACCACGGCGATCACAAACACGCCCGCTGCGATGCCCAACGCTTCGGGAGCAATCAGAGCGAACGCACCCGCCGCGGTCGCCACACCTTTCCCGCCTCGAAACCGAAGCCAAATCGGGTACACGTGTCCGACGACGGCTGCGAACGCGGCGGCCACTGTGGCCACGAGGCCGACCGACAGCAGCTGCGCGATCACGACGGCCAGTGTGCCCTTTAGCCCGTCGAGGACCATCGCCAACACGGCTGCCCGCACACCGGTGGTGCGCAGCACGTTGGAAGCGCCCACGTTGCCGCTCCCGGCATGACGCAAGTCGATACCCTGATGCCGCGACAACAGATAGGCAAACGGGATGGAGCCAACCAAGTACCCTAACGTGACGGCGAGAACAGCGTTCATGAGGTGAGCGGAGTACGACCGAGCGCAACGTAAGCGGGCCCGGTCGGCGACAGACGGCTCTCAAACAGTGTAACCGCCCCGACACGAACTCTTCCGAAAACGGCCTGTTCCAGCCCGTTGAGCAGCACAGCCGGCTGGACCCCCGCCGGAACTTTCACGCGGCCCAGCGTGAGATGCGGATGGTAGTCCCGGTCCGCGCCGGAGCGCGCATCGTCGGCGGGAACCAGTGGTTCCAACCGCGACCGCACCTCCCGCTCGACCGCGCGCAGTTGATCGAGGCCGGACGCAATCCCCGCCCAGATAACGCGCGGCGGCCGTTTCGGTGGAAAGCTGCCGGTGCCCGCAATCGTGAGTTCGAAGGCCGACACCTGAAGCGGGCGCTCCAGCGCCGCGAGAATCGTCTGACAGACATCCGGACTTGCCTGACCGATGAACCGAACGGTCAGATGAAGAGCCTCAGTCTTGACCCAGGTCACGCGCGCATGCGGCGCCGACTGCGCAGTCCGACGTTTCAAATCCTCGATCACACGGGACGCCGCGGCCTGAACGTCCGGGCCGATCTCGACGGCAACGAACAGCCTCACTTTTGACCTTTGACTTTGACCTAGTCAGCTAGCATTCTTCTGACCATGTCGAGAGCGGCCTGTGACGCCTGAAACTTGACCTGCTCGCGTTCGCCGAAAAACCGGAAGGTGCGTACACGCTTATCCGAGTCGGTCACGGCCGACACCACGACGGTGCCCACTGGCTTCTCCGGTGTCCCTCCGGTTGGACCGGCGATGCCGGTGACGGCAACGCCAACGCCGGCACGAGCCCGCGTCTTGATTCCCTCCGCCATGGCCAGCGCCACGGGTTCGCTGACGGCGCCGTGTTCGCGCAGCAGATCCGGCGGCACGCCAAGCAGCTCGGTTTTTGCTTCGTTCGAGTACACGACGACGGCCTGATCGACGTAGCGCGAGCTGCCGGCGATGTCCGTCAGGCGCGACGTGATGAGTCCGCCTGTACACGATTCGGCCACGCCAATTCGAAGCTCTCGCGCAACGAGGAGATCGCCGACGACGGCTTCGAGCAGGCGACCGTCAGTGCTGTAGACGTCAGCTCCCAGGAACGCCACCGTCTGCGCAACCGCAGACTCGAGGACGGCGACCGCGGCCTCTCGCGACGCTGCGCGCGTCGAAACATGCAGCTCAATCGAACCCAGTACCGCGAGAATCGTTGCGGCAATGGGCGGCGTCGCGCGTTCCCACTCCTGATACAGCGGATGCAGGACCTCGTCGACGTTCGATTCGATCCGGCCGGCCACACGCACAACTCGACGCACGAGTGACACGCCGACGCTGCGCTCTCTGAGCGGCCCCTCGACGAGCTCGGTCAGCATCGGGCGAAGTTCCCTGGGAGGACCGGGCAGCAGCAGGACCAGACGATCGTCATGATCGATCCACAACCCGGGGGCGCTTCCCTTCGCATTCGCGATCACACGTCCACCGAACGGGACCATCGCCTGCCGGCGGTTGCTTTCCGGCATGGGCATCGGCAGGTTCCGGCTCGCAAATCGTGAGCGTAAGTGCGCGGTGATCGCCTCGTCCTCCGCGAGAGGTCGATTCAGGACCGACGCCACAACTTCGCGTGTCAGGTCATCGTCGGTCGGACCAAGCCCCCCGCAGCAGACCACGAGATCGGCGCGAGCGAGCAAGGACTGGAAGACATGCTCCAGTTGAGGCCTCTCGTCACCGACCACGGCCTTTGCCTTCACCTCGATGCCGAGGAGATTGAGCTGTTCGGTGATGAACAGAGAGTTGGTATCGATCTTTGCCGGCGTCAGCAGCTCGCTGCCAACGGCGATGATGGCGGCTGTAATAAGGGGAGGCGGCGTTTCAGGGGGTTTCACGCGAGCCATCCCGCAGGTGTCACGGCCACTAACAATCGCATCATCACATTGCCATAAAGGGCCGCCATCGCATCGTCGGCCATCACGCCAAGGCCGCCTGGCAGAGCCTCCATGCGATTCGCAGGCCAGGGCTTGATCACATCGAGCAGACGAAACAGGAGGAAGCCCACTATGGCTCCGGGCAGGTTGACGGGAATGAGTGCCAGCGTAATCAGCATCCCGACAACCTCATCGAGAATCACCGGCGCGGGATCGACGCCTCCGAAGTGCCTCTCGGCCGCGTTCCCGCTCCACACACCAATCGCGAACAGGAATGCGATGAGCGCCAGTTCGAAAGCAGGCGAACCCGCCCAGTGAACTGCGGCAAACACGACGAGGCCAGCGGCAGAACCAAACGTGCCCGGGGCAATTGGTACATAGCCGAGGTACCCGCACGTTGCGACGAAGACGCCCAGACGCATGAGAAGGAAGCTGCTTGGCAGGATCCTAGCGAGGCCGCACTTCAGACCCTCGCGGCTCCGCCTCGCTAGTGCAGTATCTCTGGCCCGCGCGTCGCGCGGGTAAGCCGTCTTGACCGAGGAAAACTTGACGCATTGTCAGCAATCCAGCCGGTCAAGCCGGCTTGGGGGTTCAGGCGGATGGTAGATCGATTACGTGTGTATGCGCCACGCGATCATGCAGCGCACGACGATCGGGACCGATCAGGGCCGGGATCAGCCCCATGCCGAGCGACGCCAGTGACACCGCGCTGGTCAGCGTGCGTTTGATGGCGCGCGCGGGGTCCATGATCAAATGGTCGTCGGCAACGACTCGAATTCCAGCGGCCATTTTTCCAATGGTCTGACCACCCAACGCCGTGAAAGCGGTGAAATACGCCAGCTTCACCAGCACGAGGAAAGCGATGAAAGGAAGCAGCGGCAGCGCGTGCCAATCGTCGGTCGTCAGGGCCGTCATGCGCAGCGTTGAATAGAAGACGGCGATGTCGATACCAAACAGGATCGCGTGATCGATGACGGCAGCCACGGTTCTGCTGCCCAGACTCGCCACCGCTTCGATCGTTGATGACGGAAGGGCCACTGACGACGGATGAACAACAACGGGTTCCGATCCGGCTGAGAAAGGTGTTTCCAATTGCCCCTTGTTGGTCGGCGGCAATTCCGGCGCTTCCTCGGCAAACTGGAGCGTCAGTCCCGAGTCCATCGCACGAGGAGTCCGCACGGCAGTTCGCGAACGCGAAAGCTCCGGCGCACGCCGAACCGATAATGGCGCTCGCGGTTCGGACGGTGTCTTGATCAGCGGCTCGTAGTCTTCTCCAGCGGGTGAGAAAAGTGGAAACGACTCGATGGGAGACGAGGCGCTCTCCGCAGAGGAGACCTTTGTCGCAGCACCATCGAGCCACAGGTCGCCAATCGGCACATCGTCGCGTGCCGGTTGCTTCAGCGCCAAATCTGCAGGCTCCCTGGCCGGAACTGCCAGCAGAGAGAAGTCATACCCGCAGTTCTTGCAGCGGTCACCGGTCTCGAAACCCAGGTAGTCGCACTTCGGGCACTTCATCGAGGTCGTTCCCCCGTTACGATGCCGCCTTTGGCTGCTGACAAAAGCACACGCTGAATCTCGGAGCGCAACTGATCGGCCTCGGGTCGCAGTGGATCGCCCAACTCGACGACATCGAGCTCGCGGAGTGCCTCGCGCAAACGCCCGGCATCGCGAAGGGATCGGGCACGGTCGAGCCGACGCTCGCCGTCACGCACGATCGGGAGCGGCTCCCGCGACGCCGGATCGCTGGTGCGAACCTCAACCGGCGACTCTCGCAGCCATGAGGCCGTACGCAGCGCACCAAGCAGGATGAGCGCCGTAATAGCGACACTGGCGGCGCCTGTGGCGAGCCAATCAGTACGCCGATCCGCTGCTTCTTGAGGTCGGCGTCTGATAGGTGGCGTCCTCGAGGTCGAATGCTCGCGTGCAGGCGCGGCGGCCACTGCATCGAGGTGTCCCAATCGCTGGAGGAATACCAGCGCACTCTCGTTGGGTCCCCCCTGCTCGACTGCCCTCGTCAACAGATCGCGGGCGCGTTGAAGATCGCCAGCTTGATACGCGGCGATCCCTTGATGGAGACTCTCCTCTGATTCGCGTTGACGTTCGGCCAGCGCGCTGCGGGCACGTTCGATGTACGCGCGCGCCCGGCCGTGCCCACGTTCGAGAAAGGCTACGCGCGTCCAGACGTTGATCGCTTGTTCGTAGTTGCCGCCGAAGTAGTGATCGAGTCCCGACAGCAGTAATTGCTCGATACGAGCGGCGCGATCGGCCTCGCTTAACGGCCCAGGGTCGGCAGTTTCTGTACGGAGCGGCTCCACGCCGATGTCATTATCGGACATGAAGTTACGCTGGTCAATGAATCTCGCATCTTTACAGCGCTCACCGCCGGGAGTTAATTTCTCGCCACGTCGGGTGAGGGCGCATGACTGAGTTGACGGGACAGGTGGCACTAGTCACCGGCGCAAGCCGGGGTGTGGGGCGCGGTGTGGCGCTGGGTCTGGCTCATGCCGGCGCGAGGGTCTTTGCCACAGGCAGACGGATCGCAGAAGCGGAACTCGAGCCGGGCATCACCGCAATCGTCTGCGACCACACGAACGATGAGGCTGTGTCACAGGTGTTTCAGCAGATCGAAGAGACGGCCGGCCGCCTCGACATCCTGGTCAACGTTGCCTGGGGCGGCTACGAACGCATGGTGGAGGACGGCCGGTTCACGTGGATGTTGCCATTCTGGGAGCAGCCGATGTGGCGATGGGACGCAATGATGACAGCTGGCGTTCGCGCGGCTTACGTGGCCAGCCAACATGCGGCGCGCATGATGGTGTCGGCGCGCCGGGGGCTGATCGTTCACATCTCGTCCTGGGCAGGCAAGAAATACGGTGGCAACACGGTCTGCGGCCTTGCCAAAACGGCCACTGATCGCATGGCGTCGGACATGGCGCACGAGCTGGGATCGCACGGCGTCACCGTGGTCTCGCTGTATCCCGGCCTGGTGCGCACAGAGGGGGTTCTCGCTGCCGGTGTCTTCGACTTGAGCAACTCGGAGAGCCCTGAGTTCATCGGGCGCGCGGTTGCTGCGCTCGCAGGTGATTCCAATGTCGCCAGATGGAGCGGATCCGTGGTCGTGGCTGCCGCCTTGGCCGCCGAGTATGGCTTCACCGACATTGACGGCAAGACGCCCCGCCCTCTCACATGGTCTGAAGTGTAACGGACACGCGCGACCTGCGCCCCAAGTCGATAATCCAGAGCCTATAGCCATATGCCACGTCTCGGACGCACCGACCTCGACATCTTCCCGCTCTGCCTCGGAGGCAACGTCTTCGGATGGACCGCCGACGAGCGCGAATCGTTCGCGATTCTCGACGCCTATGCGGCGGCTGGCGGTAACTTCATCGACACCGCTGATTCCTATTCAGCGTGGGTGCGCGGGCATGTCGGCGGCGAATCGGAAACGATCATCGGCCGATGGCTGGCCGCGCGCGGCCTTCGACACAAGATGATCATCGCGACCAAGGTCGGACGGTGCCCGGGGCGGCTGGGTCTCGCCGCGGACAATATTCGGGCTGGCGCAGAAGCATCCTTGAAGCGCCTTGGAGTGGATCGCATTGATCTGTACTATGCTCACGCCGACGATCCTGCGACCCCGATCGAACACTCGCTGCGGGAGTTCGACGCGTTGGTCCGCGAGGGCAAACTCCGCTACGTCGCGGCATCCAACTACACCGCGCCGCGTCTGGCGGAGGCGCTGGCGATTTCCGGGCGCGAGAATCTGAGTCGCTACGTCGCCCTCCAGCCGCACTACAACCTGGTTGTGCGTGACGAGTATGAGGGTCCGCTGGCTGATTTGTGCGCGCGTGAGGATGTCGCGTGCCTGCCGTACTTCGCGCTTGCCAAGGGATTTCTCACGGGCAAGTATCGGCCCGGGCGGAGGTTCAGAGCGCACGGGCCAAAGGCGCGCTGGAGTATCTCAACGCTGATGGAGAGCGTGTGCTGGTCGAACTCGCCGAAATCGCGGCCTCGCACAACACGTCAGTCGCCGCCGTCTCCCTGGCGTGGCTGCTCGCGAAACCGACCGTCGCCGCGCCGATTGCCAGTGCGAGGACGGTTGAGCAACTCAATGAGTTGCTGCCGATAGCGACGCTGAAACTGACGGCTGACGAGGTCCAGCGACTCGATACAGCGAGTCGGGCGTAGTTTATTCCGCCAGCGCGGCTTGCCACGCCTCGAGATACTTGTAACCGCTGCCTGTGTTGAACAGGACGACTGATTCATTGCGAGCGATCTTCCGCTGCCTGATCAGGGTCTCAATCGCCGCGAGACCAGCGCCTCCCTCGGGCGCCGCAAAGATCCCCTCGAGGCGCGCCATGTCGCGGCATCCGGACAGCAGCGCGTCTTCACTCACGGCAACCGCCTCGCCGCGACTGGCATAAATATCGGCGAGGATGAGGAAGTCGCCGAGCGCCTTCGGGACACGGAGCCCTGCGGCCAGCGTTGACGCATTCTCCCAACGCTCTGACGATTCGGCATGTTGCTCAAACGCTTTCACGATCGGGGCACATCCCTCGGCCTGAGCCGCGATCATACGCGGACGATGGCTGCCGGTAAGGCCCATCTCCTCGAGTTCGTCGAAGGCCTTCCACATTCCGATCAGCCCCACGCCTCCACCCGTCGGATACACGATCACGTCGGGCAGCGTTCCTCCGAACTCCTCCCACAACTCGTACCCCATCGTCTTCTTGCCTTCGATGCGGTACGGTTCCTTCAACGTCGACACTTCGTACCAGCCGTTGCGTGCCGCCTGCTCCGCGATGTACGCCCCGCAATGTGAGATGAGCCCGTCGATGAGCTTCACGTCTGCACCGCACGCCCGCGTCTCCAGGACGATGGCGACTGGCGTGTCCGAGGGCATTGCGACCACACAACGCAGCCCCGCCTGTGCGGCGTATGCGGCCGCGGCGCCTCCCGCATTGCCGGCGGTGGGCAACGCGATCGTCTCGACGCCGAGAGCCTTCGCCATGCTCACAGCGGCAGACAGTCCACGCGCCTTGAAGGAGCCCGTCGGGTTCTGTCCCTCTTCTTTGATGTGAAGCTTTTCGAGCCCGAGGCGATCGCCCAGATGACGCGCATGAATCAGCGGCGTCATCCCTTCACCAAGTGTCACTGGAGGCGCCTGGGGAAGTATCTCTTCGTATCGCCACATCGAATGCGGCCGTTGCTCGAGCGCATCGAGCGCCAGCGTCTCACGCGCTTTGGCGAGATCATAGCGAGCCAGAAGAGGCGCCTGACAAATCGCACACAGGTTCTGTCGCACACGGTAATCGGCGACGTGACCACACGCCGGGCGTGAGCATTCAAGTCTGAGGAGAGTTGATGACACGGGCCGGCAGTCTAACACTCACTTTGCGCCGGCCACCTTGAACCTGCGACCTTGCACCTGAAACCTTGCACCTGAAACCTTGCACCTGAAACCTTTGACCTCACTTTTGACTTTTGACTTTTGGTACACTCAGAACCCTGTCTACCTTGCAGGTCTCTCACCGGTCGTCACTTCTTCGCCCCACCGCTGTCAATACTGTTCTCGCCGA
>Ga0075418_10000079_pt1 | contig 79976 bp, 73 predicted proteins | sample SoiMetdeltSBSDD2_FD_81776 | JGI IMG/M metagenome (GOLD analysis project Ga0075418, IMG submission 81776) | Bulk soil microbial communities from a Populus tree surrounding site in Tennessee, USA - Soil MetaG P. deltoides SBSDD2 | ecosystem: Environmental > Terrestrial > Soil > Tree plantation...
GACCTCAACGGCAAGCAGGACGACTGCACGCTGGCGCCGACCGCGGTGGTGGCGTCCATTCCCTTCGCGCCGGAGCTGGCCATCCCTACCACCCTCGAGATGCACCGCCGTTACGGCCAGTACATCTATTCGAAGTACGGCTTCCTCGACGCCTTCAACCGGACCTTCGCGTTCGACGTTCCCCTCCGGCACGGGCGGCGCATCCCGGATTTCGGCTGGGTCGCCGGCGACTACCTCGGGATCGACCAGGGCGCCATCCTCGCCATGATCGAGAACTACCGCAGCGCCCTGGTCTGGCGCGTGATGCGCAAGAATCCCTACCTGCGGCGAGGCCTCCAGCAGGCCGGCTTCTCCGGTGGGTGGCTCACCGGCCCCGGTCAGTAGGTCTCGGCTCCGCCTGTCCCGGGCTGCCGTCCTCGCTCTCGTCGCGGCGCTGTCGCTCGCGGCGGGGTGCGGCCCCTCGTCCTCGCGCGAGATCGTCCTCCGCTTCTGGGTCATGGGCCGCGAGGGCGAGGTGGTGGCCGATCTCCTCCCCGAGTTCGAGCGCGCCAATCCAGGCGTGCGGGTGAAGGTCCAGCAGCTGCCCTGGACCGCCGCCCACGAAAAGCTGCTGACGGCGTTTGCCGGAGACACCACGCCCGACCTGTGCCAGCTCGGGAATACCTGGATCCCCGAACTGGTCGCGCTCAACGCGCTGGAACCGCTCGACCGGTACGCCGCCGCGTCGCCGGTCGTCCGTGCCGACGATTACTTCGCCGGCATCTGGGACACCAACCGTCTGGACGGCGCCCTGTACGGTGTACCGTGGTACGTCGACACCCGGCTGCTCTTCTACCGTCGCGACCTGCTGCGGCAGGCGGGGTTCTCCGCCCCGCCGAGGTCCTGGCCGGAGTGGAGACGGGTGCTGTCGGCCGTCTCGGGGCGCGCCGGCCCCGATCGCTATGCGATCCTGCTGCCGCTCCACGAGTTCGAGCCGCTGCTGGCTCTCGCCCTGCAGCAGGAGGAGCCCTTGTTACGCGAGGACGGGCGGTGGGGTAACTTCGCCGGGCCCGGCTTCCGGCGCACGCTGGCGTTCTACCTCGAGATGTTCCAGCGCGGCTGGGCGCCCGCCCTGGCCACGGGAGCCATCTCGAACGTGTGGAACGAGTTCGGTCGCGGCCGGTTCGCCTTCTACGTGTCCGGCCCCTGGAACATCGGCGAGCTCGGCCGGCGTCTCCCGGCCGAGCAGCAGGACACGTGGATGACGGCGCCGCTGCCGGGTCCGGATGGACCGGGCGCCTCGATCGCGGGCGGCTCGAGCCTGGTGGTGTTCCGGTCGTCCCGGCACCCGCGGGAAGCGTGGCGCCTGGTGGAGTACCTGTCGCAGCCCGCGGTGCAGCGCCGCTTCCACGCGCTGACCGGCGACCTGCCGCCGCGCCGCGCGACGTGGGCGGATCCGGGGCTGGCCGCCGACGTCCACGCGCGCGCCTTCCGCGAGCAGCTGGAGCGGGTCAAGCCGACGCCCAAGGTTCCCGAGTGGGAGCGGATCGCCAATCAGATGCGCCTGGTGGCCGAGCGCGCCGTCCACGGCCAGCTGTCGGTGGATCAGGCCGCGCGCGAGCTCGATGCGCAGGCGGATCGGATCCTCGACAAGCGTCGGTGGCTGCTCGCGCGGCGGGGACGCGGGTGAGGTCCGTCCCGGTCGCGTGGTGCTTCGTCGCGCCCGCGCTGCTCGTGATCGTCGTCTTCTTCTTCGTGCCCGTGGTGGCCGCGCTGGCGCTCAGCCTCACCGACTTCGACATCTACGCGCTCGCCGACGGTCGTAATCTCCGGGTCGTCGGACTCGGCAACTACGCCCAGCTGCTCCAGACACCCCTCTTCTGGCGAGCGTTCGGCAACACCCTCTACTTCGTGGCGGTCGGCGTGCCCCTCACGATCGCCGTGTCGTTCGGCACCGCGCTGCTCCTGCACTCCCGGCTGGTCCGGTTCCAGGCCTTCTTCCGCACGGCGCTGTTCGCGCCGGTCGTCACCACGCTGGTGGCGGTGGCGGTCATCTGGCGGTACCTTTACAACCCTCACTACGGGCTGCTGAACTACGCGCTCGGCCGCATCGGCCTGCCGCCCGTCGACTGGCTGGGTGACCCGCGCTGGGCCATGCCCGCCATCATCCTCTTCGCCGTGTGGAAGAATTTCGGGTACAACATGATCATCATCCTGACCGGGTTGCAGAGTAGCCCCGCGCGGCTCTACGAGGCGGCCCGGATCGACGGCGCGTCGACGTGGCGCCAGTTCCGCCACGTGACCCTGCCGATGCTCGCGCCCATCGTCGCGATGGTGAACGTCCTGACCGTGGCCGGGTATTTCCAGCTGTTCGCCGAGCCGTACGTGATGACGCAGGGGGGACCGCTGCAGAGCACGGTGAGCGTGCTCTACTTCATGTACGAGGAAGGCTTCAAGTGGTGGAACCTGGGCTCGGCCTCGGCCGTCGCCTTCCTCCTGTTCGTGTTCATCTTCGCCGTGACGGTCCTGCAGCTGCGGCTGGCCCGGTGGGAGTACGCGCCGTGATACCCGGGCTGGCCGCGGCCCTCGTGAACGGGCTCCTGGTGGGCAGCGCGGCGATCACGCTGCTGCCGCTCGTGTGGATGCTCTCGGTCTCCCTGATGTCGCCCGGTGAGGCCAGCGCCTTTCCTCCTCCGCTGCTGCCGTCCCGGCCCACCTTGGCGAATTACCGGGAGCTGTTCGCCCACGCCGGCATGGGCCGGTACCTGCTCAACAGCGTCGTGCTGACGACGGCGGTGACGCTGGGCTCGCTGCTCTTCAACGTGGCCGGAGGCTACGCCTTCGCCAAGCTCCGCTTCGCCGGCCGCGACCGCATCTTCAAGGTGCTGCTGAGCGCGCTGGTGATCCCGGCCCAGGTGGCCATGGTGCCGCTGTTCCTGCTCCTCAAGCAGCTGGGGCTGGTCAACACGTACGGCGGTGTGATCGTGCCCGCCCTGGCCAGCATCTTCGGGATGTTCGTGGTGCGGCAGTACGCCCTGTCGGTGCCCGACGACCTGCTCGAGGCGGCCCGCATCGACGGCGCCAGCGAGCTGCGGATCTTTCGCTCGGTCATCGTGCCGGTGCTGAGGCCGATCATCGTGACGCTGGCCGTCTTCACCTCGCTCGGCACCTGGAACGAGTTCATGTGGCCGCTCATCGTGCTCAACGACAGCGACCTGTACACGCTGCCGGTCGCCCTGGCGAGCCTGTCGCGAGAGCACGTGCAGGACAACGAGCTGATGATGGCCGGCTCGGTCCTCACCACTGCGCCCGTGCTGCTGGTGTTCCTGGGCCTGCAGCGCTACTACATCCGCGGGCTGATGCTCGGCAGCATCAAGGAATGAGGCGGACCCCGGCCGCGCCCCGACGTGCGCGCCGCGCCTGGCGGCCGGCCCTGGCGCTGGTGGCCCTGGCGCTCGCGCCGTGGGGCCCCTCGAGCAACGCCCGCTCCGATCCACCGGCGGAGCGGACCCTCGATACGTTCGGCGACCTGACGCCGTGGCAGGCCGTGGGCTCCGACGGCGTCCGCGCCACGATCCGGCCGGCCGAGGGCCCGGGCGGTCCCGCCCTGCGACTGGACTTCGACCTCGGCGGCACGGCGGGGTACGCGCTGGCCCGGCGCGCCCTGGCGGTCGAGCTGCCGCGCCGCTACGAGATCGTGTTCTACCTGCGCGCCGAGGCGCCGGTGAACAACTTTCAGGTCAAGCTGGTCGACGCCTCCGGCGACAACGTCTGGTGGATGAACCGGGCCGATTACCAGTTCCGGCGCGAGTGGCAGCTGATCCGGATCAAGACGCGCCACGTCGACTTCGCGTGGGGTCCCACGCGGGAGCGGACGCTGCGGCGGTTCGCCTCGATCGAGTTCGTGGTGGCCGCCGGTCGCGACGGCGGCCAGGGCTCGGTGTACGTGAGCCGGCTGGCGCTGCGCGAGCTGCCCGACGAGGAGCCGCCCGTCCCCGACCCGGTCGTGGGTGCGTCGTCCGCGCGGCCCGGTCACGAGCCGCTCCGCGCGCTCGACGGCGACGTCACCACCGCCTGGATGAGCGACCCCGGCGCGGGCCGCGCCCAGGCGCTGACGATCGACTTCCAGCGGCCGCGCGAGTTCGGCGGCCTCGCGGTCCGCTGGCTCCCCCGCGCGCACGCCAGCCGCTACGACGTGCAGTTCTCCGACGACGGCGTCCGCTGGCAAACGGTGCGCCGCGTGGTGGACGGCCGCGGGGGACCCGACGCGATCCTCCTCCACGAGGCGGAGACGCGCTTCCTGCGTCTGGCCCTCCACGACGGCCCCGCCGGCGCCTACGGGCTTGCCGAGGTGCAGGTCAAGGACCTCGCCTTCGGCGCCTCTCCCAACGCGTTCTTCCAGGCCGTGGCGCGCGAGTCGCCCCGCGGCACGTATCCGCGCGGGATGTCCGGCGAGCAGACGGCGTGGACGATCGTGGGCGTCGACGGGGGCGCCGACAGCGGGCTGCTGTCGGAGGACGGGGCCCTCGAGGTCCGCACGGGCGGCTTCTCGATCGAGCCGTTCATCGTGGAGGACTCGCGCGTCGTGAGCTGGGCCGACGTCGAGACCCGCCAGTTCCTCCTCGACGACTACCTGCCCGTTCCGGGTGTCACCTGGCGCCACGCGCGGTGGGAGCTGCGCATCTCCGTCTTCGCCTCGGGCTCGCGCGACCGGTCCCGGCTGGTCGCCCGCTACGAGGTTCGCAATCTCACGGCAGACACCCTGCCGCTCCACCTCGTGCTGGCCGTGCGGCCGTTCCAGGTCAATCCCCCCTCACAGTTCCTCAACACGGCCGGCGGCGTCAGCGCGATCCGGGACGTCGGCTGGGACGGCTCGACCCTCTCGGTCAACACCGATCGCAAGGTGTTCCCGTTGCGCGTGCCCGATCGCGTGGGAGCCTTCCCCTTCGATGCGGGACCGGTCCCAGGGCTCGTGGGCGCGCCCGACTGGTCGGGCCCGGCCGTGGTTCACGACGAGTTCGGCTACGCGTCGGCGGCGCTCGGCTACCGCCTCACGCTGGCTCCCCGGGCGAGCGCCACGCTCGGCGTGGTGGTGCCGCTGTCGGGACCGGCGGGTCGACCCGACCTTCGCGAAGCCACCCCGGCGCGCTGGATGCGTGGCGAGCAGGCCACCGTCGCCGCCGCCTGGCGCGGGCGACTGAATCGTGTCGCCGTCGATCTTCCCGCTGCGGGTCGGCCCCTGACCGACACGCTTCGCACGTCGCTGGCGCACGTGCTGCTCACCCGGGACGGTCCCGTGCTGCGGCCGGGAACGAGATCCTACGCGCGCTCCTGGATCCGCGACGGCGCCATGATCGCGGAATCGCTGCTCCGCCTCGGGCACCCCGGGGTGGCGGCCGACTACCTTCGCTGGTACGCGCCGCACCAGTTCGCCAGCGGCAAGGTGCCCTGCTGCGTCGATGCTCGCGGCGCCGATCCGGTGCCGGAGCACGACAGCGCCGGCGAGTTCATCTTCCTCGTCCACGAGGTCTACCGCTACACGGGCGATCGTCCGCTCCTGCAGGAGCTATGGCCGCGCGTCGAGGCGGCCGCCCGCTATCTCGAGGACCTGCGGCAGTCCGAGCGGATCGACGCTGGCTCGACGCCTGCGAGCCGCGTCTTCTACGGGCTGCTACCCGCCTCGATCAGTCACGAGGGATACGCGGCCAAGCCGATGCATTCGTACTGGGACGACTTCTGGGCGCTGAAGGGGTACAACAGCGCCCTGGCCATCGCCCGGGCGCTCGGCCGCGCCGATGCCGCCACCCGGCTCGAGGCCCAGCGCGACGAGTTCCGGCGGGACCTCGTCGCCTCGCTTCGCGAGGCGACGAGCAGCCACGGGATCGATTACCTCCCGGGGTCCGCCGAGCTGGGGGACTTCGACCCGACCTCGTCGACCATCGCGATCGCCCCGGCCGGGGAGCTCGACCGGCTGCCTTCGGAGCTCGTGCGCGCGACGTTCGAGCGGTACTGGCGTGCATTCGTCGACCGGCGGGACGGTCGCACCGTGTGGGAGGACTACACGCCCTACGAGATCCGCACGGTCGGCACCTTCGTCCGCCTGGGCTGGCGCGATCGTGCGCACGAGCTGCTCGCGTTCTTCATGGCCGGCCGTCGTCCGGCGCCGTGGAACCAGTGGCCGGAGGTCATCGGCCGCGATCCCCGGCAACCGCGCTTCGTGGGCGACATGCCGCACGGCTGGGTCGCCTCGGACTTCATCCGGGCCGTGCTCGATCTGGTTGCCTACGAGCGGGAGCGCGACCAGGCCCTGGTGCTGGCCGCCGGCGTCCCCCCGGCGTGGCTGGACGGAACGGGGGTTGCGGTGAAGGACCTGCGCACGCCCTACGGGCTCCTGGGGTACTCGCTGAGGCGGGAGCGCGGGAACCTCGTCCTGACGCTGTCCGGCGGCGCGCGGGTGCCGCCGGGCGGGTTCGTACTCGTGTGGCCGGGCAGGCAGCCGCCACCGGCCGTGGTCCGGGTCAACGGCAAGCCGGCGCGGTGGCAAGACGGCGAGCTGCGCATTCACGAAGTTCCGGCGAGGGTGAGCATCCATGGCGGACCGTGAGCGACCGATCGCGTTTCCATCGCAGTTCCTGTGGGGAACCGCCACCTCGGCCTACCAGGTCGAGGGCTCGCCCCTCGGCGATGGCGCCGGGGCGAGTATCTGGCACCGCTTCACCCACTCGCCGGGGCTGGTTCGCGACGGCGCCACCGGCGACGTCGCCTGCGACCATTACCGGCGTTATCTCGAGGACGTCGCGATCATGCGGAGGCTCGGGACGAACGCCTACCGCTTCAGCGTGTCGTGGAGCCGGGTCATGCCGAGCGGCCGGGGCCCGACGAATCCCCCCGGCCTGGACTTCTACGAGCGGCTCGTGGATGCGCTTGTCGCGGCCGGCATCGAGCCCGTGGTGACGCTGTATCACTGGGACCTGCCGGCTACCCTGGACGACCTCGGGGGCTGGCTCAATCCCGACATCGCATCGTGGTTCGCCGAGTATGCCGCGGTCGTGTTCAGGAGGCTGGACGGTCGCGTCAAGCTGTGGACGACGCTGAACGAGCCGTGGGTCGTCACCGACGGCGGGTACCTGCACGGTACCCTGGCCCCGGGTCACCGGAACCGCTTCGAGGCGCCGATCGCGTCGCACCATCTGCTGCGGGCGCACGCCGAGGCCGTCAGGGCGTACCGGGCAGAGGGACGTCATCGGGTCGGGATCGTCGTGAACCTGGAGCCGAAGTACCCCGCCTCGGACGATCCCGCCGATCGGGCAGCGTCGGCGCGCGCCGACGCCTACATGAACCGTCAGTATCTGGACCCGATCTTCCTGGGTCGATACCCCGACGAGCTGGCCGAGGTGTTCGGCGAGGCGTGGCCGCGGTGGCCCGCCGCCGACCTGAAGAGCATCCGGCAGCCGATCGACTTCCTCGGCGTGAACTACTACACTCGCGGGGTCACGCGCTTCGATCCCCAGGGGGGCCTGTTGCGGGCAGCGACGACGGTCCAGCCGCGTGCGACCTACACCGAGACCGGGTGGGAGGTCTTCGCGCCGGCGCTCACCGATACCTTGCTCTGGGTCAAGGACCGGTACGGCAACCCGCCGACGTACGTCACGGAGAACGGCGCCGCGTTCTTCGATCCGCCCGCCCTCGACGGCGAGCATCTCGCCGACCCCCTGCGCGTCGACTACCTGCGCAGGCACATCGGAGCCGTGCACGCCGCGATCGAGCGCGGCGCCGACGTGCGCGGGTACTTCGTCTGGTCCCTGCTCGACAACTTCGAGTGGTCGCACGGGTATTCCAAGCGCTTCGGGATCGTGCACGTCGACCTCGAGACCCTGAAACGCACGCTCAAGGACAGCGCCCTGTTCTATGCCAGAATCATCGGGTCCGGCGGCCAGGCGCTGCACGATCCCACGGCGCCGACTCCGTCCGGGGGCTCACGCGGCTGACGACCGGTGCGGCCGACGGCGCGAATCTTGCGGGAGCACAGCTCGAAACCGATCGAAGCTGGTGAAAGCGTGTGGCTTTGCGGTGACGGTCGCTTGATTTCCTCGGCCGGCGTGGGTACTTTCGAGTCCATCCTTTCAACGACGTACGTGTCGGGCGACAGCGCGACGGCGCCGTCGGCGCTGGCTGGTGGTGTCGGCGAAACGAGTCCAAGGCGGGAAGCCCTGTGGTCGGCGAGATGAAGCGGAGCGGAGCGCCTTGCGGTCCCTGGCAGGCTCAGCGAGAAGACGTCGGCGGTTGCTGAACCGCCGCAGCGTGCGTGGCGACGGGCGGGGAGGCGCGGCGGGGGCCACGCCGCGGCGCCGCTGGTCTCTCCTCTGCCGCCCGCTGCCGGTGCTGGCCGCGCTCCTCCTGATCGCCACCGACGCGCAGGCCTTCAGCCTCGAGGACGTGGCCGCCCGCGCGTCCAAGCTCGCCTCCGCGACCTACCAGAAGCCGAGCGGCGCCTTGCCCAAGAGCCTCAAGGCCCTCGACTACGACCAGCACCGCGACATCCGCTTCCGACCCGACCGGGCGCTCTGGCGGGAGGCCCGGCTGCCCTTCGAGATCATGTTCTTCCACCCCGGCTGGTTCTACGAGGACACGGTCGTGATCCACGAGATCACCGCCGAGGGGATACGAGACATTCGCTTCGATCCCGACACCTTCGACTACGGCAAGAACAAGATCGATCGCGACGAGCTGAAGGGGATCGGCTTCGCGGGCTTCCGCGCCCACTTCCCGGTCAATACCCCGAACTACAAGGACGAGGTCCTGGTCTTCCTCGGCGCCAGCTACTTCCGGGGCCTCGGGCGGGGGCAGCGGTTCGGGCTGTCGGCGCGCGGGCTCGCCATCGATACCGCGGAGAGCAGCGGCGAGGAGTTTCCCCGCTTCGTGGAGTACTGGATCGAGCGCCCGCAGCCCACCGCCAAGGAGCTCACCATCTACGCGCTGCTCGATTCGCCGCGGGCGGCCGGCGCGTACCGGTTCGTCCTCCGGCCGGGCGTCACCACGGTGCTCGAGGTCGACGCCCGGGTCTTCCTGCGCCGCAGCGTGGCCAAGCTGGGCCTGGCGCCGCTGACGAGCATGTTCTTCTTCGGCGCCAACCAGCGCCCGAACCGCGAGGACTATCGGCCGCGCGTCCACGACTCCGATGGCCTGTCGATCCAGGCCACCGCGACGGAGTGGATCTGGCGCCCCCTGGTGAATCCCAAGCGCCTCCTGGTGACCTCGTTCGCGCTCACGAACCCCCGCGGGTTCGGGTTGATGCAGCGGGAGCGGGGGTTCGCCGACTACGAGGACCTCGAGGCACGCTACGACCTGCGGCCCTCGGCGTGGGTCGAGCTGAAGGGCCCGTGGGGGCCCGGCCGGGTCGAGCTGGTACAGATCCCGGTGCCGGACGAGACGAACGACAACATCGTGGCCTACTGGGTTCCCGACTTCCAGCCGCGGCCGAAGGAGGCGCTGGTGTTCGGATACCGCGTGCTGTGGCAGCGCGATCGCGAGAGCCGGCCCCCCGTGGCCTGGGTACGCGAGACCCGGCGGGGCCGCGGCTACACGAAGACGCCCGACGCCAGCGTCGAGCTGCACGTCGACTTCGAGGGCCCGCCGCTCGGACGACTGCCCGCCGGCACGGTCCCGGAAACGGTCCTGTCGGTCGACAACGGAGAGGTCCTGGAGCGACACGTCAGACGCAACGACGCCACCGGCGGCTGGCGGTTCGTGGTCCGTGTTCGCCGCGTGGATGCCGGCAAGCCGGTGGAGCTCCGGGCGCACCTGAAGCGCGGCAACGAGGTCCTGTCGGAGACATGGAGCTACATCCTCCCGCCCGACTAGATCTGGACGCCGCCCGGGTCTGCCGGCGGTACATGGATCAGCTGCGCCTGCCGCGGGAGCGCGAGGGTGCGGTGCTTGAGCTGACCCAGCGCGAGGCGGAGCCCGACCGGGCGATGGCCACCCTGCACGACGCGTTGACCGGCGCCTCCCGCGTCGGCCCCGATGCCGCCTTCGGCTCGATCCGTCGCCGCCTCGAGCTCGCCGTCCCCGGGCTGGCCCCGCACGACGAGCGTTCGAACGGTGAGGACGGCGCGTGGGCGCTGCCGACCGCTCCACCGGTGCGGCGGACGCCCATGGCGCCGAGCGGGTGGCCGGTGTCGCTCCTGGCGCGGATCTTCCGGCGTAGGCGACGGCGGCGCGCCAACGCCGTGCCGGCCGCCACGGCGGAGTCCGCCAACGTCCGATCGCTCACCCGGACGGCGACCGTCCGCCGGGTCGTCTTCACCGGGCTGGCGCTGGCCCAGACGGCGGCGTTCGCGTACTACATGACGACGAAGGTGCTCCCGTACCACGGGCAGCAGCCGCTGGAGCTGGCGATCCTGACCCTGTTCACGATCCTGTTCGCCTGGGTGTCGCTCGGCTTCTGGACCGCCGTCAGCGGGTTCGTGCTCCTGGTCCTGGGACGCGATCGGTACGCGATCACCCGCTCGGCGTTGCCCGACGCGCCGATCCCCCCGGAGGCGCGCACGGCCGTCGTCATGCCGATCCGCAACGAGGACGTGGCGCGCGTGTTCGCGGGGGTGCGGGCCACGTACGAGTCGGTCGCGCGGACCGACGCGCTGGAGCGCTTCGACTTCTTCGTCCTCAGCGACAGCAACGACGCCGACGCGCTGATCGCGGAACGCCAGGCCTGGCTGGACCTGTGCATGGCCGTCGGCGGCTTCGGCCGGATCTTCTACCGCTGGCGGCGTCACCGCGTGAAGCGCAAGAGCGGCAACATCGCCGACTTCTGCCGGCGCTGGGGAAGCCAGTACCGCTACATGGTGGTCCTCGACGCCGACAGCGTCATGAGCGGCGACTGCCTGGCGACGCTGGCGCGCCTGATGGAGGCCAACCCGACCACCGGCATCATCCAGACGGCGCCCTTCGCCGCCGGACGGGACACGCTGTACGCGCGCGTGCAGCAGTTCGCCGCCCGCGTCTACGGGCCGCTGTTCACGGCCGGCCTGCATTTCTGGCAGCTCGGCGAGTCCTATTACTGGGGCCACAACGCGATCATCAGGATCGAGCCGTTCATGCGCCACTGCGCGCTCGGGCGGCTGCCGGGGCGTGGCCCGCTCTCGGGCGAGATCCTCTCCCATGACTTCGTGGAGGCCGCGCTGATGCGGCGGGCCGGCTGGAAGGTCTGGATGGCCTACGACCTGCCTGGCAGCTACGAGGAGATGCCGCCCAACCTCATCGACGAGCTCAAGCGCGACCGGCGCTGGTGCCAGGGGAACCTCATCAACTCCCGACTGTTCCTGTGGCAGGGGTTGCACCCGGCTCACCGGGCGGTGTTCATGACCGGCGTGATGACGTACGTCTCGGCGCCGCTGTGGTTCCTGTCCCTGACGCTGTCGACCGCGTTCATCGTGGTCCAGACCGTCGTCGGCCCCCAGTATTTCGTGCAGCCGCGCCAGCTGTTCCCGGTGTGGCCCGAGTGGGACGTCAAGGCCGCCGTCGGCTTCATCATCGGCACGGCCGTCGTGCTGTTCACCCCGAAGATCCTGGGCGGCCTGCTGGTGCTGGCGCGCGGCGCCCGGCGGTTCGGCGGCGCCCTCGGCGTCAGCCTGAGCGTGCTCGTCGAGATCGTGTTCTCGGCCCTGCTGGCGCCGATCCGCATGCTGTTCCACACCCAGTTCGTGCTGGCCGCGCTCACCGGCCTCGGCGTGAGCTGGAAGAGCCCGCCGCGCGAGGACGCCGAGACCACGTGGGGCGAGGGCCTGCGCCGCCACGGCGTGCACGCCGTCCTGGGCACCGCCTGGGCCGCGGCCGTCTACTGGCTGGATTCCTCGTACACCTGGTGGCTGCTGCTGCCGGTCGTCGGCGCGCTCGCGCTCTCGGTGCCGATCTCGGTGTACTCCAGCCGGGTGTCGCTCGGTCGTCGGCTCCGGCGCGCGCGGCTGCTGGTCATCCCCGAGGAGTCGGCGCCGGCCGTCGAGCTGCAGGCGCTGCGCGTCCGCTCCGGCGTCTTGCCCGGCTTCGTCGACGCCGTCGTGCACCCGCGGGTCAACGCCATCGCGTGCGCCGTGTCGGGCTCGCGGGCGAAGCTGTCGCCGGAGGCGCAGGCGCGGCGCCAGCGCGCCGTCGCGGTCGCCGTGAAGGACGGCCCGCGGGGGCTGACCGATGCGCAGAAGCTGTTCTTCCTGATGGACGCCCTCGCGCTGTCCCAGCTCCACTTCGAGATCTGGACGTCGCCCGTCGCGCACCCGACCTGGCTCGCCGCGTGCCTGCCCGGCGCCCGGCCCGATGGGACGCTGCCGCAGGCCTCCTGACCGGGATCAGGTCCCGATGTCCTCCGCCCACAGCCTCGGGTGCGCGTCGATGAACCGGGCCATCAGCTCCCGGCACCGGGCGTCCTGCCGCACGTCGACCGTGACTCCCCGGCTGCGCAGGAGGACCTCCTCGCCGAGAAACGTCCGGTTCTCGCCCACCACCACGCGGGGGATGCCGTAGAGCAGGATCGCGCCGCTGCACATCGCGCACGGCGAGAGCGTGGTGTAGATGGTGCACTCGCGATAGACCTGGGCGGGCTGGCGGCCCGCATTCTCCAGCGCGTCCATCTCGCCGTGCAAGACGGCGCTGCCCTTCTGCACCCGCCGGTTGTGGCCACGGCCGAGGATGCGCTCGCCGTGCACGAGCACCGACCCGATGGGGATGCCGCCCTCGGCGAGCCCGCGTTCGGCCTCCTCGATCGCCGCGCGCAGGAACGCGTCCATCGGCCTACTGTCTCGCCCCGGTCGGCTGCGGGAGGGGCGCCGGCGCCGCCCGGCGGGTGAAGGCCAGGTAGGTGAGGCCGGCCACGACGATGCCAACCAGCCAGCTCAGGTCGGCGCCGCTCAGCAGCCGTATGGAGATCGGCCCCTGCAGCGCGGGGACGAGGCCGTCCTCCACCGACCAGCCGGCGATCAGCCCCACGACGAAGGCCACGATCGCGGCCCGGTTGACGTCGCCGTAGGCGCTCTGCTCGGGCGCTCGATAGAGCTCGGCGACGTCGATGCGCCCGCGGCGGACGATGAAGAAATCGGTCAGCACGATGCCGGCCCACGGGCTCATCCACAGCAGCAGGCTGATCATCCAGTTGTCGAAGGCCTTGGCGAACGACGGCTGGAAGACGAAGTACACGGTCACGGCGTATCCCACCACCCCGGCGATCAGCGCCATGACGGTGCGCGACAGGCGAAGGCCCATGCTGAGCGCGGCCAGGGCCGCCGAGTAGACGTTCAGGATGTTGGTGGCGATGGGCCCGTGGAGCACCATCAGCAGCACGAGGACGCTCGTCACGCCGCCAAAGACCGCACTGACCATCTTGGCCGGATCGGTGTCCTGGGTGACGCTGGCCAGGGTGGCGCCGAGCACGGCCAGCCAGACCGTGGGGACGAACATGCCGAGGTAGCTGTAGCAGAAGACCGCGGTCGAGGAGACGGTGCGCGGCACGAAGCGGGAGTAGTCGGAGGCCCAGGTGACCCACGAGATGCCCCAGCCCACCCCGATCGCGGTCGTGAGCAGCGTGAGCATCGCCAGGTGGGCGGCCGGCGGCAGCGTGCTGGCGAGGTGCCAGTTCACCACGCCCGGCCGCGTCCACGCCAGGATGCTCATCAGCACCATGATGGCGGCGGTGGCCGGCACGGTGTACTTCTCGAAGGTCCGGATCGCGTAGAAGCCGTAGATGCCGATGAGCACCTGGACGATCATGACGACCGTCACGACCACCAGGTTGGTCAGCCAGGTGTCGGCGACGCCGAACTGCCCGAGGATCGCGACGGCGATCTTCACGGGGAAGTAGGTGTTGACGCCGATCCAGCCCAGGGTCATGAGGAACATCAGCGCGCTCGGCAGCGCCGCCCCCCGTCGGCCGAACGCGGAGCGACACAGGACCATCTGATTGACGCCGGTCCGGTGGCCCATCACCGTGAAGGCCGCGAAGATCGCGCAGCCCACGACGTTGCCGAGCACGATGACCGCGATGGTCTCCCACAGCCCCAGCTTGAGCACGATGCCCAGCGCCCCCAGCGCCCAGTTGATCGGCGCGATGTTGGCCCCGGCCCAGATCCACATCTGCTGCGGGCCGGTGGAGTCCTTGTCCGCCTCGGGGATGGGCTCGATGCTGTGGGCGTCGACCCTGAGCTCGGCCTGGGCGTCAGTCGCCATGATGGTTCCCTCACCGGCGAAGGTGTCGGACTGCGCGCGACGTCGCGGCCACCGCCGCGATGCTGCGCCGGCGGCCGTCGGGCTGTCAAGGCGGACAGGGCTCCGTGCCGCGCCGCCGAGCCCTGAGCTACACTCGGCGCATGTCGCCGGCCCCGGCCGTCGCGTTGCCCGGATCGCCGCAGATCGCGGCAGGCGGGCTCGCGTCTGCCCGGTCGCTGAGCACCGCGAGGTCCGGGCCGCCGGCATCCGGGCGCGCGCCCCGCGTGCTCGCGCGCCGTCGATTCGCCCACATCGCGGCGCCCGGCGCCGGGGCGCGCCGCCGGGCGCGGAGGCGGTACGCGGCTTGCTCACCCGCAGGCGCATGCCGGTGAGCGAGCCGCTCCGCGGCCCGGCGGCCACGCTGGAGCTGATCGAGACGACCAAGCGGTACGGCGCGGTCGTCGCGGTCGACGGCATCAGCCTGCGGATCGCCGGAGGCACGTACTGCTGCCTCCTGGGGCCGTCCGGCTGCGGCAAGACATCCACGCTGCGGATGATCGCCGGCCACGAGGCGGCCAGCGCGGGCGTCATCGTCTTCGGCGGCCACGAGATCACCGAGCTGCCCCCGGGCCGGCGGGGCACCGCGATGATGTTCCAGAGCTACGCCCTGTTCCCTCACCTGACCGCGCTCGACAACGTCGCCTTCGCCCTCAAGATGCGGGGGGTGGACCGGGCCACCCGCCGGGCCCGGGCCAGCGACACGCTGAGGCTGGTCGACATGGCCGCCCACGCCGATCGCCGGCCCGCCCAGCTCTCGGGGGGGCAGCAGCAGCGCGTGGCGCTGGCCCGCGCGCTCATCACCGAGCCCAAGATCCTGCTGCTCGACGAGCCGCTGTCCGCGCTCGATCCGTTCCTGCGCGTGCGCATGCGGGGCGAGCTCAAGCGGCTGCAGCGGGAGCTGGGCATCACCTTCGTGCACGTCACCCACTCGCAGGAGGAGGCGATGGCCCTCGCCGACCTGGTGGTCGTGATGAACGAGGGCCGCATCGAGCAGCAGGGGAGCCCGCGCGAGGTGTTCAACCGGCCCCGCACGGAGTTCGTCGCCCGGTTCATCGGCGGCCACAACGTCGTCACCACCGGCGGCACCCGGCTGGCGGTGCGAGCCGACCGGCTGCAGGTCCGGCGGCTCAACGGGCACGGCGGCGGCGCGGCCACCACGGGCGTGGTGACGAACGTGGAGTACCAGGGCACCGCCGTGCAGACGTCGGTGACGGCCGACGACGGCACCGAGCTGATCGCCCTCGCGCCCGAGCAGGTCTTCGACCGCGAGCCCCTCACGCCCGGCACCCGCGTCGCCGTGGCGTGGGAGCCCGGCGCGGCCCACGCGCTCCTCTGAGCGGCATTCACGGCACCAGGGAGGGAGAGAGATGACACACACGAGGACACAGCCCGCGACGGTCGGCCGGCGCGACGTGCTGCGGGGCGCCGCCGCCCTGACCGGTAGCGCCCTGCTCGGCGCCCCGGCGATCGTCTCGGCGCAGCCGGTGACGCTCCGCTACCTCGGCACGGCGGTGAACCAGTCGAAGGAGATCGCCCAGAAGGTGAAGGCCGACCTGGGCATCGTCATCGAGTACGTGCCGGTCACCACCGACGACGTGAGCAAGCGGATCATCACCCAGCCGGCGTCCTTCGACGTGGCCGACGTCGAGTACTTCCAGCTCCGCAAGCTGATGCCGTCGGGCAACCTCGTCGGCATGGACGCCCGGCGGATCAAGCACGCCGACAAGATCACGCCGGTCTTCACCCGTGGCGAGATCGCCGGCAAGAAGATCGGCGACCAGGGCACCGCGCCGAGGAAGGTCTTCTATCTCGAGAGCAAGACCTCGACGAAGTTCTCGGCCGCGCCGACCCAGTGGATCACGCTCATCCCGACCGTCTACAACGCCGACACCCTCGGCATCCGGCCCGACCTCATCAAGCGCCCCATCGGCTCCTGGGCCGAGCTGCTCAACCCGGAATTCAAGGGCAAGGCCTCGATCCTGAACATCCCGTCGATCGGGATCATGGACGCGGCGATGGTCGTGGAGGCAATGGGCAAGCACCGGTACGAGGACAAGGGCAACATGAGCCGGGCCGAGATCGACCTCACGACGCGGACGCTGATCGAGGCCAAGAAGGCCGGCCAGTTCCGGGCGTTCTGGAAGGACTTCAACGAGAGCGTCAACCTCATGGCCTCGGGCGAGGTCGTCATCCAGTCCATGTGGTCGCCGGCCGTCACCAAGGTGCGGTCCATGGGCGTGCCGTGCATCTACCAGCCGCTCAAGGAGGGTTACCGGGCCTGGGCGGCCGGGTTCGGGCTGCCCAAGACGCTGGCCGGCAAGAAGCTCGACGCCGCCTACGACTTCATCAACTGGTTCCTGTCGGGCTGGGCCGGCGCGTTCCTGAACCGCCAGGGCTACTACTCCGCCGTGCTGGAGACGGCCAAGGCCCAGATGGAGTCGTACGAGTGGGCGTACTGGATGGAGGGCAAGCCGGCCGAGAAGGACATCAAGGCTCCCGACGGCACGCTGCTCGAGAAGGCGGGCACGGTCCGCGACGGCGGCTCCTACGAGGCGCGCATGGGAGCGGTCGCCTGCTGGAACGCGGTCATGGACGAGAACGACTACATGGTCCGCAAGTGGAACGAGTTCATCGCGGCGTGAGCGGCGGGCGGGCCGGGACGGCCGTGCTGCCCCGGCCCGCGTCCGTCCCCGTCACGGCCGTCGCCGCCTGGCGGCGACGGCTGACGTCGGGGGCGGCGGCGCCCTACTGGCAGGTGGCGCCGCTGGCGCTGGTGTTCGCCTTCTTCTTCGTGCTGCCCCTGGCGGTCACCGTGGTCGTGAGCGGGTGGCGTTACAACGAGTACTCGATGACGCCGGCGGTGGTGGGCGACAACTACGCCGCCGTGTTCTCCGGCTGCCTGAGCGAGCTGCCCGGGCTGTGCCTGACGTTCAAGACCTACCTGTCGACCCTGAAGTTCTGCGCCCTGGCCTGGCTCCTCACGCTCGTCCTCGGGTTCACGGTCGCGTACTTCCTGGCCTTCCATGTGCGCTCGGTCACCGTCCAGATGGCGCTGTTCCTCGTCTGCACCATCCCGTTCTGGACCTCCAACGTGATCCGGATGATCTCGTGGGTGCCGCTGCTGGGCCGCAACGGGCTGGTCAACAGCGTGCTGCTGGCCACCGGCGCGGTCCCCCAGCCCGTGACCTGGCTGCTCTTCTCCGACTTCTCGGTCGTGCTGGCCTTCGTGCACCTGTACACGATGTTCATGATCGTGCCCATCTTCAACTCGATGAGCCGCATCGACCACGCGCTGCTGGAAGCCGCTCGCGACGCCGGCGCCTCCGGATGGCAGGCGCTCTGGAACGTCGTGGTGCCCCTGTCCAGGCCCGGGATCGTCATCGGGTCCATCTTCGTCGTCACCGTGGTCATGGGCGACTACGTCACCATCGGAGTCATGGGCGGCCAGCAGATCGCCTCGATCGGCAAGGTCATCCAGGTCCAGCTCAGCTACCTGCAGTTCCCGCTGGCCGCCGCCAACGCGGTGGTCCTGCTCGTGGCCGTGCTCATGGTCATCGCGGCCATGACCCGGCTCGTCGACGTGCGCAAGGAGCTGTAGACCGTGCGCGACGGACGACCGCCGGGGTTCTACGCGCTGGCCGCGGTGTTCGGTCTGTTCGTGCTCTTCCTCTACGGACCCATGGTCACGATCATCGTGCTGTCCTTTCAGGGGCCGACCGGGGGGCTCACGTTCCCGCTGCACGGCGTGTCCACCCACTGGTTCGTGCGGCTGTGGGACGGTCTGGGGGTGGTCGACATCTGGGCGGCCTTCGGCCGGTCGCTACGGCTGGGCGTGGTGGTCATGGGCCTCACCGTCGTGATCTCGCTGCTGGCCGGCTATGCGTTCCGCCGCGGCTTCCGGGGCGCCGGCGTCGTCTTCTACACTGCGGTGGCCAGCCTGATCGTGCCATCCATCATCGTGTCCCTCGGAATCGGCGTGCAGTTCCGCCTGCTCGACGCCGCCATCCAGTGGACGGCCGAGAGGCTCGGTCTCGCCGGTCTCACCGAGACCTTCACGACGAGCGCCGGGACCTTCACCTCCGGGCTCGGCGCCCACCTGACGTGGACGCTGCCCTTCGGCCTGCTGATCATGTTCGCGGTCTTCAACCGCTTCGACCCCAGCTACGAGGAGGCGGCGCGGGATCTCGGCGCCACGCCGTGGCAGACCTTCCGCCACGTGGTGCTGCCCCTCATCGCCCCTTCGCTGGTAGGCATCGGGCTCTTCGGCTTCACGCTCTCGTGGGACGAGGCGGCGCGCTCGAGCCAGGCGCTCGGCAGCGACCAGAACACCCTGCCGCTGGAGCTGACCGGTCTCACGACGACCGTCACCAACCCCGAGATCTACGCGCTCGGCACCGTGACGACGACGGTGTCGCTGGCCGTCATCGGGGCGTCGCTCCTGCTGGTCCGGACGCTGCGACGGCGCCAGGCCCGGGGGCGCTGAGGCCCGCGTGGAGATCCTCGTCATCAATCCGAACACGACCCCCTCGATGACGGCGGCCATCGGTCGCGCCGCCGCGCGGGTGGCCGGGCCGGGAACCCGCATCGTGGCCGTGAACCCCGAGACGGGGCCGGCGTCGATCGAGGGCTACTACGACGAGGCCCTGTCGATGCCGGGCCTCCTCGCGGAGATCGCCCGGGGCGAGGCGCGCGGCGTCGCCGGCCACGTCATCGCCTGCTTCGACGACACGGGCCTGGACGCCGCGCGCGCGCTGGCCCAGGCGCCGGTGGTGGGCATCGGCGAGGCCGCCTTCCACCTGGCGAGCCTCGTGGCGGGCCGCTTCAGCGTGGTCACGACGCTGGGACGCTCCGTTCCCGCCCTCGAGCACAACCTCGCGCGATACGGGCTGGCGACGCGCTGCGCGCGCGTGCGCGCCTCGGAGGTGCCCGTGCTGGCGCTGGAGCGCCGCGAAGCGGACGCGTGCAAGCGCATCGACGCCGAGATCGAGGCGGCCAAGCGCGAGGACCGGGCCGAGGCGATCGTGCTCGGCTGCGCCGGAATGGTGGACCTCGCCGCCGAGCTGGCGGTCCGGCACGCGCTGCCGGTCGTCGACGGCGTCACCGCCGCGACCCTGCTCGTCGAGACGCTCGTCCGCCTCGGCCTGTCGACGTCGAAGCTCGGCGGCTACGCGTTCCCGCTGCCCAAGCGCATCGCGGGCGACCCGCCGGGTCCGAGCCGCGAGTCGTCCTGACACACCGCGGAGGTGCTCATGCGCGATCGATTCGGCGACCTCGTGCCCGGCCCTCGCATCCTGATGGGCCCCGGGCCTACCATGGCCGACCCCCGCGTGCTGCGCGCGATGGCGACGCCGCTGCTCGGCCAGTTCGACCCCGAGTTCACGGCGATCATGAGCGAGGTCATGGCGCTGGGCCGCCTGGCCTTCCAGACCGACAACGCCTTCACCTTCCCGGTCTCCGGCACGGGCCGGGCCGGGCTCGAGGCGGCCATCACCTCGCTGGTGGAGCCCGGCGATCGCGTGGTCGTGGGTGAGTGCGGGCGCTTCGGCCTGCTCCTGATCGAGATCGCCGAGCGCTGCGGCGCGGAGGTCGTCGCCGTGCGCGGCGAATGGGGTCGCGTGATCGAGCCGGAGGGGATCGCGGCCGCGCTGGCCGGCGGTCGCACCCGGCTGGTCGCGATGATCCACGGCGAGACGTCGACCGGCGTGCTCCAGCCGCTCGAGGACATCGCCCGGCTCGCGCGCGAGCACGATGCCGTGCTGCTGGCCGACGTCGTGGTCACCCTCGGCGGCTGCGAGGTCGCCGTGGATCGGTGGGGGGTCGACGTGGCCGTGGCCGGCACCCAGAAGTGCCTGAGCTGTCCCTCCGGTCTGGCGCCCCTCACGTACAACGCGCGCGCCGCCGCGGTGCTCGAGCGGCGCGCGAGCCGGGTGCGCAGCAACTACCTCGACCTGACCCAGCTCGCCGCCTACTGGAGCCCGGCGCGCTTCAACCACCACACGGCGCCGACCGCGATGGTGTACGGGCTCCGCGAGGCCCTGCGCGCCGTGCACGAGGAGGGACTCGACGCGCGCTTCGCCCGGCACCGCCTTCACGGCGACGCGCTACGGGCCGGCCTGCAGGCCCTCGGCCTGGCGCTCTTCGGCGACGAGCCCGCCGCGCGGCGGCTGCCGTTCCTCACCCCGGTCGTCGTCCCCGACGGCGTCGACGAGCTGCGGGTCCGCCGGCAGCTCGTCGAGGAATTCGGGATCGAGATCGGTGCGGCCTTCGGCCAGCTGCAGGGCCGCGTCTGGCGCATCGGCACCATGGGCTATGCGGCGGCGCGTCCCAACGTGCTGCTCTGCCTGGCCGCGCTGGAGAGCGCGCTGCGCGCGGAGGGCTGGCGCGCCCCGGCCGGCGCCGGCGTGGACGCGGCCCGCGCGCACTACGCGGCCGCCGGCGGCGTCGTCGCGGTCGGGGCCGAGGACAGCCTGGGCGCGCACGGCATCGGCCGGATATGAGCCGGCCCGGCTACCCGCGCGACCTCGTCGGCTACGGCCGCACGCCGCCGGATCCGGCCTGGCCCGGCGGCGCCCGGCTCGCGCTCCAGCTGGTCGTGAACTACGAGGAGGGCGGGGAGCGCTCGGTCCTGCACGGCGACGCCGAGTCCGAGGCGTTCTTGCAGGAGGTGGTGGGCATGACGCCGCTGCGGGACGCGCGGAACCTCCAGGTGGAGTCGATGTACGAGTACGGCAGCCGGGTCGGCTTCTGGCGGCTCATGCGGATCTTCGCCGAGCGGGACATCAGGGTCAGCGTGTTCGCGGTCGCCATGGCGCTCGAGCGTCATCCGGAGGCGGCCGCCGCCATCGTGCAGGCGGGACACGAGGTCGTGAGCCACGGCTGGCGCTGGATCGACTACCAGTTCGTGCCCGAGGACGTGGAGCGCACGCACCTGCGGCGCGCCGTGGAGACGCTGACCCGCCTCACCGGCAGCCGTCCGCTGGGATGGTACACGGGACGGCTGAGCCCCAACACCCGCCGACTGGTGGTGGAGGAGGGCGGGTTCCTGTACGACGCCGACGCCTACAACGACGACCTGCCGTACTGGACCACGGAGGCCGACCGGCCGCACCTCGTGGTGCCCTACACGCTCGACAACAACGACATGAAGTTCGCCACGCCCCAGGGCTTCAGCACGGGCGACGAGTGGCTGGCGTACGTGCGCGACGCCTTCGACGTGCTCTACGCCGAAGGCGCCCAGCATCCGAAGATGATGTCGGTCGGGCTCCACGCGCGCCTCATGGGCCGCCCCGGCCGGTCGGCGGCGCTGGTGCGCTTCCTCGACCACGTCCAGCGGCACGACCGGGTCTGGATCTGTCGCCGTCTCGACATCGCCCGGCACTGGATCGCCCACCACCCGTACCGGGTCCGCTGACGGACCGTCTCAGCGGCCGATCGCCTCGGCCACCAGCGCGGCCAGCGCGCCGAAGCGGCCCCGATAGTCGCTGATCGAGCGCTGCACCACCTCGTGGGCCTCGGCGGCGCCGTACACGTCGGTGATCTCGGTCTTGCGGGCGACCTCGCCGGGCATGTCCTTGTAGCTCAGGAAGTAGTGACGCAGCCGGTCGATCAGGCTCGCCGGGCAGGCGCTGATGTCGGTGAGGGCGCCGTACGTCGCGTCACCCTCCAGGACCGCGACGATCTTGTCGTCGGCCTCCTCGCCGTCGAACATCCGCAGCCCGCCGATGGGGCGGGCCGTGACCAGCACCCCCCCGTGGTTGATGGAGCGCTCGGTGAGCACGCAGACGTCCAGGGGATCGCCGTCGCCGGCGATCCCGCTCCGGTGGGTCCGGCTGGCGGCCAGGGCGGCCACCGCCTCGCCGCAGAAGGTCTGCGGCACGAAGCCGTAGGGCGCCGGGCACATCGACGAGTACCGTTGCGGCCGGTCGAGCCGGAGGTGACCGCTGCCCTTGTCGACCTCGTACTTGACGGTATCGCTCGGCACCATCTCGACGTAGACGGTGACGACCTCGGGGACGCGCGGACCGGGCGCGATGCCGTGCCAGGGGTGGGCGACGTACAGCAGGCCGAGCAGGGAGTGCAGCGGCTCACGTGGGTCGTTGGTCAAGGCCCCGCACCACCTTCGCGGCGTCAAACGGATCGCGGGATGCCCGCGGGCGTGGCGCATGCCCTCGCGGCCGGCGCCCGCCGTTCGAGCGACATCGAAGTCTGACACTCCGCGCGGGGGTTGTAAATGCCCCGAGCACCCGCGGCCACCGAGACTCGACCGGCACGCGGTCGCGCCGCGGCGCGACACCCGGACTATACTGACCGCCATGTCGACGCCCACACCGCCTCACCGGGTGCTGGCCCGGTACTACCGGTCCGAGCGCGATCGGGCCACGTTCGTCACCACGCTGTTCGACGGCGCGGCCCGGCACTACGACTGGGTGGGGCACCTCCTCGCATTCGGCTCGGGGCCGTATTACCGGCGCCGCGCGCTGGCCCACGCCGGGCTCCGCCGCGGCATGAAGTTGCTCGACGTGGCGACCGGTACCGGCCAGGTCGCGCGGGCGGCCGTGCGCATCCTCGGCGATCCCCGCAACGTCGTGGGGCTGGATCCGAGCGTCGGCATGCTGCGCGAGGCGCGCCGGGCTCACGCCGGACCGCTCGTGCAGGGGCGGGCCGAGGCGATACCGCTGCGTGACGAGGCCTTCGACATGCTGAGCATGGGCTTCGCGCTGCGTCACGTGGCTACCCTGGAGGGTGCCTTCGCGGAGTATCGTCGGGTCCTGAAGCCGGGCGGGCGCCTGCTGCTGCTGGAGGTCTCGCGTCCCTCGTCGGCGCTGATCCGGTGGCCGATCCGCGTCTACTTCCAGCAGGTGCTCCCCCTGATCATCAGGATCGCCACCGGCAGCCAGGACGCGCGGCTGCTCATGAAGTACTACTGGGACACGATCGACGAGTGTGTCCCGCCCCGGATGATCCTGGCCGCCCTCGTGCAGGCGGGGTTCGGCGAGGTCGAGCACCGTCTGCTGGGGGGCTGCCTCAGCGAGTACGTGGCGGTGAAGCCGCGCTCGAGCGACGCCCGCGCCTGACCCCCGCTCGCGCTACTTGATCGCCAGGGGGAGGGGATCGACGCCGCGCAGGCCGTGGCGGCTCAGCCACCGGAGCAGGCCGCGGCTGTACCGCGCGGTGGTGGCCGTCCCGGTCGCCTGCAGCGCGACGTGTCGCTCGATGTGGTTCTGGGCGGCGGCCCGGAGCGCGCCCGGATCCCGGCCGAGCCACTCGCGCCCCGCGCGGAACAGCGCGACCATCCGCCCGTCGTAGAAATAGGCGATCAGGTCCGACCAGGCCGCCAGCATGCGGTGCTGGACGGTCGCGTACGAGCGCAGCGCCGCCGTCAGCTCCGCGGGCGAGGCCGGGCTCCGCCGCCGCACGAGCGGCGCGAGGGCCTCGGCGACCAGCTCCGCGGAGCGCAGCGAGAGGAAGACGCCGGGCGAGAGCATCGGATCGACGAAGCCGAAGGCGTCTCCGATCATCACCCAGCCCGGACCGACGCCGCGCCGGGAGATCAGCTGGTAGTTGGCGTAGGTGGCGACAGCCGTGACCCGCTTGGCCGCCCCGGCGATTCCCGAGAGCCACGGGTGGCCGGCGATGGCGGCCTCCAGCCGGTCCTCCGGCGTGCGCCCGAGCCGGGCCGCGTCGTCCTGACCGAGGACGATACCGACCGACAGACGGTCCTTGAGCGGGATGCACCAGATCCAGCCCGCCTCACCGCGCGCGATCAGCACCTGCCCGGGCACGTCGTCCCACTCGAAGTTCTCGAAGTGGGCGAAGTGCGCCACGTCCTTGCGAGGCCCGAGGTGGGCCGGGATGCCGAGCACGCGCGCAGCGTGTCGCGCGCGCCCGGTGGCGTCGACGATCAGGTCGGGCTGTCGTCCCCCGAGCCCGGGGGCCTCGGCCAGCGTCGCCGGCGCGAGGGCCAGCTCGGCGCCGTCGCCGCTGGACGCGGCCGGTTGCAGCTGCGCTCGCGCGACGACCCGGTGGACGCCGGCCGCGACGGCCCCGGCGACCATGGCGTCGTCGAACTGGGGGCGCGCGATGTTGTAGGCATACGGGAACACGGACGGCGCGAAGCGGGCGAAGGTGAAGCTGATGCGCGTCGACTGCGGCCACACGAACGAGACGCCCGGCTTCACGTGTCCGACGGCGGCCGTCTGCGACTCGAGCCCCAGGCGCTGGAGGATCGGCACGACGGCCGGCACCAGCGATTCGCCGACCAGCAGCTCGGGACGGCGGCCGTCGTCGAACAGCGTCACGTCGGCTCCCAGGCGGGTGAGCAGGATCGCCAGCGCGGAGCCAGCCGGGCCCGCCCCGATGATGGCCACGCGCATCACGTCCGCTCCGCCGGAGCCTCGGCCGCGCTCGGCGCGCGGCGGAGGATCTTGCCGCCCGGCGTCCTCGCGATCGCCTCGACGACGGCGAACTCCACGGGGACCTTGTACGGCGACAGCGCCCGCGCGCAGTGCGCCTTGAGCGCCTCCAGATCGCGCTGGGGCGTCTCCAGGACGACCTCGGCCAGCGGGACCTGGCCGAGGCGCGGGTGCGGGCGGCCGAACACCCGCGATTCCCGGACCCCCGGGAACTCGTTGATGCAGGCCTCGACCTCGTCGGGGAAGAACTTGAGTCCGGCCACGAAGATGACGGCCTTCTTGCGGCCCTGCAGGAACAGCGCGCCGTCGTCGTCGAGCCACCCGATGTCGCCCGTCCGGAACCAGCCGTCGCGGGAGATCTCCTCGCGCAGCACCCACGGCGCGTAGTACGCGGAGAACAGACCGTCGCCGCGCACGCCGATCTCCCCGGCGACCCCGGCGGGCAGGCGATGGCCGTCGTCGGAGAGGGCGGCGACCTCGTAGCCGGGGACGACCCGGCCGACCGAGCGCGGCGACAGACCGTCGGTGCCCGGGTTGATGCACGGCAGGCCCGCCTCGATGATCCCGTACGCCTGGCCCACGGGAACACCGTAGCGCGACGCGAAGCGCTCCATCACCACCGGCGCGATCGGGGCACTGGTCGACAGGGCCAGCCTGACGCTGTCGAGCGGGCCCGTCGGCGCGAGGTGGCTCAGGCGCTCGAAGTGCAGCGGGGAGGCGTAGAGCACGGAGGCGCGCAGCCGGCGAATCGAGTCGACGACCGTGACCGGCAACGTGTCGGGGCAGAGGAGGATGTGGGCCCCGGCCCGGACGTAGGCGACGATCGTGACCGCGAAATGGTAGGCCAGCGGCAGCACCCAGAGGATGCGATCGTCCGGGTCGAAGCGCAGCACGCGGTCGGCGGCCTCGACGCGGGCGAGCGTCGCCTCGTGGGAGAGGACGACGCCCTTGCGGCTGGCCGTGGTCCCCGACGTGAACCGGATGAAGGCCGGGTTCAGCCGATCGAGCGCGTCGGGGCCGCGCGCGTCGCGGGCGATCCAGTGGAACGTGAACCCGTTGCAAGCGCCGCCGGAGAGCGTCGCCCGCTCCGCCGATTCCGGCAGCGCATCGGCCCGGGGCCAGGCCAGGCAGCCGTTGACCTGGACGTCCCGCACGATGTGCGCGATCTCGGCCGGCGTGTGGTTGGCGGCGATGGGAACCAGGCACGCGCCGCTGGCCAGCAGCCCGAACGCCGCCGGCAGGTGAGCCGGCGCGTTGGGCGCGAGCAGTCCGATCCGCTGCCCCCGCCCGACGCCCTGGCGGACCAGGAACGATGCGATACGGTCCGCCTCGCCGGCCAGCTCCGCGTAGGTGAGACCGCGACCGGAGCGCACGTCGGTCACGGCCGGGCGGCGGGCGTGCGCGCGGCCCGCGACGTGGACGAGGTCGGCGAGGTTCACGAAGCCTCAGCCTCTGCACGCCTGGCGGGCCGCGGCCACGCCGACCGCCTCGCCGGTCGCCAGGCAGGTCCCGATGACGCGGGTCGAGCCCAGCGCTTCGTGGGTGGCGCTCATACAGCGTCCGGCGACGTAGAGGTTGTCCACGTCGCGGGCCTGCAGGCTCCGCAGGGGGATCTCGTAGATCTGCCCGTCCTCCAGGTACTCGTAGGTCGCTCCGAGCTGGCCGTCCTGCCACAGCTCGATCGGCCAACTCGCTCGGGCGACGGCGTCGCCGAACTTGCGGGCGCCGAGGACGTCCTCGCGCGTGAGCTGGTAGCGTCCGACGACCCGCCGGCTCTCGCGCACGCCGACCTGCGGGGCCACGTGGGAGACGAAGGCGCGCGCGAAGGGCGGCAGGGTCTTGAGGAACTCGGTGACGGCGAGCACGCGCCGACGGCCTTCCTGCTCCGCGCGCGTGAGGAAGTCGAGGCGGTCGTCACCCTCGTCGGCGACCCCGGCGAGGGCCAGCTTGCCGACGAGCTCTCCGGGCTGGGGCGTGGGCGCCAGCGTGACCTGCGAGGCGCCCGCCGGAAGCCGCCCGTCCCGCTCGGCCGCGTGCAGGCTGCGCAGCACGGCCAGCCTCGGCCCGGCGCCGAGGGACGCCGTGTCCACCTGCTGAAGGACGAAGACGAGCGCCGGCAGCTGACGAACGGAGGGCGGCACCGTCTCCGTCGAGGCGCCGGCCTGACTGGCGACGACGGCGTCGCCGGTGGCGTCGACCACGGCACGGGCGCGCAGCTCCCGCGGGCGCTCCCAGGTGGCGATTCGCAGCGCGTCGATCCGCCCGGGCGCGCCGTCCACGCCGACGAGGTACGCGTGCAGGAACACGTCGAGCGGGCCCACCGCCGCCACCAGCTCATCCGCGAGGCACGCGAACGCGAAGGGCGTGTACGGCAGCACGAAGCCGCGGCCGCGGCGGACCGGCTTCTGGCAGCCGGGCATGGCGCTCAGGCGGCGCGCGAAAGCCTCGGCGAATCCCTCGTTGAGCAGCTCCGGCGCTCCCGACGGTCCGCCGTGGTACAGCCCGCAGATGGTGCTCACCATGCCGGCGGTGGCCATGCCCCCCAGGAACCCGTAGCGCTCGACGAGCGCGGTCCGCGCCCCCGCGCTGCCCGCCGCCACCGCGGCGGCGAGGCCGGCGGCGCCGCCGCCGACGACCACCACGTCGTAGCTCACCGCGCGTCCGGCCACCCCATCTCCAGGCGGACGGTCTCCACGATCCGCGTCACGTCGTCCTCCCCCAGCGCGCCCTCGATCCAGGCCACCACGACGTTGTTCCGGCCCGCGCAGCGGTTGAAGAATACCCCGATCCCGGGCCGCGGCGGAACGGCGGGGACATGATAGGCGTTCGTGACACGACGGCCAAAGCAGCGGGCGAGCGCGGCCGGGAAATCCGACACGTCCGCGCAGTTGAACGAGAACGTGTCGCCGCCCGAGAACCACCGGACCGCACGGCGGACCATGGGCAGGGGGCGGTACGCCAGGAAGCCCAGGGCCGCGTCGTTGGCCTCGATCTGTCCCTCACGGACGGCCTCGGCCATCTCGCCGCGCAGGGCGCTGGCCAGGCGGGGAAGGTCGGCGGTGTCGGACGGGTGGAAACGGGCGAAGTGAAACGCCAGCATGTTGCCGAAGGTCGGGCCCGGCTCGCCCTTGGGCCGCAGGTCGACCGCGATCGGCAGCAGGAACGGCGCCTCAGGAAGACCCCGGCGCGCCCACGTCTCCCGCATCGCCTTGCCGACGACCGCCAGGCGCCACCAGATCTCCCGGGTGCCGCGGTCGCGTCCGGCCGCGGGGTCGGGCTCCACGAAGCGCGCCTGGCGGAACAGCACCCGTCCCGGCTGACCGTCTCGCGGCGAGCGCGACGGCACGCTCGACACGCCGCGCATGTGCTCCAGGCTCCGGCGGGCCAGGCGCCCCCGCTCGCGGAACGGCCGCTCGTCCGGCGCCGGCGCGAAGGGCGGCACGGCGTGGCCCCACGGCGCGCGGCCCGCGTGGTCGTCGAGATGGCAGAGATGGCCGAGCAGGTTCTGGGCACCCCGGGGGTCCATCAGCGGATGGAACCAGGTCACGACGAGGACGCCGTCGGCCGACGGGCCGTCGAGGATCAGCAGCCGCATCGGCGACTCGCGGCCGGGATCGATGGGCGTGTTGAGCTCCGCCTCCACGGCCTGGTGGAGATCCTCCGGCGTGGCGACGGCGCCCTGCCGCACCGGCGGCGAGGCCAGCGCGCCGCGGTGTCCGGCCGCCCAGTGAAGCTTGCCCCACGGGACCGGTCGGCGCAGCCGGGCGGCCGGCCAGGGACAGAAGTCGAGGAACCGGTCGAGGCTGCGCTGGACTCGCTGCCGGTCGAGCGGGCCGTCGCAGTGCACGACGAGCAGGGCGTTGTTGCTCGCCACGCCTCCCTGACCCATCGAGCCCAGCGCCATCAGGACCAGATCGGCGCCTCGCAGCGGCAGCCGGCGCGTTAAGGGAGGCTCCTTCGCCGACAGATGTAGTGCGCCAGCGCGCGCGGGGACCGGAGGTTCTCCGCTACCAGGTCCTCGTCGGGCGGCCAGAAGCCGAACTCGGTCTCGACGAAGAGCAGGATCTTCAGGAGCGCCATCGAGTCGATGCCCGACGTCTCGAACTCGTCGTCGGGCCGGACCGGGCGCCCGGGGGCCATGATGGCGGCGTTCACGTACGCGGTGAGGGCGTGGGCGACGGCCTCGTGGTCGAGCGCGGGAAGCGGCGGCCCCTTCGCCATCTCTGACTAGAAGCTACAATGGCGGCTGACACCAGGTCAACGCGGGAGCCCACTCGTGATCCGGCACGCGGTCTGCCTGTCCATCCTGCTCGTCGTGGCCGGCGCGGGCTGCGCGTCCGCGCCGCCGCTGGACGTCGCGCTGCGCGCGCCGGCCGCCGGGCCCACCCTGCGCTTCGGCGTCGACACCTTCGCCTTCGCCAACGAGAACCGGTTCAAGTACCGCGGCAAGCCCGACCTCTACGCCAACTGGTGCTTCGTCATGGCCCGGGCCATCACCCAGTTCCACCGGTTCGCCCGCTTCGATGTGGTCGCCCCCCCGTTGCTGCCGGACGAGTACACGGAGCGGGTGCGGCGCGTCACCGCGCGCCCGCCCTGGCACGACGCGCTCCCCCCGGACGAGCGAGTCCTGATCCCGGGTTACGGCTCCTTGTTCGAGCTGTCGCGGGCCCAGGAGCGGGCGGTCAAGGCGGGCCTCACGGGCCGTATCCTGAGCTGGCTGCACTGGACCAACTGGCGCGTCGTGTATCCGATGCCCGGCGCCCAGCAGGAGGCGGTGGCCCGCGAGACGGTGGCCGAGCTGCGGGCGGGCCGTCCGGTACAGTGGCTCATCACCAACCTGCCCACCATCGACCTGAACCACACGGTCGTGGTGTACGCCTATCACGCGGAGACGCCAGACGCCGTCGACTTCGCGATCTACGACCCGAACGACTCGGCGTCGCCCGGCGAAATCCGGTTCGACGTGGCGACGCGGCAGTTCTGGGCCACGCGCCTCTACGACCACGAGGTCGGCGTCATCCGCGCCTTCCGGATGTACTACTCGCCGCTCTGGTGAGCGACGATCGCGGCCGGCCGGCCGGCGGGCTGGCCGACGGCCCCGCTCATCCGGGTCGGGGCGGCGACGTCTCCTCCGCGGACGCGCGCTCGACGTACGCGGCCTCGGGCTGGCCGAGCCAGTACAGCCCCGTGGGATGGCGGTCCGTGGTGGAGGACGGCTGGCTGCCGGCCGCGGCCGGCGCGGGCCCACGGTCGGCGTAGAACGCATACCACCAGCGAGCCGCCTGCCAGATGGCCTCGGGGCAGCTCGACCGGGTCGACAGGCCCGGGGTCAGCTCCACGCCGATCGCCGCGAACGCCGCCTCGGCGAACACGGCGCCGGGAATCCCGGTGCCGCCGATGAGCGGGTTGGTGGGCATTCCCGCGCCCCAGACGAAGGCGAGCCACGGCAGGACGAGCGCGGGGATGTCCAGGACTCCGCGCTGGTCACGCACGCTCTTGATGCCGCGGGCGATCGCCGACGCGGCGGGCTCCGACGGCGCGCTCCGACCGGCCGGCGGATCGTCCGGCCTCGGGACCGGGAATCGCAGCAGCGCGATGTTGGGGAACAGCGCGCCGTCCTCGTAGCGGCGGACGCTCGCGCGCTGGATGCCGTTGGTCTTCGGCATCTGCGGGAAGCCGGTCGGCGGATCGAGCGCCGCCTCGTACAGCGCCAGGCCCGAGGGCTCCTCGCAGAGGATGCCGATGTGCGACCAGAAGCTCGGCGCCATGTCGCTGCGCACGTGCGACTGGGCCACGCGCAGGCGGAAGTGCGTGAGGTCGCAGCCGCCGACGAGCAGCAGCGTTCCGTCGACGCTGCCCGGGCTCGCCAGGCGGCGCGCCTCGGCCTCGATGGACCGCGGCCGCGCGGAGGGCTTCGTGAGCTGCGGGTTGGCCGAGGGAGCCGTGGAATGCCGGAAGCCAGCCATCAGACAGTCTCCTGGAGCGTGAATTCTCGCCAGCCGGCTGGCGTTGGCGGCCCGTTCTGGATCTTCCACGCCGTCGCCCTGACCGACACTCCGCGGTCGACCGCGTGGATTCCCAGGGTCACGAAGTGGTTCACCGCCAGGCCGGCCTGGCTCTCGTGCCAGTCGTTCCACTGCACGGTGCGGACAGCGCTGCGGACCTCGGCGCCGTGCGCGTCGCGAATGGGGACCACGGGGAACCGATCGGGCGCCGGGTGGAACTTGCCCCCGACGGCCGCGTCGACGAGCGCCAGCGGCGAGGCGGCGATCTCGACGAGCCGCGCGGCGCTGGCGAAGTCGTCCTTGGCCGTGGCGTAGCGGCCGAAGTGCACGTCGCCGGTCAGGGCGAGGATCGGACGCCGCGACGCCAGCAGCGCCTCGGCCAGCCGGGCATACTGCGCGTAGTTCGCGAGGGAGCGGTCCGCGAACCGGGACGAGAACCAGCTGGCCGGCTCCGTGAACAGCGGCGCCCCCAGCACCAGCACGCCGGGCGCGCTGCCGCTCTGCAGCCACGCCACCAACGCCTCGAGCTCGTCCGGGTCCGTGAATTCCGTGTCGCCCTCGCGGCGACCGAACCGGGTGTCGACGAGATAGAACTCGAGCGGTCCCACGAAGAAACGCTGCGCCTTCTTCGGATCCTCGTCGGGGAGGGCCTGGAAGCTTCGGTACAGCGAGCCGGCCACCGTCTCCCACTCCTTGCGGGCGCCCTGCAGGCGGGAAGCGACCAGCGGACCCCAGTTGGGGTGGTTGTTCCAGAACTCGTGATCGTCGGCGAGGAAGTACGTGCTGCCCTCGGCCAGGAGCCGCACGAGCCCGGTCTGCCCGCCGCCGGGGACCCAGGTCGCCAGGTACTTGTCGAGAAATCGCTGGGCCAGGCCCGACGGCGACCGCGGCAGGACCTCGTACCAGGGATTGTCGAGATAGACCTGGTCACCGCACAGCAGCTTCACGTGGGGCCGGAATTCCTCGGGGAGACCGGCGACGTTGGCGCCGGCGGCGCCGACCTTGTCGTTGAAGGACGCGAAGCACGAGGCGAGCAGGATGGTGTAGGGAGGATCCGGCTTGCGCGGCAGTGCGTCGGGCAGTGTCCCGGGCCGGCAGACCGCCTCCAGCCCGTCCACGACGGCACGGACCGTGTGGCGTTGCCCCGGCGCCAGCCCGCCCATCTCCACGACCTGGGTCCACGTCGTCCGGTACTCCGCCGGCAGCTGGCCGCCGACGTCGACGACCGTCCAGGCGCCGGCCGGGCCCCTCGCGGTCTGGCCGCGCTCGGTGGTGAGACGGAGGTCCCCGGGACGCGTCGTGGCGCCGGCGACCGCCGCCCAGATCCACACGCGATCGCGCGCGGCCCGGTGGGGGACCAGCACCAGTGTCACCGCCGCCGCCCGTGGCCGCGCGGTCCGGGCCGACACGATCGCCGACCGCCTTCGACCGTACAATCGAGCGAGTCGGTCGAGATCCGAGGACGAAGCGCCAGGTCCGGGTACACCGTGGCAAACTCGACGCTGACCTTAGGCGCTTTCGGACCGCACGTCAATCGAGGTTTCATCCCGGGGCCGAGCCCGCAGGCGTGGCCGCGCGGGCGGAGGAGCAGAACGGTGAGCAGCGCACCCTGCGGACGAGACACGTGACCGCGCCCGGGATCCGTATCGACGCGTCCGTCTCGGTCGAGGCGCGCCTGGCCGCCGCGCGCGCTTTCGTCGAGGGTCTCGGGCCCGCGGCCGAGGTGCTGATCGTCGGCGCCACCCGCGAGGCGGCCGACGATCTCGCGCGGGAGATCAGCGTGGGCCGCCGCGCGACCTTCGGCCTGCACCGGCTGAGCCTCGTGCAGGCCGCCGCGCGGTGCGCGTCCGCGGAGCTGGCTCGCCGCGGCCGCGCGCCGGTCACGCCGCTCGGGCTCGAGGCGTTGGCGGCGCGCGTGACGTTCGAGGCCAGGGACGCCGGCGCGCTGCCGTACTTCGGCGAGGTCTCGCGTTTCCCCGGCTTCGCGCCCGCGCTGGCCGCAACGCTGGCCGAGCTGCGGCGCGCGTCGATCGATGCCGGCCGGGTGGCCGATGCCGGAGGCACGGGCGCCGAGGTGGCCGGCTTGCTGCGGCGCTTCCAGGCGCAGCTCGAGTCGGCCGGTATCGCGGACCGGGCGCTGCTGTTCGAGCTGGCGGCTGCGGCCGCCGAGGCCGGCGAGGTCGAGGGGCTGCGTCGCCTCCCGATGGTGTTCCTGGACGTGCCCGTCGAGTCGCCGGTCGAGCGCCGGTTCGTCGCCGCGCTCACGGCGAGGCCCCCCGCCGCGCTCATCACCATGGCCCCGGCCGACGAGGCGACGCGGGTCTCGATCGAGACGATGTTCCCGGGTCACGCGATCGGCAGCCCTCCCGCGCCCGGCGCCACGGTCGACAGCGGACTGGCTCGCATGCGCGCCTATCTCTTCTCGGAAGACGCCTCGCCCGGCGCGGCCTCTCCGTCGGACGTGGTGTTCTTCTCCGCGCCCGGCGAGGGACGCGAGGTCGTGGAGATCGCGCGGCTCCTGCTCGAGCACGCCCGGGCCGGCATTCCGTTCGACCGCATGGCGATCCTCCTGCGCGCTCCGGGCGCCTACGGGAGCCTGCTGGAGGCCGGGCTGGCGCGCGCGGGCATCCCGGGGTTCTTCGCGCGCGGCGCCCGCCGGCCCGATCCGGCCGGTCGAGCGTTCCTGGCGCTGCTGGACTGCGCGCGCGAGCGGTTCTCCGCGCGCCGCTTCGCCGAGTACCTCTCGCTCGGACAGGTGCCGTCGCTCGATGCCGGCGGCGGGCCGCCCGCGCGATCGCCCCAGTGGACGGTCGCCGACGACGAGGTGCTGGGCGAGACCGCCGGCGTCGTGGAGGCCGCCGAGGGCGCGGCGACACCCGACCTCGATCGTCCGGACTCCGACGAGGCCCCGGTCGTGGACGGCTCGCTGCGCGCCCCGTGGAAGTGGGAAGCGCTGCTCGTGGAATCGACCGTCATCGGAGGCCGCGACCGGTGGGCACGGCGGCTGGCCGGTCTGGCGGCCGACTACCGAGCGCGCATCGAGGCGACCCGGCGCGACGATCCCGAATCGCCACGCCTCGACGCGCTCGCGCGTGACCTCGCGAACCTCGAGCACCTGCGGCGGTTCGCGCTGCCCGTCATCGACCAGCTGGCCGCGCTGCCCGGGACGGCCGCCTGGGGCGTGTGGCTGCCGGCGCTGGAGCGGCTGGCGCCGCTGGTGCTCCGGCGCCCCGAGCGCGTGCTCTCCGTGCTCGCCGAGCTGCGTCCGCTGGCGCCGGTGGGCCCGGTGTCGCTCGACGAGGTCCGCGACGTGCTGCTCGAGCGGCTGGCGCTGCTCGACCAGCGACCACCCGCCGCCCGCTACGGCCGGGTCTTCGTCGGCGGGATCGAGCAGGCGCGCGGCCGCAGCTTCGATGTCGTGTTCGTGCCCGGACTGGCCGAGCGGGTCTTTCCGCAGAAGCTGCGCGAGGACCCCCTTCTCCTCGACGTGCTCCGGACCCGCATCGACCCGGCGCTGGCCCGGCAAACCGAGCGCGGCCGGCGCGAGCGCTGGCTGCTGCAGCTGGCGGCCGGCGCGGCCACACGGCGGCTGTACGTCTCGTACTCGCGGCTCGACGCCACCGTGGGCCGGGTGCGGGTGCCGTCGTTCTACGCGCTCGAGGTCCAGCGCGCGCTCACCGGTCGCATCCCGCCGCCCCGCGAGCTGGAGGACGCGGCCGCCACCGCGGTGGGGGCGCGGCTGGCCTGGCCGGCGCCCCGGGATCCGGCGCGAGCGGTGGACGCCGAGGAGCACGACCTGGCCATCCTGGACGACGCGCTCCACGCGCCGGTCGGCGCCTCGGCCGGACGCGCGCGCTATCTGCTCCAGCTCAACGCGTTCCTGGCGCGCTCGCTGCGCGCGCGCTGGGCGCGCTGGCGATCGCCGCGGTGGACCGGGCAGGACGGTCTGGTGGACGTGACCGGCGACACGCGCGAGGCGCTGGCGGCGTCGACCCTGCGCGGCCGCGCCTACTCCGTCTCGGCGCTGCAGAAGTTCTCGGCCTGCCCCTATCAGTTCTACCTGTCGGCGATCTGCCGCCTCGAGCCGCGCGAGGAGATCGTCGCGCTGGAGCGCCTGGACCCCGCCACCCGCGGCAAGCTCTTCCACGAGGTCCAGGCCGAGACGATGCGGGCGCTGCTGCGGGCGGGACTGCTGCCGCTCTCGCCGGAGAGCGAGAGGCGCGCGCAGGCCACGCTGGACGAGACGTTCGCGCGGGTCGCCGAGCGGATGCGGGAGGAGCTGGCGCCGCCCATCGCCCGCGTGTGGCAGACCGAGATGGAGAGCCTGCGCGTGGACCTGCGCGTGTGGCTGGAGCGCTCGGTCCTCATCCAGCGGGAGTGGGAGCCGGTGGCCTTCGAGCTGGCCTTCGGCCTGCCCCGCCAGGCCGACCACGATCCCCGCAGCGTGACCGCGGAGGCCCTGGTCCACGAATTTCGGCTGCGGGGCATCGTCGACCTCATCGAGCGCCGGCGCGCGCCGGCCGCGCAGGCCGGCCGGAAGGGATCGGCCGCGCCGGCGGTGGCGTCGGGTGACGAGCTGCGCGTGACCGACTACAAGACCGGCGGCAACTACACGCGCTGGCGCATGGTCGTCGGCGGCGGCGAGACCCTGCAGCCGGTGCTCTACCCGCTCGCCGTCGAGGCCGTGCTGGGAGGGCGGGTCGTGGAGGGCCGGCTCTTCTTCTGCACGCGCGACGGCGGCTTCGCCGAGCGCGTGGTCCGCATGGACGCGGACACGCGGGCCACCGGCCTGCAGGTCCTCACCGCCGTGGACGAGGCGATCGCCCGGGGCTTCCTTCCCGCGGCGCCTCGCCCGCGCGCCGGCGCCCGGCCGGGAGCCTGCGACATCTGCGACTTCCTGCTGGTGTGCGGCCCCGACGAGGAGCGGCGCACGCAGCGCAAGGATCGCGAGGCGCTGGCCGGCCTCCGACGGCTGCGGGGCTTGCCGTGACGGGGGACAGCCCCGGCCGGCTGGTCGACGCCGCGGAGCGCGCGCGTATCCGGACCTCGCTCGACGAGTCGCTCGTGGTCGAGGCCGCCGCCGGCACCGGCAAGACGACCGAGCTGGTCAAGCGGCTGGTCAACGTGCTGGCCGAGGGTCGCGGGACGGTCGACGGCGTCGTGGCCGTCACGTTCACGGAGCGGGCCGCCGGCGAGCTCAGGCTCAGGCTGCGCGCCGAGCTTGAAGTGGAGCGGGCCGCCGCCGCCGACCGCACGGAGCGGCGCCGCAACCTGGAGCGGTCCATCGCGCGCCTGGAGGAGGCGCGGATCAGCACGATCCACGGCTTCTGCAAGGACCTCCTGCAGGAGCGGCCCGTCGAGGCTCGCGTCGATCCGCGCTTCGAGGTGCTGGACGAGCCGGAGGCCGAGGCGCTGTACGGCCAGGCCTTCGACCGCTGGCTCGAGGGAGTGCTGGAGAGCCCGCCGGAAGGCGTGCGCCGGGCGCTGCGCCGGAGCACGCGGCGCCGGTCGGACGAGAGCCCCATCGACCGCCTCCGCGCGGCCGGCTGGACCCTGGCCGGCTGGCGCGACTTGCCGGCGCCCTGGCGCCGTCCCGCGCTGGACCGCGAGGCGCGGATCGAGGACCTGGTTGGCCGCGTTCACGCGCTCGCCGCGCGGCTGGCAGCGTGCTCGAACAAGGGCGACGGGCTCTACGGCAAGCTCTGGCGCCTGCGCCGGCTCAGCGACGACCTGCTGATCAGCGAGCGCGTCCGCGGGCGGGACCACGACCTGGTCGAGGCGGCGCTGGTGGAGCTGGCTCGCGACCGGGACTTCCGGGCGCCCGGGCGGGGCAACCCCCGCGCCTTCGGCGGCCAGGACGCGCTCGACGAGCTGCTCGCCGCCCACGCCGACCTGGTCGCGGCCGCCGACGAGTTCGCCACCCTCGTCGACGCGGACCTCGCCGCGCTGCTGCACGGCGAGCTGCGGGGCACCGTCGACCGCTACGAGGCGCTCAAGCAGGCGGCCGGACGCGTGGACTTCTTCGATCTGCTGCTGCGGGCCCGCGACCTGGTCCGCGGCAACGCCGAGGTGCGCGCCGGCCTGCAGGCGCGCTTCAGCCACGTGTTCGTCGACGAGTTTCAGGACACCGACCCGCTGCAGGCCGAGATCCTGCTGCTGCTGGCCTCGGCTGACCCCGCGGTCAGCGACTGGCGCGAGGTGAGGCCGAGCCCGGGCAAGCTCTTCGTGGTCGGCGATCCCAAGCAGTCGATCTATCGCTTCCGGCGCGCCGACGTCGGCATTTACCAGGTCGTGAAGGAGCGGCTGGGGCAGCGCGGGGTCGCGTGCCTCTACCTGCGCACGAGCTTCCGGTCGGTACCCGCGCTGCAGGCTCTGGTCAACGCCGCGTTCTCGCCCGTCATGCGCGACGATCGGGCGGCGCTGCAGGCGGCGTACGTGGCGCTGGCCCCCTACCGGCCCGCGCTCGCGGGCCAGCCCACCGTCGTGGCCCTGCCGGTGCCGCGTCCCTACGGCGCCATGGGCCTGACGAAGACCGCCACGACGGCCTCGCTGCCGCATGCGATCGGCGCGTTCGTGCGCTGGCTCCTCGACGAGAGCGGCTGGCGCGTGACGGAGCGGGACCGTCCCGGCGAGACGGTGCCGGTGTCCGCCCGTCACGTGTGCCTGCTCTTCCGGCGCTTCTCCAGCTTCGACGAGGACGTCACGCGGCCCTTCGTGGAAGCCCTGGAGGCGCGGGACATCGCGCACCTGCTGGTGGGGGGCCGGTCCTTCCACAACCGGGAGGAGGTCGAGAGTCTGCGCACGGCGCTGACGGCTGTGGAGTGGCCCGACGACGAGCTGTCGGTCTACGCGACGCTCCGCGGACCGCTGTTCGCCATCGACGACGAGGCGCTGCTCGAGTACCGCCGCCGCTGGCGGCGCCTGCACCCGTACCGGATCCCGGATGCCGCGGACGGCGCCGTGCCCGGGCGGATGACGCCGATCGTCGAAGCGCTCGGCTGCCTGCGTGAGCTGCACCGGCGCCGCAACGCGCGCCCGGCCGAGGAGACGGTCGGCGCGCTCCTCCAGGCCACGCGCGCGCACGTGGGCTTCGTGCTGCGGCCCTGGGGCGAGCAGGCGCTCGCCAACGTCACCCGGATCGCCGACATCGCCCGGCGCTACGAGATGAACGGCGGCATCTCGTTCCGGGGCTTCGTCGAGCAGCTGCGCGCGGACGCCGAGGACGAGGCGCCCGAGGCGCCGATCGTCGAGGAGACCAGCGAGGGTGTGCGGCTGATGACCGTCCACCGGGCCAAGGGCCTGGAGTTTCCCGTGGTGATCCTGGCCGACGTCACCGCGAACCTCACGCCCCAGCGTCCGAGCCGGCACGCCGACCCGGCCCGCGGACTGTGCGCGCTGGGGCTCGGAAGCTGGCTGCCGCTGGACCTGCTCGATCACGAGCACGAGGAGCTCGCCCGCGAGCGCGCCGAGGGCGTGCGGGTGGCCTACGTGGCCGCCACCCGCGCGCGCGATCTCCTCGTCGTGCCGGCCGTGGGCGACGACCCGTTCGCCGGCGATCCCGAGCTCGCGGCGAGCAGCTGGGTCGCCCCCGTCCAGCGGGCACTCTACCCTCGAGCCGAGCGGCGCCGCGCGTCGGCGCCCGCGCCCGGCTGCCCCGCGTTCGGTGACGACACCGTGCTGCGCGCCGACGACGAGGCTCCGAACGCCTCCACGGTGCGCCCGGGCCTGCACCAGCTCGGGGACAACGACGGAGCGTATCCGGTCGTCTGGTGGGACCCGTCGCGGCTCGCCCTCGACGTCGAGCCGCTGCTCGGCTTGCGCCGCGACGATCTCCTGAAGGACGTCGGCGGCAGTGTCGTCGAGGCGGACCGGGCCCGTCACGAGGCGTGGCAGGCGGCGCACCGGGCGGCGCTCGACCGGGGCTCGCGCCCGAGCCTCGTCGTGCAGCGGGTCACCGAATGGGCCAGCGCGCCCGCCGGAGAGCCGCCCGAGCTCGCCGCCATCGACGTCGAGGTCGTCGACGTGAACGACGTCGCGGACCGTCCGGCCGGACCGCGCTTCGGGACCCTGGTGCACGCGGTGCTGTCCACCGTTGCGCTGGACGCCGGCCTCGCCACGCTCGCCGAGAGCGCCGAGCTGCACTCGCGCATTCTCGGCGCCGGTCCGGAGGAGGCGGCCGCGGCCCGCGACGTCGCCGCGGCCGTGCTGCGACACCCGCTCCTCGCTCGCGCCCGGGACGCCGACGCCCGCGGGCGCTGCCGCCGCGAGACACCCGTCGCCGGCGTGGGCCCCGCGGGACAGCTCGTCGAGGGCGTCCTCGATCTGGCGTTCGAGGATGAGCGGGGCTGGACGATCCTGGACTTCAAGACCACTGCCCAGGCCGGCGTCATGCTCGAGCGTTATCGCCGGCAGGTCGCGATGTACGCCTGGCTCGTCCAGCGCGCCACCGGGCGCGACGCGCGGGCGATCCTGCTGCGAGCCTAGCCTCGCCGGCTCGCCGCGACTGCGCGGCGTGGACATCGTGGCACGCGGCGCCCTCGCAAGTGACACGTCACGGCTGATCCCTCTCCGGGGTGGACCGCGTAACTTCACGGCCGCAGGCCGAATTGCACCCTCCGGGCTTGCCCGGCGAGGTCGGCCGGGGCCGGGCAAGGGAATTGCCACACTCGGCGAACACGAGGTTCGAACCGAGGAGGCATCGCATGAAGCGGTTCCTGGCGTGGGTGGTGATCTTGACGGGGCTCGGGACGGGGTGTGCGACGGCACCGCCCCGGCCGAGCGTACACGCGTATCCCGCGAGAGGACAGAGCGCCGAGAGGATGTCTCGCGACGTGGCCGATTGCCAGGCGTGGGCGCAGCAGCAGACGGGCTACGATCCCGTCGCCGACACCGCGAAGGGTGCGGCGATCGGCACGCTCCTCGGCGGTGCCCTCGGTGCGGGCACCGGCGCCGCGGTGGGGGCGGCGACGGGCGGCAGCGTCGGCCGCGGCGCCGCGACGGGAGCCGTCATCGGCGGCGTCGCGGGCGGGGTGACCGGCGGTGTCTACAAGTACTCGAAGTCGAAGGACGGCTACGATCAGGCGTATGCCGCCTGCATGAACGGCCGCGGTTACGTGAGCGGAGCCCACTCGCCGGCACCGCCGCCCGCGGCCGAGCCCGCGCCGGCGCCGGTGGTCGTCCAGGCGCCCCCGCCGCCGCCGGCTCCGGTGGTCGTGCAGGCGCCGCCGCCGCCTCCCGCTCTCGTCGTCGTGCAGCCGCCGCCGCCCCCGCCGGCGCGGGTCGTCGTCGTGGAACCCCGGCGCATTCACGTTCCGCCCGGCCACTATCCGCCCCGGGGATACTGCAGGCTCTGGTATCCGGGACGGCCCCCCGGACATCAGCCGCGGCCGATGGCATGCCAGCAGATCGTCGTTCCGGCCGGTGCGTTCGTGCTCTACAACGGCGTGGCGTGGGACGCCGACTACAACTGGCGCGCTCACTCGCATCGCCATCCCGGAACGGTGCCCTCCGCGATCCTGCAGATCACCGTGCGCTGACGGGACGTTCGTCGAGGCCTGACCCGGGGAACCGCCCGGCGCCGACACGCGGGGCGCCGGCGCGTTTCCTCCGGCGATCCCGGAGCTCGACCCAGCCGCGCCGCGCCGCGCGGAGCTAGAGCGCGCGGCGCACGAGGTCCCGCAGGCGATCCAGCTGCTGGAAGGCCTGCAGGGCGAACATCAGGAGGTGGACGCTCGCCAGACGACGGAGCGGACGCGGCTCCGGCTCCGGATAGAGCTCCCGGGTCTGCTCGATCGCGTCGGCCACGGACGCCGGCGCTGATCTCGGACCGGCGACCGACGCTCCGGCCTTCCGGATGGCGATGCGGATGAGGGGGGCAGATTCCGGGTAAACGCGCTCGGCGACCTGCAGGAGCGCCAGCGCGTCCGGCACCTCACAGCTCACGCGGCGGATGCCAGCGGCGTGGTGCATCTCCCTCGCCTCGGCGAGCAGCTGGCGGGTTCGCGCCCAGCCCGGCAGTCCCTCCAGGAGACACCGGTGCGTCTCGGCCGGCAACCAGATGTGAACCATCACGAACCAGCATAGAGGCACCACCGGTCTCGTCCGAAACAACTTCCGCTCCGCCGCGGCGGACTCCGCGGGATGGCTATCTTCGGCCGGTCCGCCGCCCCATCCCGCCCCCGTGGAGCGCTTCCCAGGCGGCCGTTTGCACGGCGCGCCACGGCGTCGGCTCCCATCCGCTGCCGCCCAGGATCGAGTGCGCGATGCCGGCCGGGAAGAAGTTCGCGCGCCAGTCCCGCCCCGCGTACGCGGTCAGCTGGAGATCCCATCCCTGGTGCGCCATGCCCGCCACGATCAGACCGATGCCCATCCACGAGTCCAGCCACTCGCGCACGAGCCGCAGCTCCGGGCCGTCGGCGGGCACGAGCACCGCGGCCAGGGCGGCGCGGAGCCGGCGGCCGCGGGCGTCCAGGGAGATCATCGTCGACGGTCCGCTCGGCCCCGGGCCCGGATCAGTCGTCGCGCGGCTCCTTGCGGATGAACCGGCCGGTGCGGAGCTCCTGCAAGGTCTCCTCGATCTCCGCGCGCGTGTTCATCACGAACGGCCCGTAGCGGGCGATGGGCTCCTGCAGAGGCCGGGCGGCCGCCAGCAGGAACCGTCCACCTGCCGGACCGGCGGCCGCCTCGACGACGTCGCCGTCCTCGAAGATCACGAGCGCCGGCGCCCGGGCGGGCGTCTGCTCCGGACCGAGACGGACCTCGCCCTGATCGACGTACGCGAAGACGGTATGGCCCTGAGGGACCGTGTCGCGGAACGTGGTCCCGGCCGGCAAGGTCACGTCCAGGAACTTCGGCTGGACGGCCAGCCCCTCGACGGGGCCCACCAGGCGTCCGGCCGCTTCACCGGCGATGGGCCGGATGATGGCGCCCGTGTCGGTCTCGGCCGTCGGCAGGCGATCGGCGGCCAGGTCCCGGTACCTGGGGCGGCCCATCTTCTCCCGCGCCGGCAGGTTGAGCCAGAGCTGGAGCCCGGCGATCCCCTCGGGACGCACCTGGGGCATCTCCTCGTGCATGATGCCGCTGCCCGAGGTCATCCACTGGATGTCGCCGGCGCCGATCGTTCCCCGGTGCCCCAGCGAATCTCCGTGGCGCACCTCGCCCTGCCGGACCAGCGTCACGGTCTCGATGCCCCGGTGCGGATGATAGGGGAAGCCGGCCTCGTAATCGGCCGGCTCGACGGACTGAAAGTGGTCGAGCAGCAGGAACGGATCCAGGTGATCGAGCCGCCGGGTGCCGATGCTGCGGCGCAGGTGAACACCCGCCCCCTCGACGACCGGCTCCGGTGCCACGACCTGGGCGACCCTGCGTGAGATCCCGCTCATGATTGAGCCTCCTGTCCCTTTCGATGCGGCGCCGATTCAGCACGGGCAGCTCGTACGATCGGGGCGTTCGCCCCGGGGTGCGATGTTACGCCGTTCGCGCCGGGTCCGGTGGTGGCGAGATTGCGATCGCGGACGGCTAGAGCGCTGGGCTGTCCTCGAGAGTGCTCCCGCCCGTGTGCGCCCGCTCGAGAACCGCCTGGCACGCGACGCACGTCGTCGCGTCGGGAAGCGCCCGGAGCCGCTTCGCGGGGATGCTGCCGCCGCACTCCGAGCACACGCCGTACTCGCCGTCGGAGTACCGCGTCAGCGCCTCGCGCAGCCGCCTGGCCCGCTCGGCCAGGCGTGAGGCGGTCAGACGGGCCAGCTCCTGGTGCTCGATGCCCTGCGCGACGTCGAGAAAATCACCGCCCAGCACGTCCGCCGTCGGCACCCCGGCCTCGACGTGCAGCCGGATCGCGATATCGTCGAGCTCCGCCCTCAGGCGGCTCCTGGTCGAGTCGCCGGCCCGCACCGCGGCCATGTCGATCACGTCCTCTGCCATGACCCTCACCTCTGGCGATTCAGATGACCGTGGAGGGAACGTGGTTGCATGGCCGCCCGTTCCGACGGCGGACGACCGCGGGCGAGGATCGAAGGCCGAGCGGGAAGATCCGATGAGGCCGCGACGGCAGGGACGGACGCGCGCCGGGCGCGCAGGACAGTCCTTGAGATGCGGGTGGTCTTGCCCGGGATTCGGGAGCGGCCACTTCCGCGCCGGCCGTATCGGGCCGGCGAGGGTCCCGGTGGGCGCAGCTCGAGTCGCGCTAGGTCTGCGGGCGCTTCCTGGGCTTGCCCGCTATCCTCGTCGGGCGGGGTGCCGACGCGAGCCGGCGGGTGGAGCGCATCGGGATCGTCGTGAGCGTGCTTCTCAGCTGCCGCTCGGCCTCCAGCCAGTCGTCGATGTCGTGGCCGTGCTGGCCACCACGCGACAGGAACAGGTCGTAAGCCCGGCGAGCGACGTCGTCGTACGTCCGGTCCATCACGAAATCAACCTCCTGAAGCGAGCACGTCTGTTGCCGCGGCGCGAGCCGGGACGACCAGATGATAGAAGGCGACCCGCGTCTGGGCCAAGCGGAATCAGGAACGCGCCCGGCCGGCGGCGGCGCCACCGCCCAGCGGCTAGGCGGTGCGCAGACCGACCGGCGCCGGCCGGGATGTCGGCAGCCGGTCGAGCTGGTCCTTCGCGCGCAGGCCCTTCACCAGGCAGTAGAGCGCGAACGCGTGCAGCGCGATGCCCAGCACGTCGACGGCGAACAGGAAGATCAGCGAGTCGAGCACGTAGAGGGTGATGCCGGCGATGAAGGCCGCGCGCCGACCCTGCCGCGCGAAGTAGCCGAAGGCGATGAACATCGACGCCACCACCGCCGTGATCAGCGGGCCCGCCAGCCGTGAGGCCGCGCTGCCGTCACCCTGCAGCAGCACCGCGTCGATCACCTGGGTGACCCCGAGGCCGATCACGAAGCCCCAGTGGCCTCCGAACAGCACGACGAGCGTGTTGACGAGCGACATGCCGGCGATCCAGAAGAACCAGTTCGCGCCGTTGCGGAACTGGGCCTGGAGCGCCAGCCGGGCCTGGACGGTCTCGGTCGCGGGATCGGCGGTCGGGGTGGTCTGCATGTGACCCTCGTGCGTGTGCGCCGGGCGGGAAGGGGCGGGTTGCCCGGGAAACCACTTTCACGAGTACCACGGCGCGGCGGACGCAACGAAGCGCTTTCTGCCTCCGCCCGACGGCCCGGGCCGCGCCGGCCCGCGCTGTCGCCAGGGCCTTTTCCCGGCGCCGGGGACCGTCTAGGATCGTCCGCATGTCCGGACCCTTGACGGGTGTACGCGTGGTCGACTGCACCACCGTGGTGCTGGGGCCGTGGGCGGCGCAGCAGCTCGGCGATCTCGGCGCCGACGTGATCAAGGTCGAGCCACCGGAGGGCGACACGACCCGCCAGCTCGGGCCCATGCGCAATCCCGGCATGGGCGCGTTCTACCTGGCGGTCAACCGCAACAAGCGGTCCATCGTGCTCGACCTCAAGCAGGAGACGGCCCGCGACGTCCTGCATCGCCTGGCCGAGAAGGCCGACGTGCTGCTGCACAACTACCGCCCGCAGGCGGCGCGTCGGCTCGGCATGTCCTACGACCGGTTCCGGGCGATCAACCCCGGCATCGTGTACGTCGGCACCTACGGCTTCCGGGCGGCCGGTCCGTACGGCAACAAGCCGGCCTACGACGACGTCATCCAGGCCGCCTCCGGCGTTGCCTCGCTGCAGGCCGCCCTGGCCGGCGAGCCGCGCTACGTGCCGACCATCGTCGCCGACAAGACCAGCTCGATGACCGTGCTGGCGGCGGTGCTGGCCGCGCTCTACCACAAGGCGCGGACGGGGGAGGGCCAGGAGGTCGAGGTGCCGATGCTCGAGAGCATGGCCGCCTGGGTCATGGTCGAGCACCTCTACGGCGAGACGTTCGTGCCGCCGCTGGAGAGCGTCGGCTACAAGCGCGTGCTGAATCGCTACCGCCGTCCCTTCAGGACGAAGGACGGTTACCTGGCGATCCTGCCGTACACGGATCAGAACTGGCGCGACTTCTTCGCGCTCGCCGGCCGCTCCGACCTGCTCGGCGACCCGCGCTTCTCGACGCTCGCCTCCCGGCTGCGCCACATCGAGCTGCTCTACGAGGAGCTGGCGAAGATCGCCACGACGCGCACCAACGCCGAGTGGCTCGACGAGCTCGACCGCCGCAACATTCCCGGCATGGTCGTGAACACGCTGGAGTCGCTGCTGCGCGATCCACATCTGGAGGCCACGGGGTTCTGGCAGACCCTCGAGCATCCGAGCGAGGGGATGCTGCGCCTGCCCGGCCTGGCGGCGGCCTACAGCAAGACGCCCGGCTCGATCCGGCGACTGCCGCCGCGGCTGGGCGAGCACACCACGGAGATCCTGCGCGAGACGGGCTTCAGCGGCGCCGAGATCGAGGGGCTTCTCGCCTCGGGCGCCACCCGCGGCGCGACCCCTCCGTGACCGGCCCCGCGGCCAGGCCCGACCTCCCGCACGGCGACGTCGCGCGCTACCACGCGGCCGTGGTGGAGCTCGCCGACGAGACCCGGCGGATCGCGGCGCCGCTGCTCGAGCAGGGCTTCACGACCGAGATCAAGGCCGACGCCTCGCCGGTCACCGAGGTGGACCGCGCGGTCGAGCGGCGGCTGCGCGAGCTGCTCGGGCGCTGGTTCCCCGACCACGGCGTGATCGGCGAGGAGTATCCCGCCGAGCGCCCCGACCGCGCGTTCCAGTGGATCCTGGACCCGATCGACGGGACCGACGAGCTTGTCCACGGCGTCCCGACGTGGGGCTCGATGATCGCCCTCCACCACCGTGGCGTGGCGGTGGTCGGCCTCATCGACCATCCACCGCTCGACCTGCGGGTGAGCGCCGGGATCGGGCTGGGAGCGTACCGCAACGCGCAGCGGATCCGGGTGCCGGAGCTGCCGCCGGGCGCGCGCCCGGAGACGGTGCGGCTGGTCCTGAGCGCGCGCCTCAACTTCGCCCGCGGCGTCGACGAGGGCCACGTCTTCGAGGCGGTCACCCGGCGCTTTCCCAATCACCGGATCTACCGGGCCGCCTACGCGCACACCGCGGTGATCGTGGGTGGAGCGGATGCCATGGTGGACGCGCACAACCACATCTGGGACCTGGCGCCGAGCCAGGTGCTGATCGAGGAGGCCGGCGGCGCCTACGCGGTGGTGCGCGATCTCGACACGCCGGGCGGCCGCCTGCTCAGCGTCGTGTTCGGCCAGCGTGTGCTGGTGGATCAGCTCGTCGCGATCTTCGCCGAGACGGCGCCCTCCTGACGCCCGTCGCGACCTGCTCCGGCCGGCGGAAGGCGCCGCCCCGTCACGGAGGCGGCCCCGCCAGATCGTGGGCGTGGCCCAGGACGTGGGCGACGGCGATCTGGTAGAACACCGCGGCGAGCGGGCCGGTCACGCCGCCGGCGGAGCGGATCCGGCGCGCGAACAGCGCCTCGTCGGCGGCCTCCACGGCCGCGATGGTGGCCACCCGGTTGCGCTCGAACTCCGACAGCAGCTCGGCCACCGAGAGGTGCGCGCGCCTGGCCACCTGGCGCTCGTTGTAGGCGTCGTTGCCGCCGCGCATGGCGCGGGTGGGCGGCTCGCCGGTCGGCGGCTCCGCCGCCGCCGGCATCGGCGCGTCGCGGGCGATGTCGATGAGACGCGGGTACGTCCACTCGATCGACGCGATGTGGGCCAGGATCTGGCGCCCGTTCCAGCCGTTCTCGTAGCGCCCTTCCTCGAGCCGGTTCGGCGACATCGCGTTGACGATCGCGACCACCTCGTCGCGGCTCGCGCGCAGGGCCTCGAGCAGCTCGGCGCGCGACGTGGCCGCCGACGCGCTCACGACACGGGCCCCGACGTGGCCCGGCGGACGAGCGCGGCGTAGCTCGGCGCCACCTCCAGGCCGGCCCCGCGAGCCCTGGCCACCAGCAGCGCGTGCAGGGTGGGCAGCCTCCAGCACGGAACGAACACCGCGAGGTGATGCGCGAGATGGAAGTTCACGCGGTAGAGCGCCAGGAACGCTCGCGCCAGCCAGCCCGCGCCGGTCGTGCGAGCGTTGCGGAGCGGATCGCCATCGTCGGGCAGCAGCGCGTGCTCGGCCAGCGTCCGCACGCGGGCGGCGAGCCGGTACCACGTCGCCAGCGGCAGGAGCCAGAGCAGCAGGTACAGGTGCCCCTGGCCGGCCAGGACGAGCAGCCCCAGGATCACCGCGTTGACGACGAGAGGGCCGCGGCGCCGTCGCCAGGTCGCGGAGTCATCCCGCCACGGCCGCCATCCGAGCACGGCGGCGGCGGCGCTCACGCCCGTGAGATCGCGCAGCACCGCCAGCCACCAGCCGCCGGGCGTCATCGGCCAGCCCGACCCGAGCGCGAGATCGGGATCTTCCGGTTGCTGGGTGTGACGGTGGTGCAGGTGATGGCGCCGGCCGAACGACGCGAGGTCTTCGCCGATCGGATACGCGCACAGCCAGGCCGCCAGCCGCGTGTTCGCCCGCGGCTGCGGCAAGAGCAGCCAGTGGGCCGCCTCGTCAGCACGTCCCGCCCACCGCTCATCCGCGATCCTCCCGGCCCGGACAGTGGGTCTTCAGGTGCACGTTGTCAAGCCGCGCCGGCGCGGCGGGAGGCGCCGGCGGCGGCGTTGACAACGGTCGAGCCTCCGCCTATGAAGGGAGCGTGCCCAACGACACGACCGAGGTCGTCGTGCGGCGCGACGACCGGGTGGTGACCCTCACGCTCGACTGTCCCGCCGACCAGAACCGGCTCACACGCTCGATGCTGCTCGCTCTGCAGCGGATCGTCGACGAGCTGGCCGGCGACGCCGAGGCCCAGGCGGTGGTGATCACGGGCAGCGGGACCGAGTTCTTCTCGATGGGCATCCTCAGTCCGACGGTGCGGGCGGGCTACACCAAGGAGCAGGTGCTCGAGCTGGTCCGCATCGCCAACCGGCTGTACGACGCGCTGGAGACGCTGCCGCAGATCGTCATCGCGGCGCTGAACGGCGCCGCCCGCGCCGGCGCCGCCGAGCTCTCGCTGGCCTGCGACATCCGCCTGGCGGCCGCGCACGCCACGTTCGCCCTGCCGGAAGCCCTGTGGGGCGGCCCGCCCGGAGCCGGCGGCCCCCTGCGGCTTCCGATGCTGGTCGGCCGCGCGTGGGCGCTGGAGATCGTGTGCACCGGGCGCGCGCTCGACGCGGCCGAGATGGAGCGGCTGGGCCTCGTGCTCGCCGTCCATCCCGGCGAGCGCCTCCTGGCCGAGGCCCAGGCCCTGGCCGCCCGCATCGCCGCGAGCGGGCCGCTGGCCGTCCGCGCGGCCAAGCGCATCGTGAGCACGCGGCTGCTGGGCGGCTTCACCGAGGCCCGCGCGCTGTCCGACGCGCTTCGCCACGCCTTCGAGTGGAGCCACGACGTGGACGAGGGCGCGGCGGCCCACCGCGATGGGCGCCGGCCGCGGTTCACGGGGCGCTGAGCAAGATGCCGCCGCGTGCCCGCACGCTCGGCGACCTGCTCGACGAGGTCGCCACCGCCCGCCCGGCCGCGGAGGCGATCGTCTTTCGCGGCGAGCGGCTCTCCTACGCGCAGTGGCGCGCGCAGTCCACCGCCCTGGCGCGCGCGCTGCTCGCGCTCGGCGTCCGCCGCGGCGACCGGGTCGCGGTCCTCCTGCCCAACCGGCCCGAGTGGCTCGTGACGGCCTTCGCGGCGGCCCGGCTGGGCGCCGCGACCGTGGCGATCAGCACGTGGTCCACCCCGCGCGAGATCGCGTGGACGCTCGAGCACGCGCGGCCGCGCGTGCTCGTCACCATGGAGGCCTTTCGCGGCCGCGCCTACCTGGGCCCGCTGTACGAGCTGTGCCCGGAGCTGGCCGGGTCGGCGCCGGGCCGGCTGCGCAGCGAGCGCCTGCCCGACCTGCGGGCCGTCATCGCGATCGATGGGCGGGCTCACGAGGGCGTCGAGCGCTGGAGCGACGCGCTGCAGCGGGGCGGCGAGGTGCGCGCGTCGGCGCTGGCCGCGGCGGCGGAGGAGGTGCGGCCCGAGGACATCGCCTGGGTCCTCTACACGTCCGGCTCGACCGCGACGCCCAAGGGCGTCACGCTCGCCCACGGCGGCGTCATCGCCAACGGCTTCGACATCGGCGAGCGCCAGCACCTGACCCCGGCCGACCGTCTGTGGCTCTCGGTGCCGCTCTTCTGGTCGTTCGGCTCGGCCAACGCGCTGCCGGCGATCCTGACCCACGGCGGGACCATCGTGCTGCAGGAGAGCTTTGGGGCGGGCGAGGCGCTGGCCCTGCTCGACGAGGAACGGTGCAGCGTCTACTACGGCATGGCCAACATGGCGCGCGCGATGCTGGAGCATCCCGACCGCGGTCGTCGCGCCCTGGCCGCCATGCGGACGGGCCTGACGATCGGGCTGCCCGAGGACATCCAGATGACCATGGACGCGGTCAACGCTCGCCAGCTGTGCAACGTCTACGGTGCCACCGAGACCTACGGCAACTGCGCCGTCACCGACGCCCACGACCCGCTCGACCTCCGTCTCACCACCCAGGGGCTGCCGCTGCCCGGCATGCAGATCCGCGTGGTCGACCCGGCCAGCGGACGCACGCTGCCGCCCGACGCGGTGGGCGAGCTGCGCGTGAAGGGCCACATCACGCCCGGCTACTATCGCGATCCCGAGCAGACGCGCGCGGCCTTCGACGCCGAGGGCTATTTCGTCACCGGCGATCTCGGACTGCTGGGCCGCGACGGCCGCGTGCGCTTCCGCGGCCGGCTCAAGGAGCTCATCAAGACGGCGGGCGCCAACGTGGCGCCCCTGGAAGTGGAGGCCGTGCTGCTCACGCATCCCGCGGTCAAGCAGGCATACGTGGTCGGCGTGCGCGACCGCGACCGCGGCGAGGTGGGCGTGGCCGCCATCGAGCTCGAGGACGGCGCCACCGCGACCGCCGAGTCGCTCACCGCGTTCTGCCGCGAGCGACTGGCCAGCTACAAGGTGCCCGCGCGCATCGTCTTCCGCGCTGCCGACGAGTTCCCGCGGACGGCCACGGGCAAGGTGCAGAAGCCGCGGCTGCGCGAGGATCTGGAGCGGCTGCACGCCGGCGAGGCCGCGCGCTGATGCGCGCCGTGGTCTGCCGCGCCTGGGGCGCCGTGGAGGACCTGACGCTCGAGGACGCGCCGTCGCCGAGGCCCGGGCGCGGCGAGGTGCTGATCGACGTGCGGGCGACTGCCGTGAACTACGCCGACGCGCTGCTCGTCGCCGGTCGCTACCAGACGAAGCCGCCGCTGCCGTTCAGCCCGGGGCTGGAGACCGCCGGCGTCGTGGCCGCCTGCGGCGAGGGCGTGACGCGGTTCTCACCGGGCGACCGCGTGATGGCCGTGCTGGCCTACGGGGGGCTGGCCGAGCAGGCCGTGGCGCCGGAAGCGGAGACGTTCGCGATCCCGGCCGGCATGAGCTTCGAGGAGGCCGGCGCGTTTCCCATCGCGTACATCTCCAGTCACGTGGCCATCCGGTGGCAGGGGCGCCTCGAGCCCGGCGAGACGTTGCTCGTGCTGGGCGCGGCCGGCGGCGTCGGCCTGACCGCCGTGGAGATCGGCAAGGCCATGGACGCGCGGGTGATCGCGGGAGCCAGCACCGCGGAGAAGCTCGCCGTCGCCCGGGAGCGCGGCGCCGACGCGCTCGTGAACTACGCGACCGAGAACCTGACGGAGCGGGTGATGGCCCTGACCGACGGCAAGGGCGCCGACGTCTGCTTCGACCCGATCGGCGGCGACCTGTTCGACGCCGCCCTGTCGGCGCTCGGCTGGGGCGGTCGCATCCTGCTCGTGGGCTTCGTCGGCGGCGTGCAGCAGATCCCGGCGAACCGGCTGCTCGTCAAGCACCGCGCCGCCCTCGGCTCCTCGCTCCGCTACTTTCGCTGGCACGCGCCCGACAAGCTCCGCCGCTCCGTCGACGAGCTCCTCCGCTGGTACGCCGAGGGCCGCCTGCGGCCGCTGATCTACCGGCGACTGCCCCTGGAGCGCACGGTCGAAGCTATCCGACTGCTCACCGATCGCAAAGCCCACGGCAAGATCGTGATTGTGCCGAGGGAACGCTCGTGAGTCGCGGCGGCGCCCGGGGTGGCGTGGACGGGCGTTGGGCGGTCGATCGTGCGGCGCGGCCGCGCGCATGGCTCGCCGGTCGCCGTAACTCGCTCCGGGCCCGGCTCGCTCGACCCCCCCATCCCCCAGAGGGGGCTCGGTCGGCGTCCAGTACAGGCGAGCGCGGCTCGCTCGCCGGGCCCTGCGCTCGAACGGCGACGACGGCTCGCCATGAAGCGCGGCCGCGCCGCACGATCGACCGCCCAACGCCCGTCCACGCCACCCCGGGCGCCGCCGCGACTCACGGGACCTTCTAGATGCAGATCAGCACGCAGGAGCACGGGGGGCACGTCGTGGTGGTGACGATCGACAACCAGCCGCGGCTCAACGCGATGACGCGGACGATGCTGGCGGATCTGGGGCGGCTGTGGGACGAGCTGGAGCGGGGGCCGTGCCGCTGCATCGTGCTCACCGGGGCGGGCGAGCGCGCGTTCACCGCGGGCGCCGACATGAGCGGCGACCTCTCGGCCTCCGTCGAGACCGCCCGGATCGTGAGCCACGCGCTGCTGAAGCACGACGTCTACACCAAGCCGATCGTCGCCGCCGTGAACGGCGACTGCGCCGGCGGCGGCGTCGAGCTGCTGCTGTCCACCGACATCCGCGCCGCGGCGCCGCACGCTCGCTTCGGGCTGCCCGAGGTGAAGTGGTCGATCTACCCGTTCGGCGGGGCGGCGATCAAGCTCGTCCAGCAGATCGGCTACGTGCACGCCATGGAGCTGCTCCTGACGGCGCGGCTGATCGATGCCGCCGAGGCCGCTCGCCTGGGACTGATCAACCGCGTCGTGCCGGCCGACCAGCTCATGTCGTGGGCGCTGGAGACGGCCGAGCGCATCGCGGCCAACAGCCCGGCGGCGGTGCAGGCGGTCAAGCAGCAGATCAGCGCCACGATCGCCGAGCACGGGCGCGCCCGCGAGGCGCTCGAGCAGGAACTGGGCGATCGGGTGCGGGCGAGCGCCGACTTCAGGGAAGGCGTGACCGCCTTCCGCGAGAAGCGCCAGCCGCGCTACGACTGACGGGCGCGGGCTCGCCGACGGGGACGGGCGCGAACGCGTCCGGCCGTCACGCCCTGGCGTCGCCCAGCGGCGGCCGCTGGGCCCGCCAGCCGAAGGCCAGCAGGCCCGCGCCCACCGCCGCGAGCGCGCCGTTGACGACGTACGAGAGCGGAATGCTGACCGACGCCAGGGCGCCCATGGCCAGGGGGCTGCTGGCGGTTCCCACCTGCACGCCGAGCGCGAGCCAGCCGAACGCGGCGCCGCGGTGCTCGGCCGGCACGATCTCGGCGCCGAGCGCGTAGGCCAGCGTGATGGCGCCGCCGAGGCACAGCGCCACCAGCGTGCGCAGGAGCAGGAGGCTCACCCAGCCGTGGGCCAGCGCCATGGCCGCGCACAGCGGGGCGCCGGCCAGCAGCGCGAGCATCAGCAGCCGGGACGACGGCACGCCCTCCGACAGGCGGGCCACCACGTTCGCCGAGCCCGTGGCCGCCACGGCCGCGATCGAGATGATCGCGCCCGACGTCGCGGCGATCGCCACGACGTCGGGCATGTGGGCCACGTGCAGCGGGATCAGCAGGGCCAGCCCCCGGTCGACGAACTGGCCGATCAGCAGCAGGCTCGCCACCAGCAGGAAGTTCGGGTAGCGCAGGGCCTGCCGCATCGGCAGGCGCGGCGCGGCGCCGCGCTCGATCCGCGCGCCGCCGGGCGCGACCTCCTGGAACAGCACGATGAGGCCGACAAGCGCGACCGCGCACAGGGCGGCGGTGACGAAGAAGGCGGCCCGGATCCCGAAGTGCGAGGCGACGTAGCCGCCGGCGGCCGGACCGACCGCCACGCTCAGCAGCTGCGCCGACTGTACGAGCCCGATCGCGGCCGGCACCCGGTCGCGCGGCGCCGCCACGCTCGCCACGGCCATCGCCATCGGCGTGAAGCCCGCGAAGAGCCCCTGGACCAGCCGGGTGAGGAACAGCTGCTCGACCGAGGTCACCAGGCCCATCAGCGCGATGATCACGACGAAGCCGGCCAGGGAGCGGATGAGCATCAGCTTGCGGCCGAAGCGGTCGGCCAGGCGGCCGAAGAACGGGCCGAGCAGGCCCGAGACGGCCGGTGTCACCGCGGCCAGCAGCCCCGACCAGAGCGCGATGCGGCCGGGGTCCGTCACGCCCAGCTCGCGCACGTAGAGCGGCATGAACGGCGACGAGAACTGGAAGCCGACGAACGCGACGAAGACGCTGAGCGCCAGCGCCCAGACGTTGCGGCGCCAGGGCTCCCGGATCAGAGGCCGCGCCAGTACCGCCGGCCGTTCAGGCGGACCACCCGGCCGAACCCGGGCGCCTGGAAGTGGCCCGCCATCACCAGGATCTCCTCGCGCTCCAGCCGGTCGAGCAGCGCCTTGCGCGTCTGTCGCGTCAGCTCGGGATCCATGTCGGCCCGCGAGACCCAGTCCGGCTCCTCGAACTGCACGGGGTTGTGGGCGGCGTCGCCGAGCACCAGCGCCCGCTGGCCCTGCGAGGTGACGAGGATGCTCATGTGCCCCGGCGTGTGGCCGGGCGTGGGCACGGCGGTGAGCTCGCGAGTGAGGCTGTGCTCGCCCTGCATGAACTCGATCAGCCCCAGCTCCTCCAGCGGCCACACGCACGTCGGCGCGTTGGGGTAGCGCTGGGGCTGGACCTCGGGCTCGTGCGAGGTGTCCCAGTCCTTGCGGCTCATCCAGTAGCGCGCGTTCGGGAAGGTCGGCACGTAGCGCTGCCCCTCGCGGAGCACGTTCCAGCCGACGTGGTCGCGGTGCAGGTGGGTCATCACGACCATGTCGACCTCGTCGGGGCGGACGCCGTTGGCCTGGAAGTCGCGCAGCAGCTCGCCCCACGGCACGTCGGGCGTGTCGGCCGGCCGCGGACCCAGCCCGGTGTCGACGAGGATCGTCCGGCCCGAGGAGCGGATGAGGTACGAGCCGAGGTTGAACCGGACCTTGTGCTCCTCGGTGAGGTGGGCGCCGTGCGGCTGCCAGTCCTCGCCGGGGATGGTCGGAAAGAAGTTGCAGAGGTCGAACTCGAGCATCCCGTCCGACAGCGCCAGGATCTCGACGTCGCCCACGCGGATCAGGTTCTTCGCCATGTCGTCCTCCGGATGTCGGGCTGATCGACCGAGCGGCCGCCCGCGCCGGATTCTACCGCGCCCGCGGCGTCTCGGCCTCAGGCGCCCAGGTACGCGCGCTGCACGCGGGCGTCGGCCAGCAGCGCCTGGCGCGGGCCGTCGAGCACCACCCGGCCCGTCTCGAGCACGTAGCCGCGGTCGCACAGCTCCAGAGCCTCGACGACGCGCTGCTCGACGAGCAGGATCGTCAGCCGGCGCTGGCGACGGATCCGGTCGATGGTTTCGAAGATCTGCTCGACGATGCGCGGCCCCAGGCCCTGGGAAGGCTCGTCGAGCAGCAGCAGCTCGGGCTGCGCCATGAGACCCCGGCCCAGGGCGAGCATCTGCTGCTCGCCGCCCGACAGCGAGCCGGCCAGCTGGGCCCGGCGCGATTTCAGGATCGGAAACAGCGCGAGCACGGTCTCCAGCGCCTCGGCGCGTCCGGCCCGGGCGGCCCGGCGATAGGAGCCGAGGTCGAGGTTCTCGCGGACGGTCAGCGAGGGGAACACGCGGCGCCCTTCGGGCACGTGGGCGATGCCGAGCGCGGCGCGCTCGCTGGCGCGCAGGCTGCCGAGGTCACGACCGCGGTAGCGCACCCGGCCGCCCTCGGCGGGGACGGTGCCGGACACGGCCTTGAGCAAGGTGGTCTTGCCGCTGCCGTTGGGGCCCACGATCGTCACGAACTCGCCCTCGCCGACCTCGAGCGACACCTGGGCCAGCGCCCGCAGCCCTCCGTAGGACACCGTGAGCGTGTCGATGGTCAGCACGCCGGCGATCCCATGCGCGCCAGCCACCGCTGGCCGAGGTAGGCCTCGATCACCGCCGGCTCCCGGGTGACCGCCTCCGGCGCGCCGTCGGCGAGCCGCCGGCCCTGGTCGAGCACCACGAGACGGTCGGCCAGGCGCAGCAGCGCCTGCAGCGTGTGCTCGATGATCACGACCGTGGCGCCGCGGGCGCGCACGCCTCGGATGACCGCGATCATCACCGCGACGCCGTCGCCCGAGAGCCCGGCCAGCGGCTCGTCGAGCAGCACGAGCCGCGGCGAGGTGGCCAGGCAGCGGGCCAGCTCCATCAGCCGCAGATCCAGCGTCGTGAGGCCGGCCGGCAGCGCCCCGGCCCGATCGGCCAGCCCGACCTGGACCAGCGCGGCGCGGGCGATCCCGCGCGCGGGCTCCACGCCGCCGGTGCGCACGAAGGCGCCGACCATCACGTTCTCCAGCACGGTGAGGCGCGGGAAGGTGCGCACGACCTGGAACGTGCGGCCCACGCCCCGGCGACAGAGCGCGCTCGGCCGCAGCCCGGTGACGATCTCGCCGCCGAGGCGGACGTCGCCGGCGTCCGGGATCAGGAAGCCGTTGAGGACGTTGAAGAGCGTCGTCTTGCCGGCGCCGTTGGGACCGATCACGCCGAGGATCTCGCGCTCGCGGACCTCGAACGACACGTCGGCCAGCGCCTGCAGCCCCAGGAACGACTTCGACACGCCGCGCACGTCGAGCAGGACGGTCGCGCCGGGCCCCGCCGCCGCGGCAGCTTCGGCCGGCGCCGCGATCTCGCCACGCGAGAGCAGCGCGCCCCGCGCGGCCCGCGCCTGCCAGGCCTGGCGCACGCGCCAGTAGAGCCCTTCAGGCGCGTAGAGCGTGATGAGCATCAGGGCGGCGCCGTACACGACACCCTGGATGCCGGGGAGCCGGTCCCCGACGGTGGAGTCGAGGACCTCGCTCACCGGCACCATGACGGCGGCGCCGATGAGCGGTCCCCACAGCGTGCCGGTGCCGCCGACCAGGGACACCACCAGCGTCTGGGAGATCACCAGCAGCCCGAAGACGGCCTCGGGCGTGACGATGAACAGGATCGCGTGCACGTACACGGCGCCCACCACGGCGGCCGGCGCCGCGCTCAGCATGTGGGCGGCCATCTTGCTGCGGAACGCGTCCACGCCCATCGCCTCGGCGGCCTGCTCGTTCTCCTTGACCGCGCGCAGCCGGTAGCCGAGCCGCGAGGTCTCGATCGCCCGCGAGAGGACCAGCGTGGCCGCCAGCACGGCCAGCGCCAGCAGGTCGAAGCTGCGCGGATCGGTGAACTGCATGAACCAGCCCGGCCGGTCGCGCACCATCGGCACGGCAACTTCCTGGTAGCCGAGCCAGTCCATCACGATGCGGAAGATCAGCGGGTAAGCGAGCGTGGCGAGGCCGAAGTAGATGCCGGCCAGGCGGAAGGTCGGCAGCCCGATCAGCACGGCGGCCAGCACCGCCGCGGCCATCGCCACCGCCATGCCGATCCAGGGCGTGAGCCCGGCCTTCACGACCAGCAGGACGGTCACGTAGGCGCCGATGCCGAAGAACACCTGGTGCCCGAACGAGATCTGGCCCGCGTAACCGCTGATGATGTTCCACGACAGGCCCATCGCGGCCCACAGGAACACCAGCGTGAGCACCCGGTGGTGGTAGCGCTCCTGCAGCAGCAGGGACAGCGCGACACCCAGGACGACGACGCCCGCGATGGCCAGCCATCCGCGCGACCGCACGCTCAGCGTGCCCCGTCGCGGGCCATCACACGGTGCGGGCGCGGCGGCCGAAGAGGCCCTGGGGCCGGAGGTAGAGCACGAGCAGGAAGGCGATGAAGACCCCGGTGTTCTGCAGCTGGAAGGGCAGGACGAGCAGCGTGAGGGACTGCACGAGGCCGATGACGAGACCGCCGACGAAGGCGCCGGGGATGCTGCCCAGGCCGCCCAGGACGACGGCCACGAACATCAGCACGATGAAGTTCCCGGCCACGTTCGGCTCGATGGGGTAGTAGGCGGCCAGCAGTCCACCGGCGGCGGCGACCAGCGCGATGCCGGTCCCGAACGCCAGCCCGTGCATCGCCCGCACGTCGATCGCCTGGTAGGCGGCGGCCTCGGGATCGTCGGCGGCGGCGCGCAGCGCCTTGCCGGCGTCGGTGCGGGTCAGGAAGACGTAGACGGCCACCGCCAGGACCAGCGCCATCGCGAACGCGTAGGAGCGCGCCTGGTTGAGCAGGACGGGGCCCAGCGCGAACGCCCGCGTCGCGTAGGCGGTACGGATCCCGCGCGGCGTGGGCGTGAGGATCATCGTGGCCGCGTTGGTGATGACCAGGGAGAGGCCCAGGGTGAGGATGAGCTGGGCGTCCATCTGGCGCTGCGGGTCGCCGCCGCCCGTGACCCGGGCGAGCAGGCCGCGGTGCACGAGCCAGCCCAGGACGAAGAAGGGCGGGATGGTGAGCACCGCACCGAGCAGGGGATCGATGGCGCCGGCGACGGCGTAGAAGTAGGTGAGGTACATCCCCAGCATCATGAAGTCGCCCTGGGCGAAGTTGACGACGCGCATGACGCCGAAGATCAGCGCCAGACCGATGCTCATCAGCGCGTAGACGCCGCCGACGAGCAGCCCGGTGGCGACGTACTGGACGAGCTCGGCCCAGGGCATCGGGCGGTATCCGCCTCCGGCTGAACGCGGCTACTTGTGGAACGCGATGGCCCTCGTGGCGACGGCCGCGGGGACCACCGTGAACGGCTCGCCGCCCTGCCACTGCACGATGAGCGGCGCCGCCCCGATGCGGCGACCTCGCTCGTCGAACTTGACCCGGGGCGGATAGAACGCGCTCGTCGCCGGTCCCGCCGACACGTCGATCTTCGCGAGGGCGTCGCGGATCGCCTTGGGGTCGGCCGACTTCGCCTGCTCGATGGCTTCCTTGATAAGCCAGACGTGGGCGTAGGTGCACAGCGGGTCCTGGGTCATGAACGGCTCGCCGGTGCGCTGCACGAACTTCTTGACCAGCTCGTCCTGGCCCTTCATCGGGTGGGCGGCCACGACGGACTGGATGTTGTCGAGCAGCTCCTTGCCGACCGCCTTGACGTACTCCGGCGTCACCAGCCAGGCGCCCACCCCCTGGATGGGCGTCTTCACCCCGAACTCCTTGATCTTCTGCAGCACCTGGATGGAGTCGGGGAAGTTGGTGCCGCCGTAGAACATGATGTCCGGCTGGGTGGCCCGCAGCTTCTGCACGATCGCGGTGGCGTCGGCCAGCGGCGGCGTCCACACCTCGTCGACGACCAGCTCGATGCCCTTGGCGGCCAGCAGCTTCTCGCGCAGGGGCTTGAAGAAGAACACGGTGGCGGCCGTGTTGTCGCCCACGATGGCGGCTCGCTTGATCGGACGGCCGTGCTTCTTGCCGAGGTCGACCACGAGGTCGAGCGCCTGCTCGGCCTGCACCGACGACACCGGTGAGGTCTGGAACGTGTACTTGAAGCCGCGCTCGGTGATGCTGTCGGCGTAGGACAGCGAGAGCCACGGCACCTGCAGTCGCTCGGCCACTTCCGTCACGCCCAGCGTGAACGACGACAGCCAGGAGCCGATCCCGGCGCTGATCTTGTCGCGGGTGAGCACGCGCTGAGCGGCGCTCACCGCCTTCTCCACGCTGTCGCCGGCGTCGGCCTCGCGCAGCACCAGCTTCGCGCCGCCCAGCGCCTTGATCCCGCCCTGACCGTTGATCTCCTCGATCGCCATGTCGGCGCCCATCTTCTTGAGCTGCCCCTGGCGCGCCCAGCGCCCGGACAGCGGCGCCACCAGCGCGATCTTGACGTCGTCGGCCGCCGGCAGTGGAGCCGGGGAGACGGCGGCGAGGAGGACGAGAGCGAGGAACAGGGACAGCGCACGATACGGAGCGGGCATCGGTGGCTCCTTCCGGCGAACGGGGTCGGCAACGTCGTGGACTATAGCACTCGGGCCCGGACTGATCTACGCTCGGGGACCTCGAGAGGAGGTCCGGGATGGCGACGAAGAAGGGGAGTGGACTGCTGATGGTGTGGGCGGAGGTGCCGGCCGACAAGGAGCCGGAGTTCAATCGCTGGTACAACGAGGAGCACGTGGCCGAGCGGCTCGCCGTGCCCGGCTTCCTGAACGCCGCGCGGTACGAGGCGGTCAAGGGCGGTCCCAAGCACCTGGCCGTCTACGAGCTGGAGAGTCCCGCGGTGCTCGACAGCCCGGCCTACAAGCAGGTCCTGGCCAACCCCACCCCGTGGACGAAGCGGTGCTCACCCGACGTCATCGGGACCACGTTCATCCGCAATGTGTACTCGCTGATCCATCCGCGCGCGCTCGGCCCGGCGGCCGCCGCCAGCGACATGGCGCCGGCTCTGCAGCTGGGCCGCATGGACGTGCCGCCCGAGGTCGATGCCGAGTTCAACGAGTGGTACAACACGGTCTACGTGCCGAACTACGAGAAGGTCCCCGGCGTGATCCGCGGCCGCCGCTTCCGGGCCACCGTCGGCGCCCCGCAGTACCTGACCTTCTACGAGTTCGAGCACCCCACGGTGTCGGAGAGCGCCGCCTGGATGGCCCAGCGCGACGCGGTGCCCGCCTCGGCCCGCATGCGCGCCCACATGCGCCACGCGCCGGGTTCGCCCGGGGTCTACGTCAAGACGTTCCAGGCGGGGCGCTGACCGTGCGGGCCGCGGTCATGCGGAAGCGCGCGCTGGTCGTCGCCGACGTCCCGGCGCCCGAGCCGGGACCCGGCGACGTGCTCGTGCGCACGCTGGCCTGCGGCATCTGCGGCTCGGACCTGCACGCGCTCCGGCACGCCGAGCGCTTCGTGGAGACGGCCCGCCGTGGCGGCAACGCCTTCGTGATGGACCTCGGGCGCGACGTGGTCATGGGCCACGAGTTCTGCGCGGAGATCGTGGAGCACGGGCCCGAGACGGCGCGGCGGCTCCCGGTGGGCACGCGCGTCTGCTCGCGCCCGACGCTCATGCGGCCGACGGGGCCGCAGAGCATCGGGTACTCCAACGACAATCCCGGCGGCTACGGCGAGTACATGCGGCTCAGCGAGGCGTTGCTGCTCCCCGTGCCGAGCGGGCTGGCCACCGAGCACGCCGCGCTGACCGAGCCGATGGCCGTGGGCGTCCACGCCGTGGCCAAGGCGCGACTGGACACCGACGACGCGCCGCTGGTCATCGGCTGCGGCCCGGTGGGCCTGGCGGTGATCGCCGCCCTGCGGCTGGCCGGCGTGCGGCCGATCGTCGCGGCCGACTTCGCCCCCCGGCGTCGCGAGCTGGCGGTGACGCTGGGCGCGGACGTCGTCGTCGATCCGGCCGAGCGCACGCCCTGGTCCAGCTGGCGCGAGGCCGCCGTCTATCGGGACAGCAGCCGGACGCCGGCGCTGCCGCCGTGGATCGCGGGCCCGGCCGTCCGGCCGGCCGTCGTGTTCGAGTGCGTCGGCGTGCCCGGCGTGCTCGACCAGATCATGGCCGCGGCCCCGCGCGGCACGCGCATCGTCGTGGTCGGCGTCTGCATGGAGCCGGACACGATCCATCCGCTGCTCGGCATCGGCAAGGAGCTGAATCTCCAGTTCGTGCTGGGCTACACCCCCGACGAGTTCGCCGCTACCCTGCGCCACATCGCCGACGGCGCCATCCCGACCGCCCCGCTGATCACCGGCACGGTCGGCCTCGACGGCGTGGCCGACGCGTTCACGGCCCTCGGCTCGCCCGAGCGCCACGCCAAGATCCTCGTCACCCCCTGAGGGTGGTGGTCACGGCGGCAGCATCGTCGGCGTGGGCGTGGCCGACAGCAGTGTGACCTCGGTCCGGGCCTGCTGGCGTGATTGAAGGATTCGAGCTTGCTGAACGGCGTGCTGGCGAACGACGCGTTGCCTTTCAGGGCTGCGGACAGCGGCTTCGTCGGCTGCCGGGACAGGCCCCTGAGCAACGTCTGCACGGAGTGTGGCGGCATGAGTCCCCTCCTGCGTGCTCGTGCTGTGGTCTGATCTATTCATCCGGGATGAAGGGACGGTCCGGCAGCTTCGTCCCGCATCACGGGCAATAGACCGCGAAAGCGTTCACACCGTCGATCTGCCAGCACGGGTCCTCCCCGCGAAACATCGAGAAGCTGAAGCGCGGGGTCTGGCGCATCTCGTGCTCTTCGACGGCGCAGAACATCCCCGCGCAGCAATAGCGCGCCAGCCGCGCCTGCCGGCGGTAGTGCGCCTCGGGGACGATGGTGGATACCCATGCCCGACATCTCGGACACTCGCGCACGTGCTTGATCGAATGATCTTCTTCCGACTTGTCTTGCCGACGGACTGGCACCGCATCGGAGAAGAAGCGCAGGACGATCATCTCCGGACTCTTGTAGTAGTCGATCAGCCATTCACGCTGCCGGCGGCAGATCGGCAAGGGATCGTGGTCGTCGGCGTCACCGAGCGGGACCGAGGTCACGGGGAGCTCTTCACTGAATGGTCTGGTCCGCTCGCAGCAGGAGCGGCGGGGGGATCGCGAGATTGAGCGCCCGCGCGGTCTTGAGGTTGAGCAGGAAGTAGAACCTGGTCGGGCGCTCCACGGGCAGATCGGCAGGCTTCGTCCCCTTCAAGATCTTCGCGATCATCCGTCCCTCCTGTCGATACTGATCCGGCGCGTCGGGGCCGTAGGCCATGAGGCCACCGAGCCGGGCGAAGGCGGGAAAGATCGCGATGGTCGGCAATCGGGCGGCCGTGGTGGCCTCGGCGATCTTGGGGAACTCGGCCGAGACCACCGGCGATCCCAGAAGAAGCAGCGCGTTTTCCTTGCGATCCACCGCGGCGCGGACCGTGTGCTCGAGGCTCCCGGCCCGGGCCTCCAGGATGTCGATCTCGATGCCGAGCGCCTTGGCCGCCTGCTCGACGGCAATCACTTGCGCGTTGCCGGTGAGGGGATCCCAGAGAACCCCGATCCGGCGGAGTCCGGGCAGCGTCGCCTTCAGGAGCTCCAGCAGCTTCCCCGCCATGTCCGGGAGGTCGAGGAACATCCCGGTAATGTTGCCGCCGGGTCTGGCCAGGGTCGCGACGAATCCGGCGGCCACCGGGTCGGTCTCGTAGTCGTGCGCCACGATCGGAATGGTCGTGGTCGCGCTCCGGGCCGCCTCGACGGCGACGCGGGCGATCGCGTGAATCGCGTCGACCCTGTCGCGCGCCAGCCTGCGGGCGAGCGTGACGACGTCGGTCGCGCTCGTCGGCGCATGGTAATCGATGCGATAGTGCTGGCCCTCCGCGAAACCTTCGTCCAGGAGGCCAGCGCGGACGTCCGCGATGTTCTGCCTGATCCGGTCATCGAGCGGCCGAGTCTCGGAGCGCAGCATTCCGATGCGGGCGACCTTCTCGGGCGCCTGCCCTTCGGCAGGCTGCACGGCGAGCGAGAGGAGGGCGACCGCGATGGCGAGCCACATCACGATGCCGCGGCCTTGGCGCCTGCCGCCACCAGCACCTCGGCCGGCGCGACGAATCCGGTGGCGGTCTCGAAGGTCTCGAGCGTCTCGGCGACCTCTGCCCACGCGGCCACTTGCACGGCCTCGGGGCGGTCACTGACGACGGCCCGGTAGGCGCCGAAGGCCTCCTGCATCATCGCCAGAGCGTGAGCGGCAGAAGGCATTCGCAGCGCCAAACCCATGGTCCGCTGCTCGACGGTGGCGAAGCCGCTGTCGGCGAACAGGCGTTCGAGCACGCCGGGGGCTCCGAGCGCGAAGATGCCCGGCTGTCCGGGCGCCGGAGGGGTCTTCCCAGCGTGACGCAGCAGGGTCTGCATGGGCCTGGCCATGAACGGATTCGCGGCAGGCGTGGTGAACACGACGACCGCGAGCCTGCCGCGAGGCCGCAGCGCGCGCTGCACGGCCCGAAGCGCCTTCGGGGGGTCACGGAAGAGCATCAGGCCGAGACGACAGATGACGGCGTCGAAGCTCTCCGGCTCCACGTCGAGGTCTTCGGCAGCGCCGGCGAGTGTCGTGACATTGCGACGACCGGCGGCGCGAGCGTTCTCCTGCACATGACGCAACATCGTATCGGCAATGTCGCTCGCGACGACCTGGCCCTGAGCGCCGACCGCCTCGGCAGCACGTAACGTCTGGCTCCCGGCGCCACTGGCAAGGTCCAGCACGCGGGCCCCGGCGTCCACCCCCGCCATGGCGAGCATGGCCTCCGTGGCCGGCTCCATCCAGGTGGCGATGGTCGCCTCCCAGCGTGCCCAACCGGGAGCCGCACCCTCCCACTGTGTGCGAATGTCCGATGACTGCATGTCATCCTCCACGCAAGCGATCGGTGGCCGTGCGCCGTGCGCCATACCGGCACGCCGACGTCTCGGACACCCGTTGTCTGTCGTCTGATCGGCCGCCGGTCATTCGACCACTCGATCGGCTCTCAGCAGGAGCGACTGCTGGATCTGGAGACCAAGCGCTCTGGCGGTCTTCTGATTGATCACGAACTCGAAGGTGACTGTCCCCTCGTCGACGGCAACGAGCGCGTCGCCCACGCTGCCATGGTAAGCGTTCCTCCTGCTCGACGGCGCGGACATTGGCGCGCCATGGCCGGGCCTCCCCTCGGGCGTATGGGCCGAAGTGAACGAGATCATCACGTCGATGACGCCACCTCCGGCAACGAACGCCAGGACACTGCGCACCCAATGTCGACGCGATAACAGCCCGGCGGCGAGAAGATACAGTGGAATGACGGATCTGGCTCAGGCTCATCCTACGCGGCGACGGTCGCGCGAGCCGCCCACGCCCGGGCGGTCAACGAGATCGACCCGTCGGCCTGAATCGGCAGGCGTGCGCGGATGCGGTCCCGCAGGCGCGCCCGCGCTGCCTCGTCGAGCGACATGACATAGGCGGGCGCTGGCCCCTGGCCGCCGAGGAAGGGCTGCCAGTAGTCATCGAACGTCGTGAACCGTGTCGGGATGTCGATGGGCTGCACCTCGACACCTCCGAGGCCGGCGTCGACGAAGAGCTTGTCCAGAGCCGCGGGGCGGCAGAGCGGGAACCGGATGCCTTCGTCCAGCTTCGAGGCGTCCGGGTCGATCTCGACCGCCGCGTCCCAGAAGAACCGCATGAGCTCCATCTTGCCGGCGTAGTCCCACACGTAGGCCGCGATGGTGCCGCCTTTGCCGGTCACGCGCGCCATCTCGGCGAGTGCGGCGCGCTGATCGGGGACGAAGTTCAGGACCAGTCCGGACACCACCACGTCGACCGACGCGTCACCCAGGGGAATCGCCGTCGCACTACCGTGGTGAAACGCCGCCCGGCCCGCGAGGTTCTGTTTCGCGGTCTCGAGAAACCCCTCCGAGGGCTCGACGGCGGCGACCGCGGAGGGCGCGCAATGGTCCACGATCGCCGCGCAGAGCGCTCCCGTCCCGCATCCGACGTCGAGCCACCTCCGACCGGCAGGGATTCTCAGCCAGGCGAGGAACAGCGGCGCGACCCGCCGGCTCCAGCGGCCGACATACTGTTCATAAGGGTTCCCGCGCTCCCAGGTGTCCTGCGCGCGCGCCTCTGCGTTCACTTGGCGTTCCCCCCCCGCGGAGCGTCCTCGCGGTGCTCATGTTGACGACCAGCTCGAACGTCACCGGTCACTCCACCGGTGAATTGCCCGGCCTGGCGCCCTTCAGGATCTTGTCTACGTAGGTGGCGGGGCGGCGTCCACATCGACTGACAGACACCCTGCTCGCCTCGAGCCTCAGGCCGGATCGCAGGAAGCATGGAGCCTGCGCCCCCTTTGCCACACCACGGACGGTGTCGTCATTCATCGGCTCCCGCCGCTCCGGGGCCGAGAGTCGGCCGGCGAAGCGGGGCTGCTCGAGCGCCTCGTTGGGGAGTCATCGTGCTGGCGGCGGCTGGGATTTTCGGGAAACGGCGACGACAGCCGAGTTCTACGACAAGGCGTGCGCTCTTGTTTTCGCAATCGCCGGTTGAGGCAGCCTTGATGCACGGGTACCGCCAGTTCGACGTGATCTTGTCACGAACGAGGGTCAGGTGGGGCGCATATCTCGGAGCGACCGTCGGGGCCGGATCAGCTCGGCCTGTCTCATACGCGGGCCGCGCGTGTCGGGCGCCGCCGAGACACAGCCCGAAGGCACGAGCAACGCAAAGGAGATGAAGCCGCGGCGATGGACCTGGCCGCCTTCATGGGACCCTGGGCGTCTCCGCAAGGCGTTGCCGGGGCATCCTGTTGTCAGCTCAAGCCGGGCGAAGGACGGACTCGATCTCGTCCGCCGCGGTCTGTGCACCGTCCTCTTTCGCCAGGATCTGTGCCATTCGCCGCGCGCTGTCTGCGAACCCGGGTCGCGCGAGCACGCACTCGATGGCGGCCCGGATCTCCTCCGGTGTGCCGTCACGTTCCAGGCGCACGCCGGCACCGCGCGCGACGACACGAGCCGCATTGTCGGGTTGATCGCCGACCAGGGGAATGCAGACCAGCGGTACGCCATGCGCCAGGGCCTTCATCACCGTGCCGAGGCCGCACTGGGTCACCATGGCGGTTGCGTGGGGAAGCACAGCCGAGTGGGGCACGAACACCTCCAGCCGGACGTTCGGCGGAGTCTCGAACTGCGCCGGATCGAGCGCCGGGCCGAGCGTGACGAGACCGCGGACGGGCAACGGCGCGAGGGCGTGCATCACCCGCTGCATGACAGCGGCTTGCCCCTGCTCGAGCGTGCTGAGGCTGACGAGCACGAGCGGGCGTGGATCTTCCGTGGGCCAGGGCAGAGTCCACGGCGGCACACCCGCGTCGTCGAACGGCGTACCCACGTGGCGAACATTGGGCGGCAGGCGATGGGCCTGGTAGTCGAAGGCCCGACTGGTCAAGACCAGCACTCGAGCTGCCCTGTCGTACTGCTCCACCGGTGACCGCAGAGGCGGCAGACCAAGCAACCCCCTCGCGCGATTGAGCGGCGGCCGGCCGTTGCGAACCAGGACTCGCTCGACGATGGCCCGTCCGAGGACATCTCGGAGAAGGCCAAGGGGACCGCGAGCCGGGAGCAACCCGGGGCCATATGGTGGAACGCCCGGCAGGGGCCGCGAAGGCACGGTGTGCATGAGCACGGCCGCAGGGATGTCGGCCGCTTCCGCTGCCGCGATGGCGCCGAGGAGAACGAAGTCGATGACGACCACGTCCGGTGGCGCTTTCCGCAGCTCCGCCGAGAAGTGCTGGGCCCAGGCCGGCGCCCACAAGACGGTCTGCGCCTCGCGCTGAACGACGCGGAACGCCTGCGGCACCCACGAGCCGATCAAGCCGCGGACCGGCGTCCCATGGTCGAGAGGGTGCGTGTCGAGATCCGGGAACGGGACGGCCGTGGCGCCGGTGGCACGAATCCGTCCAAGGAATGCCGAGCTCACAGGGAGTCGGCTCGCGCGGACACCCGGCCCCGCCACGATCCGGACCTGGTGGCCACGCGCAACCAGGCGCGCCGCGACGGGCAGGATGAGAGGAATGTTGCCGCCACCCTGAAACATCGCGAAGAGGACACGGGCTGACCTGCTCATCTGCGGTGACATCAAGGTCGTCGGTCAAAGGAGGCCGGCCAGGCCTTGGAGGGAGACGCCACGCGGGAGCATGGCGAGCCCCGCCCGCCCGCCGCCGCCGCCGACGGTGTCGATCCTCGCGCTCATATGCGGAACGCGCGCGATCGACGGCCAGAGCGGGCAACCGGCGCGATGCTCACGAGCTACTCGATGACTTCATCTGCCCCGCCCAGCAGTGATCGAGGGATCGTGAGGCCAAGCGCCTTGGCGGCTCTCAGGTTGATGATCAGCTCGAGCTTCGTGGGCTGCTCGACGGGAAGATCACCCGGCTTGGCGCCCTTCAAGATCCTGTCCACGTACTCGGCAGCTCGACGATAGATTTGCCGTCGATTGACGCCGTAGGACACCAATCCGCCGTCCTCGACATAGTCTCTGCCCGGGTACATGGTCGGGAGCCGGACCTTTGCTGCGAGATCGGAGATCTATCGGCGAAGACGGTATATCAAGGGGTCCCGCTGACGAGCAGGCCACCTGCCCCACCCGCGATCGCGGTCTCGATCTCCTCTGCCAGGTCTTATCGACGGAGTACACCCACGCAGCGATCCCGAGTTCCTGGAGGCGGCTGGCTAGATTCTCGACGATGTCTTCGTTTGGGCTCGGGTAGCTGATGAACACTTGGTGCTTCACTGTAGCCTCATGCGGCTAACGCCGCCGTTCACCTGCGGCGGCCCGAGCGACCGAAGGGAGCGAGGCCCGGCGTCAGGTGAAACGGCTTGTTGGGCCTCAGATCGCCAGCGGCCGGCGGGTGGTCCGAAGGAACAAGCCGGTGCAGACGGTTGACGATGGCGATTGAGCGAGGGACGCCTCGCTTCCTGGTGATGAAGCCCCGCCGCTCCAAGGTCTGGACCATTCGGTTCACCGACGGAGCGGACAAGAGGAAGTGCCGCCCGATGTCGGACTCGGCTGGGGAGACACCATACCGGAGGATGTATTTGGCAATGAACTCAAGGTACTCCCGTTGACGGAGGGTGGGCTCAGGACCGGCATGAAGACCTCCGCCAGCCGCGTCGTCGATGCCGGACCTCACTGCTACGGCAAGGCGACTGTGAAGCACCTCGATGGCGAGCACGGAGTCGTCCGTGAAGTGGATGTCGAGTCGGCCAGCGTCGGGCCGGGTGACGTGCGTCACCGACTTCCCCGCGATCTCGTCCGTGATGTGCGCTGCGTCGGTGCGCGACCTTCCCATGCCAGCTTAGCCTCTGCGCCTCACGTCACTCGACTGAGGCCCAATGCCGGCGCTCAGCGGCCGGAGCGAGCAACGCGAGCTCCGGACCGCTGGAGCGGCCTGTTCGACGAGCTCCGCCGCTTGGCCGGTCGTGGTGGCCGAGCCCACGCGCGCCTAGCCTTGGGTGGCACGTCGACGGGCACGAAGAAGCTTGTTGGATATAGGTAGTCCTCGCCGGACTCGTCGATGACCCGCACGTAGCCTGTCGCCGCGGTACGATCGGGCAAGACGCGATAGACCTTTCGAACGTCTAGATCCTCCGCTCCGCGATTCTCGATACAGAGGACGAACTCCATCTCACGTGTTGGCATGGCTTAGTCTATAAACCTCTTGATCTTGTGGCGAACGCGTCCGACTCCATGCGCCTCGTACCAGTGGATTTCGGCACGCCGCAGCTCGCCGCCCGCCAAGCGGACCATGGCGACGCCTTGAGCTTACGCCATCGGCCGCGGCCATGGCGGCGCCTCAGCCGGGAGAGCTGGCGGATGGATGTGCCGACAGCAATTCTCTCGATGCTGGTGATCGGCCCAACGATCTCGAAGTACATGACGCCTCATCGCTTCGTCGGAGTCGGCGAACGCGGCGCTGACCCGCGGCCGCCTCGGCCGTCGGGTCGAGCGGCTTGTTAGCGAGACCGTCTGATGTCACGCCGCTCGAAGGGGCGCGAGGTCAGCACGGGTCACGCCAGGAAGGCCGAAGCGACGCAACACTCGATTGAGTGCTGCCGCCGATAGCTTTGCCGGTGCCGTGATTTCGATGCATTTGGGCTTACCGCGTCGGTTGAGATCAATCACCAAGCCGGGTGCGGCCCTCTTTGTCCGATAGCTCTTGTCGGCCGGCTGGCTGGCGAGGCAGATAGAGATAAGCTGCCAGCGGACGACCATGGCGAAGCGTGACCTCCGGGTACGAGTTCTTGATACCCTCACTCCCAGACCGGGTACGCCGTGACGACGACCAGAAGCTGGCGCTCGGCGTCTGGCTCTACGATACCCTCTCACGGCTTCCGGCGGTGTGTCTCGATCACCCACCGGCCCTCCACGACATCCTCGCGGTAGCCGGAGGCTCGCTCGAGCATTCGCCGAAGGTCGATCTCGGTGAACCGCCGGTCGTCCATCCGCTTGAACAAGTGTGGACTGAGTTCCAACTCCCAGTCCCACCATTCTGGCCACCCGCGGCGACTCACACGCCATCTCCTTCACGGAACGTTGTGCCTCCTCCGGTTGGATCGCCAGTTCTTCTCGCTAACGCTATCTCTCTTGAACTCGGAGATGCTTTCGTACGGTTCTGTATATCCGGACTAACTGACCCGCCGAGTGCCAGCAAGGCCGCGATGGATCGGGGCTTTGCGATACGGATAGCGAGGTCGGGCGCCAGATATCTTGCGAGGCCTCGCCGGCTAGCGGTCGCGGGTCTGTGGGGGTCTCGCGGTCACGCGGCTCAGAACGAGGGGGACATTCGATCGACTGACCGGACCGAGGTCGGCGGCGCGGTCGGGGACCGAGGCGACACGGCAGGGCGCTTCGCTCACGCACGGACCACCGGGCAGGAGTTGGTGTAGGGGCGGGGCATCGAGAACGGGCGACCGGCTCACGGCGGCAGCATCATAGGTCCTGACGCGGCGAGCTTACAAGCGCGGGCACGGCACCGGCGGCGGCCGAAACCGCCCCGGGCGCGGCGCCGAGACGCGGCGTCCGCGCCCGAGGCTCGGCCCGATCAGCCTCACACGGCGCGGTACACCTCGGTCTCGAACCTGGTCAGCAGGTCGATCGTCGTCGCGTCGTAGAACGGCAGCACCTGCGAGAGGAACACGCCGGAGACGCGCTTGGGGCGGTCGATCCAGAAGTAGGAGTTGGCCAGGCCGGCCCAGGCGAGGCTGCCGGCCGAGCGGCCGGTGGGCAGCGGCTGCATGTTGATCAGGAAGCTCAGGCCCCACTTCTTGGACACGCCGGGCATCAGCTCGACGTCGTTGGACAGCGGCGGGGCGGCCGTCTTCATGGCCGGGATCTCGAGGTTCCCGATGTGGTTCTGGCTCATCAGGTCGACGGTCTCGCGCCGCAGGACCTGGGTTCCGTTCAGCGTGCCACCCTGCACGAGCATCTGGGTGAAGGCCAGGTAGTCGCCGGCGGTGCCGTTGAGACCGCCGCCGCCCATGAGGAACTCCGGCTCCTCGGGCAGCCCGAACTCGATGGGCGCCAGCGCTCCCTGCTCGTTGCGCGCGTGCACGCGCGACTGGCGGGCCTGCTGGGCCTGCGAGAGACTGAAACCCGTGTCAGTCATGCCGAGCGGGCCGAGAATGTTCTCCTTGAAGTAGCGATCGAGCCGCTGGCCGGAGGCGGCCTCGACCATCTTGCCCGCCCAGTCGATGCCGATGCCGTAGTCCCAGGCGTCGCCCGGATCGAACAGCAGGGGCGTCGTCAGGGCGGCGTTGGTGCAAGTGGTGATGCCGGGCGTCTGCGTCACCTCCTGGTAGCGCGCGATCTCGGGCCGCCAGATCTCGTAGCTGTAGCCGGACGTGTGGGTGAGCAGGTGCTTGAGCGTGATCGGCCGCTTCGGCGCCCGCAGCCGCGGCTGGCCGGCGGCGTCGAAGCCCTCCAGCACGCGCGCCTTTCCCACGTCCGGCACCACGTCCTGGGCCGGCCGGTCCAGGCTCAGCTTGCCGCGCTCGACCAGCTGCATGGCGGCGGTGGCGGTGATGGCCTTCGTCATCGACGCGATCCAGACGATCGTGTCGAGCGTCATCGGCGCATTGGCGCCGACCTCGCGCGTGCCGAAGGCGCCCTCGTAGACGCGACCGCGATCGGTGGCGGCCACCGCGACGATGCCGGGCATCTTCCCGGAGTCGCAGGCCTGGCGGAACATCGTGTCGATGGACGGGATGCTTGGCATGACTCTTCTCCTTGTCGGTGACGCTCCCAGCACCTCGAGCGCTGACCGCGGGGGCGGGGCAAGCTTAGCTCAGCGTGGTGGCCGCCTCAACCGCCGAGGTCAGACGTCCTCGATCCGGCGCGGCACCGGGCGGGAGCCCAGCTCACCGCCCATCCAGCCGGGCACCACCGCGGAAAAGCGGCCGGCGGTGCCGCCGGCGACCACGATCACGATCTCCTCGGGCGAGGGAAACTTGGGGACGCGCTCGTCGGGCGGCCGCCCGTCGAGCAGGTTCTTGAGCCGCCCGGTCTCGGCCCCGTCGGGACCGGGCGCGAGGTCGCGCACCGGGCGGCGCACCGTCTCGTAGAGGTGCTGTCGCACGGCCTGCTTCGACCAGCCCTCGGCGCCCAGCGTGCGCGCGTGCTCGGGGCCGATGACGAACAGCGTGTGCCCGTAGAGGGGAAAGCTCTTGTGGTTCCAGACCCCGGCCGCCGACCAGCCCAGCGAGGCGACGAGCTGTCCCGCCGAGCGGCTGAGGTGGTCGTTGACCATGAACGGGCTCTCGCCGGAGAAGAGCGTGACCGTGCTGTCCGCCGGCGCGAAGCCGTGCTCGACGTGCAGCGGCTCCCACGGCGAGACCTCCTCGTGCTCGCCGATGCAGTACGTGTAGCGCCCGGGGTGACCCATCGTGGACATGGAGATGTCCCCGGCCCGACTGCCGCCGAGATTGATCATGACCAGCCGCAGCGCCCGCCCGATGGTCGCGTTGGCGCGATACCCGGGGCCGAACAGGCCGGCCGCGCAGTTGACGTCGAGGCGGCGCCGCACGGGCCCGTTGACGATGATCAGCGGTGAGGCCGCGTTGGTCGTCCCGGACTGCCCGTGCAGATTGAACACGGGGTCGCAGGCGGCCTCGACGGCGGCCAGCACGACGGGGAAGTAGTCGGGCCGGCACCCGGCCATGACGGCGTTGACGGCGAGCTTCTCGACGGTGGCGCGGCCGAGGTTCGGCGGCACCTCGGCGATGAGCGTGGCGCGGTCGCGCCGCGTCGCCGCGAGCATCGCCTCCACCCGCTCACGCGACGGCGGCACCACGGGCAGGCCGTCGGTGACGCCGCGGTCGAACCAGGCCTCGACGTCGTCGTCGGCCACGCGCGCTAGTCGCGCGTGGCGCGGGCCGCCTGGATCGCGAGCCACACGCGCTCGGGCGTGGCCGGCATCTCGACGTGCTCCACGCCCAGCTCGGCCAGGGCGTCGACGACGGCGTTGACCACGGCGCCCAGCGCCGGCGTGGTACCGCCCTCGCCGCCGCCGCGCAGGCCGAGCGGGTTCGAGGTCGACGGAACCTCGCTCAGCTCGGTCGTGAACGACGGCAGGCTGTCGGCGCGCGGCAGGGCGTAGTCCATGAACGTGGCCGCGGTGAGCTGACCGTCGGCGTCGTAGTGGCACAGCTCGCACAGCGCTTGGCCCACGCCGGCCGCGATACCGCCGTGGGTCTGCCCGTGCAGGATCAGCGGGTTCACCGCCCGGCCGACGTCGTCGACCGTGGTGTGGCGGACGACCTCCACCGCGCCGGTCTCCGGATCGACCTCGACCTCGCACACCGCGCAACCGTACGGGTACGAGGGCACGGGCATCGTCTCGTCGCTGACGCCGGCCAGCGGGCCGCGGAGCGCCTCGGGCGCGTCCGGTCGCACGGCGGCCGCGGCGACCTCGAACAGCCCCACCGAGCGGTCGGTGCCCTTCACCGCGAACCGTTGGTCGGCGAACTCGACGTCGGCGGCGGCGGCCTCGAGCAGCCAGGCGGCGATCTCCACGCCCTTCGCGACGATCTGGTCGGACGCCCGCGCCATCACCACCGCGCCCAGGCGCATGGACCGGCCGGAATGCGAGCCGCCGCCCCACGGCATGAGATCGGTGTCGCCGGTGGCCAGCCGGACCTGGTCGAGCCGGACGCCGAACCACTCGGCCACGAGCTGCGCGAGGCTCGTCTCGTGCCCCTGGCCGGAGGACAGCGTGCCGAGCACGACGTCGATCCGGCCCTCCGGCCGCACGGTGATCTCCGCCCGCTCGCGCGGGGCGCCGGTGTTCAGCTCGATGTAGTTCGCGATACCGATGCCCCGGTAGCGCCCGCGCCGGCGCGCGTCCGCCCGGCGCGTCTCGAAGCCGGCCCAGTCGGCGAGCGCGACGACGCGGTCCTGAGCGGCCGCGTAGTCGCCGCTGTCGTAGAGCAGGCCGACCGGGTTGCGGTACGGCATGGCGGACGCCGGCACCAGGTTACGGCGGCGCAGCGCGACCCGATCGAAGCCGTGCCGGCGGGCGGCCAGGTCGATCAGGCGCTCGATCACGAACATGACCTCGGGCCGGCCGGCGGCGCGATAGGGCGTGGTGGGCGCGGTGTTGGTGAGCACCGCGCGCCCCTGGATTAACGCGACGGGGATGTCGTACACGCTCGGCAGCACCGCCACGCCCTTGGCGAGCGGGATGAAGGACACCGCGTGGGCGCCGACGTTGCTGGTGTTGACGGCGCGCAGCGCCAGGAAGCGGCCATCGGCGTCGAGCGCCAGCTCCGCGTGACAGACGAGGTCGCGCGCCTGGTAGTCGGTGAGCATGCTCTCGCGCCGGTCGCCCGTCCACTTCACGGGCCGGCCCAGCCGCCGGGCGGCCCACGCCACCAGCGCCTGCTCCGGGTAGCAGCTGTTGCGGGTGCCGTAGTTGCCGCCGATGTCGCCGGCGATCACGCGGACCGCGGTCGTCGGCACGCCGAGCGTGCGGGCGACGTCGTGCTGGATGCGCCAGGACCCGCCGGAGCCGGTGTGGACGGTGTAGCGGGCGCTGGCGGGGTCGTACTCGCCGACGACCGCCCGCGGCTCCATCGGCACGCCGGTCACGCGGTTCACGCGCGTCCGCAGCCGCACGACGTGGGCCGCGCGCGCGAAGGCGCCCTCGGTGGCGGCGGCGTCGCCGGCCTCGGAGTCCACGCAGAGATTCGACGTGCGTTCGTCCCAGACGGCGGGCCCGCCGACGGCATCGGCGGTCGCGACGACGGCCGGCAGGGCCCGCCACTCGACCCGGACGCGCTCGGCACCGTCGCGGGCGGCCGCCGGCGTCTCGGCGACCACCATCGCCACCGGCTCCCCCACGAAGCGTGCCCGGTCGATCGGGAGCGGCGCGTGTGGAGCGACGAAGAACGGCGACCCGTCACGGCTGCTGAGCGGGACCTCGTGCGGATTGCTAGGAATCGCGGGATGCGGGATCGGGCCCACACCGTCGCTGGCGGCGTCCACGCCGGTGAGGACGGCGATCACGCCGGGTGTCTTCAGCGCGTCGCCGGGGTCGATCTCGAGGATCGCCGCGTGGGCGTGGGGCGAGCGCACCATGCCGGCGTGGAGCTGGCCGGGGCGCGTGACGTCGTCGGTGTAGCGGCCGCGACCGGTGACGAGGCGCCCGTCCTCCTTCCGGCGGAGCGGCCGCCCGATTCCCTCCGGACCCGTCGAGGTGCGCGACGCCAGGAAGGACGTCGTCATTCGCTGAACTGCGCGGCGCGCCACCTGAGCGCGGCGCCGAGGCCCTCCTTCTCGCGGATCTCGTCGAACTTCATGCCCACCTCGGTCCGCGCCGCGTAGAGCGGCGCCAGCACGTCGAGCCCGGCCCGGATGGCGTTGCGGAAGCCGGCGGCGTCGGCGCCGCGGTTGATGGCCAGCTTGGTAGCCATCAGCGACTCCGGCGAGATCAGGGCCATCCGCCGGGCGAACTTCATGGTCGCCGCCGCCAGGTCCGCCCGCGGCACCACGCGGTTGACCATGCCCCAGGCCAGCGCCGTCTGCGCGTCGATCGGATCGCCGAGGTACAGCAGCTCGCGCGCCCGCTTGAGCCCGACGATGAACGGCATGACGAGGGCGGGGCCGACGTTGGAGAAGCGGATCTCCGGCTCGCCGAACAGCGCGTCGTCGGCGGCGATCGTGACGTCGCACATCATCACCATCTCGCACCCTCCGCCCAGGCAGTGCCCCTGGACCGACGCGATCACCGGCTTGCGCATGTCCCACGGCGTCATCTCGAGCCGGACGTCGTCCGTGAGCGACTCGTGCCAGGCCAGCGCGTTCCCCCGCCGCGCCGCCCGGGCCGGGCTCGGCCCGATGTCGTACCCCGCCGAGAAGCTCCGCCCCTCCGCCCGCACCACCACCACGCTGGTCGCCGGATCCCGATCCGCCTCGAGGAACCGCTCGATGAGCAACGCCTTCAGCTCCGGCGTGATGGCGTTGAGCTTGTCCGGCCGATTGAGCGTGACGATCCCGACCTTCCCATCCACCGCATACGTCACGAGCTGAGCGGTCATGTCTGACTCCCCGCAGCCGCCAATCTCCCGGATCGGCGCCCACGGCGCCTTATGCTATACAACGCCAGCCGTGACGTCTCAAGGGTGGGCAGCGGCGGCCCGCGAGTGGGTGGGCCTGGGGGCGGGGTGCACACGGGCTCGCTGGGCGCGCCGTCGCGGCGAGCCGTCGTCGCCGTTCGAGCGCAGGACTCGCCTCGCGAGCCGCCGGAATCGACTGTTCGCCGACCGAGTTCGTGCGGAACCGAATTCACTATCGAGGAGCGCCACGGCTCCGCCGGGGCGTTCCGAGCCGCCGGGGGGTTTGGGGGCCATCTCGGTGCCCCGACCGGAAGGCTCCCTCCTGATGTGCACGCGATTCTCCGGCACCGTCCTGACACATCTTATTAAGTTAAGCGCGGCCGCGGAGCCCGAGGACGGCATAGATCGAGCGGCACAAAGCGCCAACCCGTTAACTTCTGGTTCGCCACTCGGATAGCGTAGTTCGCAGATAGCGATCAAGAGCGGCGCCGAGGGCACTGGCCCGATGACGCGCCCGGCAACCTGCGGAACGCCAGCAAGGTGCCAACGCCAGCCCGCAGACGGGGACGATCAGGCCCACGGTCGGCAAGCAGTACGGTGTGGCACCCCCTGCACCTCGGAGGGGTTTTCGCTTGTGGCGTTCTGCCTGTCCGGGCCGTTCCTCCAGAGCTCTCGCACCGATCGCCTACAAGGAGGGCGACCTCATGACCTGTGAGGTTGCCGACAGCGCCGGGATTGACGTCTATGTCCTGGTGGCTCTACCGTTCACGGCATGAAGCGCCGCTGCTTCCTGGCGACTTTGGTGGCCGGCGCCCTCGCCAGGCCGCTCGACATCCAAGCTCAGCCCACGGCAAAGGTGCATCGGATTGCCTATCTCGGGCCTTCGCAATCCAGTGGTCGTCTCATGCAAGCCTTCGATCAGGGACTCCGCGAGCTGGGCTATGTCGATGGAACAAATTGCATCATTGAACGCCGCTATACGGATGCCGACGGGAACATCGACCATAAACGGCTCGCGATCCAGGCCGAAGAGCTCGTTCGGTTCAGACCGGATGTTCTGGTCGTCTCAATTACAGAAGCCGCTCTCGCCGCCCGGAACGCGACGAGGACGATTCCGATCGTCATGGCAAACGTCGCCGATCCGGTTGGAAATGGCCTCGTCGCGAGCCTCGCCCGCCCCGGCGGCAATCTGACGGGACTGTCCCGTCTTGGCCCCGACTTGGCGGGGAAGACTCTGGCGCTCCTGAAGGAAGCGGTGCCGAAGGCAGCGAACATTGCTGTACTCTCGAACCCTCTTGATCCCGTGCACCCGGACTTGCTGACGAACACGAAGCAGGCCGCTCGCACACTGGGAGTGCAGCTCAAGATCGTCGAAGCGAGAACGCCAGACGATCTGGAGCGCGCCTTCGCGATGATGGCGAAGGACGGGGTGGCGGCTCTCCTCGTCCTTCCAGATGGGATGTTCTACATCAACCGAGCCCGGATCGCCGACCTCGCGCTTCGTGGTCGATGGCCGTCAATGTTCGGTTCAAGCGAGATGGCAAAGGCCGGCGGGCTGATGGAGTATGCGCCGAGCTCCGCCGACAACTACCGTCGGGCCGCGATCTTCGTCGACAAGATCCTGAAGGGTGCCAGGCCCGCCGACTTGCCCATCGAGCAGCCCACGAAATTCGAGCTAATCATCAACCTCAAGACCGCCAAGGCCCTCGGCTTCACGATCCCGCCGTCGCTGCTGGCGCGGGCGGACCAGGTGATTGAATAGTGGACCGCCGCCGCTTCCTGCTGACCTCGCTGGCCGGTGCCTTCGCCACGCCGCGGCGACGGCCCACTACTCGATGGCCTGATCCGCCCGCGCCAGCACGCTTCCTGCTGACCTCGCTGGCTTGTGCCTTCGCCATACCGCTCGTCGCCCGGGCGCAGCCGACTGGGAAGGTGAGCCGGATCGGTTTCATCGTGACCGGCACCCCCAATGAGACCGGGCACCTCATCCAGGCGCCGAACGAGGGCCTGCGAGAGCTTGGGTATGTCGAGGGACGGAATGTCGTGTTTGAGCGGCGGTTTGGGGAGGGGAGGCAAGACAAGCTCCGCTCTTGCGGCGGAGCTTGTTCAACTGAAGGTCGACGTCCTCGTGACAGGGTCGAACCCAGTGATCGCTGCTGTCAAGCAAGCGACCGCGACCATCCCGGTCGTCATGGCGGTCTCGAGGAATCCCGTGGAGCGCGAATTTCATCGCGAGCCTTGCACGGCCTGGCGGAAACATCACGGGGCTGGCCAATGATGCCGATCCCGAAATCATCGGGAAGAATCTTGAGCTTTTGAAGGAGGCTGCTCCACGAGTCTCTCGTGTGGCCTTCTTGTGGAATCCGGTGCCTCCCGATGCCGGAACCTCCAAGCATGCGGTCGAGAGTGCCGCCCGGAGCCTGGGTAGGACGGAGTCAAGGGTTGGGATTGTCTCGCAGGTGGCGATACTTCTCTCGTTCCTGTTCGGGCTCCAACGGCGGCATGGACCGCCGCTTGCTGATGAGATACTGGAGCGCAGCGAGTCCACATACAACGATCACGAGCCCCGCGAGCATCATCTCGGCCCTCCCCCTCGCCTGCGTCAGGCGTCGGAGACCAGCAGCATGAGGCGCGGCAACAAGGTCGTCAACGTCTGCCTTTGGCTACAGTGCCGACTATGGACCGCCACCGGTGCCCGTGCGGGGCAACGCGCCGAGCTGCGGCGGATGCACGAGTGGCTCGACTTTTGGTCAGGCCTCGGCCTCATCGTCGCCGGCATGACGCTCCGTGACCGCCGCGCCCGCCTGGAGGTCATCGTGGCCGGCAGCGAACTGATGTTCCCGGTGCGGCGGCTGGTGCCGGACGGCCTGTCTCAGTCACCCGACAGACCAGGGGGCAGAGGCGGCGGGTTGGAAGCCCAGACCCACTGCTGGGCGACCGTCACGCCGCCGCCCTGCAGATGGTAGCAGCCTCCCACGGAGCAGACCTTCGGACCGGCGTGCGCGGCCACGTCTGCATGGGTCTGATCGGCGGGAGTTGGCATGTAGATGGGCGCGTCATCTGGAGCCGCGAGTACGACGCCTGGGAAGAAGTAGGAGAAGAAACGACCCAAGCAACACTCCCGGAGGTAGACGCGGGCGCGCTGCCCCTCGGCGACGGCCGGGGCAGCGACCGTCAGCAATAGCAACCCAGTGAGTACGAAGGTGATGATCTTGCGGGACATGCGTCCCCCCCACGTCGGATCGACTCTCACCTAGACTACATCTGCAGCCGGGCTCAGGCGACCCAACGTGCCCCCCGCCAGACGGCCTGAAGGCGTGGGCGCAGGTGGTCGCGCGCGGGTACGAGGGCCTGGTCGCCAAGGACGAGGCCAGCGGGTACGAGGGCGGGTCGACCAGGCGGTGGCTCAAGGTGAAGCAGAAGGGGTGGACGGTCGAGGAGGACCGCTGGCGACGACGGAGCTTCGAGGAGGACAGGCGATGATTGTTCGAAGAGCTTCGCTGGTCGTCGTGCTGCTCTTCCTCGTCTCGGTCGGCACGGTGTCCGCCGAGTGCGCGTGGGTGTTGTGGTCCTACATCTCTTCGTCGTCATCCGACAAGACGAGTGAGGAGCGGTGGCGACCACTCAGCAGCTACGCGACCCAGGCTGGCTGCCAGGAGGACCAGCAGACGATGCGACAGAGGTCGTCCGAGCGTGCGGCCGCTCAGGCATCAGGCTCGTCACGCATCAGTGCTTCCCCGGCACCATCGACCCGCGCGGGCTGAAGAGCGGGCGAGATGAGCACGGAGGCGCTGACGCAGCGATGGGAGCAGATTGCACGCTCGCCGGTTCATTGGCTCATCAGTGCCGATGATCTGAGGGCGTGCTCGGAGCTTGTCGGACAGCGCTTCGTCGACTACTTCGCGAAGCGGCTACCTCCAGGGACCGGCGAGACCACCGAAGGCGTACCGGCCGTATCATTCGGACCTATCTTCCTGATGCTCGCCGGGTATTCGATCGAGGCTCTCATCAAGGGTATCTGCGTTGCCCGAAAGCCCAAGGCCATTGTCGTGGTCCGAAAGGGGCGAAGGAAGCTACCGGACTGGCTCACGACTCATGATCTGGAAGGGCTCCTCAAGCGCGCAGAGGTGGAGCTTGTGGACACCGATCGGACGTTTCTTCGCCGGCTCCACGCCAGCGTCGTCTGGTCTGGTCGATACCCGGTGGACAAGAGCCCGGGCCCGGTTCAGAAGTTCAGTTCTACGGACGATCTTGCGGCCTTTCGCCGCCTCTAAGACAAGCTCGTGCCCGTACTTCAGAAGGAGATGCGAAACGCCGATCAGCGGAGGCGTTGACCTGTGCGCAGGGTCCGTCGACCCCGCCGCCAACCACGCGGCCTTCGGCTCGATGACGGTGGCGCCGGCGATGAACCGGGATGCGGCGCCGGACAGGCGCAAGGGGGCGGACATGGTCGACATCAGCGTCGAGTAGGCTCGTCTCGCTGATGGTCGAGGCGGGGCTCGTGGTGCGGCGGTGAGGCTACGCCCGCGTCTTCCGGCGGCGCACGGAGGACATCGCGATCATCGCATCATCGAATACACGGAACGCGTGTCCGCGTGTGTCGAGGCGAAGCCAAGCAGCCCGAGCGAGGTCAGCAGCACTGCTGTGATGATCAGGTAGAGGAATCGCATGGCTTTCTCCTCAGGCACACACGACAACCCCGAAAGGGAGGCCAAGCCAGATGCCATCGGGGGTGGACGCCTGTCGCGCCAGACTAGCAAGACCCAAGGGAAGGCAGGTACAGAGTACCACCGATTGGTGAGGAGCGGAGCTTTACTTCGGCTTCTTCTTCCACCGCGATTCAGCGCGCAGAAGCCGAAGCGGCAGCGGCGACTGCCTCAAGGAAGCGATCACGTTCGACGGGGGAGGCACCGGGTCGGTTCGCGAGCTTGTGCAGGCACGCGATCAAGGCGGAGGCATCGGCCTCTTGAACTGTCTGCGCCGGCCACCGCGAGAAGGGCAAGACCTTCTGCACCAATGCCACCGGTGTCCCCATGGCCCAGCTGAACCGGGCTGTAATCGACGCATTGAAGGTCACGTTCTCGGACGCGAAGTTCGAGCAGTACCTTCGCGACCAGGCTTCCGACACCGAGCAGGTCGCGGCCCGGCGCGCCGAGCGAGAGAACCTGCTCCTCCAAATCCCGAAGCTGGCCGTCGCCGACGCCAAACTGGCCAAGGCGATTGCCGTGAGCGACGACATGGACGCCTGGTGGCCGAACTGAAGGCCACCCAGCAGGAGCGCCGGCAGGCCGAGGCCCGGGTCGCAGACCTAGAGGGCTACGAGCGCGAC
>Ga0075418_10000080_pt1 | contig 79673 bp, 58 predicted proteins | sample SoiMetdeltSBSDD2_FD_81776 | JGI IMG/M metagenome (GOLD analysis project Ga0075418, IMG submission 81776) | Bulk soil microbial communities from a Populus tree surrounding site in Tennessee, USA - Soil MetaG P. deltoides SBSDD2 | ecosystem: Environmental > Terrestrial > Soil > Tree plantation...
ATCCGGTTCGGACCGGCCGTGCGCGAACCCGACGGGACATTGCGCTACTACGGTGCGGTACCGGTCGGCGGGTCCCAGGTGCGCATCCCGCTCTACCGCACCGGCGGGGGCAAGCGGGGCAACGTCGCCCGCGACAGCCTGGTGGTGCTGCGCGATCCGGTCCCGTTCGTGTCCACCGTCACCAACCGCCGCCCGGCCGGCGGCGGCACCGACGGCGAAACCGTTGACGACGCGGCGATCCGGGGACCGCTGCAACTGCGCACCCGGGAGCGGGCGGTGACGGCCGAGGACTATGAGCAGCTGGCGCGCGAAGCGGCGCCGCAGGCGCTGCGGGTGCGTTGCGTGCCGGCCGGCGGCGACGGAGTGCGGGTGCTCATAGTGCCCGCCGTCGCCGAGGTTGACGGGCGGTTGCGCTTCGCCGACCTGAACCCGCCGGAGGAGCTGCTCGCCAGGGTCGCGTCCTATTTGGACGAAAGGCGCTGCGTCGGTGCCCGGGTCGTCGTGGAACCACCGTTCTACCAAGGCGTGACCGTGGTGACGCAGCTCAAGGTACGCCCGCACGTCTCACCGGCGGCGGTGCGCCAGCGGGCGCAGATGGCGCTCGACCGGTACCTCAACCCGATCAGCGGTGGCGCCGACGGCAAGGGCTGGCAGTTCGGCCGGCCGGTGCAAAGCGGCGAGATATTCGCGGTGCTGCAACGGGTTCAGGGCGTGGACATGGTCGAGGACGTCCGGCTGTTCGCGGCCAACCCGATCACCGGGCAACGCGGGGACCCCGTGCAGCGCATCGACTTGGAGCCGCACGGGCTTGTCATCTCCTACGACCATCAGGTGCGGGTGGTCTCATGACGCGCAACGCCATCGATGGTCTCTCCACCCCCCACCCGCTGGACCGGCGGCTGCCGTCTGTGTTCCGCGAGGACGCGTTCACCGTGCGGTTCGTATCGGCCTTCGACGGGTTACTCGCGCCGGTCTTCACCGCCCTCGACTGTTTGGAGGGTTACCTTGACCCGACACTTGCTCCGCCGGACTTTGTGGCCTGGCTCGCGGGCTGGGTGGCGGTCGACCTCGACGAGACGTGGTCCGATCAGCAGCAGCGCCGACTGGTGGCGCAGGCTGTGGCGCTGCATCGCTGGGCGGGAACGCTCCGGGGGCTGACCGAGCAGATCCGCGTCCTGATCGGCGGCGACGTCGTCGTCACCGACTCCGGCGGCTGCGCCTGGTCGCCCACTGCCGCAAGCGCCCTGCCCGGCCGCGACGGCGCCTCCGTGCACGTGCGGGTCACCTCCACCGAACCGGTCGAACCCGCACGCCTGCGAGCCGTGCTCAGCGCCTGCCTGCCCGCTCACGTGACGTTCACGATAGAGGTTTCGCCATGATGATCATTGTCTGCCAGCGGTGTGGCAACTACGAGCCGGAGGACAGCCAGTTCTGCGGCAAATGCCGTGCCTTCCTTGAGTTCGAGGGCACGCGCGTGGAAGGGCAGTGGGTCGATGGCAAGCTCGCCCGCACAAGCGAGATCCCGGTGACGGCGGACGTCGCCGGGCAGCAGCCGGGCGAGGAGCAGAAGGTCTACCGGCCCCGGGTCGAACCGGTACGCCGGCCGGCCGAGGGCGAGATACCGTGCCCGAAATGCGGTCGCGGCAACGACCCGGCCCGGACCTACTGCCGCTTCGACGGGCAGCCACTGCGCCCTGCGGCCGGCACCGAGCAGGAACGGATCGGGTGGTGGAAGCGCCTGTGGCGCAAGCTGACCCGGCGCCGTTCCTACGTCGCGGGTGAGCGCCGCCGAAAGGTACGCCAGCCGCGCAAGGTACCGGTAAAGTGGATCTCGCTTGGGATCGTGGCGGCGTTGCTCGTCGTCTTCAATGTCCAAGTACGACAGTTCACCGCCTGGGCCCAGGCCGAGATCAAAGATCGGGTGAGCAAGCACCAGGCGGTGACACCGTCGAAGTGGGCCGCCTCGAGCGTACAAGGCACAAACGGCCCGGAGCGGTTGAGCGACCGGTCATTGGACAAGTTCTGGGCGCCGCGGGTCGGCGCGAATCAGGGCTCGTGGGTGGAGGCGACTTTTCCGCAACCGGTGCGGCTGCTTGACATCGTGGTCACCGGTGGGCAAAGCGGCGAGGCGGTGCAGTTCCAGAAGCAGGGCCGCCCGCACGAGATCCAGGCGCTGATGACCTCGCAGAGCGGTGCGACCGTGACGGCGAAGTTCAACCTTGAGGACAAGCAGGGCGCGCAGAGCTTCAAGGTCAAGGGCGACCGCATCAACAAGGTTCGGCTCACGTTCGTCGACGCGCACGGCATGCAGCCCGGGCGTTACCTCGCCGTCGCCGAGATGGAGTTCTTCTACCGCCAGTAATAGGCGCCGGCGGAGTCAAGGCCGAGCGACTCGAGGATCAACGCGTAATCGTGGCGGGCGTTGGCGGCCGCGGCATGGCTGCCGAGATCCTCATACGCCCGGATCAATGCGCGCCAACCGTCGTCGCGATACCTATCGATATTCACGCACGCCCGCGCGAGCTGCGCCGCCGCGACCGCGTCGCCACCGGCGAGCTTGAGCTGCGCGAGGTCCAGCGTGCACTGCGCGGCCTGCTGCCGCAGCTGTTCCCTCGGCCCGACAACCCATTCCGCGATACCGTCCTCAGGCAGCAGCTCCCCGGCATACACGTCGATCGCGCGCTCGAGCGCTTGCGCGCGCACCGCCTCGTTGCCGTTGCCGCGCGCCTGCCGCGCGGCGACCACCGCGGCGCGGAAGTCGGCGACATCAACCCGGCATCGTTCGCCGATGACCAGCCGATAGGCGTCGCCGTCGCGGACCAGCATGCCCTGGTCGACCCCGGGAAGCTGGCCGAGAAACCCGCGCAGCGTCGACAACGTCACGTGCAGGCTGCGGGTGGCTGTGCGGGAGGAGGTTGCCGGCCACAGATCGGCGAGCAGCGAGTCGCGATGTACCGGATGGTTGGCGTGCAAGGCGAGGTAGCGCATGACGACCCGGGCTCGGGGGCGTAGCGAGCCCAGGTTGAACGGCTGGCCGCGGATGGCAAGCTCGAACCTCTCGAAGCAGCGGAGCTCGACCACGACGGTGGAGTCGGCCCTAGCTAGTAGGGGCATATCCAGCAGTATATGGACGGTCGCAAATGACCGGCGCGGGGTTTTTGGTTCAGGCCCTTGGCAAACCTGGTTGTAGAAGCCATCGACCCATGCCGAGGTCTTTTCGACGGCCTCGGCCGTCGTAGCCAATCTGCACCGATAAAGCGATCGCCCAAGCGAATCGAGCGTGGCGGCCGATCCAGACAGCCAACAGATCGTGAGACGGCTGTCGCACGGTCGTAACTCCGGGGTTAGGGGCACGCGAAAGAAACTGTCCACAAACGAGAGAACGCGCGGACGCGGAAGCCACAAACTCCCCGTCACCTTCAACCTATATCGCACTGGGGGGCTTGCGGCAAGACCGGGGTGGTGGCGCAGAATCGTCGGCCGGGGCAGAACCTGCGGGAATCTGCGATTCGTTGGATACATAAGGGGGGTTCATGATGGACGTGATCGTGGCCGGTGGCGGGCCCACCGGGTTGATGCTGGCTTGCGAGTTACGGTTGCATGGCGTGCGGGTGCTCGTGCTGGAGAAGGAGGCGCAGCTGCCCGCGTATGTCCGTTCGCTCGGCCTGCACGTGCGCAGCATCGAGGTGATGGACCAGCGCGGCCTGCTGGAGCGGTTCCTGGCACACGGCCAGCAGTACCCGCTGGGCAGTTTCTTCGCCGGCATCGACAAGCCCGCGCCCGACCGGCTCGACACCGCCCACGCCTACGTGTTGGGCATCCCGCAAACCGTCACCGACCGCCTGCTGGCCGAGCGCGCCGCCGAGCTCGGTACCGAGATCCGGCGCGGTCGCGAGCTGGTCGGGCTGAGCCAGGACGAGGATGGGGTGACCGTGAAGCTGGCCGACGGCACCCGGTTGCGCTCGCGCTACCTCGTCGGTTGCGACGGCGGTCGCAGCACGGTGCGCAAGCTGCTGGGCGTCGGCTTTCCCGGCGAGCCCTCCCGCTTCGATATCCTGCTGGGCGAGATGGAGGCAACCGCGCCGCCGGAGGAAGTGGCCGCCGTGGTGGCCGAAGTCCGCAAGACCGAGAAGCGATTCGGCCTCATACCCCTCGGCCAAGGGGTGTACCGCGTCGGCGTGCCCGCCCAGGGGGTGGCCGAGGACCGCACGGCCCCGCCGACCCTCGAGGAGTTCCAGCAACAGCTGCAAGTGTTCGCCGGCACCGACTTCGGCGTGCGCTCACCGCGCTGGCTGTCCCGCTTCGGCGACGCCACCCGGCAGGCCGAGCGCTACCGGGTCGGCCGGGTGCTGCTGGCCGGCGACGCGGCGCACATCCACCCGCCGATGGGCGGGCAGGGCCTCAACCTGGGCGTCCAGGACGCCTTCAACCTCGGCTGGAAACTGGCCGCCGAGATCGACGGCTGGGCGCCGCCGCAGCTACTGGACAGCTACCACATCGAACGGCACCCGGTGGCCGAAGACGTGCTGAACAACACCCGCGCGCAGGCCGAGCTGCTGTCCACCGAGCCGGGTCCCCAGGCCGTCCGCCGGCTGATGTCGGAACTGATGGACTTCGAGGAGGTGAACCGGTACCTCATAGAAAAAATCACCGCGATCGGGGTCCACTACGACTTCGGCGAGGGGCACGAGCTGCTGGGCCGGCGGCTGCGCGATATCAGGCTCAAGCGCGGGCATCTCTACGGGCTGATGCACGGCGGCCGCGGACTGCTGCTCGACCAGACCGGCCGGCTTTCGGTTGCGGGGTGGGCGGATCGGGTCGACCACGTCGTAGACGTCAGCGAGGAACTGGACGTTCCGGCCGTACTCCTTCGGCCCGACGGTCACGTGGCGTGGGCCGGCGACCATCAGCGGGATCTGCTTGACCAGCTACCCAGGTGGTTCGGCGCCGCCGCCGGCTGACTTGGCAAGCTGGAGCGGGTCACCCGGTGCGGGCAAAGGACTCTCCGCAAAGACCCGGATCCCAGCCATGCACACCGCGGTGGCGATGCCCAGCGTGGCCACCAGCATCCATCCGCCCCGGAACGCCGCCGCGTCGGTGGTCGCCCGGTCGCCCAGCAACGCCACCCAGGCCGCAACCCCAAGCACCACACCGATCTGACGGAAAATGCTATAGACGGCGATGCCGGTCGACAGCCGGCTGGGCGGCAAACCCACCACGGTGACCGCGATAAGCGTGGGCGGCAGCAGCCCGAAGCCGAAGCCCCCCACCAGTTGCACGGGCAAATAGACCGTGGCGTAGGCCGGTTCCGCTCCGAGCCCGGCCGCCATCCACGCCCCGGCGACGGCAACCATGACACCCCCGGCCACCCCGAGCATGCCGTAGCCGACCCGAACCGCGAGGCGGCTGGACAGCACCGCGCCCACAACCGCGATCGCCGGGCCCGGGGTCAGGGCCAGCCCGGTTTCCAGCACGCTGAAACCCCAGACATGGGTCATGAAAAGCGCGCTGGCGACCAGCAGGATGGCGAACGCGGCCCAGAACACCACGGTCGCCGCCATCGTCAGGCGCCGCACCGGCCCGCTCAGCAGGGACGGCTCGATGATGGGCGCCGGGTGGCGCCGCGACCGCCACCCCACCACCACCACCAGAACTGCGGCCAGCGTCAGGCTCGCCAGCCCACGCACGTCCCAATCCCATTGCGGCCCTTGACTTAGGCCGAGGGTGAGCGCGGCCAGCGCGACGGCGAGCAGGGCGGCGCCGATCAGGTCGGGCCGGGCGCTGGCGGCCTCGTCGCGCACCTCCGGGATGAACCGCGGCGTGAGGGCGAGGGCGGCCAGGCCCACCGGAATATTGATCAGGAAGATGAGCCGCCAGTCCGCCTGGGCCAGGATGCCGCCCAGCGCCGGTCCGGTCAGGCCACCGAGCCCGGCCAGCGCTCCCCAGGCCGCGATGACCGCCGGGCGCCGCTGCGGCGGGAAGACCGGCAGCAGCGCGGCCAACGAGTTCGGGGTGATGGAGGCGGCGCCCACCGCCTGCACCGCGCGCCCGGCCAACAGCAGCGCCGGGTTGGGGGCGAGGCTGGCGATGACCGAGCCGAGCACGAACACGACCATCCCGCCGATAAAGAAGCGCCGCCGGCCGTAGAGGTCACCGAACTTCCCGGCCGGCACCAACACCGCCGCGAAGACGATCGCATAGATGGTCAGAACCCACGACAGGTGGGCCACCGGGGTCTGCGGAAACTCGGCGGCGACCGCCGGCAAGGCGGTGTTGACAATGAAAAGATCAAGGATGGTAAGGAAAATCGCGGTTCCGACGACCGCGAACGCACGCCACGGCTTGGTCATGCCCATGCCTCCGATCACCACCCCGGACCTTCGAGTGGCAGTCGCCTACCCTTCGCTCCAGGCGCGGATCAGTTTAGCGAAAGTGCGACAAATGTCGATGAGGCAGCAAGGTAGGTATGGCAGTGACTTGCTATCACCAACCGCCACCGACACCCACCGTCCTAACGCGAGGTTGCCCAGCAGCGCGGTTTCATCCTTGGCCGGGTTTGAGGCGCTCGGCGAAGAACGCCATCACCTGGTCCAGCGCCAACCGTGTCGGGTGACCCGGTTCGTCGACGAGATGCTCGGTCACCACTGAATGGGCGTCCCGCCCGATCCCATGCGGGTTACCCGGCGACGAGTCGATCTCCACCGCGATGAAGGCGTCACCCAGTTCCCGGCGTAGCCGCGCGAAGCGTTGCGCCGGAACGGCCCGATCATCGGTGAACCTCATACCCATCACGCACAAACCCTCGGCCGTACGGTTCTTGATCCTGGCCAGGTCGGTGGCGTCGACACCGAGCCCTTCCTTGCTGAAAGGCAGTGCCGGCTGGCTCATCACCGGCGCCAGCACGGTGTCGTCGATGGCCATGGCCAACGCGAAGCTGCCGGTGAAGCACATACCGATCGCACCCACGCCGGGACCGCCGCTTTCCGCATGCGCCTGGCGAGCCAGCCCCAGCAACCAGCTGTTGATCCGGCTGGCGCGGTCGGCGAAAATTGTGAACTCGCGCGACACGCAAACCCCCAATATCACCGGCAGCATCCTGCCGCGGGAGAACGGTTCGCCCGGCCGACCGAAAAGCGACGGCAGGTAGACGCTGTGCCCGGCATCCACCAGCCGCCGGGCGAATCGGATCACGCCCAGGTGCAGGCCCGGCATCTCGTGCATCACGATCACGGCTGGTCCCGCACCGGCGCGGTACACATCGTGCCTCATGCCGTCGTGCTCGAAACTCGAACGGTCGAACCCAGACAACGCGTCGTGGGACATGCCACGCAATCTACGGCCGATCGCTCACCTTCGCCATGGCAAGCGGATCTTAGGCTGGTCTATCCGGGGGTAGCTCGTCGGTCCAGCCGTGGCTGACTATGAGTGTAGCCGCCTACGATTTGCGGGAAGGGTTGCGCGATGCCATGGCGCGCAAGCCATTCCCACGCCACCGCCACCTCATCGGCCGGGCTTGTCCCCGGATCCCACAGCTGCACTCGCGCCGCGTCGCCGGCCTGAAGCAGCGCACCGCCGGCCGCGGGTGCTGACCTGTCATCGTCGAGGGGCCGGAGGGCACCGGCAGTATAGCCGCATAGACGGGCGTCGACACGCCACAGCAGGCGACGGGCCAGGGCGCCAACGACAACGTGGTCGAGCACAAGAGCGCGCCATGTGCCGTAGCGCCACGGTTGCCCGGCGGCGAGTTGGCGTTGCAATACCGATGTCAAAGCGGTCAGCGTCTTGCCCAGCTCCTTGGCCGATTCGCGGAACTCCTTGAGCTGCTCCGGAAAGCCCAGTTTCACCGCCGTGGGCGGCGACCCGAGCGTCATTCCGGCGCCGTTGCGCCAGTGGATGCTCGCGCGGGTACCCTCGATACGCAAAATGCCGGTGTCGTCGCCGAAACGCCGCACGCACCGGCCGACTTCGGTCAGGCCGTAGGAGGGCACCGCGAAGTCGAGCAGTTGCTCGCGGGTCGCCTGCAGCGCCTTGGCCTTGGCCCTGATCGCGGTGTCGATTTCCTGCGCGGCCCTCCTGTGGGTGACCCGCGCCGCGAGGCGGACCAACTGGGCCACGGCCTCCATGCTGTCCATATGCGACAGTGCGTGGATGGCGCCTTCGGCCACCGGCCGGTTACCCGGCCCCATCCCGGGAACCTTGCGCAGGTTGGTTTCTGCCAGGTCGGCCAGGTACCGGCTCAGCCGCGCGTCGGGCGGCAACAGACCCAGCAACCACACCAGCCCCCGCAACACCATTGCGTTGTAGGGGTCGGGGCGGTGTTCGAGGTCGTCTCCTCCCCGATTGCGAAGCGCAAGCGTGCGCGGCCGCCCGATCAGCGCCAACCAACCCAGAATGACCTCGCGGGCCCTGTCCGGGCCGCCTGTGGCAAGCAGCCCAAGGCCCTCCTGTTCCCACTCGGGTGTGGGGGCGTCGCCGGTTGCGGTCGCCGCGTGAGCCACCAGCTCTCGCCAGGCCTGGTCTAAAGTGGACAGATCGGCCAGCGCCCGGTCGGCCCACGGCTCGCCGAGGTTGAGCAACGGCTCCTTAAGACCGGCCACAAACTTCTTTAAAGGCTTGTTTCCTGGTACCGCGGCAGTGCGCCGCATGACCGCGACGACCTCAGGGTCGAGTGTGCCGCCGGCCTTGAGCACGGTCGTACCGAGCTGCTCCATTTCGACGTAGCCGTGGAACTCCCAATATTTGGCAGCGATCCCGAGAATGGCCAACGCATCCGGCAAGCTCACCAGACGGCCTTCGTCAACCAGCAAATAGTCGATCACGTAGTCGAGCAGGGCGACGGCATTCTCGCCCGCCACCGAGGAAAGCCTTTCCGACAGCTCGACCGCGGCCTTGACCCGCCACGGCAACTTGCCGAGCTCGACGGCTTCGCGCACCGCATTCAGCTGGCGTCCCCAGTAGACATCCGTGTGCGCCAACGCCACCAGCGCATCGACAAACCCGCACAAGTCATCGGCGAACGCCGCCTGCTTGACCTCCGCTACGGTCACCGGAGCAGTCTAGGCTTGCGGTCGCCTGCCCGTTCAGAGGGAGTGAGACCGGAGATGGCCCGGGAGGAGGAGCCTCATCCCGCGGCTTGGCCGGTGTCGGCGCGCCTGCGCCATGGCCAGCTCGCCAACGGCTTGGGAAAGCCGAGTATCGCGTACAGGTCACGCAGCCCGGAAATGAGGATGCCGGCGGCCATCACGGTGAGCCCGACGCGAAGCGCCCACGGCGCCGGCGGCGGGTCGAGGAGCAACCCGGTCGGCCGCCGCCACCAGTCCAGCAAGACCGGAACGAGGTTGGCCAGCATCGCGCCGTACACGATGCCCATGATGGCGTGGGTGGCGCGCTCACCGGCGAACAAGCCGCCCAAGGGTTTGCGGACGCGGTCCTCGACGATGAAATCGCTGATGGTGATCACGATCTCGGCCGCCAGGAGCACCGCGAACAGCAGGACCCACGCTCCCTGCCAGGCCAACCAGGGCAACGATCCGAAGACGACGACGTAAATGAAGTCGCGCAGCGCGTGCAGCTTCAGCTCCGGACGCAGGCCGGGCAGGCGGGCCGGAAGCTGGCCCCGAAACTCGTGGTAATACAGCGTGTCGAAGGCGCCGAGCACACCAAGCAGCGCGAGTAGCCAAAGCACGGTGACCATCGCTACACCTCCTCCACGACACCGTAGTAGGAGAACAGCGGGAGCGCCCCCGGCCCACTGGCGTCAACTCGCACGAAGAAGCTGTGCTCGCCGCGTGTCTGGACGCGCGCACGCACAGTCGGAACGATTCCCCGCGGGATCGGCAGCCGCAGCCGGCCAAGCCGGAAGGTGGCCCGCACCTGCTCGTACTCAAGGCCATCGGCTTCGACGGCGATGCGGAAGTCCAGCTCCAGCGGGCCGATCCGCTCCTGTACCCGCCGGCTGCGTCGCGCCTGACGGCTGACGTAGGTCCGCCCGCCGATGACCCGGGTCCAGACCTCCCCATCCGGCCGGCGCAGGACGTCCACGCGGACCGGAACCGCGCTGCCGCTGACGGGCGCTCGCATCAATGCGCAGAGCAGCCGTGCCACTCGCGCCGGCCCCCGCTGCACCTCGAACGACCCGATCCCGCGCACCGACGCCTCGCCGAGGTGGAAACGAAAGGCCCAGGCGCTTTCAACTCCGTCGGCCTTGCCAACGCCGGGCATGGAACTACTTCACCACTGGTTGGGCGAGAAAGCCAGCGCTTTGGAAGTCACGAGCAAGCCATGATCGTTGCGGCGACAAGCCCGCCATGATTCGTGTGACGCTGACAGCGGTCCAAGGCCTTCGGATCGCTGTCAGCGTCACGAGGATCATGGACAACCCGGTGGCGCGCAATACTTCTGCGACCATGCTTAGAGGTAGATCGGTAACGAAATGAGCAGGGCCGCATACAGTACGCCGAAGGTGACGATGATCAGCTTTGACGCCGCGACTACCCGGCGTCGATCACTCTGGGTTATTCGCAACGGCAATCTCTTTCCGCCCACAACGGCGGACGGCTCTCCTTCGCCGGCAACGGGAAAGGCAATGCTGACCGTCTGCGTCGGCGCCAGGTAGCGCTCTTCCAGCTCACGCGCGGAGAACATCCAAGCAAAGAAGTAGCGGAAACCAACGTCATTGACGATCCACCACGGAATGCACAGCACGAGTCCAACCAGTGAAAGCCCGACCCAGATCAGGCCTCTTGCCGACTGCGAAGCGTTCGATGCGAGCCCAATAGCCGAAAGGATAATCGTGTGGATCAACAACATCGACCCGTAGCGTTGCCAAACGATGTTTCCCTCGAAGGTGGCCAACGATATGGCCGCTTGATATCCAATTCGCGCATTCTCCCTCTCTACCTGCTCGGCTTGAGAGGATGGTGACGCGGATTCGCCATGGACGCTCATGGGAGAATTCTAATTGACGAACGCAAATGGCTGACCCGGGTGCTGGATGCGCAGCTCACCCACGGCATGGTCCTGGGACACGAGTTCGGGCAGGCGCCGGACGAACACTGGTTGACCCTGCCGGACCTCCACAGTTGTTTCGTCGCGCGGTACACCGGCGAACTCGAGGCCGACGCCGAACTGGCGCAAGCCATCACCGGCCGCATGCTACCCGCGCTGGACACCGGCCCTACCACTTCCCGACGCTTGGCTGCATGCCCAGGTGCTGCGCCCACTCGGTCAGTGAGCCGATCCACGACCATTCGTAGCTGTCCCACTCGGCGGCGTCGCTGATGTGCACATAGACCGGCGTCCAGCCCGCCTGCTCCGCGGCCTCGACCAGACCGGCGAGGTCGGTGTAGTCCTCGGCGTTCACGTCCAGCGCCTCGAGGGTGTCACGCGTCGGCGGTACCTGCAAGAAACATTCTCCGACCAGCAGAATGCCGTCCGGCGCAGGATCCGGTTGACGTTGACGTCGGCGATCGGTGCCGCGATCGGGTGGTGCGAGTGCGCGATGCTGCTGAGCCGTTGTCGATCCACGACCAGAGTCAACACGACGGCAGCGACCGTTGACAGCCTGGCTGGTGCGGTGTGGCAGACTCCGGCAATGCGATGGGTCACGTGGGTGCTGTCCGCTCCGGTGCTCGCCGTTGGCGGCTGGATGGTGTTCGACGGCGCGCGAGCGCTGCTTGTCGGTGACTACGTCACGCCAAAGCAAGGCGACCACGCAGGTCGTCTCGGTCCATGGGCCAACCTTGTATCGGCGGTGGGTCTGCAGCCGCGGTCCACGGCGGTCAAACTGATCTTCGTCGTGTATGGGTTGTGTTACCTGGCTGCCCTCGCGGTGTTCTTGCTTGGGGTTCCCGGCTCATGGTGGGCATTGTTGATCACCGCGCTTGCGGGGTTGTGGTATCTGCCGATCGGCACGGTGGCCAACCTTGTGGTTGTCGCCCTTCTTGTTTTGGTACCGGCGTTGCGTAACGGCGGCTGACCGGAGCCTGCATCTGCGAAGGGACGCGTTGACGTCAAGCCGGCCACTCGTGCACCGGGACGTTGCTGTGCATGCGTTCCCGGTACTCGGCAAGCATTGACGACAACGAACCGTTGTGCCGCGCCGCGGCCGCGATCTGCCAACTCGCGCCATTGCGGGCGGTGCGGCAGCGTTGGCCGATGATGCCCAGCAGGCGCTCCTGGTGCTGCCTGGCCATGCCCCAGCGGTCGAGGCCTTCGGCGGCCATGGGCAGCAACCGGCGCAGGACCAACTCGGTGGCGGGCACCGCGCCCAGACCTGGCCAGTACAGCACCGAGTCGATGCCGTAGCGGGCGCCGATGCGGAAATTCTCCTCGGCGGCGTTGAACGACATCTGTGTCCACAGTGGACGGTCGGCCTCGGCGATCACCCGAACCAATCCGAAGTAGAACGCGGCGTTGGCCATGATGTCGGCCACCGTCGGACCGGCCGGCAGGACACGGTTTTCGACCCGCAGGTGCGGGCGGCCGTTGACCACCGCGTAAACCGGGCGATTCCAGCGGTAGATGGTGCCGTTGTGCAGGGTCAGCTCGTTGAGGTTGGGCACTTGTCCGGCGCCGAGGGCCTCCAGCGGATCCTCATCGTCGAGGATGGGCAACAGCGATGGAAAGTATCGAACGTTCTCCTCGAACAGATCGAAGATCGACGTGATGTACCGCTCGCCGAACCACACACGCGGCCGCACTCCCTGTACCTTCAATTCCTCCGCGCGGGTGTCGGCGGCCTGCTCGAACAGCGGGATACGCGTCTCGTGCCACAGTTGCTTGCCGAACAGGTACGGCGAGTTGGCGGCCATGGCCAGTTGCACGCCGGCCAGACACTGGGCGGCGTTCCAGTAGTCGGCAAAGTTGTCCGGCGTGACCTGCAGGTGGAACTGCACGCTGGTGCACGCAGCCTCCGGCGCGATCGAGTCGCAGCGTGCCACCAGACGCTCAACACCGTCGATCTCCAGGTGCACGTCCTCGCCCCGGGCGGCGAGGATCTGCTGGTTGAGCAGGCTGTAACGAGGGTTGGCCGACAGTACCTCGTGGCTGAGCTGTTCCTGACGCAACGTGGGCAAAATGCCGATCATCACCATATGCACGCCCATGCCGGCCGCATGCTCCTCGGCGGCGTTCAGACTGGCGCGCACCCGGCTTTCCACCCGCGCCAGCCCGTCGCCTTCCAACACATCCGGCGGCACGTTGATCTCGACATTCCACTGGCCCAACTCGGTGACGAACGCCGGATCGGCGATCGCCTCAAGCACGGCCGCGTTGCGCATCGCCGGTTCTTCCCGGTCGTCGACCAGGTTGAGCTCGATCTCCAGCCCGGTAAGCGGCCGGTCGCACTCAAACGGTGAGTCAGCCAGCATCCGTGTCAGCGCATCGAGGTTGGCCTGCACCTTCGCCCGATAACGTGTCCGATCCTCCCTGGTGAACTCAAGCCGCTCGATGTCCTTACCCACGGCTCACCTCCAACCACGACGATGCCTTCGGACAACTTGACATACCCCGGCCGGATCCGCCAGAGACCACGCCAACCGAGCAAGCCGGATCGGATCGTGTCGACGGGCACACCTCATACGCACTGATCACTACAATGTGTAGCGCGCCGGTGACATAATGAAGTATGCGCCTGACCGTCACGATCCATTCGGGCACGCTCGGTGCGCTGAAGTTCGTGGTTGACGCCGTTCAGGTGGCCAAGGACATACGCGGCCTCAGTGGCCTGTTCTCCCGCCGCAGCGCTCGCCGCTACGCCCGCCGCTTCTGCCATGGGGATCGCGCCGAGGCATCTGATGCGGCTGATCCGGCGGCGCAGGGTGTGGGAGACGGCGCGGCTCGCGCTCTATCTCGGCATCTCGGCGGAGGAGGCGGCACAACTGCTCATGGCGGCGGGCTATCTGTTCGTGCCCGGGGCCAGGCACTGGGTGTACCAGATACCGGATGGTGCACTTTCGGTGAGGGCGACAGGACACGACTGGCCAAGCCGAGCCTTGACTGAAGGTGATCAAGATCGTGCGGGGTCGAAGGCGGTGGTCTTCTCGAAGAAGTGGAACCGGTAGACCCCGGTGCAGTCGGTGCGGGCGGCCCATGTCTCATCGGCGGGCATTCGCTGCCATCGCGCATGGTTCTCGACGGCGGGGGCCCTGAGGAAGGAGCGGAAGATCAGCCTGGCTCCGTCTGGTGTGGCGGGGTGCACCCGCGAAAGAACGGCGTGCGCATCCGCCGACGGAAGGTACGACAGCGTATCGGAGAGGGAGTAGAAGTCGTAGGGGGCATGCGCGATCGACTCGAGTAGATTCTCAGCGGCATAACTGATTTGGGTGGGCGAGGACTGAACGGCGGCAAGAACTTTCACGTCCGTTTCGGTGGGAAGCCCTTCCTCGTACGCCACTTTTCCCAGAAACATGAGTTGAAGAAAGAAGCTCTGCCTTACCAGCCGGGTGCGAAAGATCCGGTCGAACTCCTCCTCCAGGAACTGCCATGTGGGGCGGGTTTCGGTCCTGTCGGTCCGGGAGCCCGCGAAGTGGCCTCGGTAGAGAAACTTGTTGAATACAAAGTCACTCGCGAAGACCTTGAGGAACGTGCGGAAGACACCGCGCCGCCAATGCCGTTCATAGGCGTGGATCTGCGCCGTGAGGTCAGGCGCGGCGAAGATCTGGTCGATACGCTGGCCAAGGATCGAGCGCAGCATCCGGTTCAGCTTGAGGAAGTGACGTTCCCACTTGCCAAGGTAAATCCAGCCGCCGGGAGCCCACCTGTCCGCCTGGCTCTGGCAAAGGGCTTGAGTCTCCTCGGACAGTGGCAGTGAGCGAAAGATCTCAAGCCGGCGGGCCGCGGAGGTCTCGCGGTATCCGAGGAACTCAAGGAACTCGCTTCTCTGCGCCGACTTAGCGAGAACGATTCTTAGTTCGGTCAGCGCAAGCTGTACCGGGTTTAGATCGATCACTGTCAGAGTGGCCGGCGCCTTGGCCAGTAGCGGTAGCACGCGCGCGCCCGACCCGGCAACGGCCAGCACCGATGGCACGCCAAGGGGCAGCAGGTCGCTTTCGATCTGGCTGTCCTCGTTGGCCAGCGAGTAGTTCAGCCCTTCAAAGTAGGAACTCACTGCGGTGCACTCCTTTCTTAAGCGCCAGTTCTCGGGTAAGGGCGATCTCCCGGTCGGTGATCACTCCCACGTGGCCGCGAATCGCGGCGAGGTCAACCCCGTGCTCGCGGGCGAGTTTGTAGATCTCCTTCACCCGCCTCCAGTCAAGGTCGCGCCCCAGCGAGAATGGCTCGTAGCGTTCGGCGAGGGCCAGCAAAGCAGTCTCGCCCAGACATGCCCATACCGCACGGTCGGGAAGACCGATGTAACAGTCCAGTGTGGCCGGACCCGGCAGCAGCACCTCGCCAGACTCGATAATCAATACGTCCGGTCGGGCTATGGCATCTTCGATGGTGAAGTCGAGCGGCCGGCTGCAATCGCAGACTACGGCGCCGGGCTTCAGCCGCCCGACGTCGACGACCTTTTGACCGCGAGAGGAAGTCGCGGTCACTAGCACATCAGCGTGAATGGCCCAATCGTCGGCCGATGTCGAGACGACGACGTCGCAGTCGCGGTCAATCTGGCCGATCTCGCGGGCGACGTGATGCAGACCTTCGATTTGGGGAGCCACCAGCACGAGGCGTTTGAAGGCGAACGCCAGCAGCTTGGCCGAAACCCTTCCGATGGACCCGGTGGCGCCGATGACCATTGCGACGCCATCGATGCGCTTGCCACCGGGCACCGGCTTTACCAGACCCATCTTCCGGGTGACCTCGTACACCGCCCACAGCGTCGCCGATGCGCTCAGGCTGTTTCCCGTGGTCACCGGAATGGGGCTACTTCGGTTGATGGAAGCGCCGGCATCGCCGACGATCTTGGTGTACGCCCCCAGGCCGATGATCTTAGCTCCAGCGTCGGCGGCGTGCTTGCAGATGGCGTTGATTTGAGCGTACGTGGTTTGAACATCCTCCTCGAGAAGCCTGCGGGGAGTTGCGGGCAGGCAGTAGATGAGGCCACAGACTTCTCGCCCAGTGGCGTGGCTTATGACATTGTCGATATGTCCATACATGAAGCCGGGCGCCTTGGCGATCTGTTTCTCGACCCAACCTTTTGCCTGGGCGGGAAGTTTCCCAAGAGCGCCCAATCCGGGAATCTCGAAGACCTGCCGGTTGGTGAGCGGGTGGAGAATGAACGCGAACTCGGGGTCTTTCCTGCTTGGGCCGCCGCCGACCGACTGGCCGACCGACTGCACCGCGCGGTTGAACCAAACCTGGATCGAGGGGCGGACCTCGAGAACATGCGTCCGCATCTGTTTGCCCAGCGGTACAAGTTCGGCGAACTTCTCAGCCCACTCGTCGAGCGATAGCGGCGAACGCCTTCCCAGCGTCAGCCTCATCGCGGCGTCCACAGTGGAGTAGCTGACGAACGGGTCGAATTTGAGCGCCTCCGGAAATAGGTGGATCGCTTCTTTCGGCGAGAACTGGGCGATCCGGTCCTCCAGGTGCGGGTCGGAAGCGGCCAGTATCCACCTCTTGCCAAACAGAGCAGGCGGATCGCCGGTATGAAAGGGAAACGAGTCCGCGGCGGTATAGACATACTCGAATTGTGAACGTGGCGGCAGCCTCCAGGGACGGGTGGGCCGCCTACGTTTGAGCCCCAGAGCCCAATTCAGCGTCATGCCCCAGGGCAACCACTCGGTCTGAGGGGAGCTGTAGCGAAGGATCTGATTGATTCCCAGCAAAGGGTAAAGGTCGCCGGCGATGACGTGCTCGGGGTCGACCTCGCCCAACAACTCAAAAGCCTCGCAGTGATAGCTAAGCAGTGGAAAGAAGCAGCCTTTCGACACGTCGATCCGGCCCGCGGCGAGCGCTTCACGTAGCCGATTGATGGTGCATAAGGCGTTGAGGGGGTGGCCATCGGCAACCGGCGGCGATGGTGGCTCGCTCGATAGCTCGCGGTGGTCCGGATGAAGATAGGATCGCTGCTTGACCCGGAACACCGATGGCGGCCCGGAAAGCGCGAAGGCGTCGACTTGGTGGCGAAGGCTGTGGAAGGTCTCCAGCAGGCTGCCCATCTCCCGGTCAAACCCGAAGCGTTGGACTTCAAACTCCCGGCCGAACGCCCGAAACGCGAAGTAGCAGTTCGTTTCGGGAGGGGCGCAGTAGTTAAGCTCCGCGATTCTCCACATACGCCTGGTACCCCTTCCAGAAGGCGTCCTGATACTCCTCAAACTCGGGGCACCACCCTTCGCCCAGCAGCGCACGCGTAGCCGTGGAGTCGAACCGTGGAAGGTGCAGCGCGTACTCAAGCTCCTCTTTGGGTATTCCGACGGCCAGGTCGATGAGTCGCTTCTGAAGGCCGTGCGGCAGGCTGTTCATGAAGGAGAACTGGCGGTCGGCCAGGCCCAGCTGGTCCAGGACGAATCGATAGAATTCGCTGAGCGGGACACCTTGTTCGGGCGTGAGATGAGAGCAGAAGACCCCCGGGACCGGCTGCCCGGCCCGCATCTGGATGGTCCGATCCAGCGCTTGCGTGGCGACATCGACGGGAATCAGCGGCAGACGCGCTTGCTCATGGCCGGCCATGGGAAGCGGGCCGGGCGCTGCCCGCAAAAGGTTGCGGATTCGGCTCAGGCCGTCGGCGGCATAGTATGGACCGTCGAGGCGAGGCGGCGGGTTGCCTTCGGTGTCTCCCACTACTATCCCGAGCCGGCATATCGTCCGGCAGGCAACGCCGGACATCCATTTACGAACCATCGCCTCGGCATGGGCCTTCGAATACGCGTAGGAGTCCGGAAACGGATGGTCGACAGACAGTCGATCGGGTGGGTAGGGCGCACCCGCCGGCAGGTAGTCGTCGCCGAGCGCGACGGCGACTGTGCTGATGTGCACGAAGTTGGGGATGTCGAGTTTTGCGGCCAGGGTGAGGGCGGTCTGCGTTCCCATCACCGTGTTCTGGTATGCGGCGGCCATGCCCGACCTCGGATCGTAGAGGGCGGCCAGATGAACCATGCAGTCGTAACGACCCCGCAAAGCCTTCAGCTTCGTTGCGGGGATCCCCCCGTCCCATCGACGCAGATCGCACGTTATTCGGTCTGCCGGCCCGGCCGCCGTTCTGGATAGTATGTCGACGTCTTCGGCCCAGGCTTTCAGCTTGGGGACAAGTGCTTGACCGAGAAGGCCCGTCCCACCGGTCAGGAGTATTTTCATCACTGTTCCCCGGCGCCAATAGTCATGATGCTGATGCCGGGATGCACGCACTCGATCTCAAGGCGGCGGGCATCGTCGAAGAGAATCTCGCCGTCGCCAAAGAAGACAAGCTTGGGGGCGTTGCCCGCCGACGTGGACTCGATCACCAACGACGATACTTCGTGCCGCTGAGATCTGCGCGGATCGGGCGGTACCCCTAAGCGCAGATCCACGACGGACCGCAACAGTTCCCGGTGATTAGCGGCCTCGATCAGAAGAAGGCTGAACTTGCCATCATCGTTCCTGGTGAAGGGTGCGGGTAGGAAGTGCCGGCCCAGCCGGGGCTGATTGCTGATCAACACGATCGGCGCCGCAGAGCTGAACTTGTGACCGTCGGGCAGAGTCACTTCCAAACGCCAGCGCGTGAAGTCCCATTTACAGATCTCGGCAATGAGCGGAAGCTCGTAGACATGGCTGCCCATCGCCTGCCGGGCGGTCCGCAGCCCACCCGAGATCCAAGCCAGGGATTGATGAGCCCCAGCGCGCAACGAAGCTCGTTTCCATAAGTCCTTGATGGCTTCCGCGGCCTGGGCGGTGAAAGCCGCGATGCCACTTCCGCCGTTGGTGACCATGTACTTGGCGACGCCGCGTTCGTCGCGGATCCGAATCACATCAACGTCTTTGAGGGTGCCTTCCAACAGGGCGCGGGCGGCGCGGTCCGCCTTGTCCGGGATGCCGTAAACCTGCGCGAGGTCGTTGGCTGTCCCGGCGGGCACGATGCATACGGGAGGCGCGGGACACATTACACCGGCCCTCATGAGGGCGGGCAGACAGTGATGGATCGTGCCGTCACCGCCGCAAATGACGATCCCTTCGGATCCAGTGTCCACTCTGGACTCGACCAATGCCCGCATTTGCTCGATGGAACCCGGCGCGTGAAAGACAAGCTCGTATCGAAACAATGCCCGAGAGATCCGCTCCTTGAGCGTTTCAAGATCTGCCCGTCCCGCATTCCGATTCACGACCACATCGACTGTCATCAACGTCCTCCAAGTGGATCGGAACCTCGCCTCTTATCCGCAGGGTCAACTTGGGATCCAGCTCCGGGGTGAAGCCGGGCGCCACCGTGAACCGGAATCTCTGGCAGTAGCCGGCCAGGATGATGATCGCCTCAATGGTCGCCAGGTGGTGGCCGATGCACTTCCTTGGGCCCGCGCCGAAGGGAATGTAGCCAAGCTTGGACGGGGGTGGCCCGTGGTCTGGCAGGAACCGCTCGGGCTGGAAGCGCTCAGGGTCAGGCCACAGCGCCGGACTGCGATGAAGCAGATATGGCGAGGTCACCACCGTCGAGCCTCGCGGGACTCGGTAGCCGCAGACCTCGTCGTCTTCCAACGCTGTGCGGCTGATTCGCCAGACGGGCGGATGCAGCCGCATGCTCTCGTCGACCACGGCTCTCGTGTACCTCAGCCGCGGAAGGTGCGAATGCGTCGGCGTGCGGCCCTCAAGGACGAAATCCAGCTCCGCCTTCAGGTTCCGGGCGGCTTCGGGGTTCCAGGCCAGCTCAAGCGCGGTCCACATCAACGCCACCGCGGTTGTTTCATGACCGGCCAGGAGGAAGGTAAGGATTTCGTCGCGGATCTGTTGGTCGCTCATGCCCTCGCCGGTCTCCTTGTCCCGGCCGGCCAGGCAGACCGATACCAGATCCGGTTGTTCGGCCGGCGACCGCCGGCGGGCGGTCGTCACGGTCCGCACCACGTCGTCGAGTTCAGCAACCGCGTCGTCAATGCCGCTGCGGTAGCGCCGACCTCGGTTGTGCAGCGTGCGCCGAGCGGCCCTCAACCCGGGCCAGTCGGGAAGCATCTCCAAGACCCGGGCCGGAGAAAGCAGCAATCCGTCCAGATGATCCATGATCCGGGTGAACGCGCTCATGATCCGTTCGACTTCGGAGGTTAGGTCGGAACCGAGGACGGACTCCGCGACCACCCTCAACGTCAGGGCCGTCACTTCCTTCTGGAAGTCCCGCCCGCCAGGCATCGCTTCCTTGATGTGCCGGTCGGTCACGCGGCTGATGGTTTCGGAGAAGGCTTCCAGCCGCTGCGTCGTAAACGCCGGACGGATCAGTCGACGTTGCCTTCGCCAGAGCGCACCCTCGGCGGTGATCAGGCCCCTTCCCAGCACCCTGGCAAGGCGTTGGGCGCCGGCGCCTTTGGAGTAACTGTGATGCCGCGCCACCAGGATGTGGTGTGCGGCTTCGGGGCTGCCGCAGATGAAGGCCGACATGGGCCCGAGCCGCACCCTGACAAACTCGCCGTACTCGGAGAACAGCTTGGTGTAGAAGCCAACCGGATCGGTCTTGCGAAGCTTGAGGTAGTGCAAGGTTCGGCCGCCGCTGGGACCCGGGGCCGTTTTCATCTGCCCGCGCCCTTCAGGGTCTTTCCCACAAGGGTATAGTGGTGCTTCCACACCCGAACCGGATGCCGGTGGTGCCGACTCTCGAGAAACTCGGATGCGTTGCCCTCCCGGACCAGGGCGGAAGCAAATCTGGTCAGTCCCCTCTGGGCGGCTCGCGCCAGGCAGCGCTGCACGAGCGCGCTGGACAGATGTAGCTTGCGCCAATCCGGACGAACCGCGATCGACTTGATGACGCAGTAGCCGCAGTCCTCGAACGCGTACAGGAAGCCAACCTCCTGGCCGTCGGGGGCGCGGACCAGCAGCGACAAGGACAGGTCGACCTTTTGCACGGCCGGGGAGTACAGGGCCTCGAACACCTCGCCCGGGACCGGCGAGTACAGGAAGTTTTCTTTGAAGGCTTCCAGGCTTATCGCCTCAATGATCGGTATCAGTTTCTCGACGGGCCGGACTTCATCGAAGGCGATGAACTCCAGGCCGCGGTCGATGGCGGCCCGCCAGGCGGGCTCCATCATCTTCACCACGATTTGTGGCGGGAACGTGGTGGTCGTCGCATAAAACTCGGAATGGTAGCGTTCGACGGGAGCGTAGCCGGCGGCTTCGAAGGCCAGAAGATAGCTTTGGGGCTGTGTGGGCTCCCAGGAGAAATCCGGGCCCCAGCCCTGTTCCTCGCCCTGTTCCTCGGTCCGATCTCGCAGCCGGTACTCAAAGAAGGTCGAGAAATCGACGGGCCCGTAGACCTTGTTGACGCCCAGAGAAAGCAGCCAGCTCTCGCAACTGGACAGCAGAGCGTCGATCACGCTGTGCACCCAGGCTTTGTCACTGCGTTTCTCCGTTAGCGCCAACAGTCCCACCAGGCCCACGTTCGGGTGTGGGCCGAGGGCGGCGGCCATCCGCCCGACCCGGTCCTCTTCATTGTCCAGGGCAACAAAATACTCGGCCTCGCCGGCCAACTTGCCCGTGGCCTTCAGATTTAGCAGGAATTTAGTGTAGGCAGCATTGTCCGGAGAGACCGAAACGAAGCTGTCGCTTCCCTCTGCCCCGAACGCAGTGGTGATCCGAATCTCGTCTTGTGAGCTCATGGCGGCTCGGTCCTCCCGCTTGCCGGGTCCGTCGCGGCGGGCGGACCGGCGTAGGGTATCGGGCATCCCGGCGAGCAGGACCCGGTGGCGCACCTTCGCCACATCGGGCTTGGGCCGGATCCGAGCATGCTCGGGTGGGTATACTATCGGTAGTTGTCATTGGATCATCTCTGTTTGATCCATCTATATACGGTTCCGGAGCGGGGTTTGGGGATCGCCTCGCCTTCGGCGCGCCAAAGGTCAACAAGCTCCGCGCAAGGGGGATGTCGCAACATGAGCGAGCAGACATTGCAGCTTGAAAGCAACGCCGACGCCGCGTTGGATGACCTCGACGAGCTGTCCGAGCTGGACGATCTGGACGGCATCGAGTTCGCGCTCGAGGAGATCGAAAACAAGATAGCGCCGCTGGCCCTGGCATAACGCACTGACATAGCTCACTGATACCGCGCAAAAACGCGTTTGTGCGGTAATAGACGCCGAAACCGCATAGATCTGGCGAGCCAAGAATACGGAAGGCATCACCGTGCCCTCGATCGAGCTGTGTCTTGGCCAGGCGTATCCCGTCGCGTTCAGCGGATTCCGGACAGTGCTGGAGGCGTTGGATGACCATGGCCTCACCATCCGCCAGCGGCTGCTGGCCCGTTATCCGGCGGAAGCCACGGTCCTGACTCCGCAATGGTGCGATGCCGACGGCGCCACCATCGCGTCGGTCGCGCTGACGCCCTCGGAACGAAGGCTGCACCCGGAGTCGGAACAGACATTCCGGGTGCTTCAGGCGGCGGCCGACATCGTCATTATGGCGCTTTCAGATCATCGGGTACCGATCCGGCTGCGCGCGGCGGGAGCGGCCGATGTGCCCAGCATCCGCGGTCTCATGCGCCTCGTCGAGATCGCCCGGTTCCGCGGCCTGGCCGACCTGATCACGATCAGCGGTCTGGCCGATCGCAGTCTGCTGTCGCAAACCCTTATAGGGCAAGGCTTCGAGCCTCCCGAGGCGACACAACTGGCGGACCGGCTCACCCTGGCCGAGGACACTGACGGCCACCCGTTGCCCGATCCACCAGGTTCCGGTCTGCTGCCACGGCTTCGCGACGAACAGGCCGACGCCGCCGACCGCATCGCCATCGCGGTGGAGGCGGGCCGGCAGGGGTTCTTCCAGTCCGATCTGGAGGTGATGGCGTTCGCCGCCTTGACCGGACTGCGGCTGTGCCCGCCCGACCAGCACATCGACGGAGTGACCATCGCCGATACTCAGCGGCGCCTGGGGTTGACCTCCTCGTGGACCGAGGCGGTCGAGTTCGAAGCCGGCGTGATGCGCGGCGCGGCCGACGTGCGGGCGTTCTTCCGCAAACTGCTGGGCATCGTGCGCAGCTTCCGCCGGCAGAATCCACAGGCCATCGACGAATTCACCAAGATTGCCGAAGATGAGTCGGTGTCCGTGGAACTTCGGGCGCAGGCCATGCTCTACCGTGCCCTCACCAAAGTAAAGATGATGCGCAACCCGGCGGCCGGGCGCAGCGAAGCCGAACAAGGACTGTCCCTGCTGGACAAGGCGGACACCTCCGACACCGTTGAACGCGAACGCGGCTGGCTGTACAACGTGCGGGCGTTGTGCGCCTTCTCCGAGCACGACTACGGCAACGCCACCAAGGATGAGAAGGCCGCGTTGGCTTGCGTGGCCGGCAAGTCCGACACGAGCTCGCTGCACCTGAAAATCAACCTGGTCTCCAACATCAGCGTGCTGCAGGAGCGGGCGGGACGGCCCGCCGCCGCACTGAACACCTGGGAACGATTCCGCAACGTCGGCACCGCCTGGGACACCATCTTCCGCAAGCACCACTCCTACCGCACGGCGGGTCTGGCCCTGGCGGCCGGCGACGCCGAGCGGGCGGTGGAGGGCTACAGCGACTCCCTGGCGGCCTGTGACACGTTGGACGATGCGTTTCACCGTGCGGCCATCGGCCTGGAGCTCGGTGCCCTGCGCGACCCGGCGGCCCATTACCGGGCGGCCATCGACCACGCGAATCAACTCGGCGACCCATACCAGCATGCGCTGGCCGAGGCGGGCCTGGCGCTGGCGGAGGGCCGAGTGCCGGTGGAGACTGAACGGGCACGGCTGTCGCTGACCTACCCGCGCCAGGCAGGTGAGCTGTGCGCGGCGATGCAATCCGGTGACCCGCAACGCATCGGCGCCCTGCTGCCCAAGCCGCGTACCAAACTCAACCGTCCATTCGATCACATCAATCTCTTCTAATGGGTACCGGCCTGACTTCCCGCCCAGGGTGGACGCTGCTGCCTTCACTGCTGCTGCGCCGCGCCGGCTTCCCGCTGTCGCGGCTCACCTCGCTGGCCGACGCCGGCCTGAGCGCCTCACTGGAGGAACTGGTGCAGGTCACTGCGCAGTGGGAAGCCGCTCGGGCCGAGGCATTGACCGACGTCATCGCCAAGGAGGTGGTGGCGGCGCGCCACAGCCCGGATGCCAAAGCCCGCCTGTCGGCGTTGTCGAAGTTTCGCGGTGCGCTGGGCCGGCGACGGGTACGGGAATTGCCGCCGGGCACATCGCGGCGGCTGTGCGAGCTGGCGCAGCGGATGCGGCAAGCCAGCGAGCGCATCACCCAACTGACCGTCGAGATTGGATCGCTCGCGCCGCCCGCGCGAAGGCAAGAAGCGCAAAGGTTACGGGCGATGCTCGGCGATCCCCTGGTCCGCCAAGCGCTCATCCAGCTGTCCCCCGCGTTTGCCGACCACACCCGAACCCTGCCCGATTCGCTGGACGCCGCGCTGACCCGCCGCGCCTATCTCTTCGCCCAGCGGCTGGCCGCCAAGAACGAAACCACCAGCTTCTTCGGGCCGCTGACCCACGGCCGCGTCGACCCCGCCGCGACCGGGATCACCACCGGCCACGCACAGCCCAGCCACACCCTTCCCCGGGCCGCGTTCCTGTCATTCTGGGCCGCTGTCGCGTTAGGACAGTCCGTCGCGGCGGACCTGGCCGAGGGCATCCCGGTGCGGCGCAACCCCGCTGTCGGGTTCGACGGGCGAGCAGTCACGTTACCCAATGGTCGGTCCGCCACCTTGACACCGCTGGACCGGGAGCTCATCGCGGCGGCCGACAGCGGCCGCGGCATCAAAGGCGTGGCGGACCAGGTGGGAGCCAAAGCGGCACAACGGCTAGAGCGCCTGACCGCCACCGGTGTCCTGCTCACCGGGCTGGAACCGGCATCGACCCGGCTGCGGCCGCTGGATGAACTTCGCGACTGGGTGCGCGCAAATGCCCTTGACAGTCCGTGGCCGGCCGCCCTGGATCAGATCGCCGCACAGGTCGACCAATACGCGCGCGCAACCGGGGAGGTGGGTCGCCGTGATGTCTTGGCCCGGCTGGAAAACCGGTTCACCGAGCTGACCGGTGTGCCGGCCCGTCGCGCCGCCGGGCAGATGTATGCCGATCGGCATGTGGTGTACGAGGAGTGCCAGGGCGATGGTGGCATCACGATCGGTGGTGACGTGGCGGCCCGATGGGAAAAGGCGCTGACCCCTTATCTGGATTGGTGTGCCGAGTTGGGGCGGCGGCGCCAGGACGCTATCCGGGCCTTGGCGGCGCGGGTGATCGGGACCGAGGAGATTCCATTCTTGGCTTTCGCGCAGCGGCTTACCGACGCGGTACAAGCCGGGCAGCTGGCCGAGTTCAGTGAACCGGTCCGGCGGCTGGAACAGGCCTGGGATCGGCTGGTGGAAGGCGGTACCGGTGATGGTGTCGCGGTGATAGCACCCGAAAGTCTTGCCGTACCAACCGGTGGGGCGCGGTTCGTTTCACCCGACCTGCTTTTGGGCTCCGATGGAATGCTTGTCGTGGGCGAGCTGCATCCCTATGTGTACGCCTGGGGCTCGCAGGCGCTGTTCGCCCCGGATCCGGCCGGCCTGCAAAGCGATTTCACCAAGGACCTGTCGCCCTGGGGTGGCGCGCAACGCATGGCCACGGTGGTGCGGCGGCGACGGCACAAAGGCATCGTCAGCGACGCCTTCCCGGGCCGGTTCATCGAAGTCACCGGCGTGGCCACCGCGGACCGGCAAAGGTGCCTGGCCGCAGCCGACCTCGTGGTCCGCTGTGAAAAAGGCGGTCCTGCCTTGTGCGATCCGCATTCGGGGCCGCTGACGCTATACGCCGGCGAGGACGACCATCCGCACCTGCTGGCGTTCGCGGCGGGACCGGTGGTGGCGCCGCGTTTTCGCCGGGGCGACCGGGCGCCCCGGGTCATGGTCGGTGATGTGGTGGTGCAGCGCGCGCGATGGTGGCTGGATGCCATGGCTTTGCGCGAACTGGTTCAGGCCCGCGACGCCGCCGCCCGCCTGGCCGCGGTGGCCACACTGCGGGCCAGGCAGGCGATCCCGCGGTGGGTGTTTGTGAAGTCCCCGCGGGAAACCAAACCCATTTGCCTGGATCTTTCCTCGGCGGTCGCGGTGGAGATTCTGGCCGGGCACATCTCGTTGGCCGGGCCGCGGTTGCTGACCGAGGAGATGTGCCCGGCCCCCGAACATGTCTGGCTACACCGCGATGTGGCCGGTGAAACCGGGAAATACACCAGTGAATTGCGTGTGGCAATGATCCGGCGGTCGTGACCAATGTGGACAATGGTACCCGACATCATCGTGCGGACCGCCGGTTTTGCGGCCGCCGAACTTGATGGGCTGCGGCTGCCCGACGCGGCGCAGGCGGCGGCGCGGCTGGTGCGCATCGAGTCGCAGCTGTCCGAGTCGCTGAGCGCGCAAGGCTGGGATACGCAAAGGTTGGACAAACTGTGGGATCGGCTGCGGCGAGGGCTGCGGGTCCGCGGTGGTCATGCTGCGATTGAGGACTTTCTGGGTACCCGCGAAAAGCTCGCCGAATTGGCAGCGGCCGCAACGATCGCCGCACAGGAGCACCTGGCCCGATTCGGTGAAGACGCCCGCGTGCGCGAGGCGCTGGCCATGACCAATCCCGGGCTGTTACGGGATCTGAGCAATGGGCGCACCTCGACTCGGTTACGTCACCAACTGGCGTCGTATCTACAACGCTTGTGCGCCAAGAACGAGACCACCTCGTTCTTCGGCCCGATCAACTACGGGACGGTGGATCCGGACGCCGACCCCGGCGTCGCCGTCACCTGGGCCGGACCGAAAGTCCTCATTGGACGGCGAGCGCATCTGGCCGCGTCGGTCAACGACGCCGTGACCCGCTGGGTCGCCTTCAGCGAGCCGGTGCGGCCGTGGCTCGTGCTGCGCCGCCGATCCGGCCTGCCCACACCCAAGCTCACCGATCTGGCGGCTCGACTGCTGCATCGCCTGGATGGCCGCTCCACCTTGCGGGTACACAGCCAAGCACTGGCAACCGATCTGACCGCGACCGGGCAGGCCGCCGGTGAACTCGTGGAGGCAGGGCTGGCCACACACCAGTTTCAGGCGCCCGCGGCCAGCCCGGACCCGCTGGGGCTATTGTGGAGCCGGCTGATGTTCACCCCGGCCGGCGACATCGCCGCGCTGACCGACTACCTGCGCGAGCTGATGGCCCTGCGCGACGGGTTCTGCGCCGACGATGCCGACGGCAAGTCGTCGCGGCAGAAGGCCGTCTCCGCGCTCGTGCAGGGTCTCGGGCAGGGTCTCGGGCAAGGTACGCCGGGCCGCGTCGCGGCGGGGCAGTTCTATCAGGACAGGCTGCCCTTGCGTGAGGAGTGCGCCGGAACCCTGCGGCTGACGGTCACCGGTGACGCGGCACGGCAATTGCGACAACGATTGTCGCCGGCCCTGGAGTTCCTGGCCCGGCTGGCGATCCGCCGCAAAGTGCTGGCGCAGCAGGCCATCGGGCGGCGGCTCGGCGAGCGGACGGTTCCCTTGTGGCGGCTGGCCGCCGCGTTGCCCAACGACGCGCCGGATCTGGATGCCCGCCTGCGCGGGCGACTGGCCGCGGCCATCGGCCCCGGCACCGATCCCGAGGTTGATCTATCCACAGTGGACGTCAGCGACTTGGTGCCCGGCCGGGAGCCCTACGGGGTCGTCTGCTCGGCCGATGTGATGATCTGCGCGGCGAGCCTGGCCGGTTGGCGCGCGGGCCGCTACACGCCCGTGCTGGCCGATGTGCATGACACGGCGCTGCTGACCGACTGGGCGCTGCAATTTCATCCCGATGCGGCTCGGGTGCGGGCGCGCATGCACGAGATGTGTGCGCCGGGCTGGAACGGAATGCCGGTGGTGTGTGTCCTGGCCGGGCGGCGCACCGGCATTCCGCCGCTGGAGCCACCGGCCATCATCGCCGAACTGGGCGGGCTGCCGGAGCAGCCCAACGTGTGGCAGGTGGACCTGGCCGACCTGACCGTCGTCTCGGACGGGCAACGGGCCCGGTTGTTCAGCCCTCAGCTGGGCAGTGAGGTTCAGCTCTACAACGGTGAGCTGAACACCTTGGCACAAACCGCATTCGGTGCGGCTCGGGTGCGGCCGCCGGGGCTGCGGGTCGGCTCCCACACCCCACGGTTGCGTTACGGCGCCACGGTAATCCAGCGTCGCAGTTGGACAGTGCCCGTGTCGCGACTGGTCGGGTTGGCCTCCGGGCCACCCGAACAGCTGCTCGTCGATGCGCACCGCGTGTGGCGTGAGTTCGACCTGCCCACCTTGGTCTTCGTCAAGCTGCCCGGCGAGGCCAAGCCGATGCTGGCCGCGGCGGACAGCCCGTTGTTGCTGGGCGCGCTGGCCCGCATCGCCTCGCGCCGTGACGGAACCGCGATCGTCAGTGAGATGCTTCCCGGCCCGGATCAGCTGTGGCTGTCCGATGCGGACGGTCAGCGCTACACCGCCGAGCTGCGTTGTGTGTTCGTGCGGAGGCCCAGCGATGAGTGAACCGATCGTCTATGTTCTGCCCCACGTCGACCCGTCGATCCGGCTGGTGGCACCGGGATATCAGGTGCAACAGTTGCACCTCACGGCCTGGGACCGGCTGGCCGAAGCGGCGGCCCGCAACCCACCGGCGCCCGCGGACCCGGCCGAGCGGGCGCTACTCGCCGCCGCCGGTGCCGCCTTTGAGTCGCAGGCGCATCTGGCGGCGCAGGCGGCGTTGGTCGCTTTGGCCGGCCGCGCCCACCGGTGGCCGGTGCGGTTGCGGCTTGACGATCTGGAACTGGCTACCGGCAGCACGGAAAGCGCCGACGATGTGCTGCGCGCCGTGGACGGGTTGCCCTTCGCCGACGAGTGCCGGCAGGTTGCCGGGCCGGCGATCGTGTGGGTGGACCGTGATCAGCAGCTGCCGGCGCTGGCGGCGCTGGCGCGGCGGATCACCGATCCGGTCACGCTGGCCGGGCCGTTCGCCCGCGACCACTGGCCGGTGCTGCGCACTTGGCTGCCGCCGGGAAGCGAACTGGTCGAGCTGGCGGCGCACTGGGAAAGCGCTACTGCCGCGCCGGTGCGGTGGCTGAGCCGATCAGGTGACGGGCATGCCTGGCTGGACACGGCGACCGCACCGGAGGTTGGCGACGCCGTGGCGGTACCGGCTGGTTGTGTGGGTTTGATCCTGGGCCTGGCCGCGGCCGACGCCGGCGGGGTTGTGACATCGAATGGCGACAGCGTGTCCTGGAGCGCCGTGGCCGCGCTGACGTGCCGCGCCCCGGTGCTGGCCGAGTTCTGGCTGGCCGCGCCGGGCGAGACGGCACGGTCCTGTATGGACAGTGCGGCCCGGATCGCGCAGGCGGACCTGCCGTGGCGGATCGCGGGTTGCCGCCCCTTCCACCTCACCTCGTCGCAGTGGGCCGGCCGCCCGGTGCCACTGCTGCCGCAGGACGCCACGCTGCCGCGGGGTGTGCGCTATGCGGCGGCGGACTTGTCCGCCTGCCAGGCCGACCTCATCCGGCTGTTACGCCGCCGGGGCCGGCTTGCCCCGGCCCGCACCGCAAGCGCCTACCTGGACCTGCTGCGGCAGGCCGGCGAGCCCGCGCTCGCGCCGGGTGTCCTCGCGCCGGGTGTCCTCGCGCCGGGTGTCGTGGTGTCCAAAGCCGACGGTGACTTCTGGCTCGTGGACCTCGCGGCGGCCCGGACCATCCGGCTCGATCCGCGCATCGGCACCCGTCTGATCGACCTGCCGCCGGGGGCGCCGCTTCCGGCGGCGGTGGTTCGGCTGCTCGCCGGGGCCGGCGTACTGACCGCCCAGGGCGGAGGTCAGCGCCGGTGAAATGGACCCTGGGCAAGGTGTTCGTCCTGCGTCACGCCGGGATGCCCTTCGACTGGATCGAGCAGCTGGGCGGCGACCCGCAACTGGAAGCAGCCACCGGCGACAGCTCCTTCCACGAGGTGTATTGGCAGGCCTACGAACGCCTGGAGCGCCGGCTACACGAGTTGGCCCGGCTGCCGCTGGTACAGGAGGCGGTCTTCGTGTCCAATCCGGACATGTGGCATAACGTATGGCGCCGTTACGCCGCAGCCGACGCCCACTCGGCCAACGCGGCGGCCCGCCGGGTGCATCGCAAGGCGTACACCTATCTGCAACGGTTTTGCGCCAAGAACGAGACCACCTCCTTCTTCGGCCCGATCGGCTACGGCACCTTTGATCCGGCTTCATCGGGAGTCTGGCTCAAGCGCGGCAACCCGCCCCGGCGGACCGTCTACTTTGCTCACTGGGCGGTGGGCGAGTTGGCGCGGGCCATCCGCCGCGACCGGCGCATCCTGCCCGCATTGACCGTCACCGCGGTGGAGCCGAATGCGCTCAACGGCACCCTGACCGATGGATTGGCTGGGCGGCTGCTCGAGTCAGGGTCGGCGACCCTGGGCGAACTGGCGGCCGGGCACGGTGGGCTTGGCGCGGTGGTAAAGGACTTGGCGCCGTTGCTGCGCGAGGGCACCGTGGAACTCGGGCCGCACTACGCCACCGGCCACGCCGACGAGTTCGGGCAGCTCAGACTGGCCGTCGCGGAACTGGGCGGTGGCTGGCCGGGGCATCTTGACCAGCTTGAGGCGCTGCGGGTCGAGTATGAGCAGACCGGTTTCCCGCAACGGGCCGACGTGCTCACGAAACTGGAGAGTCGCTTCACCGAGCTGACCGGGCGGCCCGCCCGGCGCGGCGGCGGCGTGTATACCGACCGGCTGATCGTGTTTGAGGAGTGCGCCTCGCCGTATTCGGTACACCTTGGTGGGATGGCAGCGCAACGGCTCAGCGATGCCGTGCAGGAGGCGCTCGAGTTCTCCGCCGCCTACGGCGAAAGCGTTCGCCGGCGGCACCGCGACTGGGTGACGCGGCGATGGCCACACGACGTGGCCGAACTGCCGTTGAGCGCCTATGCGGTGTCCACAGACGACAGCCAGGGCAGCCGGTTCGACCCGTATGAACCGCTCGTCCACGGCCAACGTTTGCCGGCGCCGGATGCCGTGCCACGGTATGCGCTGCCTGACATCTGCCTGGCGGCCTCCAATGTGGATAGTCTGGCCGCGGGCGGGTTCGACGTCATCGTGGCCCGGGTGCACCATCATCTGCTGCTGGATAGCTGGCTGGCGGTGCATCACCCGGATCGTGCCGCCTTCGCCGCCCCGGCCGCCGAGTGGATCCGCGGCCACGGCGAGCCCGCCGGATTGCTCGGGGCCGCGGTTAGCCGGCGTAACAAGGGTTTCTACATCTACCCGGGCGAACAGGTGGCGCTAGGGCCGAGGCGGGTCAGCCAAACCCCCGGTGCGGGGCCGGTTTTCGCCGCCGACTGCTTGACGGTGCGGCGGGAGCCGGACGGTCCGGTGCTGCGCGATGCCGGCGGGCGGCGCCGCGAACTGTATCTGCCGCTGGCCGACCTGACCGGATACCCGCCGCTGGCCGCCTTGTCCGCACCGCCGGTGCTGCACGCGAGCCTTCGGCCCGAGGCCGGCACCGACATCGGCGAGATCCGCATGGGCGGCGCCGTGTACCAGCGGCAGCGGTGGGTGCTTCGGCTGCCGCCGCCGGGTCGGGATCCGGCGGCGCGCTATCTGACGCTGCGCCGCCAGGCGCAGGAGCTAGGGTTGCCACGTTTCGTCTATGTGCGCACCGCCTCGGAACGCAAGCCGTTTCTGCTCGATTGCCTTTCCCCGCTGGCCGCCGAGTTGTTCTGGCACCGTTGCCAATCCGGTGAGGAGGTCCGCCTGGAGTCCATGCGGCCCGGGCCGGACCAGTTGTGGCTCACCGACACCGAAGGTCGGCGCTACACCTGCGAGTTGCGGATGCAGGCCACGACCGAGGGTGGGGCCGCATGATCGAGTTCGCGCACAGGTTTGTGCTACGTGGCACGGGATTTGGCTTCCGAGAGGCTCTCCTTCCCGGGCGGGCCGCGGCCCGGCTGGCCGATCAGCTCACGGCTTTGGAAATCGAGGCGGACGGCTTGGCGCCGCTGCTCATCGAGGAACTCGGTGCGCTGACGCTGGATCGGCCGTCGCGGCGCCGGCTGATCCGGGCCATACACCGGGGGTCGCCGGTGGACTGTGGTCAGTGCACGCTGGCTTTCGCCTGGAATACCCTTGCCGCCCAACGGTCCCAGGTGCTGCACCGGTTCGACGACGCGGTCGCCCAGGAGATGGTCGCGGCGCAGGAGTATTTGCGGGCTTGGTGCGCGCGGCCCAAGACCGAAGAGGCGCTGTGGTCATGCCAACCCGGCGCGGCCGATACGCTGGCACGCTATGCCCGGTACGGCAGCGGCAACGCGTGGACCCGGCGGCTGGCGTTGCGGTATCTGCAGCGTTTCGCCACCAAGAACGAGACCGCCTCGTTCTTCGGGCCTTTCCAGTACGGGCACGCCGGCGGCGAGGGCGACCTGCTGTCGTTCGAGCCGGATTCGCCGCGGCTGGCCGACCGCATCACGCGGCTTTCCCGGTTCGCGGTGGACGAGCTGGCCGATCTGGCCGCGGCGCAGACACACGACGACCCGACCGTCGGGCTTCGGCTGCATCCGCTGGCCCGGCTGGAAAATGGTGTCCTGCATGCCGGTGGCCGCAGGATCGCCCTTCCCGCCGAGTTCGGCGCCCAGCCGCTGCATCTGGGCGCCTTGAGCCCACGCGGGCAACAGGTCGCGGCCAAGCTCACGGCGGCCGGCCTGCTGCGCCCGGACCTTCACCCGCCCAGCACCTCGCTGCGGCCGGTCGACGACCTGGCGCGGCGCCTGGCGGCCGGCACCGGCGACGCGGCGCGGCACTGGCACACTCGGGTGTCCGAAGTGGACAGCCAGGTCGCCGAGATCCAGCAAGCCCCGTGGCCGCAGCGCCGCGCCCTGATAGAGAAGCTGGACAGTGCCCTGGCCGGCTGGGGGGTCGCCACCACGGCCCGGCCGTCCGGGCTTTATGCCGACCGCAGCGTCATCTTCGAGGAGCACCGCGGCGGCCTGCGCGGCCTGCGGATGAACCTCACCGCCCAGCTGCCGGCGATCGAAACCGTGCTGCGGGTGCACGCCGGCCACGCCGCCGCTGTGCGCCAACACATCCGCGAGTGGCTGGACGCGCAGTGGGCGGCGTGGCGGCTGCCACCTCAGGTCAACCTGGCCGTCCTGGCGGAAAAGCTTGGCGAACAGCCACTTCCGGCCATGCAACCGCCGACATCACGGATGTGGGACGCCTTGGCCGCGCTGGCGCCCGCCGACGCCTGTGAGGTCCAGCTCAGCCACGAAGCGGTGGCTGAGGCTTTTGCTGATGTGCTGCCCGACGAGCCGTTCCTGTGCTCGCCGGATTTCATGGTACGCGGCCGAGTTGGTCTGGTGCTGGGCGAAATCCACCATGGGGCGCAGGTGTGGTGCTGGCTTGCCGCCACACTGCCCCGCCGCGAACGCGAGGCCCTCGGCGCTCAGCTGGCCGGGTTCGCCGACGTGTTGCGCGGTAACCACCGGCTGGCGACCATCGTCGAGCCCCGCCGCACCGGAAAGACTTTCACCCTTGAGCTTCCCGGCATCGCGATCGAGCGGATGGGCCGCTCCGCCCTGCCCACCATCCGGCAGCTGCACGAGGTGACCGCGCAACGGTGGCGGCTGGCGGATGCCGACGGCCCGCTTTCCTTGGCGCCGTTCAGCCCGGTCGACCCGATCGTGCGCGCCTTCGGCGGCCTGGTGCTGTACGGGCCGCGCGAGCCCTACCCGGCTTTGCACCGTCCCCGTATTCTCGTCGACGGCCTGGTGTGGTGGCGGGAAGCGTGGACGCTGACCGGCGAGGAGGTGGCCCGGCTTGCGGGAAGCCGTGGCGCCGACGATGCGGTGCGCGTGATCGGCCGGCTGCGGCGCGACCGTGGCCTGCCCCAGTACGTTTTTGCCCGGGTACCGGGTGAGCCCAAGCCGGTCTTCGCCGACCTCGCCTCGGCCGCCTATGCCGAGCTGCTGTCGGCGATGACCCGCGCCGCGTTGACGTCTCGCTCGGATCGTACCGATGTCACGGTGGAGCTGACCGAGATGCTGCCCGCGCCGGCCGAGCTCGCCTTGACCTGCGCGGAGGGCACCTTCACCAGTGAATTGCGCACCACCGTCCTGGTCAGACCGGCGGGGCAGCCATGACCGAGCTGACATTGTTTCCGCGGGCGGTGTTACGCACGGCCGGGCTGCCGTGGAGTCTGCTGGAGCCGATGAACGCCGAGGGCGATCACGCGGTGGAGCAGGCCGACGCGGCCATGGCTGAGCTGTGCGCCACGGAGCGGTTCCAGCGCGCGGTCGCATTGTCGCATCCGGACGCCTTGCGCAATGCGGTGCTCCCCCTGGCCGAGGGCGCGTCGCGGCACCGGCGCAAGCGGTTGCGAACGGCCGCGGCCATGACCCAGCGGCTGGCCACCAAGAACGACACCGCGAACGGGTATGGGCCGATGGACGTGGTGGAGCTGGGCGGACTGGCCGACCTGTGCCAGCCCGCCGCCTCGGCCGATCGCTGCGCGCGGCAAGCAGGTCTGGTCAGCGCGTGGGTGGTGGAGCGGCTTGCCGCCACGATCGGCAAGGATCTGGCGCCTGCCCTGCCCGACCGGCTCGCCGTGGCCATACAGCTGACCGCCGAGGGCGTGTCCGCCGGTGGCCGCGGCATACGGCTGCCGGCCGCGGAACGCGAAGCGCTGCGACGCATCGGCACATTGGACGGCCCGGACCCGGCGCTGCACCGGCTTCGCGCCGCGGGACTGGTCGAACAGCGCCCGGACATCGCCCCGGCCACCACCGACCCGCTGCGCCGGCTCGCCGATGAGCTGGCCCGGATACCGGCCGCCAAGACCTGGGTCGGTGAGCTGATGTCGTTGCGGGAGTTGGCCCAGCGGGTCGCCGACGCGCCGTGGCGGGCACAGGGTGTGTTGACCGGCCTGCTGCGGGCCAGGATCGAGGCGCTGACCGGACCGCTGCCGCCCCGCCCGGCCGCCCGGTTCTACACCGATCGTGAGGTTCTCTACCAGGAAGGCCGTGGCGCCGATGGGGTGTATCGGGTCGGAGGTGGCCTGCTGCACCGCATCACCGAGGGGCTGCTACCGGTGGCGCGGCTGGCCGCCTGTTACGGGTACGCTCAATTCCTCGATTACAGCAACGCATTGCGGACCATGACCGGCGACGGCGAGATCGGCCTGGTGGCGCTGATGACCGCCGTGGCCGAGCGTCCAAACTGGACAGAGGGCATGGCCACCCCGCACACCGACGAGGTGCTGGCCCGGCTGGACCGGTTGTGGCACAACCGCACCACGGTCGAGCCGGAGCTGCTCGCCGGTGCGCTCGACGGTTTGCCGGTCTCCGATCTGGCCATGCTCTCGCCGGACGTGATGCTCACCGACCGCCACGAGATAATCGTCGGTGAACTGCACGCGGGACTGCACACGTTCGGGTTGTTCGAACACTTCTGGCCCGATGGCGCGGACGCCGCGTGGGCCGCCGAACATACCGGGCTGGCCGACACCTACGCCCAGATCGTGGCGCCGCGGTCGCAGGGCAAGGCGTTCGTGCCCGAGCTTCCGGTGCGCTCCATCGAGTTTCGTAGCCGCGCCACCCGGCCGGATCCCGTGCCGCTGGGCGCGGTGCGGGTGCGGTGGGCGGCGGCGTTGCCGTGGTTGCTGATGCCCGATGGGCAACAGCGGCTGCTGGTACCCAATGACCAGTCCAATCCGCTGGTTCGCGCGCTGTCGCCGGCAATGGCGTTGCTTCCGCCGCCCGCGGGCAAAGCGCACACCCCACGGCTACACGCCGGGCAGGTCATCGCGCAGCGAGCGCGGTGGAGGCTGGACGCGCCGCACCTCGACCGTCGTGACCGGACCGTCCAATATGGTCAGCTGCGGGACTGGCAGCGGGCCAACCACCTACCCGATCAGGTGTTCGTGCGGCGGCCGGGCGCCCCTAAACCGTTCTTCACCGACTTCCGCAACCCCCTGCTGGCCGACGTGTTCGCCCACTGGGTACCGGCCGCGACGCCGGTCGAGCTCAGCGAAGCCCTGCCCGCCGGCGACCAGCTGTGGCTGCGCCGGGGCAACGAGCTGTTCACCGCCGAACTGCGGATCTCGGCCCTGTGGGGGGTGAACCGATGACACCCCAACGACTGTCGTGGATCGTGTACCCGGTGCTGCAGCTACGCACCAGCGGCTTCGGCTGGGCGGCGACGGTTCCGCGGCCCGCCGGTGAGGCTGCCGCCGCCTACACCGCCCTACACGCGGCCGAAACGGCCCTGGCCGACGCTCAGACCGCTTTCGTGACAACGGTCTTTCCCCGCGCCAAGCAACGCTTCCCCACCCTGGCCCGCCCCGAACGCAACCTCATCATCGCGTGCAGTCGCAACGTACGCCGCGGTCTGTCCTTGACGGACGGCGCGATCCTCGACGATCCGGATTGGACAGACGCCTGGGCGCGGTCGCTGGCCGAACGGGACGCGGCGGCCGGGCGGTTCGCGGCGGCCTATGACACCGAATACGGGCGGAGCATCCAGCAGATCCGGCGAATCAGCCACGACACCCGGGTATGGCAGGCCATCGGCCAGTCGTCACCCGGGTTCGCCGACCGGTTCTACCGCACCGGCGGCCTGCTGCACGACGACCACAAACCGCTGCGCGGCAAGGACCGTACCGAGCTGGCGACCGCGTCACGGTTCCTGCGCCGCCTGGGCACCCGTTGCGAGACGGTCTCCTTCTTCGGTCCCACGCTTTACGCCACGATCGAACCCGAAGCGGCGCAAGCGGTTACCGCCACCGGATCCGGCCCGCAGCCGACCGATGTCGACGCCGCCGCCTGGCTGGTGCGTGAGCTGGCCGCGCGATCGGTGCGCTCGGTCGCGCCCGGTGAGCTTCCGGTGTCGCGGGATCCGTTGTGGTATCTGGATAGCGGCCACCTTGTCCGAGTACCAGATGGAAAAAAGCTTGCCGCCACTGACCTGCAGCAACAATTGTGGTCCGCCCTTGATGGCTGGCAAACCGTCGCCGACCTCGCCAGCCGCTGCCACCTGACCGTTGCCCAAACCCGCCAGCAGCTGGCCGGCATCAAAGTCGCGTTGCGCCTGGGCTTCCTACCGCCGTCCACCACGCGTCACGGGCTGGCCTGGTTGACCGGCCGCACCCCGACCGGTCCGGCCCACCGCTTGCAGGACAGGCTTTCCCAGGTGGCCACGACCGCCTGGCCGGCCAGGGCAGAGCTGCTGGCCGACACCGAAGCCCAGCTGCGCGCCGAAGGCCTGCCCACCAACCGCAACGCCGGCGGACAGTACGCCGACCGCTCGTTTTGGCACGAGGAGTGCGCCAGCGCATTGAGCGAACACGTGACCTTCGGCAAACCGGTGGCCGACGGCGTCGGTGCGGCGCTGGCAGCGATCGTCCCGCTGCTGTACCTGATCGCCATATTGGAGCGGGCCGATGCCCGGGCCGCCGTGCGCCAAGCATTAGGCGGCCGCCCGGTCAACCTGGCCGTGGCGGCCAGCCTGGATGTGCCGGCGGCGACGCCACGCGCCGACGCCCTGCGCGCGGCCGTGGCCAACCTGATCAGCTCCGGCAGCCAGCTGAGCCGCACCGAGCTGGACGCGGTCTGCGCCCCGTTCTGGTCCACTTTGGACGAATGCGACCTCACCCCGGCACCGGCGCTACCCGGGTTCGACCTCATGGCCGCCGGCGCCGACATCGCCACGGCCACCTGGGTTCTCGGCGAGGTGCACGACGACTCCAGCGCCATCTTCGGCGGCTCGTCCAGCCGGGTGCACAGCGACCCCGAACGCCTCTACAACGACTTCTGCGCCGAGCTGATCCGGGTCCTGCCCACCGACCATCTGGCCACGGTGGTGTCCCGGCGGCGCAGCATGCACATCACCCCGGAGTTGCCGGGGGTGAGCATCGAGCTGACCGGCGTATCAGCCAAACCATCGACACACATCGTGCCGATCGCCCGGGTGCGGGTCGCCGCCGACGGCACCGGAGTCGACATCGACGGCAAACGCCACTACCTGTACCCGGGGGACCTGCGCAGCCCGATGCATCGCGCCCTTTCCCTGCCTTGCCTGCGCACCTTCACCCTGCCGGAAACCACCCACCCGCGGGTGACCGTCGACGGCATGGTGTTGCTTCGGGCCACGTGGACCGGCCGGCTGGGCGGCGACGCCACGCCGGGCCCGGCACACTTCCGGGCCATGCAGACACTGCGCCTGGACCTCGGGCTGCCTCGTCACGTGTTCACCCGCCACGAACGCGAACCCAAACCGGTATTCATCGATCTCGATGACCCGGTCGCGGTCGACGACCTGGCCCGCTTCGGTGCCGGGCGGTTCACCCTCACCGAATGCCTGCCGGGCCCGGATCAGTTGTGGTGGACCGCCGCCGGGCCGGCCCAAGCGGCCGAACTTCGCTTGGCCTGCCTCATCGTGCCGGATTGGGGGCGCCCGTGAGCTGGTCGTTGTTTGAGCTCGGCGTCGTGCGCGCCGCCGGTTTTGGTTTCCCATTGGCCGACCGGCTCGCCGACCCGATCCTGTTGGAACACGCGCTGGCCAGTGTTTGCCTTGCCACCGAATTGCGTAAGGCAGCACAGATACACCCGGATCTGCACCGGGTGGCGCGCGGCCAACCGCTACCGGACAACGCACCCGCGCCGGCGGAGTTCGTCAAGCGGTGGAACGAGCTTTGCCACCGCCGCGACGAACTGGCGTCCACTTTGGAGGATTCCTACCTTCGCGCCCTGAGCCAAGCCCGCGCGCATCTGGACGAGTGCCTGCGCGATGAGAAGGTCCGGGCCGCGCTGATCCTGCTGACGCCGCAGATCCTGGACACCGCAGTGCGTGCCCTGCTGCGCCGCGCTCCCGCCGCGGCCGCACCCAACCAGCACGAGCGCAAAGCGGTCGCGTTTGTGCAACGGCTGGCGGCCAAATGCGAAACCAACGGCACGGCCGGCCCGATCGGCTACGCACTGCTGGGCGACAGCACCATCAGTGTCCCCGAAAAGCCCCACCACCAAGGGTTCCTGGCCTTCTGGGCCGTCCGCGAGCTGACCCGCGCCTGGATCGCCCAGGCCGACCTGACCGGCCGGCCGCGGCGCCTGGGGGCACGCGCCGCGATGCTGCGCCGCGACTCCCCGGCCGCCCGCTACGCCCGGGCCGTGGCAACCGGACGCCTCAACCCTGACCGTGACCGCCTGCACGAGCTGCACCGCCAGGACCTGGTGTGGGCCGGCGACCTGACACTGCCGGCCGCCGAGCCCGACACGCTCGCCTCGCTGGAAACGCTCGCCGGCCGGCTAGGCCCTTCCACGCAGGCGTTGCGCGATGCGGCGGGCCGTTTCGCCCACGCCCCGGACGCGCGGTCCAAGCTGGCCGCCAGCGCCGAGGCCGAACAGCTGCTGCGCGAGGCCGGCGTCGACCCGGCTCGCCGCGGCGCCGGGCAGCTCTACGCCGACCGGGCACCGCTCTACCAGGAGACCTACGATCCCGACCTGACCATCCACTTTGGCCAGGCGGCCCGCGACCGCCTGGCGTCGCGGCTGGCACCCATCTTGGACCTCGCCGCCGCCGCGGGTGCTCAAGCCTGGTCGGCCGCGGGGCAACGGTTCGCGGCGACCTGGCCGGAGACCTTCGGCGATCGGCAGCCCCGGCCGCTGCCCGAGGTACTGTCGCGTTTGGACATCCACCTTCCTTGCCCGGTCACCGACACCCCGGTCGCGCACGCGTTGAGCGCTTTGGCCCTTCGACGATGGAACGGTGTCGCCGAGCATGTCGTACTCGACCCTGCCGATCTGGTTGGTCTGCTGCCCGAACGGGTTGGCACACCGGCGATTCTGCTCTCGCCGGACCTTCACTTCGACACCGCCGACCGGGAGCTGGTCCAGCGGGGCCAGGCTCCCGCGGTACTGGGTGAACTGCATTGGGGCCTGCAAGGCCTGGGCAATCTTTGCTGCCTGCTGCCCAGCCGCGCCGAGCTGACCGCCGCGGCCCGCGGCTGGCTGGCCGGCATGAGGACCGAGCTGGTTCACGTCGCCACCGCCGATCGCTACGGCAAACTGTGCTACCTGGAACTGTTGCCCCGCACACTGGAATTGACCGGTCCGGCCACCGACCCCGACAGTGCGCTTGCCGCGGACGAGTTTCTCATCGCCGCTGACGGCGGCGTGACGGTGCACGGCACCCCGGTGGCGTTGCTGTTGGGCGATCCGCAAGGCCGGTTGCAGTCACCGCTGGGCGTGCCCAGCGCCGCCTGGCCCACCATCAGCTTTGGCAGCTTCACCCCGCGCATCAGCGTCGGCGACGTGGTGGTCCAGCGCGCGACCTGGCAGGTGCCGCCCGGAGTGCTGGGCCCGCACGAACCGGCGGGATTGCCGCGCTACCTGAGCATCGTCGATGACCTGCTGCGCCGCGGAATCCCCCGGCGCGGCTTCGCCGCGATCGACGGTGAACGCAAACCGTTCTATGTGGACCTGGCCAGCCCGCACCTGGTGGACTTGCTGGCCGCCGAGGCCAAGGGCCGGCCGGTCCGGCTGACCGAGATGCTGCCCGGCCCCGAAGGGCTGTGGCAACCCCTTGGCGGGCAACGGCGAGTGTGCGAAATCCGGCTGGCGGCAACCGAGCGACCGACGGGAGACAGATGAGCGAGGACATCACGGTGCTGGGTATCGGCGGCAGCATGCGGCCCGGCTCCCACACCGACCTATTGTTAAAGCTGGCCTTACGGGAGGCCAGGACGCAGGGTATGCGGATCAAGCTATTCGACCTGAAGAGCCATCCGCTGCCCATCCTGGACCCGCAGGCGCTAGGCGATCCGCCGGCCCCGGCGCAGCTGCTGCTGCGCGAGGTCCGCGCGGCCCGGGCCCTCATCCTGGCCACACCGGTCTACCACGGCACCATCTCCGGTGCCTTCAAGAACGCGGTGGACTACCTGCAAGCCCTCGAACACGACGATCCGCCGTGGCTGACCGGCAAGGTGGTGGGGCTACTGGCCCTGGGCACCACCGGCGGGATGGCACTTCAGGCCATCACCGCCATGGAGCACATCAGCCGAGCGTTGCGGGCTTTGACCGTGCCGACCGCGGTGGCGGCCGAGGAAGGCAACCTCGCGGCGCTGCCACCGCGCCTGGCCCGCATGTGTGCCGAGATCCACCGCTACGCCACCCTACCCACGGTGGTAGCGCCGGCATGAGCACCGTCTACTTTGCCGAGCGCCGCGAGTCTGTGCATGTGTTGCGCCGCAGTGCCCAGGTCACCGCCGAGGTTGGACGGTACCTGGGCATGGGGCGCAGTGTCCACGGCGACGGGACCCGCTACCAGTACGCCGCCGGCGTCGTCGACGCCGGCGGCGTACTGTCCAAAGAGGACGCCGGACTGGTGGCGGGGCTCGACGGCCCGTGGCCGATCGGGGTCGATGCCCGCGACGCGCTCGCCGACCTGGCCGCCGACATCGTCACCCGGGCCGAGGCTCTTGGCCTGCGGCAGCCCGTGGCCAGCCTGCGTAGCTACGATCAGCAGATTGCCGCCGGGCAACCGGGCAGCATGCGCGGCGACCGACGCCACTTCTGCACCGTCAACCTGGAAGCCGGTGACGGCGACCGGATCCGGGTGCGACGCGACTCGGCCACCGCCGGCCTGACCGGGCTGTCCACATTGGCCACCCAGCTGCTTGAGCTTCTCCCCCAGGATCTTCAGCGCGCCCGCAAGCTACCCGAGACAACACTTGCCCCGGCGATGCGCCCGGTGGTTCTGGAACCCGGCGCCTGCGCAGTGGTGTTCCACGAACTGTGCGGCCACCCGCTGGAGGCCGACGTGGTCGCAAGTGGACAGTCCTATCTGGATCGGCTGCGCGGGTCGCGGATCGCACCGGATTGGCTCACCGTGCTGGACGATCCGGCCGCCGGGACCAGTTTCGGGTACCGCATCGACGACGAGGGCGTACCCGCCGAGCCAGTGCCGCTGATACAACACGGAGTCGTCGGCGACCTGATGCACAGCCGGGACACCGCCGCGGCCGCCGCGGGCACACCCAACGGCCACGGCCGCCGGATGGGCTACCTGTACCCGGCAATCCCCCGCCAGGCGCACACCCGGGTCCTGCCCGGCCCCACCCCGCCGGACCAGGTCACCGCCGCCGCGGGCGAAACCGTGTCGGTGTCGCGGCTGCGGGTGCGCTACGTCCACCTGCGCACCGGCGAGTTCAGCTTCCACGCCCCACAGGCACTGCTGCTCGACCGCGGCGTGCCCGTCGCCCGACTGCGCGACGTGCACCTCTTCGGCGACGGCCGCTCCGCGCTCGGTACCATCGAAGCAGTGGGGACCGAGCCCGCCGCCTGGATCGGCGGCGGCGGCTGCGGCAAACTCAACCAAGGCCCGTTGATTGTCGGCTTTGAACAGCCCGCGATCCGCATCGGCGCATTGCGCACCGTCTCGCTTGGGGGCAGCCCGTGACGACCCAGCACCTCCCATTTCCCTCCTGGCGTTGCGCCCACTGGGCCCACGAAGCCATCGACGCCGCCAAAGACGTGCAGGAGCTCGAAATCTGGCTCCACGACACCGCCGAGCTGAGCTGCTCGATCGAACCGGCCACCGGCGCCCTCACCACCGTGCGCGGGGGCGCGACCGGATTCGCCTGCCGGGTCTGGGTCGATGACCGCTGCGGCTGGATGGCCCGCACCGTCGCCGACGTGGACGACCTCACCCGCCTGGTGCTTCAAGCCCGGCAGGCGGCGACCAGACACGGTGTGCCGCTTGCCATCCCGGCCTACGCGGCCTCCACCACCCGGCCACAGCTGCCCCTGGCCGACGGCCTGTCCGGCCCGCAGATCATCGACGCGGCCCGCTCCGCCGCACGGCAACTGACCGCGGCCGGCGCCGCCGTCCAGGCGGTCATCGCCAACCGGTACCAGACCATCGCCGGCCCGATCACCCTCAGCGGCTGCGACGCCGCCGAGTACTACGAAGACGAACGCCTCATGGTGCGCTGCGAAACCGCGGTCGGTGCCGTATCCGACGCCCTGTCGCGAATGACTCACGAGGGCACATTGGACACTGCCCCGCTGCTGTCACGGCTGATCGATGCGCTCGACACCGTGGCCGCCCCCGGCCAGTCACCACCCACGGACCTGCCGGTCGTGCTGCGTCCACACGTCGCGGCTCCGGTGGGAGCCGCCTTGGCCTGGCTGCTTTCGGGCAACACCGCACTCCAGCACGACAGCATCACGCGGATGCTGGACCGGCAGGTGTTCCCCACCTGCTTGCAGGTCACCGACCCGGGCACCGCCGAGGGCGAGTCGATGCGCAGCATTGATGATGAGGGATGCGCGGTCGAGCCGCTCACATTGATCGACAAAGGACGACCGGTCACTCTCTTGCACAGCAACGAAACCGCCCGGGCCCTCGGCCACACGCCGAACGGACGCGGTTTCCGCTTCGGCCTTCCCACCCAGCCCGCGGGAGTCCCGGTCCGCCTCACCGTCGCCCCCGGCCAGGGCCGGTTCCCAGCCGACTTCCTCGAACTGTCCTGTTTGGTGGATAACCTGAGCACCATGCCCATGGCCGGTCGCCTCGAACTGATCGTCGCCGGCTGGGTGGTCCGCGACGGGCAGCGCCGCCACCGGGTTGCCCCGTTCGAACTCAACGCCGGTGTGCTGGATCTGTTGCGGTTGCTCATCGCCACCGGCGACGACCCGCAACGGCTGCCCGCCGCCGCGGAGTCGACCTTGCCGTCGTTGGCGCTGCGGAGGCTGCCGTGACCCGGCGGGTAGATGTCGTCATCATCGGGGCGGGCATCGTGGGACTGTCGGCCGCGTGCACCCTGCTGGCCCGCGGCGCCCGCGTGATGGTGGCCGACGGTGACCCTTTGGGCGGGCAGGGGTCGCGGGCCGCGGCCGGGGTCGCCATACCGTCGCTGCGTCTGCTGGCCGACCCGGTATTGTCGGCGTTTGTGGCCAAAGCCGCCGGTGCCCTGCACGCCGATCTGGACAAGCGCGACGCCCAACTGCGGATGGGCCGTGGAGTGATCCGGCCCGCGTGGTCACCGTCCGAACGCGACCAGCTCGAAACCGCCGCGGCCGTGGCGCCGGCGGCCCTGGGCGCCTGGCACGAGGCGGGTGAACTGGCCCAACGCGAACCGGTTCTAGAAGGGGCCCAGATCGTGGGCGGCTTCGCCTGCGCCGACGGCTATGTCGTCGACACATCTGCCTATCTGGACTCGCTGCTGGATCAGACCGTGCAGGCCGGTGCCACCATTGTGCGCGGCTGCCAAGTCCACGAAGTCACCGGCGGCGTGCCGGCGAAAGTGCAAGCCGGCGAACAGACCTGGGAGGCGGGGGCGGTCATCGTCGCCGCCGGGCCCTGGTCGGCGCGGATCCCGGGCTTGCCCGCGCTGCCGGTGTATCCGCTGCGGGGCCAGATGGTGGAGCTCGCCGATGACTCGGTGCGCCTCAACGCGATCGTGTCCGGCCGCACCTACCTGTGCCACGCGCCGGGCGGACGTTTCGGTGTCGGTGCCACCGAGGAACGGGCCGGGTTCGCCCCTGACGTGACCGCCGCCGGGCTGGCCTATCTGCTCGGCCGTCTGGTGAGCCGGTTCCCGCGGCTGCGCCAGGCGCGGTACCACAGCTGCCGTTCCGGGTTGCGGGCGTCCACTCCGGACGGTCGACCGCTGATCGGCGCGGTGCCTGGTGCGGCGAGGGTTTTCGTCGGTACCGGTCATGGCGGGCAAGGCATTCTCACCGGTACCTACACCGGGCAGGCATTGGCCGATCTCGTGGACCAGCGGCGGCCAGACATCCCGCAAGAGTTCGACCCCGCCCGCCCGATGCCGGCCGGAGGCTGAGATGGCTCAAGGACTCCTGCGAGGCAACCGGCCCTTCACCGTGCTGTGGCTGGCCCGGACCGCATCGTACGCCGGGGACTTCGTCACCCTCACCGCTCTCGTTTTGTACCTGTACCAGCACGGCGCCACCGGCATCCAGATGGGAATCGCGCTGGCGGCCCGGGCGCTGCCCCAGGCACTGGGGCCCCTGGCCGGAACGCTGGCCGACCGCTGGCAGCCACGACCCCTGATGATCGGTTGTGACCTCGGCCGGGCGGTCACCATCGGCATCATCGCCCTTGCCCTGCCGCCGATCCCGGTACTCATCGTGCTCATCGCCTTGAGCAGCACGCTGAGCACGTTCTTCCTTCCCGCGGGCAAAAGCTGCGTCCCGATGCTGGTGCAACGGGAGAAATTGGCCAAGGCCAACGGCTTGCTTGGTACCTCCCATAATGTCTCCTTGGCCCTCGGCCCCCTGCTGGGCGCGGCCTTGATGAACTGGGCCGGCCCGCAGGCCGCCTTCGGCGTCGACGCCGGCAGCTACCTGCTTTCGGCCGTGCTGCTGCTTCTCCTACCGGCCAGGCTCGCCGCCGGACGAGCAACCCGGCAGACATCGATATGGGCCGACCTCATCAGCGGAATGCGTTATGTGGCAGGCCATTGGGTGGCGCGTACCGTTGCCCTGGCTCTGTTTTTCACGGTGCTTTTCGCCGCCATGGACAATGTCGCGCTGGTCTATCTGATCCGCGGCGAGCTGGGGGGAAGCCAGCTCGCCCTCGGCGTCGCGGCGGGCGTCTACGGCACCGCGATGATCGCGGCGCCGCTGCTGATCGCCACCAGCCGCCGGCAGTTCACCGGAATGACTTTGCTGGCAAGCGGTGTAGCTCTCTCCGGGATCGGCTTGACCGCCATGTGGATCGCCGCCCCACTGGCCGTGGCGATCGCCTGCTATGCCATCGCCGGGGCCGGTAACGGGTTTGAAAACGTTGGCTGCGACACCGCCATCGGAGAGAACGTCGATGAGGCCATGCTGGGCCGGGTTTTCGGCGCGGTCTACGGCCCCATCTTCCTGTCCGAGACCTCGGCCGCGTTGCTGGGAGGCGCCTTGCTCACCGCGACCGACAGCCGCACCGTTTTCGGTGTTGCCGGGGCCGGACTGATCGTGGTGACGCTCATCGTGATCGTCACCATCCGAGCCAGACAGTTCAGCCCGGATCGACCCGCCTGAAATCCTCCTCGGCGGCCTCAGTCATCCTGATTGTTGAAGGTGACGCCTCGCCAGTCGGTAACGCATGAGCGAGCCATGAAGCCCCACTGGTCCAGGGCGGGACTGCGGGCCACGACCACCGTCCTACCCATGGTGGAGAACCGGTAGCTCACCTCAGACAGTCCAGAGCCGGCCAGGTCGCGCAGGCCGCCGGTGTCAAACGACGTGGACGTGAAGTAGTTGAGGTAAAAGCCGCACGCCGGGTTGACACTGACCGTGCTGCCCCCGGTCGCCGCGTGCGGCGCCGCGTTGAAGTCGCGCCCGAACGCCAGCCGGTGAGAGATGCGTTCCCTGGTCGTGTCGCTGCAAGATGCCGCGACCTGACCGACCGGCGGCGTCTCCAGCGCCCCGGAATGGATCCAGGCGCAGAAATTGTTGTTTCCCCAGCTTCGGCCGAACCGTCGCCAGGACGCGTCGGTGAAATGTGAATCGAATGATGTACCGGGCATCGCCCGGCCAAGGTAGTAGCCGCACGCCTTGTTGGTCAGCCACGTTCCCGGCCGGATCGTTCCCGCACTCGTGCCGCCGCACTCATCCGGCTTGGGCGAACTCTGCTTGACCGTGAACCGATTGACCGTGGCCGCGTGCGCGTCCGTCACCGGCTGCGCCAGCAGTAGCCCGCACAGAACACCCATAGACAGCAGACGACGTAGCATCGATACCTCCTTGGGCTAGAACGCGAAGTCGATCCGGGGACGGGTACCTTGACTGATATCGACATCCTTCGTTAGCGTACGCCGGCCGGGACCGCAGAAGTCGGTACAGTCGATGTGGATCGTGTAACGCTGGCTGGCCGCGCCGCACCGGCCCCCGGCCAGGTAGGCGAGGCGATAGTAGGTGGCATCCAGCGTCTCCGAGTAGGCAAGGACGTCGGCGTTGGCGGAGAACCCCTCCACGCCGCACTCCGGGCCGCTGGCATGGGTGAACGCCCGCTTGCGGGTAATGTTCTCCGGCGGCACCCGGTGCCCCTGATAGGTGATGTACCCGTTGACCGCGCCCGTGTTGCCGCCGTCGGCTTCCCAAGTCACCGGAAGCCGCAGCAGGATGTCATACGCCGTGCCGGCGACAATCGGCTGCCGGTAGTGGGCCGCCGCCCCGTAACGGGTCTTGGTCGTCACACCCTGCTGGTCCTTCGGGTAGATCTCGAAGAAGCCCTCAACAATCCTTGAGCTGGCGCAGAATCCCCAGGTGCGGTCCAGTGTCGTATCAGTGGAGCCTTCCGGTGGGATAGTCGGATTGACCCGGTCCACGGCGGAGTAGCCGGCTGCGCCGAGCGGGTTGCCATCCAGATCGACCTTTCCGGTACCGTCGCTCAAGTCGAGGCCGATGCGCGCGTTCAGCGAGCGGTTGTCCGGGTACCCGTAGATCCGGCCACCGATAAACGTCGGGCGCGCAGTCGTGCAGCCCGGCGCCACGGCCGCCGACGCGGCGGTCACCGCCACAGTCTGGACGCCGATCGACGCGGCGATGATGGCAACGGTGATGGGGATGAACCCTTTTATTCTTGTGGGTGATGGCATCGTGATTGTCTCCTTTGGTCGGTGAGGTGGTGGGAGCAGTGTCCACGGCGGAGATTGAGAAAACATTGATGCCGGCGCTCACATCTCGGCCACCGAATAGGCTTGAACCTCCATCTGGTGGAGGTAGGACCGTAGGGACATGGGCGACGGCACGCTGTACACGATCGGGGAGTTGGCTCGTCGTACCGGGCTGCCGGTACGCACGATCCGGTTCTACTCCGACTCCGGTGTGTTGCCGCCGACCGATCGAAGCCCCGCCGGCCACCGGCTCTACGACATCGCGGCGCTGACCCGGCTGGAGTTGGTGCGCACGCTGCGCGAGCTTGGCGTCGACATCCCCACGATCCAGCGGGTGCTGGGCCGGGAAATCACGGTGCCGCAGGCCGCGTACGCCCACGCGGAGGCCCTGGATGCGCAGATCAACATCCTGAGGCTGCGCCGGGCGGTGTTGCGAGCGGTGGCCAAACGCGGGTCAAGTCCCGAGGAGATGGAGCTCATGCACAAACTGGCGAAGCTGTCCGACGTGGAGCGTCGGCGGATCATCCACGATTTCATCGACGACGCGTTCGCGGACCTGGACGCGAACCCTGAGTTCGTAGCGATGCTGCGCGCCGCGACCCCGGAGCTGCCCGACGATCCGTCCGCCGCGGAGGTCGAGGCGTGGGTGGAACTGGCCGAACTCGTTCAGGATCCCGACTTCAAGGCCAGCATCCGGCGCATGGCCGAATTTCAGGCCGCCGACCGCGCCGCCGGCGACCCGGGCGGCCTGCACCACGAGTTGACCACGAAGATCACCGAACGGGTCACCGAGGCGCTCGCCGCCGACGTCGACCCCACATCCGAGCGGGCGCGGCAGCTCGTCGATGAGCTCATGGGCCTGTACGCGGCCACATTCGGCAAGGCCGACACCGCGGGATACCGCGAAGCGGTGCTTCACCGGCTTGAGGTCGCCAGCGATCCCCGTGCCGAGCGGTACTTCCAACTGCTGGCCCTCATCAACGGCCAGCCGCCGCAACCCAGCCTGGTGCCGGCATTCGAATGGTTTATAGCCGCCCTAAGCCACAGCCTCAGCGCCGCCACTTTCATCCCGGAGGCTGTGGAATAGTTCGTCCACCGCCCGGTTATCCAGCTCGGTCGGTGAGGGAACCGGAATCCCCAACGCCTTCCACAAACCGTCCGGATCACGATCAGCCGCTGCTGCCCTACGTTTGCCTGGCAGCAGCCGATCAATCTCCGCCTGGATCAACTCGGTTATCAACGTATTCTGAGACTTCTTGGTCCTCAAGCAGGCCAACTGAAGCAGCTTGTGATCTAAATCAGCTAGCCGAACCGTGATCGCAGCCATGACGTCGTAATAGCGTGACGTCATGGCTGCACGTTTCCCAGCTCAACATGGGTGCGTGTCGCGCAGTTTGGCGCGGACGCGCTCAGCGTCTGGGTGGTCGAGTTCGGTGAGGATGTCGGCGGCCTGTTGCCACGCGTGCCGGGCCGCGTCGAGGTCGCCGACGGTGTGGTGGTTGTCGCCGAGGTGAGTGAGGGTGTCGGCTTCGCCGTAGCGGTCGCCGAGGTCCCGGTAAAGGTCCAGGGCCTGCAAATAGCATGTGGTCGCTTGGGTGTTGTGTTCGAGGTGGCGGCAGGCGTGGCCGAGGCTGTCCCACGTGGCGGCCTGCCCGTAGCGGTCGCCGAGTTCTTGGAATAGCGCCAAAGCCTGCTGACAGTGGGTGTTCGCCTGCTCATTTTCACCCAGTAGAGCGTGGTACCAGCCAACGGCGTTGAGGGCATAGGCCTGCCCACGTTTACGGCCGACCGCCTTGAAAAGATCCAACCCCCGCTTGGCGTACTCCAGGGCTTCGCTGTAGCGACCGCGCTGCTCGCAAATATGGGCCAGGGCATGAAGCGTGTTGGCCTGCCCGTCCTCGTCGTCGGCTCGAGTGGTGGTCTCCAGAGAACACTGCAAGTGGCTGTCGGCATCATCGATGCGGCCCAACAGAAGGTAGGCGTAGGCAAGGTTGCGGTGGGCCAGAGCTAGCGCGGACGAGTCGCCCATCCGCTCGGCCGCGGATACGGCGGTGTGCTGGATCATCGCGTACTCGTGCCAATGCCCGCGGCGGTCGAGGAAGTCGTCGAGAGCCCGGGCCAATTGCCAACTATGGCTGTCGAATCCGTGGGCCGCGGCGGAGGCTATGACGGCTAGGAGCACCGTTCGCTCCGCGGTGAGCCAGGCCAGGGCGGCATCGTGGTCGTTCACCGCTTCGAAGATGCTTCCCGGCACTGGCGAAGCCAACGCAAGAGGGTCCCGGGCCGGCGCCAACAGCCTGGCGGCGGCGTGCGCGGTGTGCACGTAGTGGTCGAGCATCCGGTGGAGGGCGCCATGGCGCAGCGCTTCGGCGTCTGCGGTAACCGCGAGGTCGGCGGCGTAGGCGCGCAGCAGATCGTGGAAGGTGTACCGGCCGGGACTGGATCGGACGATCAGGTTGGCCTGGGTCAACTCGGCCAGCAGCGGCCGTGTCTGATCGATGGGCATGCCGGTGAGGCTGGCCGCCGCCGGGGTGGAGATATCCGGGCCGGGGTGTAGGCCGAGGAGCCGGAACAGCCGCGCGGCCGGCGCGCTAAGCGCTTGGTGGGACCAGGAAAACACCGCCCGTAGATCGCCACGCGGGGTGTCGCCGGTGGACAGGGTGTCGAGCCGGTTGCCGGTGGCCAGGAGTTGGTCGGCGAGAACGGACAGTGGCAGTTGCGTGTCGATGCTGGCGCGGGCGGCGACGATGGTCAAGGCGAGCGGGAGCCGGGCACAGGCGGTGATGATTTCGTTGACGGCCTCGGGTTCGGCGGCCACCCGGGTGGAGCCCAGACGGCGGATCAGAAGGTCGTGGGCTTCCTCATTGGTAAGCAAGTCCAGGGTCACATGGCGGGCGCCGTGAGCGGCGACGACACCGGTGAGCTGGTTTCGGCTGGTAATCAGGACCAGGCAGCCAGGGGTACCGGGCAGCAGCATGCCAACCTGGTCCGGGTCGCGGGCGTTATCCAGAACCACCAGCATGCTTTTGCCCGCAAGCAAAGTGCGGTACAGGTTGACCTGAGCGTCCGGATCGGCCGGGACGCGTTGGGGTGGCACGTCGAGGGCATCCAGGAAGTGGCGCACCGCCGTGGCCGGGGTCATCACCGTGCCACCCGGGTCGAAGCCGCGCAGGTTGACGTAGAGCTGTCCGTCGGGGAATCGGTCGCGTACTCGGTGGGCCCAATGCACGGCCAGTGCGGTCTTGCCTACGCCGGCGGTGCCGGCGATGGCCGAGACGACCACAGCGGTGCTGACGCTGTCTGGTCCCAGGAGACGGTCGAGCACGTCCAACTGCTCGGCCCGTCCGGTGAAGGTCGGCACATCGGCCGGCAGCTGAGCGGGCACGAGCGGGAGCGCCGCCGGCGGGCTCGGATCGGCGCGCAGCAGCCGCAGGTGGACTTCCTGGAGATGGGGAGACGGGTCGGCGCCCAGGTCGTCGGCGAGCCGGCGGCGCATCATCTCGAAGTGGCTCAACGCCTCGGCGGTCCGACCGGCCTGGTGCAAGGCTTGCATCAGTTGGGCGGCGAACTGCTCGTCGAGCGGGTGCGCGGTCGTCAAACGGTGCAACAGGTCGAGGGTTTGCGCTGCACGGCCAAGGCGCAGCAGAGTGTCGACGCGCTCGGCGTGAGCATCGCGATGCTGGCGGTCGAGGTCCACGGCCACGGCGGCGGCCCACTCGCCGGTAAGGCCGGCTAATGGTTCGCCGCGCCAAAAGGCCAGCGCGGCGTCGAAGGCTTGCGCGGCGTGGTGGTCATCCCCGGTCGCGGCGGCCTGCCGGGCCTGGGCGACAGCGGCCTGGAAGCAAAACACGTCGACGACGGATGGGGCGACGGCCCGGGCGGCGTATCCGCCGGGCCGATGTTCGATGCGTACGTCAGGAGCGTGCTTGCCGAGGATGCGGCGCAGCCGGGACACGTAGGTGGCCAGAAGTGCGCGGTGCTGGGCTGGGGGGTCCTCGCCCCATACGGCCTGGGTGAGCCTCTCGATCGAGACGGTCCGGCCATCGGCGACCAGTAGCGCCGCGAGGACGGTGCGTTGCTTGCGGGTGCCCAGATCGACGTCGTGACCGCAGGCCTCGAGGTTAACCCCGCCCAGCAGCCGGAACTCCAACGTTCGCCCTCCCGTGTGATCCCCCCTAATCTCGCGATTATCCCCGCCGGAGGCAAATCGCTCATCAATGTTTTGTCAATCGAGATGTTCGATGCTGCCCGTGATCCGTTGTGACCGGCTTACGAGGAGGATGCGATGACGGTGATAGGCATGCGTCGTTGGCTGGCGCTGGTGGTGATCCTGGCGCTGTGCGCGGGTTTGGTGGCCGTGTTCCCTTTGCCACCAAGGCCGGTGGCTGCCGCGGAGATCGCCCCGGCCGCGGGCGAGGGTGGCGCCGACGCGACAGGACGGTTCGCCACTTCGATCCCCATCCAGGTACCGGCGTTTCGCGGGTTGGAGCCGTCGCTGAGGTTGCGGTACGACTCGGGTACGGGCACCGGGTTCGTGGGTGTGGGCTGGACGTTGACCGGAGTGTCGTTTGTGGAACGAGCCGGCCCGATGCGGGGCGTAGCACGCTACGACAATGATGACATCTTCCTGTTGGATGGGCAGGAGTTGTTGCCGTGTACCACGTTCGGCGGCACTCATTGCACAAAGCAGCAGAACTTCCAGCGGATCCGGTGGGACCCGGCCGGCAACCGGTGGCAGGTATGGGAAACCGACGGAACCCAGTCTGTCTATGGCGCGGTCTACACCACCGGGTTGGGGACGTTCCGGTGGGCGTTGACCAGCGAGACGGATACGCATGGCAATACGGTGTCCTACGCCTATACACCGCTGGCCCCGCCGGAGAACGTCTACCTGGACTCGATCTCCTACAACGGCACGGTGGTGAAGCTGTGGCGGGAACCGCGGCCGGACAAGGTCAGTTTCACCAACGGAGAAACGGTCGGACAGACCACGCGCCGACTCAAAACCATCCAAGTGTCCACCGGCGGGACGCCGGTACAGGCCTACCGGCTGGACTACGCGGAGATGGCCAACTCGAACCGATCGGTGCTCACCAGCGTGCGGCGCTACGGCCGCGACGCGAATGTCGACGCCTCGGGCACGGTGAGCGGCGGGACTTCCCTGCCCGCGGTGACGATGGCCTACCAGGGCGGGGTTTCCCGGCTGGCCGACGACGCGGCGTCGAACCGGTCGGTGGGCGATTGGGGATCGAGCACCAACAAGGACCTGTTCGGCGACGTCAACGGCGACGGGCGCATCGATCTGGTGCGGGTACATCAGGATGGCACCAATGCCCGAGCGCGGGTGAGCCTGTCCGACGGCGATGGATTTGCCGCACCGGCGTGGGATGGCGTCATCGGCGGCTGGAGCACCGAGACAACCGACCAGCTCACCGACGTCAACGGCGACGGCCGGGCCGACCTGGTACGGCTGTGGCACAACGGGACCTCGACCTACGCCCAGGTCAATCCGTCCACCGGCGCCGGCTATCCCAACCAGTCGTTCAACAGCTCGGTCGGCACGTGGAACCCCACGGGCGTGCGGGACTTCCTCACTGACATCGACGGGGACTACCGGGCCGACTTCGTGCGGATCTGGCAGAACGGATCGGACTCCTGGGTGCAGGTCAACCGGTCGAACGGATCGGGTTACCCGGACCAAAACTGCAACACTTCGATTGGTACCTGGCACGACTCGACGAAGTGGTATCCGGTCGACGTCAACGGTGATGCCCGGGCCGACCTGGCGCGGGTGTACAACCTGGGCAACGGCAACGCCAGCCTGGCCGTCCGGCTCACGGATGGGCGGTGCTTCCCGGACCAGACGTTCAACTCCACCATCGGCGGCTGGAACCCGGAATTCCAGTACCACTTCAACGACCTCAACGCCGACGGCAAGGCCGATCTGGTGGTGCTCTATGAACAAAGCCCGGGCAACGCATTCGCGCAAGTCAACATGTCCACCGGGCTGGGGTACCCGACGCAGACCTCCAATTCGCCCATTGGTAGCTGGGATCCTGCCGCCCGGGTGGACCGGTTCGGCGACATCAACGGCGACGGCCGCACCGACCTGGTCCGCTTCTACAGCAACGGCGGCAACACGTTTGCGATGATCCGGCCGTTCAACGGACACGACTTCGCCAACCTGTCGTTCAACCAGCAGATCGGCGGGAGCTTCAACACGGCGTACAAACATAACCTCGTCGATGTCTCCGGCGACGGCAAAGCAGACTCGGTGCGCATCTACAACTTCGGCAGCGGAATCGCCGCCGCCATGGTGCATCTGGCCGAAGGTCCGACTCCGGATCTGCTGACCTCGCTGGGCAACGGGATCGGGGGTACGATCTCGGTGACTTACTCGCCGTCGTCGCGGTGGTGGAACGACGCCGCGGATGCGATCCCGTCGATGTTCGCGACCGTGGCCTCGGTGACCCGCAACGACGGCCGCGGCACCTCCTTCACCACCAGCTACACCTTCGCCGACGCGCGGTGGGTCCGTGACCCGGCCGAGCGGCGCTTCCTGGGATTCGGCTCGTCAACGACGGTGATCGACGGTGACGGCACCCGCCAGCGGACGTTCTACCGGCAGACACTCGCCGGCACCGGCAGCATCGACCGGGCGGTGTTGACCAACGCCCGCGGCGACATCTACTACGAGGAACAGCGGTCCTATGTGGAGACCACCGCCCCGCCCTACCAGTCCCAACTGGCCGGCCAGGCGCGACTGGAGTGCAACCTCGGAGCCCGCTGCCTGCGCAGCGCCACCGACTACAACTACGACACGTACAACAATGTCACTCTTGAGGTCGACCAAGGCGACGCGGACCGTTCCGGAGACGAGCGCGCCACAGTGACCACTTTCGCGCCGAACCTCACGGCGTACATCACCTCGCTCCCCGCGGCCCGAAGCCAGCACGCCGGAACGTCGTCGTCGGGGACACAGCTGACCCGGTCGGTCTTCTTCTACGACAGCGCCGGTTCGTCGAGCACGCCGCCGGCCAAGGGCGACCTGACCCGTACCGATGTATGGAACTCAAGCAATGGCGCCTACATCACCGCCTCCTCGGCCTACGACAGCTTCGGCAACGCGACATCAACCACCGATGCGCGGGGTTCGACCTCGACGACCACCTACGACCCCACCTACCATCTGTTCGCCACCCGGGTCTGCAACGCGTTGACACAGTGCACCGACACAACATGGGATTTCGTGCTGGGGCTACCGTTGACAGTCACCGACCCGAACAACGCCGTCACCGCCACCACCTACGATGCTCTCGGGCGGGTACGGACCACGACCGACCCAGCCGGCAAAGTCACCACCACCGAGTATCTGAACATGGGCAACCCCGCGCAGCAGAAGGTTCGCCAAGCACTCCCCGACGCCACCACCGACGGTCTGTGGACCGAGACCTTCTACGACGGACTCGGCCGCTCGTGGCAGACGGTCAAGGAGGGTCCGGCAGCCGGCGTCACCTACGTGCAGGATCGGGTCTTCCGGTCGACCACCAACCTGGTGTGGAAGGAATCGCTGTGGCGCCAGTCCGGTCAGCCCGCCCGGTACACCGTCCACATCTACGACGGCGCCGACCGGCTCACCTCCACCACCCACCCGAGCGGGGCCAGCCGGACCGTCAGCTACGCCACCATCCTCGAGGTCGCTTTCCCGACCGCCTTCAACGTCGTCACGACCACCTACCTCGACGAGCTCGGCCATGCCCGAACCACCCACAACGACACCGATGGTCGCATCGTCAAAGCTCTGGAGCACAACGGAACGTCGACGTACACCACCCGCTACAGCCACGACCTGCTCGGCCGGTTGACCAGGTGGACCGACGCCGCCGGCAACTCCTCGACAGTGTCGTACAACTCGTTGGGCTGGAAGACATCCATGACCGACATGGACGCAGGCACCTGGAGCTACGCCTACGACAGCGGCGGCCTGATCACGGGGCAGACCGACGCCAAGAACCAGGCCACAACGACCGCGTACGACACGCTGGGCCGGCGGAGCAGCCTCACCTATCCCGATGGAAGTCAGGCGCGTTGGTTCTACGACGAGCCAGGCCACGGCGCCTCCGTCGGACGGTTGACCCGCGCGACGTACCCGGGCGGATCAGAAGACCACTCATGGGACAGCCGCGGCCTGGAAACCTCCACTGTCCAATGTGTCGATTCCGTGTGCATGACAACCACCATGGCCTATGACAGCCTCGGCCGGCTGGCCACTCTCACCTACCCGGACGGCGAAGCGGTCGCACACACCTACAACCCGGCCGGGCAACTGTCCACAGTGGCCGGTTACGTGTCGTCGATGACCTGGAGCCCAGCCGGGCAGCTGACCGGACTCTCTTACACCAACGGGACATCGACGTCGTTCAGTTACGACGCCAACCGGGAGTGGCTGACCGCCGCCACCGTCATCGGCCCCGGCGGCGCGGCCCGCTATGCGGCGACCTACGGCTACAACCAAGTCGGACTCGTCACCACGATGACCCAAGGCACCCCGACCGCGGCCACCACCACCTACACCTACGACGACCTCAACCGCCTGCTGACCGTGTCCGGAGCCCAGTCCCAAACATTCACCTACAACGCGATCGGTGACATCACCTCCAACTCAGCCATCGGCCCATACACCTACAGCGACCCGGCCCACAAACACGCGGTCACCGCGGCCGGCCCGGCGACCTACGCCTACGACGGCAACGGCAACATGCTCACCGGCGACGGGCGGACACTGACCTGGGACGGCAGCAACCGGCTCGCCTCGATCACCAGGGCCGGCGTCACCACCACCTTCGCCTACGACGCCGGCGAGCGGCGGCTCAAGAAGGCATCCGGCGCCAGCACCACCCGGTACCTCAGCAAACACCTGGAAGAGATCAACGGCGCTCTCGTCAAGTATTACTTTGCCGGGCCTATCCTTGTCGCTCGCTCCTCTGGCGGGGTCAAGGTTTGGTACCACGCCGACCGGCTCGGCTCGACCCGCCTGATGACCGACGCGTCCGGTGCCGAGGTCCGCGACTACGACTACAAACCCTTCGGCGACTTGCAATCCACCTCGGGCCCAGCCGCCAACGAACGCGACTTCACCGGCCACATCCGCGACACCGAAAGCGGCCTGCTCTACATGACGGCGCGCTACCACGACCCGAAACTCGGCCGCTTCATCTCGCCCGACACCGTCATCCCGAAGCTTGACAACCCACAGGACATCAACCGGTACAGCTATGTGCGCAACAACCCGATCAACAACACCGACCCGACCGGCCACATCATCACGCCACCCTGCCCCGACAACTGCGACTGGGGCGACAACAACCCCGGCGGCGTCCAGAAGAAGACGAAGAAGAGCGGCGGCGGCGGAGGCAAGGGTGGAGGCGGCAATGGAGGAGGAAGCGGTGGCCGGGACAACAGCCGGAACCGGGACATCAGCGCCGCGCTGCCCGACGACCCAGCGGACCGTCTGCGCCGAGTCTGTCGAGGCGACCCCGATTCCACCTGCGCAGGCACCGCCTCTACGCCGGCTACAGAAGTACTGGTGAAGGAACTGGGCGGCGGCTGTCAGGCCACCCGGGTTGGTTCAGGGTCGATCGAGATCACCTGCACAGGTCGGCCATCATGTGGTCTGTGCGCGTCCGCACATGACAAGTGGGACGAGTTTTGGCGGTGGTACCACGAGCCGCGCTACTCCTATCGGACCGGCCGATTGATCGGCGGCATGGTAAACGTCGGCCTGGGCGCTTTCACATTTACCAAAGGCTCGATCAGGGTGCTATCGGGCGGCACGATCGCGACGACACTGCCGGGCATCGGGGAAGTTCCCGGTGCGGCGGTCATGGCCGTCGGCTCGTTGCAGGTTCTTACCGGTGCTGCGCGAACGTTCCGAGGATACGAGCAGATTCAAGATGTCCGGCACGACTCGTATGCCGTCCAGAACGGAGCAGCGCAGATCGCTGACGCCATCGGAGCCGTGCTGCCGCCGTTTATCGACAACCACCGCAATCCAGGTGGCTGGCTCGATTACTTGGGCAGTCTTCCCGTCATATAGGTGAATCCGGGGTGGCTGACGATGCGTATCGCCAGCCCACCCCGCGCTCGAACTGCTCCACGAGCAGCCGCACGCGATGTTCGGCGGCTCGACCGCATGACCCCATCATCCTCGTCGCCGGCGCCGACTCCGGAAAGGCATACGGTTCCCGTCTTGCATTTGGGCCAGCGACATTCGTCTATTGCGCTGAGGCGCCAAGCAGATGCGAATACATCCATTGGTGAGCGTCGCGCTGCTTATCGTGGCGAGGGTTGGTGCGACTGCGACCGTCGATAGGTTGGGTATGGTCAATGCCGACGCCGGGGTGAATCGCCTGGTGGAGGAGAACGGGCCGAACGCACCGGCCGCGTTGCGTGCCCGCACCCGCCACCACAGTCGCTGAGCCGGGAGGGATCCGATCGAGGCCTCTGACGTGCTGACGATCTGGCTGGCGATGAACGGCGCGGTGATGGTCGAGGTGTTGTCGATCTGGATCTCGTAGTCCACCGCGTTGGCGACATCGGTCCAGTTGAAGGCCACCGGCTGGATGACGCCGGTCGCCTGGTCGCTCGGGCTCTGCAGCGTGGGCGCGGCCGGCGGCGGCGGATTGACCGTCAAGGTGGCACTGCGGGTGATGCCGCCGTACGAGCCGGAGATGGTGACCGCGGTCTGGCTCGAGACCGCAGACGTCGACACGATAAAGGTTCTGCTGGTCGCGCCGGCGCTGACGGTGACACTGCCCGGGACGCTGGCCGCAGACGAGTTGTCCGACAGAGTCACGACCGCCCCGCCCGACGGCGCGGGCGCGCTCAAGGTGACGGTGCCGGTCGACGAGCCTCCGGTCACGCTGGTCGGGCTGACCGTGAGTGCTGTCAAGGTCGTCGACGAGGACGGGGTTACCGTGAGCGCCGCGAAAAGCGTTGTCCCGCCGAGGGTTGCGGCCAGTTGTGCGGTGGTGGTGAACGATCCCGGGAACGTGTTCGCGGTGAACGAGGCGCTGGTTGCGCCGGCCGGCACGGTGACGATCGCCGGCACACTGACCGTGCCAGGCAGCGAGCTGCTCAGACTGACGGCGACTCCACCCGGTGGGGCAGGGCTGCCGAGGGTGATAGTGCCGGTGGCCGGCGTGCCTCCGGGCACGCTGGTCGGGTTGACGGCAAAGCCGGTCAGGGACGGCAGGCTTGGGTGCACGACGAGGTCAGCCGAGCGGGTCACGCCGCCGCCGGTGACGGAGATCGTGACCACCGTGCGGGCCGTCACGGTGCTCGTCTCGATGAAAAACACTCCGCCCTCGGTCGAAGCCGGTATGGTCACGAACTGCGGCACCGACGCGACGGCAGGGTTGCTGCTCGTCAACCGCAGCAGCTGATCGTGACCCGTCATCGCCGACAGGGGAATCCTGACCACCCCGCGCGAGCCGTCCGCCGTCTCGATCGGGTCCAGCACAAGGGAGTCCGGCGCCGGTGATGGGGTGAGGACGAGGTACCAGTTGGCGGTGGCGTTGCCGGCCTGGGCCGTGATCGTCAGGGTGGTCACCGTAGATACGGGACTCGTCTCGATCGGGAACCCGGTACCTCCGGCTCCGTCGGGGATCGTGATCGTCGCCGGTACGGTCGCGGCCGACGACGAACTCGACAGGTTCACCGGGAAGCCTCCTGGAGGAGCCAGCCCGTCGCAGAAGCCCGCGAAGCACCCGATCTCCAGGTCCACGATCCCGTCCATGTGGGCACCTCCGGTCGCCTTGACCGGGAACAACTGGAACGGGGTGTCGTTGAGCTTCGGTGGCAGCAGTGTGATCGTCGTCGATGCAGATGTCCCGCTGTATGTCGCGGTGACCGTCACGGTCGTCGGCGTCGTGACAAAGCCGACGCGCATGCCCCTCGGATAGCCCTCTGGCGCCACGAGCACGTCAACCGACGAGCTGCCCGACGGGATCACCCGCGAACTCGGTAGCTCGGGCAGCAGGCTCGGATGGCTGGTGGTCAGCGTGACGGTCGCGCCACCCGCCGGCGCGACGCCGGTGATCTCCACCGAACCCCGGGCTTCCCCGCCGCTGAACTTGGTCGCCGGGAACGTGACCGCACCCATCCGCAGCGGCGTGGTCAGGACCGTGAACGTTCCGGTCGCCGACCAGGCGGTGTAGGCCTCAGTGGCGCCGATGTAGCCGTGCTGCGAACGCACCCGCCAAAACTTCGTACCGGTCGTCAGCGACGTCACGATCTTCGAGTTGTCCGTGAGCCCAAATGACGACTCGATCAGGGTGAACGACGAGTTCTTGGAGATCTGCAGCGTGTAGCCGAGTTCCTGGTGGTTCGGTACGTGAGTCCAGGCCAGGGTCAAGGGCAGCTGAGACGATGTGCCGTTGGCGGGAGCCACCAGTGTCGGCGGCGGCGGGAACGGGTTGCTGTCCAGGACACTGAAGTCCACAAGGTTCGACGGCTGCCCCATCAGGCCGCTTGCGTTGACCGCGATCACGCGTGCTTTGAAGTTGCCCTGAATGCTGGGGTTGAACGAGACGGTCTCGTGCGGCCCTGGAATGTTGACCTGACGCGACCTGGTCCCGACCGGGAAGGTCGGGTCCGTCGATTCCTGAAGGATGTAGCTCACCGCGCCGGGCACGGTGCTCCAGGTGAAGGTGAAGTTCTCCCACGAGTGGAACTGGGTCCCGTCCAATGGAGGGTTGAGAACCGCCGTTCCCGGCACCCCGGGGCCTGATCCGGTGACGGTGAAGCTGCGAGGCGACGACCATGCTCCCGGTTCGAGGTCACGGCTCACCGCTTGGACGCGCCAGAAGTAGGTTCCATTCGGCAGGCCACTGACGACGTCTTGAGTCGTCGCCGCGCCCGACAACAGCACAAGGTTTCTCTCCAGCACCGTTACGAAGCCGGACGTGAGGCTGATCTCCCAGTTGTAGCCACCGGCGTCAGGCACCTGCGACCAGGAGATCGTCAACGGGATGGTGACGCTCGCGCCGCTGGCCGGCCCGAGCAGTGCCGGAGCGGAAGGCGCAGCCGCGACCGCGAAGCTGGAGTCGAATCCAGGTACCGCGACGAAGGCCACCAATACCGACACAACGGCCTGAGCGAACCCGATCCGCCACCTCATGCCGATCCTTCCGGCGCTCTGCTTCCTAAAGGTTGACGCCCATCAATTCGAACATGATTGCTCGGCTGATGCAATCGTCGATTGCGCGGCGGCCAAACCTGTTCATCAACCGGCTCACTGGTCCCTGGCGGTGAGGACCGCAGCCGCTGGCGATGCTGTTCAGCCGGTAAAGAGGGTACGTCGATCGACCATGCACAGGCGGTTGCCGTACGGGTCCCGAAGATAGAAGGAACGCTCTCCCCATGGCTGTACAGCGATAGGGTCGTCGATATGCGCATCCAAGCCCAGTGCGCGCTGTTGGACCGCTTCAAGGTCGTCGACGGCGAAGTAGATCGGTTCCGGATTAGGCTTGGCGTCCCAGGGATCTGTGTCTTCCCGTGGACTGAACAGGGCCAAGATCGTGCCCTCGCAGTCGATGTAATGCCGCCCACTGGAAACACGCTTTCCCGGTAGTCCGAGCAGGTGCTCGTAGAACCGGGCAGCGGCATCGATTTCCGCCACTGGAACGATCACTCGAAACAATCGCATCGAAGACCTCCAAAAACAGTGCGGGAATCTTGCCTAGATTCTGCGCCATGGTATCCCGCCGCCGCGCGCCTTAGCCCGGACGTTGACGCAGACTTTTGTGTGTCCTTATCGGACAGACATAGTGTCGGATTGCGGTCATCGATCAATGCACTGAACTGGCCGAACGTCGTCGGGGTCCACACTTTTCGCCGGTGAGGTTTTCGGCCGCACGCCATATAGGTTTCTCGATGAGCCTGGGAGGTGGGATGGACGACGGGGTGGAGCTGGCCGAGATTGTCCGCCAGCTGCGCGGCGAGCTGGCACTGGCGGCATGGCAGGGTGAGCACCAGGAGCTGAAGTTTGAGCTGGGCCCGATTGAACTCGAATTTCATGTGGTGGTCGAAAAGTCGAAGGCGGGCGGCGGCAAGGCGCGCGTGCTCGTGGCGGACGTCGATGGGCGGAGGCAGCAGACCTCGAGCATCACCCATCGGATTAAACTGACACTGCAACCCCGGCTACGTGATGAGCCAGACCGCTCGCCGCATATCGCGGGCCGGGCGCTCGACGGCGAGGAATAGGCGGAGAAAAGTCGATGCGTGAGTCCGGGATGGACCGCGGCCGGGTGGCGGAGCTGCTGGTGGCGCTCGGGCGCGGGAGTGGGGTCGGCGCAAGCCAATCGCGGCGGCGAGGAAGCGGCTATCGGCTCACCTCGACGACGGTTCTGACCGCGTGGCACGTGGTGGCCGGGGCCAGCTCAGCGGTGGTCAGGTTTGACGCGGGTACGCCGAAGCAAGTATCCATGGAAGCGGTTGCGCAGCAACGCATCGGCGAATCGGACCTCGCCGTCGTCTCGATCGAAGGCCCGGTGGGCGAACCGCCCGTTCCAGCCTGCGCGTTGGGTCGGATCCCCGACGCGGCGACCGTTCTCAATGCACAGGCGGCGGGGTTTCCCCGATGGAAGCTCAGGCAGAGCAGCCCGAACACGCTCTATCGCACCCTGTGCCACCTGGAGGCAACCGTGCCGACGCTGGCCAACCACCGCGATGACGCGCTGGAGGTCGTGGTGAACCCGCCCGCCGCCGACCCGCAGGCGTCCCCGTGGGAAGGCATGTCCGGCGGGCCGTTGTGGGTCGATGGTGCGATAGTCGCCGTGCTGATCGAGCACCATCCCCGTGAGGGCCTCGGCCGGCTCGCGGCGTTGCGGGTCGACCGGGCGCTGTCCGGCTTGGACCCCGAGCAGCGAGAGCTACTGCTGCCGTTGCTCGGGTTGGTCTGCCTGACCGACCTGGTAGAGGTTGGCGCGGGCACGGCCGCGGGCACGCAGGTAAACGTCGCCACCTCCGGCGCGATGCAGTTCAACGTCCAGCACGGCAACCTGAACATTGTGCACGGACAGAGGGATAGCCTGAGGTGACCGTCCAGTACAACACGGCCACAGGTGGTGGTGTGGTCGCCGCGGTACAACACGGAAATATGACTGTGTACCAGCGGGAGCCTCCCTACCGGCTGGCATTGTTCAATCCGGTCGCCCCACCGCTTCCCCAGCATTCCTTGACCCAGCCGTCCCGGATGCTCGCGGCCGCCAACCGCGTCGTCGAATTCTACGGCCGCAGGGAAGAACTGGAGCAGCTCGCGGCCTGGCGTGACGGTCTGGCCACCTTCGACGTGCAGCTGTGGCACGGCCGCGGCGGGCAGGGCAAGACCCGGCTGGCCACCAGCTTCGCCGAGCTGTCGGGACGGCTGGGCTGGGCCGTCGTGGAGGCACATCACGGCGTGGCCGGATCCGCATACGCACCGATGGCTCTGGAGCACATCGTGAAGGGCCGCAAAGGTGTTGTCGTCCTTGTGGATTACGCCGACCGCTGGCCGCCAAGCGCACTGCAGTCATTGGTCTTCAGCGACGACGTGCACGCCGGGATGATCCGCCTGCTCCTGCTGGCGCGTTCACCAGGCAGCTGGTGGAACTCGATTCGATCCAGATTGGACGGTCACCTCGGGGTCGACGCCGTGTCCCGGCAGCTTGGCCCGCTCACGCGCACGCCTTCGGAAAAGGCTGAGCTTTTCCGGCTGGCTACCTGGTGTTTCGCGGAGGTGCTCGGGGTCGAGGACGCCGACGGAATCGAAGCGCCGGGCGAGCTGTCCCAGGCTGGCCAGGGGCAGGCGCTCAGTGTGCAGATGGCCGCCTTGGCCGCCGTCTATGCCCATCGTTACGGACAGAGCGCGCCGAGGGACCCCGCGGCGTTATCAGCCTTCCTGCTGCGGCGGGAAATCGAGTACTGGCAACTCATGCACCATCAGACCGGGCAGGCGACCCGGGCCGAACAGCTGGCCCGCGTGGCCTACGTCGCCGCCCTGACCCGCGCGCTGCCCTATGAGACCGCCGTCGACCTCATGGTAAAGCTCAGCGTCACCGGCCTGAGCGACGCCGCCGACCAGGTCATCACCGACCACAAAGTGTGTTATCCCCCAAGCGATCCAGAGCTCGTGCTGGAACCTATCTACCCGGACCGCCTGGGCGAGGATTTCGTGGCGCTGCAGACGCCCGGCCACGATCAGGACGACCACCAAGCCGATCAATGGGCGACCGCGATACCCGCGAAGCTGGTCGGGCTGGCCGGCTCCGACACCGTGCTCGAGGCGGCCTTGCCCAAGGTACTCATGGCGCTGATCGAAACCTCGATCCGGTGGCCGCACGTCGCGCGAAGGCAGCTCTATCCGCTCCTGCGCACCCACCCCCACCTGGTGGTGCGGGCGGGCGGCGCGGTGCTGTCCACCCTGACCCGGCTCGAACTTGACCGCTCGGTTGTGGACGCTCTGGAGTCGCACTTCCCTCTTGGCTCCGATCCGGACCTCGATGCCGCCATGGCCGACCTGACCACGCGATTGGCCGAACGCATGAGCAAATCCGGTGCGTCGCCTGAGGAACGGATGCCGGTCAACCGCAAGCTGGGCATGCGCCTGGCCAATGCGGGACGTTTCGAGGAGGCGCTGCCTCCGTTGCGCGAAGCCGTGGATTTACTGACCGGCCTTGCCACTGCCGAAACCGGCACCGACGCGACGCATCGGCTGAGGCTCGCCGATTGTCTGGGAGCACTGGCCGAGGTCCACTTCGGTTTGGGCGACAACGAGAGGGCACTTGCCGCGGCCGACGAGGCCCTGGACATCTGGGCAGAACTGCGCGAGCTGGGCGTCGCGGTACCCGAGGAGACCGTGGCCAAGCGCGGCACGCTGCTGGCCGACGTGCTCAGCCGGGTGGACCGCGTCGACGAGGCGTTGGATGAGCAGAATGTCGTGACCACCATCCTGCGCCGGCTCGTCTCCAACAACGCCGTTCACCATGCGGCGCTGGCCGAGTCATACGACACGGCCGCACGCTACCTTTTCCGGCTGGGCCGCCTGAGCGCCTCCGAGGAAATGATCCACAACGCGATATCGGTGTGGCGCAAGCTCGCGGAGACTTCGTTCACGCGTTTTCGGGTCAGGCTGGCGGCGGCGCTGAGCCGTTTGAGCACGACCTATCCACGGCCACGCACCCGGGCCGAGCGCGTCAAAGCCGCCGCCGAGGCGGTCGAACTCTACCGCGAGCTGGCTCGGGCCGATGTCGGTTACCTTCCGCACCTCGCCCGCGTCCTTGCCAACCTCGCCGACCTCAAGACCGCCGAGGGGTACCGGCACGAGGCACTCGATCACCTCGACGAGGCGATAGCCGTGAGCAACCGGCTGGCGTCCACGGCGCCGGCCAGTGGCCGGCACTCCTCCGATCGGCTGCGCATCCTGCGCGATTTCGCCAGGGTGGCACTCGATTCGGGACAGCGCCTGGAAGAAGCGCTCACGCACATCTACTCCGCCATAGAGTTGCTGCGGGAACGGGCACAACCTGAGCAATCGCAGGCCGAGCTGGAACACGTGTGGGAACTTGGCGCCGACCTGTTCAACGCATTGGGCCGGCCCGACACCGCCAGAGCGATCCGCGAGCGGATCGTGCGCTACCGGAGGCCAGGTGACCCGGTCCCCCACGCTCAGCCAAGAGCAGAGACGGTCACGACCATCCGCATCGCTCCCGTCGCCCGCGCCACAGGCAAGAGACCGTGGTGCGACTGGTGCCACGGCGACGGCGTGGTCCCACCCGGCAGCTACGGTCCGTGGCAGCTGAACACCGAGTTGTGCGCTCGCTGCCACTAGGCATGCAACTGCGCACCTACGCCGAGGCGACCATCCGCGCATCCGATGTGGGAGTTCCATCGGAGACGATCGAGCGGGATGTCGATTTGCGTATGCAGCGCAAGGAACGCATCCAGGCCAAGACGTCGCTCGCGCTGAATGTCATTCTCGACGAATCGGTCCTGCACCGCTGGACCGGCGGCCCGGAGGTCTTGCGAAGCCAGTTGCTGCATGGCATGTCAGCTAAAGGAGCGCGGACGTCGGCGGGGCATGCGTAGAAGCCGGTCCGATCAATGATGGCAGCGGTCACGTGGCTGTCAGGCACAGCAAGGACCCAGCAGACCGGTGATTACCTACACCCGCGAAGAGTGGATCGTCTTCGTCGCGGGCGTACGCAATGGAGAATTCGACTTCCACGTCTGATGGGACGGGTTGGGCCGGCCCCAATGCCGCCCAACCCGGTAGGTGGGACGTGCCCGGGTAGCATCGGGCCGTGACCGTTGAGGGGCAGACGCTGGTCGGCCTGTTGGGCACCGGTGTCGACGATGAACAGCTGCTTCAGGCGTTGGCCTTGCTCGGCCTACCGCGGGACGCCGCGGGCCTGACGGCAATGATCGAGCAGGCGCAGGATGCCGCGGACGAGTCCGGTGAAGGCGGCGGAGTGGCAGCAGTGCCGGTCCCCACCCGCAGCATCCGCTTGACCTTCTTCCATGGCGTCAACGCACCCTGGTATCTGGCCGAAGTCAGCTTCGGCTCACCACAACCGGGCCGGCCGGCCGGCACCGACCTGCCGTTGGACCTGTCGCTGGGCCAGTCCCGCACGAGCGTGCACGGCCGGCTGGGCGAGCCGACCCTGCGTGCTCTTTTCGGCTCTGACCGGTGGGAGCGCCCGGACCTAATCTGTTGTGTCGACTACGATTCTGCCGACCGCGTCAAGCGTGTGCACTGCGCGCTTGGCCCGCAGGCACTCGATCGCCGCGCGACTCGTTGATTCCCGCTCAGCCCAGAATCACGCTGATCCGGAGAAACACACTCTGGACGTCATCTCCTGCCCCTAACGTGACTCTCAAGGTCATCGCTCGAAGGGAACTGGAGAAGGAACATGAACACGGTAAGAAACGTCGTGCTGGTGCATGGTGGCTTCGTGGACGGCTCGGGTTGGCAGAAGGTCTATCAGCTGCTGCGCCGCGCCGGGTACAACATCAGCATCGTGCAAAACCCTACCCTTTCCCTGACCGGTGACGCCGAGGCCACACGGCAGATCCTGGAGCGCCAGGACGGCCCCACGGTGCTCGTCGGGCATTCCTACGGCGGCGCGGTCATCAGCGAGGCCGGCACCCACCAAGCGGTGGCGGCCCTGGTTTACATCGCCGCGTTCGCACCGGACAAAGGCGAGTCGGTCAACACGCTTATCGCCGACCCACCGCCCGCAGCGCCGGTCCCGCCGATCCTGCCGCCACAGGATGGCTTCTTGTTCCTTGACCGCGACTCGTTCCACGCGTCGTTCGCCGCGGACCTGCCGCCAGACGAGGCGCAGTTCATGGCCGACTCGCAGGTGCCGTGGGGCGTTGACGCGCTCGCCGGCGCGGTCAGCGAGCCCGCGTGGCGTACCAAGCCCAGCTGGTACCTGGTCACCACCGAGGACCGGATGATCCCGCCGCCGGCCCAGCGGGCCATGGCTGAACGAGCCGGAGCCACGGTCGTGGAAGCGACCGGCAGTCACTCCATCTATCTGTCCCAGCCCCAGGCGGTAGCCGACCTGATCATGCGGGCCGCGACGGTCGACGGTTAAAGACGATTGGATGTGCAAACCCACTGTCGCGTTGCGATTGGTCCTGAGGCGGATCGTCATCCCGGGTCGAGGGATGGTGCGAAGAGTGGTCGCCCGAGTGGTCGACGTTGACTCCTCGGGCGGCTTCGTCAGTTTACCAGGGAATGGCCTCGTTGCAGTCCTGCCAAGTCGGATTGTCGCCGACGAGAGTGGCCATCCCATGGTAGAAAAGCATGATCGGGTTGGTGGTCTCGCAGTCCACGAAGTATGCAAGATCGTGCGTATTGCCGGCGGCACCTGTTCTCTTGCGGTGCGACAGCGGAGGGCCGGGAGTGTTGACTCCGGGCCCTCGTATTTTCAATTGGTTTGTCGCCGCCTTTCGGCTCAGCCGGCGGCCGGTGGGTTGGTCACGCTGACGGTCAGGACGTTGCCCGACTGCGCGGTGACCGTGGCCGTCACACCATGACCGGTCACCTTCACACTGTTTTGGGTGTTGGCGGTGCTGTAGTACGCGTCCGGGTTGCTGTCGTCGAACGTTGCTATACCGGCGTTGGCCGCGGCGCATGCCGCCACGGTCTGGACGGTCTGCGACTTTCCTTTGCCCGAGAGCACCTCCTTGTGCAGGCACATCTCCGGTACCGGCTGGATCCCGAAGGTCGCGTCGAAGGGCTGACGACGGTTGCTCGGCCTGGTGCCGTCGGGGTAGGTGAACGGCGCGGGACGGGCGTCGACCGGCAACGCCAGTCCGGTACCCAAATGCTCCGAGGTGTTGTTGTCCTCCACCGTGTGGTTGACGTACCAGACCAGCAGGCCCGGCCGGAACGAGAAGAACTCGACCTTGTCCGGCGCGGTATAGGCGAAGCTGAACTGGTATGGGCCGCTGCGCAGGGTGTCGTCGTAGCCGACGTACTGCCTGTTCTCCAGCGGGTAGTACTGGTCGGCCGTGGTCGACACCGTGCCGGTGGAGCGCTGCCACTGGCCCGTCGCGGTCCACCCACCGGGCTGCTCGACGTCGTCCGTGAACAGCGTCGTACCGCCGGACTTGACGTCGATGTCGTCGATGAACGCACCGGCGAAGTGAACGCCGCCGTCCGTCTGGTACCGGAACCGGAACTGCGTCGTCACACCGTTGGCGTCGTACGAGTAGCGCAGCGTGGTCCACTTTCCGTTGGACGACCCGCTGGTCGGCTGGCCGATTCGGCCGGTACGGCGTACGAGATCGACTCGTTCAGCTGGTCCGGGAGCCACCGGACAGGTTCTGCCCGGCCGCCTACCGTGGGGCCGGTCAGGCCGTAATCGGTCGGGTTGACATACCAACGGTGCGACCAGATGGCGTCGCGCCCTGCGCGCCACCGCCGGCGTCCTCACCCTCACCAGCGTGGACCGCCTGGAGGTGGTCGAGGTGTCGCCGTAGTAGGACGCGTTGTAGGGGACCCGCACCCGGTCGCTGACGGTGTTCGTCACCGAGTACTCGCCGGAGGACAGACTCTCGTAGTAGCGTTTCATCGATTCGCCGGAGCCGTTGAAAAGCTCCTCATAGTGGGCCTTGTTGAAGTCGGCGGCCTAGCCGATGGAGTTGTCCATCGACCGGTCAGGTTGACGGATTTCGTTATGCAGGGGAACGGGAGCGGTGCCATAACGGCCCGCACTCTGCGTCCCAAACTCAGCGAGAATGGTGAATATCCTGTCGGTCTTTTCGAACGCCACTTCAACGACGTTGTTCGTTTCGGCATCGACGGTGACGTTGCCTTTCGCGCCGACTCGTGCCTCGCCACGGGCGACTTTCGCGAGCGCGGCCTTGCGCTTCCCGATCCATTGCTTGGTGAGCGGACCAGGTCGATTATCCGGTCGCTGGGTCGCAGCGTCCTCCGCGGACCGGCTGGTGCTGCCCTGTGTGACAGCTGTCGCACCGACCGGCAACTGCAGGACAGCGATTACCATCGCCGCGCCCGGCCACTCCGACGACAGCGGAGATGGTGAGCTTTCTCATCGTTCGGTTCCTCCCGGGGGCGGAGTCTCACACAGAACGAACATGGAACTATGTGGGGTTTGTCAATGCAGGCGGTCTGACCGCCCCGGCGGCGAGGCGGACGACGGCCTCGTTAACCTTCACAGCAGATTATGAGCCCCGGGTGAGGACAGAGCCGATGATTGATATGGTGTGGTTGCGCGGGCTGGGATCCGATGGTCTGGAACGTCTGTTACACCGCCGACCCGATGTGGTCTTCGCACCGGCACCGCGCTCGCTGACTGAACTGGCGCAGCGTCTGAGTGCTTCGTGGAGCGTGATTGCGGCGTTGCGCCAGCTTGATCGCCCAACCCTGCAGGTCGCCGAGGCGCTCGCCGGTCTCGGCGGTGCCGCCACCAAGACCGACCTGGCCAGGCTGCTCGGCAAACCGAAACCGAAATCACTCGATCGTGCATTGTCCACATTGAATGATCACGGACTGCTGACCCACTGCCCCGAATTGACCCTGGTGGAGGCGGCATCGGCCGCCTGGCCCAGCCCGCTGGGCCTGGGCCCGCCCGTGAGCCGGACCCTCCAGCACCGCACCGTCGACCAGCTCAAGCAGATCGCCGCCCACCTGGGGATCACGACGCCGACTCGCCGCGCCGAAGTCCTCGCCGCGGTTGCTACGGCGATCCGCGACCCTGACCTGGTGCGCGACCTGGTCGATCGGGCGCCCAAACCGGTGCGCGACGAACTGTTGCATGCCGCCCACACCGGGGAGCCGATCGAAATCCGGTCGTACCTCTGGTACGGCTCACGGCCGACGGAACGGACCATGGCCGACCGGTGGGGAATGGATCGAGGGCTGCTGACCATGTCGGAGGACGACATAGGCCTGGTGCTCGTGGCCGAGGTGGCGCTGGCGCTGCGCGGCCCCGGCTACGCGGCGCCGTTCGAGCCTGACCCGCCGCGCATGCCGACGACCAAGGCGGACCAACGCCGCGTGGACGACAGCGGCGTTGCCGCGATCACGGCCCTCGGCCACACCGTAACAGCGGTACACGACGCCGCCGGCCATAGGCCCATAGCGATCCTCAAGTCAGGCGGGATCGGTACCCGAGAAATGAAACGGCTGGCCAAAGAGTCCGGCTGTGCCGAGCTCGAGGTGCGCCTGGCCCTGACCCTCGGCTACCACATGAGGCTGTTGGAGATCGCCGACCAAGGCGTCACACCGACGGGCCAGTATGACGACTGGCTGGCCGCCGAGCCGGCCCAACGGCTCGCTGCCCTGATCCGGGCGGCGTGGACCGTGCCGCAAATCCCGCTGGGCGAGGAGGGCACCTGGCAGCCGCTCGAGATCCAACAGGTGCCCGAACTCCGCCAACGTATCCTAGGCGAGATTCCTGCCGACGCCACGGTCCTCGACGCGCAGACGCTTGCCTCCACGGTGGCCTGGCGCTACCCCTACATCCTCGGCGACCCGGACGTGGTACGGCACTTCGCGGAGGCGACGTGGCGCGAGATGGAGCTGGCTGGCATCGTGGCCGCCGGTGCCATCACCTCAGCCGGTAAGGCGGTCCTTGCCGGGGGCGATGTGGGAGCGACACTCACAGCCGTTGGCAGCGCACAACAGAGCGCCCGCTTCGGCGCCGACCTGACCGCGGTGGTCACCGGCACGCCGGCCGCCGCCCTCGCCGGGCTACTGGACACCGCCGCCGACCGGGAAAGCCGTGGCGCGGCTAGCATCTGGCGCTTCAGCCAAAGAAGCGTACGGCGGGCCCTCGATGCGGGCCACACCGGCGATGAACTCATCGCGAAACTGACCCAGGTAGCCACGACCGGCCTTCCGCAACCGCTGGACTACCTGATCCGCGACGAAGCACGCCGCCACGGTTCGGTCCGCGTGCGGGCCGTGGTCAGCTGCCTGCACAGCGACGACGAAGCGCTACTGCAACGCCTGACCGCCGACCGCAAGCTGGCCCCGCTGCAGTTGCGCCTGCTCGCGCCCACAGTGATCGCATGCGCCAAACCGGTGGCGGAAACCCTGGCCATGCTTCGCTCCGCCGGGTACTCACCGATGCCGGAGGATGACCACGGCATGCTGATTATCCAGCCGGACAAGCCCGCCCGAGCCGGACACGACGAAACCACATCGTTCCGAACAGGCCCACGCAAGGTGCCCAAGGCACGCACACCCGAACAGATCAGCCCGGCCGAGCTGGCCAAGCACCTACTCGCCGCGCCGGACATCGCGGCGACACCGGACGACCCGACGCTGCGCCAAGTGCAAGCCAACGCCTGCAACCTCACCCAAGCCGAGATACGGCTGCTCGCCCACGCCATAGAGACCGGTCACCCGGTGACGATCGGATACGTCAACCGGCAGGGCAACGAAACGGTACGCGAGATCGAGGAGCCCGAACTGATCGGCGGCGAGCTCGTCGCGTGGTGCCGCCTCCGCGATGATCTGCGACACTTCACCCTCAGCCGCATCTTCAGCGTGGAGCCGGCCTGATGAGTCCCAGCTGACTGTCTCTTTAGGATGGGCATCCTGACCCACTTTAGCTTCGTTGTGCATGGCGGCTTCACCGCCGGGGCAGTGTGGGCGCAGCCGACCGTCGCGGTAGGGCGCACTCGCTTTCGTTGCGGCGCAAGCGGAGCGGCCGCCGCCCGACCGGTGTCTGTTCCGCAGCGCCGGGCTCGACGGCTCCTCGCTCGTGCTGTGGCTGCGGGCGATGATTCCGGTGCAGGGCCGCACGATCGAGACTGTCCTAATTGGACCCGACGAGCACGGCAACCTGCTGAGGCCACGACCGTACCCGGAGAAATCCGGGCACGGTCGTCGATGTTCACATGTTCGTTTCAGCTCTGGAGCAAGATGATTGCCCCAAAGATGGTCCGGTTGGCCAGGTTGGCGGTGGTGGGACGCCAGATGAGCCGGTAACAGGTGGTAGGTAGCACATTGGTGGCGAGCGTCATCACCTGGTTCCCGGTGTAGATCCGCAAATCACCGTCGAACAGCGCCACTGGCGGGTTGGTGCATCCTCCAGAGGAGTTCTTCTGAATGAACCGAACACGGACCCTCAGGATGCCTCCGTTAGGGAAGTTCGAGGCGCCGCAACCGGTGTGGCCGATGTCCCACCTGATGTCGTGATTGTGGGAAGTGTTTGTGAGCTGACGGACCGCACCCAGCCGCAGCTCCTCAACCGCACCCATCGACATCGATGAGCATATGGAGGTGGAGTGCGCGGATGCCGGCGCCTGAGTGGCGACGAGTCCCGCGGTCACCATCGCGGCCACCAGGCCGATACGGGTCGCCCAGGCCAAGGACGCTCGACCCATCTCCCGCGTACCACGGATAAAGGTCACATGAACCTCCGAATCGTTGATTCCTGTTTCAAGGCAAGCGAACTGTTCGATCGCAGCCTCTAACAAGTTCGATCGGATGCGGGCTCGATGTTGCAAGATCATGTTTCACCGCAATGAAGCTCGGCGATTGATTCTCGATCGTCTATTCTGTGGGGCTTGGCCGGTTGATTTGATCTCTTGTGTGGACCAAGGTTTCCGCATGAGCGTGGTCAGCGCGGCTCGCTACATCGGCTGGCTGCTCCACGTCAACCGGCGATACGGTCCCGACGAGGCACTGCGATCCGGCCGGACTTTCGCCAAGGCGTTTCGCGGCGACCAACAGCCGCCGCTGGCACCATCGCAGGTGACCCGGTGGGAGAACGGTCAGCTCATTCCCGATCGCGACACCATCCGCAGGTATGAACAGTTACTCGGCCTGGCCTCGGAGTCGCTTATCACGGTCGCCGAGGCCATCGTCCGCTCCGCGGGCAACGGTGCGGTGCTGCGCGACAGACACCGCCCCGACACCGACGACAGCCGCGAGCGGCTCTACGAACTTCTCGACCGGGTGACGACATCCGGCCCGATGTCCGGCGCAGATTGGAGCACCCTGACCGGACTGACCACGGCCCGGCCGCACCTTGAGCTCTACCCGCCCAGGCTCTGGCGGGACATCGCCGACCGGCTTCTGCGCGAACTGGTGGCCGCGGCTGGAAGCCAGTGGCTGCAAAGGCAGGAAGCAATGAGCCGCTTGCTGGTACATCCTTCGGCGCGTCCGCATGCCGTCGCCGCCTGTGTCGCGATGGCCAGCGACCCGTCATCGGCCGCCGTCATCGAGCCACTGCCATTGCTTGATATCACCGGCGACATGGTCGCCAACAGTTATGTCCTGCGACAGATCGAGCACCCCGACAACGACCGAGCTCTGCAGGGGGCCCTCCGTGCCGCCATCCGCAAGGTCGGCCGGGGGCGCTTCAAAACCGCCGAGTCCAGACAGCTCGTTGCTTCGATCAGCCGGCTGCTCAACGACCCGACCGTCGACAGCCACCTGCTCCCACTCGTGGTCGAGGTCGCTCGCCGGCTTGCCCAGCAACCACAGCACGCCGACACGTTCGCCCGCCACCTGCAAGTCGCTTCCGTGACCCGCGGCCTCTGGATGGCCCAGCGGCTTGGCGAACCCGAGGCGGCACAGGTTGTCAGCACCCGCCTGGTGGCACGCGCGCAGAGCCAGCTGCCGGACCAGACCGACTGCGTGGACACCGTGTTCTCCACGCTCGTGGAGGAATCGCTGTTCCTGCCCGACCCGGACCGCAGCCTCGTGGCCAACATGCTCATCGCCGCGACGCCATATCAGGTACCCTTCTCCAGCGCACTCCTCGACGAGATCAAATCGCATCTCGCGCACGGTCGCGGTACATGTTCGCTCGCCGCCGGCCTGTCCGCCCTCACACAGATCGGCGTCGACATCCACCGACCTTTGATCAACAGCATCCTCAGCGGGCCGGGATTCGACGCCACCACGCGGTATGCGGCGGCCTGGGCCACCCCATTCTGCGCGGGACGTTTCACCGAGCACGAATGGCGACAGATCCTCGCGGCACAACTGACCGCCTGGCAGCAGACCCCGGTTGCCGTGGGCGAGTCCATCTTGCAGGCGATCACCTACGGCGTCGGCACGGACGGTCATCACGGCTTGCTGGCCGGCATCCGCGACCACCCCTCCACCCCGGCGGCGGCGCGAACACTGGCCTCCTGGCTGCTGCGGACGGCCAGCCCGGTGAATGCCCAGTGATGGCGTTCGTTTAGATCATGAGGCCGGGTTCGCGGCTCATCACCTCAGCCCGTTGCGGTCCAAACGCTCAAGCAAGCTCACCTTCCGGGCATGGCGTTCGCGTAAGGATCGCACGCGCTGCCGAAACGATGGGACATCGCGCGTCCGCTCGGCCACAACCCTCAGGTCATTGAGCAGGTCGACTGCGGCGTCGTACTCGTTGGGCCGCTTCGTATCGATCAGCGCATCGACTTGCCGCCATGCCTCCTCCTGCCGACCAGCCAAGGTGTTCAGCCGCGTTTCGCGGGCGGCCGCCGCCGCCTTCTCCCGCCGCTCGCGCTCGGCCGTCACCCGATCGCGCTCGCGTCGCCGGCGCCCATCCCGCCGCGCCTCAGCCGCGGCACGCAGAGCGCCAACCGTGCGCAGCCCCGGCGACGCGCCATCGCCCGGACCATGGAACCTGCGCAACAGCTCCGACCGAAGGCGTAATTCGTCCCCATGCATCAGCCGTAGGACAACCTCGTCCTTGTCCGCCTGAGGCATCGCCTTGACCCACCGAGACAGCGACTGCTTGGACGGAGTCTTCCGCATGACCGGTGCACTGGCCTCGGCCGCCACGACCAGCAGGTCGCTATCCAGACGCAGGAAATCGGCGAAGGCGCCAAGCGAGCCCGACAGGCCCTCCAAACCGGGCGGCACCGCAGGCTCAGCCTCGTCGTCGTCCAGCTCCCCGTTCTGCACGCACAACAGCCACGCCAGGTACAGCAGCCGATGGTCACCGGCGACCAGCTCAGCTCGCGCCGGCACGACAGAAGCCAGGATTCCCTCCTGCTCCCACCACTCGTCGCCGTCCTCGTCCTCGCTGCACACGTCGATGACAAGATGGGTACGCGTAGTCCACGCATGCGCCGAGTCACCAACGCAGTAAACGGCGATAACCTCCGGACTGATGGCCTCGATCGGCACCCTCAGCGCGAGCCGGCGGGTGCCCCAGTTTGCTAGATACAGAAATGCATCGAAGTATCGCTCCATCCAATCCCGTGGATCGGCCTTCAGATCGCCCCATTCGTACTCGTTGACGAAACTCGACGACGAAATCCGCCCACGTGTCGAGACAGTCCGCAGCTCACCTTGCTGCGCCGCAGTCAAGGGCTGGTCGATCGCGACGAACTCGTAATACTGGTACTCGCTCACATCGACCTCGCCCAATCCCGGTACGTTGCGATCCGTTCAACACCATCCGGCGGTGGGTCCGGCAGCGGAAGATCGAGAATGGCGACCGGTCGCCTGAACCATTCCCGGTGGCAGATCGCGACAATGCCATCCTGGCGCAGATCCATGCTCCGCACCGTCACCTCGACACCGAGCATCCGCGTCGCGAATGGAATGGTTAGATGGCTTTCGACCATCGTGAACAGCCCGGTGAACTGCTCGTCCTCGTCGTAGCAGTCGACGACCGCCTCAGTAACGAGGGCGTCGACCTGAACACGGCTCCACGAACTCACCGCCGCAGACTAGACCAACGAATCGACGGGCTGCCCGCCGGTCGTCACCCCTCGGCATTTAGCACAACTGCACGAGTTTGGGCGCGACGCACCAGAATGCGAAAACGATCATCACGGCGATCGGTGATCCTCTGCTGGAATGTCTGCTGGGTCGGCCACATGGCGGGGCTGGACAACTTGGCCGAAGCCTGCTACGGCGCCAATCTGCCGCGCCTGGGCGAGTCAAGTCACACCACGACCCTGGGAACACCTTCCGCTTCGCGCAGTCGATCGGCCCTCACCAGGCGGGCGCTTACTGACTCGGGCATCAGCAGCCCGTTGGTCGTGGCGTGTACGGCCGACAGCGGCGGCAGCTCCAGGCGGTAATCGCGAGCCAGCATCGTGGTCACGATGGTCAGCTGGGTTGTCGCCAGCAGCGAGCCCGGGCAGATCCGCGGGCCCGCCCCGAAGGGCAGATAGGCATGGCGCGCATGGGGTTGCCCGGCGCCCATCCAGCGGGCCGGGTCGAACCGCTGCGGCTCGGGCCAGAACCGCGGGTCGCGGTGCAGAAGGTAAGGACACAGCAGAACTTCGACGCCGCGATCGATCTCGTGACCGCCGATGGTGACCGGCTCGGCCGTGGTGCGCGTGATGAGCCACTGCGGCGGGTGCAAGCGCAGCGTTTCCTTGATGACAGCAGCGATGTACGCGTCCGCGTCAGCGGTTTCGGCGGCGATGGCCGCCGCGACGTTGGGATGCTCGGCCAGCCGCAGCGCTATCCAGGCCTGCGCCGCGCCGGGCACTCCGTGCGAAGCGAACATGATGGTCCGCAGGACGGAGACGGCCCGGCTCACGTCGGCCTCGGTCGCGATGCCGGCGGCCAGCCCGTCGACCAGGTCACGAGGCTGCTCGGGCCGGGCCTGCGGCAGGCGCCGCCGGACCAGCTCCGCCAGGAGGTCGAGCAGGCGGCGGTTGGCGCGGACCGCTTCGCGGGCGTGCGGGCGGGGCCACCAGCCGACCCGGCCCTCGTGGCTGACCAGTGCCTGTAAAGCCGTGCCGAAGAGGCTGTCCGCCGCCGCGGCCAGCGTTTCGAGCCGGCCCGGCTCCGGTTCGGCGCCGGCGCAGAAATCGGCTATGGCGCGGCCGAGCAGCCAGCGGCACGCGTCGGTCAGGTCGAAGCCCTGGCCGGCCAGCCCGGCCAGCTCTCGGGCCATCCGCGCGGTGAACCGCTCGGCGTGCAGGCGGGTGAGCCGGTCGGCGATGGCGTGCCAGACGTCGCGGCGCACCGCCATCCACTCGGCCACCTGCGCTTCGTGGGCCAGCCGCTCGCGCCGGCCGGCGCGCAGTCCATTGTCGACGGTGTAGGAGCCGTTGGTCTGGGCCAGCACCTGGTGCACGAGCTCGGGATGGTGCACAGCGACCACATTGGAGGAGAGCCGAACAACGTCGCCGTACCGGTCGCGGTTGCGGGCCAGCCAGCCGAGGCGGTCGCGCTGGTAGGCCGTCACGTCGCCGATCAGCCACTGGCCGGGTGGGCCGGGAATGCCGCGCACGAAGTATTCTCCTGCCGGTGCAACGGTGGCGGCGGTTATGCCGCCACCGCGGACACGGGGACAGATCAGCGGCAGAGCCGAGGGATGTACAGATAGGCGCCGCTCACCCTCGCCTTGCGCAGCCGGCGTCCGACGGCACGAATGTACGCGGTCATAGCGACCTCCTCCAATGCGTTCGACGGGTACCGAGGGCAAAGTACCTTCGCCCGGTAGTGAGGGCAAGGCATCGATACGAATCCGGATCGCGGTGGAGGAAGCAATACCCCGGCTCGCCCCAAGCCCACGCAGTCCGTTTGCGGCCGGACAGCCTCGACCTGTTCGGCGCGGTAGTGACGACGTGGACCACCTCCTGCGTACAGCCCTCGACAGACGCCCACCTCGGCTTCGGGAAGGGCTGACGTGCTGCTGCAAGCCGGGATCCGCCCTGTCCTCATTCCTCATTCGCCAACTCCGTACCGTTCGATAAGACGGCCCTCATCGGACACCGCGAACGCATTTCATGGCGGCAGATGAGTGCACGACCGATGAGATCGGCGCCACTGTCCGGTCGTACCAGCGACGACCCTAATGCGAAGGGAACTGCCACCATGAAACTGACGACCGTCACGAACCTCTCCCTCGACGGAGTGACGCAGGGACATCGACGGATTGAGGCAGGGACCCGGCGCGAAGCCAGCGCGCCGGACGAGGACGGCAGCGGCGGATTCGAGCGCTTCGGATGGGCCCCGCCGCTGCTCGACGACGAGGCCTCGACGTTCATCAGCCAGACCTTCCAGCGCGCCGACGCGTTCCTGTTTGGCCGGCGGACCTACGAGATCTTCGCCGGCTCCTGGGGAGCAGGCATGGATCCGGGAAACCCCGTCGCAGAGGCGTTGAACACGCGGCCCAAGTACGTCGCCTCCACCACGCTCACCGACCCGCAATGGGCGGACACGACCGTCCTGTCGGGTGACCTCGCGGCCGCCATCGGCCAGCTGAGAGCGCAGCCGGGCGGTGAGCTGCAAATGTGGGGCAGCGGCACACTGATCCGCTGGCTGCTCGACCACCGGCTGGTCGACGAGTTCATACTGCTCACTTATCCCGTGATCGTCGGCCAGGGCACGCGGCTCTTCCCCACCACCGGCCCGGACATAGGACTCAAGCTGGTCGACTTGCAGGCCACCCCGAAGGGGATAGCGATCCAGACCTACCGCACCACGGGTCGCCCGCAATACGAAACGACCACGACCTGAAGCATGCGTCATAGGTCTGCTAGAGACGAGAAGCATTCGGCGCTTCCGGATCATCGCGGCCTCCGACCTCCACGTCGCGCTCACGCGGGAACCTGTTGGCGGAGTGCACGCTCATCGACATGAGCGGACGTTCGTTCAGCACGCAACTCCAACGGCTGGCGGCCCGGTGTCGAGATCGGCATAGCGCCGAATATTGGCAGGCAGCAGCGGTTCCAGCACAGCCCACTGCGCGTCGGTCAGGTCGAACCGCCTCGTCACCGCTATCGTGGCCAGGAGGTCGCCGGTAGTCAGGTTCTTCTTGGTCGTTAAACCATTCGTCGCGCCCCCCAGGTGCAAAGCGCAGCCGGTGCGCTCTCGGCTCTGGCATCGCCGCATATGCGGCCGTGGGCTGCGCGTCGGCGAGGGCAGGGCGCACGTCGCCGAGGGTTTGGTCGTGCTGCGTTCAGGCCCGCCGCCCGTACGCCGCCGCCAGATGGAGATGACTGGAGGAGCCCGGCTACGACCCATGTCCGTGCTGGCGAGGTCGTCCAGATCGCCTTCCCGTCCAGCCGTGGGACGCCGCCGAAGCCGTCTCGGGTGAATTCAGCGCCCGCATTGGCTTGTTGTGGTCGGAGCAATGGCGGTACGGCAAGGGACCTTTCGGTCGTTGTCCCGCACGTGTGTTGATCACTACAGTGTCCTCCTTATGATCCACTCTTCGCTCGGCGATTATGCAGGTCAGACAGTTACGATCGTCGATCCGTACTCGACCGGCGCACAACTGGCTCCCGCCCTGCGGGCACGGGGGATGCGCCCGGTCGCGGTTGTGTCCCCCGGCGGACCACCGGCGGTGTCAGCCGCTGACCTGCGTCCCGACGACTTCGACGAGGTATACTACGCCGACCGGGTCGACTTGTTTGCCGTGCTGGGCGCGCAGGCACCGGCGTGGGTCGTGCCTGGCGGCGAGGAGGGCGTCGAGTTGGCCGATCGGCTGGCGGCCGCGCTGACTCCGGGTCGCGGCAACGTGGTAAGCCTGGCCGCTGCCCGCCGGCAC
>Ga0075418_10000081_pt1 | contig 79136 bp, 70 predicted proteins | sample SoiMetdeltSBSDD2_FD_81776 | JGI IMG/M metagenome (GOLD analysis project Ga0075418, IMG submission 81776) | Bulk soil microbial communities from a Populus tree surrounding site in Tennessee, USA - Soil MetaG P. deltoides SBSDD2 | ecosystem: Environmental > Terrestrial > Soil > Tree plantation...
GCAGACAACTCCGGCGCAGTGAACGCTGGAGGATGCCGCAATGTAAGATATGGCACACGTTCCCGCTTCAGAACCGCCGCGACACAAGGAAGTAAGGCCACGAGCGCCCCCTTTTCGACGCGAACTCGCGAGGCGGTTTCATAGCATGTCCGGACCCTGAGCGTCCAGAATTCTTTTGGGCTAGAATCCGAACTTAGTCCAGGTCCGCCACCATTCGTCGGTTCGATCACGGGGAGGTCGTGTGTATGAAGTCTAGGCCTCGGTACCCCGGCGTTCGTATTACGGCCAACGGCAACCAGCTCGTCTCCTATCACACGGAAACCCGTATCGCCGACGCCGGCGTCTTCTACCCGATCACCCCCTCGACGGAGGGTGGCGAGCTCTACCAGCAGGCCTTCGCCGAGGGGAAGCTCAACGCCTTCGGGCGCAACACCATCGCCATCGAAGCCGAAGGCGAGCATGCGGCGCAGGGCGGAGCCATCGCACACTCGGTCTGTGGCAAGCGCGTCGTCAACTACACCTCAGGGCAGGGCGTTGTGTACGGCGTCGAGCAGTATTACCACGCGCCCGGCAAGTGTTCGACGATGGTGCTGGAGGTGGCAGCGCGAGCGTTGACCAAGCACGCGCTCAACGTGCATTGCGGACACGACGACGTCTACGGCGCCCTCGACACCGGCTGGATCATCGTCTTTGGCAAGGACGCTCAGCAGGCCGCGGATCAGGCGCTGATCCTGCGCCGCGTCACGGAGCTCAGCCTGACGCCAGGTATGAATGTGATGGACGGGTTCCTCACGTCGCACCTCGAACGCACGTTCTATAAACATGAATCAGCGCTGATCCGCGAGTACCTCGGCGCGCCCGAAGACATCATCGACTGCCCGACCGAGAGTCAGCGGATCCTGTTCGGACCGCGGCGCCGGCGGGTGCCGAAGATGATCGACCTGACGAACCCTGTGCTCCTCGGCCCCGTGCAGAACCAGGAGCACTACATGCAGGGCGTCGTCGCCCGTCGCGACAACTTCACGGAGCCGATTCTCGACTTCTTCGAATCCGCGTACAAGGACTTCGCGGAGCTGACCGGCCGCTACTACGGACTGGTGAGCGAATACAAGACTGAAGACACCGACACCGTGTTCGTGTCGCTCGGCTCGGCGGCAGAGAACATCGAGGCGGGCGTTGATTATTTGCGAGAGCGGCGCGGCGTCACTGTCGGATCAATTCACATCAACGTCTTCCGCCCCTTCCCCGAAGCGGCCGTGGTCAAGGCACTGGCCGGCAAGAAGAATGTGATCGTGCTGGAGCGCACCGACGAGCCGATGGCGGGCGACAACCCCATGGGCCGCGATATCCGAACGGCGCTCAACAAGGCGCTGCAGGGTGAGGCCGGTCTTCCGAAGATCACGGCCGACCAGATGCCGCGCATGTTTGGTTGCGTATACGGTCTGGGGTCGCGCGACTTCAGGCCGGAGCACACGATCGGCGCCTATGAGTTCGCTGTGGGAACGCGCGCGCGCAAGGATGGGAAACGCGCCGCGGACGGCGCCTCGTTCATGGTGCTCGGCGTCGATCATCCGTACGAGGTGAAGTCAGACGACACCCCATCGCTGCTGCCCGACAAGGCGATCGCCGTCCGCTTCCATTCCGTCGGTGGCTGGGGCGCCATCACGACCGGCAAGAACCTGGGCGCCATCATCGGCGACCTCAACGATCTGCTCTACGACCGCGACAAGATCGTCGATGAGTTCGGCAACCCGAAAGAGATCATCCACGTCAGCGCCAACCCGAAATATGGATCCGAGAAAAAGGGCGCGCCGACGTCGTACTTCATGATTGCCGCCCCCGAACGCATTCGGGTCAACTGCGACCTTCGCCACGTCAACGTCGTCCTCTGCTGCGATCCCAAGGCGTTCACGCACACCAATCCACTTGACGGAATGTCCGATGAGGGATGCCTGGTGTGGGAGTCGGACGAGGAAGGCGAGGCCGCATGGCAGCGGCTGCCGCTCTGGGCGCGAAAGCAGATCATCGACAAGAAGATCCGTGTCTTCACGCTGCCTGGATTCAAGATTGCGCGTGAGGCGACCGACCGCGGTGACCTGCAGCTCCGCATGCAGGGCAACGCGTTCCTCGGCGCGTTCTTCTCGGTGTCGCCGATGCTGCAGGACTTCCGCATCACGCCTGAGCAGTTCCGCGACGCGGTCCACAAGCAGTATGTGAAGAAGTTCGGCAAGCTCGGTGAGGCAGTCGTGAACTCCAACATGGAGGTCATGACCAAGGGCTTCGAGCTGGTGCGCGAGATCAACGTCGGCGCGATTGAAGCACCAGACCGGTCGACGCTGCGAGGGAAGGCGCTGCTTCCAGTGGTGATGCCCGAGAGCTTTGCGGCCAGCGAGGGCTGCGGCACGGGTTGCCGAACGATTCCGCTGCCTCAGGGACAGGACGAGCGCACGCCGCTGACGCGAGTTGCCGACTTCGACCGGATGTTCCGCGCGAAGCTTGGTTATAACCAGCCGGCCAATGCCTACGCATCGCTCGGCATCATGGCCGCGGGGAGTGGTGACACCGCGTCGAAGTACGTCGCGCGCCGCGAGACGCCCCTCTATATTCCCGAGAACTGCACGCAGTGCATGGAGTGCATTGCGGTCTGTCCCGATACAGCGCTGCCAAACTGCTCGCAGGATCTCGATACGATTCTCTACACTGCGGTCAGCAGCTACGTCAGCGACGGCAGCGAGCGGCAGAAGATGCTGAACCTGCTGCCCGAGATCAGCAAACGCACGCGCGAGCTGATGCGTGGCGCGCTCACTGCCAAAAACGAGGCGCCGCGAGCCCAGGACTTCATCCGCAAGGTCACTCACGAGGTCAACGGCTTCTCGCCGCAAGCGAAGGAGGAGTTCTTCAACGTCATCGACAAGGTGCCGATGGCGTACCAGAAGGCCAACGCCATCTTCGCAACGCCAGAGAAGAAGAGCCCGGGTTCCGGCGGCATCTTCTCGATCTTCGTTTCGGATCTCTGCAAAGGGTGCGCGGCGTGCGTCACCGCCTGCGGTGAGCACCAGGCGCTGCGGATGGTTCAGGAGACCGAGGAAGTCAACGCCGAGCACGAAAGCGGGACCGCGTTCCTCAACCTCCTGCCTGACACATCGCAGAAGTATCTCGGTCTCTACAACGACGTGCGCCCGCAGGATTCGAAGACGGCGACGCTCCGCAACATGCTGATGGTGCGGAAGAACTACGATGCGCTGGTCTCGGGCGACGGCGCCTGCGCCGGCTGTGGCGAGAAGAGCATCTTGCGCTCGGTGGCCGCGGTGACCGAGGCCTACATGCGGCCGCTCTATCACGCTAAGGCCGATCGCTTCCGCCAGAAGGCCGACGAGCTCGAGCACGCCGGCGAACAGAAGCTCGCGGAGATGAAAGCGCGCAGTCAGCAGGAATACGACCTCTTCCGCAAGGCGGTCGCGCACCTGCTCATGGGCCTCGGCGGCGAGGATGACAAGGACACCAAGAGCCGCATGGATGCTTACGGGCCGATCTCCGACAAGGACATCGTCGGCGCCATCAGCTCGGTCCTGCGCCACGAGGCGTTCATCCACAAGAACCTGCAGGCGATCGACGGGCGCGCCGCCAACGGCATGTCGGTCATGGCGATGGCCGCGCACACCGGCTGCAACACGGTGTACGGATCGACGCCGCCGAACAATCCGCATCCATATCCGTGGATGAACTCACTCTTCCAGGACGGCATCACCGTGGGCTGGCTCCTCGGTGAAAGCTTCATCGTCGATCATGGCCGCCGGTCGGTGATCCCGGAACGGCTACTGGACGCGTTGATGCGTCGCGAGAAAGACGTCATCAACCCGCGCGAATACTACGAGTACGTGCACTTCACCGACGCGACGATGACCGACCAGGAGATCCTCGAGATGCCAAAGGTCTGGGTCGTTGGTGGTGATGGCGGCATGGGCGACATCGGCTATCAGAACATGTCGAAGGTCATGCTGCAGAACCGGCCGAACATCAAGGCGGTCATGCTGGACACCCAGGTCTATTCCAACACCGGCGGACAGAACTCGGATTCAACGCCGATGCTGGGCGGCAACGACATGAACGTGTTCGGCGCAGCCACGCAAGGCAAGAACGTGGAGAAGAAGACCGTCGCCGAAACGTTCCTGGCGGGTCACGGCTCGCCGTTCGTGGCGCAGGTCTCGATCGCGAACGCACCGAAGTTGTACCGCGCGATCCTCGACGGCATCGAGTATCGCGGCACCGCATTCCTGCAGTGCTTCACGACGTGTCAGCCCGAACACGGCGTGGCCGACGACCTGGCGCTGACCCAGGCCCAACGCGTGCGGGATTCACGCGGCGCGCCCGAGTTCGTGTTCAACCCGAGACTCGGCGAGACCTACCAGGAGGCGCTGGACGTCAAGGGCAATCCTTCGATCGACATGGATTGGTTCGAAACCAGGTTCAAGGGCACCAACGCACCGTATCGCTACACCGTGGCGCACTGGTGCGCGACCGAAGCGCGCTTCCGCAATCACCTCAAGAAGGTGAAGAAGGACGACCTCGCGAAGCTGATCCCGCTCGAAAACATGCTGGTGCGGATCACCCAGCAGGATGTCGTCTACCGACGCTACCTGGTATCAGGCCATCGCTCCTACGTGCCCGATTTTGGGGTGTACATCACTATCCAGGGCGCGAACGGCGACGTGGAGTTCCGTTCGCTCTCGCGTCAGCTCGTGCTCTTCTGCGTCGAGCGCCGCAAGGCCTGGCGTATGTTGCAGAGCAAAGCGGGGATTGAGAATCGGGAGTACAAAGCGCAGCGCTCGCTGCTGGCCGACGTCGATTCAGGCAAGATCTCGATGGAGGACTTCCTGGCTCACGCGGATCTGATGTTGAAGGAGCGTCTGCCGGCAGCGACGGCGCATAAGCCGGCCGAGCCCAAGGTCGCCGCGCCGCCGGCGGCCGCAAAAACAGAGTCGGCTGCCTCGACGACAACCGTCACTCACTGATTCACTTCATCGGTCCGGCATTGAATGCCGGACCGTATTCCTCGGCTACTTCAGCGCGCTCCAGATTGCGCCGAAGTCGTAGGACACACCGATCTGGCCGGTGACGTACTTCTCCTTCATCAGGTTGTTGGGATCGTTCGAGTAGGTGAACGAGAGCGGAATCTTCGCCTTGTCCATGAAGGGCAACGTCAAGGTCGCATTGGCCTTGAAGATGTTCTTCCGATCGACCGGCACATCGTCATCGTCCATCGGAAAGATCCCGCTGAACGATCCCGCGAGTTCGGCTGCTCGTCCGTTGACGAGGGCGTTCTTCAGGATGCTGCCGGTCAATGCTGCGGACACTTGCCAGTCTTTCGTCTTGAACGGGTCGGTCGCCGCGATCGCAGGTGCATCGGCCGTGCTGTAGGTTGCGTTCGCGGTGAAGTCGACGTCGCCGAACCCTTTGTCTACCATCACTGCCACGACGTACTTGTTTCGCCCCTCTACCTGCGTCAGATGCTGCCCTGATGTCTTGACGCTGAGCAGAAGAGAGTTCCCAATGTGATTGGCAGCGATCGCCAGCCGCTGCCCGACCACTCCTTCCGCGGCCTCCCGTGCCACTGCCAAATCGGTGACCGCGATGCCCGGATGAGTAACCACGATCGCTGCCAGCTCGTTGACGGTTCCCATGCGATCGATGAAGAGACCGTACCATCGGCTCGCACGAGGATCACGATCGCCGAGCGCCCGGAACTTGACATCCCAGGCGATGGCGTCGAAGAGCTCGTTGGGATTGGGGATACCACTGATCCCAGTCAGGTCCTTCTCCGGAATCTTGGCGCCAAACGTGACCGAGCCCGTCAGTCGCCGCCAGTTCTCCCGTTGCGCGTAGAGATACTGTGCGCCGGCGTTGATGTTGTTCTTCGTCGTACCACGAAAGAGGGCAACCGCATTCAGGTTGACGGTGACGGCGGAACCGTCGGCGGCGAACAACGACTTCAGATCGGCAGCGAGCGCAATCAGCTCGGTGCCCAGGCCGCGTTCGACAAGCGAATTGGCCGCTGGATTTGATAGCGGAGCGTTGACCGAGGGCGACACCGCCGACTCGCGCAGGTTCTCGCCGACACCCGTGACCCGCTCGCTGTAGGCGCGCATCGAGTCCTTGGCCAGCACGTCGCGATACTCGGCCGGCGAGAGCCTGCGATACAGGCCTTCGTTCCTGATGAGGGTCTCGAACATCTCGCGGTAGACCGCCCTTTTGTCCGCATCGCTCGACGCGGCCGCGAGCCGGCCGGCGAACTCCTTCTGCACCGCCGCGAGCGCTGCGTCACGCGTCGTTGCGTCGATCGTCGGCAGTTGTGCGAACGCGGTGACTGGTGCGAGAACGGCGACGGTGATGACGACAGCGATGCGCGCGAAATAGACACGCAGCGTGGTCATGACGTCACGCCACCACCAGGAACACCACGCCGACGCTGTGGTCCTGATCCTTGCTCGCTTCCGACTTCTTCTCGAGCAGCTTCTCGGAACCGTCGACCTTGAGCGCGATCTTGTGCATCCACCCCTTGGCCGCATGCGAGAACGACCACCCGAGACGATGCGTTCCGGCGGCGAGTGACAAAGGCTCCCGGCGGTCGACCAGCGACTTGATCACCACGTTGCCGTCGGCAGCCACGGTGTACGGGATGACCATGTCGTTGACATCGACGTCGACGAGGACCTCGGCGTCCTCAGGGATTTCGATGACCTTGATGCCCGGCGGCAGTGCCGCCTTGAGCGCCGTCGTTGCGGCGTTCGCAGGTGTCTTTGCCATGTGATACCTCTTTCTCGCCGAAATCCGGATAGTCCGGTGCTTACTGGCTTAAACGTGCCTCGTGCCCGAAATTAACAACCGTCGAAGAGGCTAGGAAAGGGCGGGATTTTACGGACCCGGGAAGGTGTTGGGGGGCGCACGCCGATCTGATGTTGAAGGAGCACCCGGTAGTCCGGACACTTCGCGGTGCGAAGTGCCCGGACCCCGCTCCTAGGCGGGATTATTCGATTTCATGCTACTGCCGTGAACGGCGCAATTCGCGAATCTGACGAAAACTTCATCACGCGTTCAGACCGCGATAATGTTCTGGAATGCTCGACGGCATTGTCCCACCGCTGATCGTTCTTGTGGCCGCAGCGGCGTTGCTGATGTTGCGCCGTTTGTACGCCCGCAATCGCGCGCGTGCCTTCCAATTGGATGTGACGGTCACCATCGGACTCGTCGTCCTCGTCGCCGCACTCGAGCTGAGCATGGGGCGGCCGCCGGCCTACAGAAACGGTCCGGTCCGGCTCTGGGTCGGGGATGTCAACAGCGACCAGAATTCACAGCAGGTCTTTGATCCATATTCATTCACCCACGTCGTTCACGGAGCGCTGTTCTATGGATTGACGCGTGCGGTCATGTGGCCGGCCGCCGTCGGCACGCGGCTTGCCGTGGCGATCGCCCTCGAATCGGCATGGGAGGTGTACGAGAACACCGATGCCGTCATCAACCGCTATCGCACGGCAACAATCGCGCTTGGTTACTACGGTGATAGCGTCACGAACTCGATCGTCGATATCGTGGCTTGTCTGATCGGTTTCATCCTGGCCCATCGATTGCCCTGGCGCTGGACTGTGGCGTGGGTGGTCGTAACGGAGATCGTGCTGGCCATTACCATTCGCGACAATCTCACGTTGAACATCGTCATGTTGATTCGCCCGATCGAAGCAATCAAGCGCTGGCAACTGGGTGGGTGAGTAGCTGGGTGACGAGGTGGCTAGGGGCTGGAGTGACCGAGCAACCTAGCAACCCAGCTACCTACCAACCTACAGCGCCTTGTTCACCTCGGCCCAATTCACCACGTTCCACCACGCGGTGATGTAGTCGGGCCGGCGGTTTTGGTACTTCAGATAGTAGGCGTGCTCCCAGACATCGAGACCGAGGATCGGCGTCTTGCCTTCCATCAACGGGTTGTCTTGATTCGGCGTGCTCGTGATCGATAGCTTGCCACCGTCATTGAGCAGCCACACCCATCCGCTGCCGAAACGGCCGGCGCCTGCCTTGCCCCATTGTTCCTTGAACGCGTCGAAGCCTCCGAACGCGCCGTTGATCGCATCGGCGACTTTGCCCGTCGGTGCGCCACCAGCGTTGGGTGCCATCCACGTCCAGAACTTCGTGTGATTCCAGTGTCCGCCGCCGTTGTTGCGCACCGCAGTACGAATGGCCTCGGGAACACTGTTGATGCCGCGGCACAACTCATCGACGCTCTTCCCCTGCAGGTCGGGATGCTTTTCGAGTGCCGCGTTCAGGTTGGTGACGTAAGCCTGATGATGCTTCCCGTGATGAATCTGCATCGTTTGCGCGTCGATGTGCGGTTCGAGCGCGGCATGGTCGTACGGGAGCTTGGGCAGTTCGTGCGCCATTCGTCCTCCTCAATCAAACGGGGTCGGGGAGTCATTTGTCGAGGACAGTGCGCCCAGAACAGCCGCGCGAATCTAACAAATGACTCCCGACCCCCTTATTATGAGATCGAGAGCATCCGATCCAGCGCGACGCGGTTCCAATGCTTCTGGTCGGCTGACACGGTGACCTGGTTGTGTACGCGACCTTCCAAGAGCTCTTCCAGTATCCACAGCAGGTGATTTGGTGAGACGCGGAACATGGTCGAGCAGAGGCAGCCGAATTGATCGAGCGAGATCACAGTTCGTTGCGGCGCCAGCTGTTGTGCCAGACGATTGACGAGATGAACTTCGGTGCCCACAGCCCAGACGGATCCTCCGCGGCTGTTCGTCACGGTTTTGATGATGTACTCGGTGCTCCCGCTGTCGTCGGCAGCCTGGACCACATCCCACGGCACCTCCGGGTGCACGATGACGCGCACGCCAGGGTGCTGCCGTCGAACGGCCTGAATCTGCTTCGCGCTGAAGCGAGTGTGGACCGAGCAGTGCCCTTTCCACAAAATCATCTTCGCCCGGCTGACCTGATCGGGATCCAATCCACCGCAGATCTCGTCCGGATCCCACACGACCATCTCGTCAAGAGGGATGCCCATCTTGTAGGCGGTGTTTCGTCCAAGGTGCTGATCGGGAAGAAAGAGCACGCGCTCGCCACGTGCGAACGCCCACTTCAGCGTCGCCATCGCATTCGACGATGTGCAGACGGTGCCGCCACGCTCGCCGACAAACGCCTTAATCGAGGCTGCCGAGTTGATGTACGTCACCGGAACAACAGCGGCCTTGCCCGAGGCACCCTGCGACGCGATGCCCATCTGAGTGAGTTCCTCCCAGCATGTCTCGAGCTGTTCGGGAGCGGCCATGTCCGCCATCGAGCAACCGGCAGCGAGATCGGGAAGGATCACTTTCTGGTGGGGCGCGCAGAGCACGTCCGCACTCTCCGCCATGAAGTGCACGCCGCAGAACACGATGTAGTCCGCTTCCGGCCGATTGGCGATCTGACGTGCAAGACGGAACGAGTCACCGGTGTAGTCCGCGAAGCGGATCACTTCGTCGCGCTGGTAGTGGTGACCGAGGATCACGAGCCGGTCGCCGAGCGCGCGCCGGGCGTCTGCAATGCGCGCGTCCATCTCCGCATCTGAGAGACCGAGGTACTTCTCAGGAAGCGCCTGCCGCTCGGAGATGTGTTGCTTCTCGAACTCGGTCAGCAACGGAATGATCGACGCCATCGGCTTCAGGACCCCTTTGTGAAACTTTTCGCAAAGTCCGGACGTGAAAAAGGTCCAAACCCCGTGGCTGGGCTATCGCCCGGCGGGATTTAGACCTGAGGGAATTATACCGTTTCGTGGCGTTTACAGATCAAGACGCCCCAGATTGGGGGCTAGGCGACGACGTTATCGACGATGTTGTAGAGCGTGTCGCGCTCGAGGGGCTGCCGCCCGGCTGCGCGGACGAGTCGGCCCAGCGCGGCCGTAGTCATTCCTTCGGGAGTGGCCGAGCCGGCCATGTGGTAAATCTTCTCCTCCTGCACAGTGCCGTCGAGGTCGTCGACGCCGAACCACAGCGCCGCCTGGGCCAACTCCAGACCGGTCGCAATCCAGAAGGCCTTGATGTGGGGAATGTTGTCCAGCATCAGCCGTGAAACGGCGTGCACGCGCAGCGTGTCCGTGCCGCTCGGCGCCGGGAGCTTGCGCATCTGGTTGTTGTCGGGATGAAAGGCCAGAGGAATGAACGCCTGGAACCCGCCCGTCTCGTCTTGCAACGCGCGCGCGCGAAGCATGTGATCCACGCGCTCGGCCATGGTCTCGATGTGACCGTAGAGCATCGTGACATTCGATCGCAGACCGAGTCGATGCGCGATGCGGTGAATGTCCAGGTATCGCTCGGTACCGCACTTGTCGTTGCAGATCTTCTTGCGCACACGCTCGGCGAAAATCTCGGCACCACCGCCGGGCAGGGAATCGAGGCCCGCCTCCATCAGTCCGGTGAGTACCTGCGTGTCACTCATGCCGTAGAGATCCGCGAAAAACGCAATCTCGACCGCCGTAAAACACTTCAAGTGAATGCCAGGGCGGATCCGTTTGAATCCTCCCAGCAGGTCTGTGTAGTAGCTGAAAGGCAGATCCGGGTTCAGCCCGTTGACGATGTGGAGCTCGGTGAGAGGCTGATTGGCGCGTTGACGCAGCTTGTCCCACGCCTCTTCGAGCGACATCGTATACGCCTCGGGCATGCCGGGCTTCAGACGCGCGAACGAACAGAAGAGACAACTGGCTTCACAGACATTCGTCGGCTCGAGGCGCAGGTTGTAGTTGAAGTAGGTGCGCATCCCGTGCCGCTTCTCACGTTCACGGTTGGCGAGCCAGCCGACGGCGAGCAGATCGGGAGAATCGAACAGACGGACTCCATCCTCGAGCGTGAGGCGTTGGCCGCGCTCCAGCTTGTCGTCGATGTCGGCCAGGCCGGCCGCTTTCACACGCGGTTTCACTGTGATCTGTACCGTCGCGTCGGGGAAACCCTCGTAAATTCTAGCGTGCTATACTCGGCGATTAAAGACACCGGGTGTGATTTCCGGAGATTACGTGGAAATCACACCCGGTGTCTTAGTCAGGTGAGTGAGGGAAGTGGGGTGCAACGCCCACGCGGTCCCGCCACTGTAAGCGGAGAGATTCGGTCGCACACGTCACTGAGAACCGGGTCAGCCGGGTCTTTACACCCGCCGGGTTCCGGACTCGGGAAGACAGATCGAATCACTTACTTCAGGACTCGCTTGTGTTGGTGCTGTTGGCAACATCGTTCCCGATGGAACCGGCCGGTTTCTGGCGTCGGGCCTTTGCCGAAAGCCTCCACACAAGCGAGCGATAGAGTAAAACTCCGCGAGCCAGGAGACCTCGCGCCTGATTTTCTGTCCCTGCCTTCGAACGTCGTGTCGTGACGTCGCAAGGTGCTCCGGTGCGAAGGACGCCGGGAGGAGACGATGTTCCTCATCGCCGATCGCGTTTCCTATACGTACAACCGGCGCACCGGTGTCGAAGCGGTGAAGGCGCTTCGCGACATCAGTGTCGGGATCGACCGTGGCTCTTTCACCGGCGTCATTGGTCCCAACGGCTGCGGCAAGACGACGCTGCTGAAGCTGCTCGCTGGCGTGCATACACCCGATAGCGGCTCGATCTCGCTCGACGGCCGTCCCCTCCCCACGATGTCCAAGCGCTATGTTGCCCGTCGCATCGCCGTGGTTCCACAAGAAACGCATCCCGCGTTCGAGTACACGGTGCTCGAGATGGCGTTAATGGGACGGCATCCCCATCTCGGCCCGTTTCAACTGGAGGGGCCAGCCGACCTCGCGATCGCAGGCGAGGCCTTGGCTGCCACCGGGACATCCCACCTCGCCGAACGCTCGTATATGTCGCTCAGCGGCGGCGAAAAGCAGCGCGTCATCATCGCGAGCGCACTGACGCAGTCGCCTGAAGTGTTGCTGCTCGACGAGCCCACGGCTTCACTCGATCTCGGATACCAACTCGAAGTCGGATTGCTCCTGCGGCGGCTGAATCGCGAGCGATCGGCCACCATGGTGATGGCGACCCACGATTTGAACCTTGCCGCATCCCTGTGCGACACCCTCGTCCTCATGCGAAACGGGCGCGTGCTCGCCTCCGGCAACACCGCTGACGTTCTGACATCGGCGATGGTGCGACAGCTCTACGACGTCGAAGCCGATGTTCGAGTCCACGAGCTCGCCGGACATTTGACGGTCGTGCCGCTGGGACGGCTTTCATGATTACGGTCGATTCAGCGGGCGCGGACGGGACACCACTGCCGCGTCGCATACCTCGATCGTCCATCCGAGGCCGGCTGACGGCGACGCTCCTCGGCTTCGGGATGGTGGCGCTTGCGACGTGCGCGCTGGCGCCGCTGGTGGGCACCACTCCCATCAGCCTGACGCGGGCGCTGGATCCCGCTATCCCATTCGAGCAGAACGTGGACGCGCAGATCTTTTTCGTTGCGCGCCTTCCTCGCGTGCTTGCCGGTGCGCTCGTGGGTTCAGCGCTCGCCGCGGCGGGCGTGGTCTTTCAGGCGATGCTGCGCAACCCATTGGCCACGCCGTTCACACTGGGCGTTTCGGCGGGGGCGTCGCTCGGCGCAATGCTCGTGATCGTTTTCGGCGGCGCGCTGACATTCGGCTCGTTCTCGACCGTGCCCGCCGCCAGCCTTGCGGGTGCCGCGGCGGCGACGGCCGTCGTGTACTGGCTGGCAACCAGGCACGGGCATGCGATCTCGACGTCGGTGTTGCTGCTCGCCGGCGTCACGCTGAACTCGTTTCTGTCAGCCATCATCATGTTCGTCCAGTACCTCGCTGACTTCGCGCAGGTCTACCGCGCCGCCCGGTGGATCATGGGCGACCTGGACATTGGCGGCTATGACACGCTGATCGCCTCGCTGCCGCTGGTCATCGCCGCCTTCGCGCTGTTCGCGTGGCTTCCCTCGTCACTCAACCTGCTCAGCGTGGACAAGGATGCCGCGGCCGCTCGCGGTGTCGATGTTCCGCGCGCGCAACGCCTGGCTTTTTTCAGCGCATCGTTAGCCACCAGCGCGGCCGTGTCGCTGGCCGGGCCGATTGGCTTCGTCGGCATCGTCGTGCCGCACCTGGTTCGCTTGTTGGTCGGCGTCGATCATCGAATCGTCCTGCCGGCATCGGCGCTCTTCGGCGCAGCGTTTCTCGTCGCGTGCGATCTGGTGGCACGCACGATCCTCTCCCCGGTCGAAATCCCGGTGGGCATTGTCACCGCAATGATTGGAGGTCCGTTTTTCCTGTGGCTTCTCGTACGCAAAAGCTGATTGCCCTCGTCGCGGTCGCGCTCGCCGTCTTCCTTCTTGGTACGTCACTGGCGCAAAGCCGGGAGGGCGGCGCGGGGCCCGGGCGCATCGTGTCGCTCGTCCCGGCAATTACGGAGATGCTGTTCGCCATCGGCGCCGGACCGCAGGTCGTCGCCGTCAGCAGCTACGACGAGTTCCCTGCCGAAGTGAAGGCACTGCCGAAAGTTGGTGCGTTGCTCGATCCAGATACCGAGCGCATTCTCGCGCTGCGACCCGATCTCGTCGTCGTGTACGGTTCGCAGTCGGATCTGCAGACACAACTCGAACGGGCGCACCTTCGAACGTTCAGCTACCGCCACGGCGGCATCGCCACCACACTCGGCACTATTCGAGACATCGGAGTCGCGACCGGCCATCGCAAGGAGTCCTCTGACCTGGTTTCATCGCTGCAGGCACGGCTCGATGCCGTGCGCGACCGCGTGAAGGGCCGGACGCGGCCACGGGTAGTGCTGGTGTTCGAGCGTCAAGCGGGTACGCTTCGCGAGGTCTACGCCAGCGGCGGCGTCGGGTTCCTTCACGAGATGCTCGACGTCGCAGGCGGAACGAATGTATTCGCCGATGTTGCGCGCGAATCAGTCCAGCCGTCGATCGAGACGCTGCTCGCGCGCGCGCCCGATGTCATCCTCGAAGTGCGGGCCTCAGGTTTGATCGAAAAGACCGGTGCGGACGACGCGGATGCGTGGTCCGCGCTTTCGTCGGTGCCAGCCGTCAAGAACCGGCGCGTGCATCTCCTGAGGGGTGACTATCTCGTCGTCCCCGGTCCGCGACTGGCGATGGCAACCGAGGCCTTCGCCCGCGCACTCCATCCAGAGACGTTCAAATGAAGATCCTGCTTTCGTGGAGCTCGGGCAAGGACAGCGCGTGGGCTCTGCATGTGCTCAACACGAAACACCCGGATGCTGTTGCCGCGCTACTGACGACCGTCAATGAGGCAGTCGATCGAGTCGCGATGCACGCTGTCCGGCGCGACGTGCTCGCCGCACAAGCACGCATGGCGGGGCGCCCCCTCCGCGTCGTACCCATTCCGCATCCGTGCCCGAACGAGGTGTACGAAGCGCGTATGGCGGCCGCCGTCGCCGACGCGGTTGCAGATGGTTTCACACACGTCGCCTTCGGTGACCTGTTCCTGGAAGACGTGCGGCGCTATCGGGAGGAGCGGCTGGCGGGAACGGGCCTCGAGCCGATCTTTCCGGTGTGGGGGGTACCAACGGCTCGCCTCGCCGAGGACATGATCGCGCATGGGCTACAAGCGCGGATCTCCTGCGTGGACACTCGCGTGCTGGATCGCGCCTTCGCCGGGCGAGCGTTCGATCGTTCGCTTCTGAGCGACCTGCCGCCGGGCATCGACCCGTGTGGTGAGAACGGCGAGTTTCATACGTGCGTCACCGCGGGACCCATGTTCACCGACGCGCTGGACCTCGAGCTCGGCGAGACGGTGACACGCGAACCGTTCGTCTGGGCCGATCTCAGTTTCCGACAGGCATGAGCCGCTACCCTTCGCGCATCGTGTGTCTGACGGAGGAGACAACAGAGACGCTGTACCTCCTCGGCGAAGGACAACGGGTCGTCGGCGTATCGGGTTACACCGTGCGGCCACCCGAAGCGCGGCGCAAGCCCAGAGTCTCTGCGTTCATCAGCGCCAAGTACGATCGCATCGAAGCGCTCCAGCCAGACCTGATCCTGACGTTCTCGGATCTCCAGGCAAACATCACCTGCGAACTCGTGAAGCGCGGGTATCCAGTGATGGCGTTCAACCAGCGGAGCATCCCCGAAATTCTGCAGATGATTCGCATACTCGGTGCGCTTGTCGGTTGCGCCGACCGGGCCGACGACCTGGCCGGCAGGCTCGAGCTCGAGATCGATTCGATCAAAGCGGCGGCATCGCGACTACCGATACGCCCGCGTGTCTATTTCGAAGAGTGGGACGATCCGCTGATTTCAGGCATCCGGTGGGTCGAGGAGCTCATCGAGGTCGCCGGCGGCGATCCGATCTTTCCAGAGTTGCGCGAGGCGCGGCTGGGCCGAGACCGAATCGTGTCCGCTGATACGGTGATCGAGCGCAGGCCGGACGTCATCATCGCGTCGTGGTGTGGAAAAGCTGTTCGTCCCGAGAAGATCGCGAACCGTTCGGGCTGGCAGGATATCCCCGCGGTTCGCGACCGCCACATCTACGAGATCAAGTCGACCTACATCCTGCAGCCAGGACCCGCGTCGCTGACCGAAGGCGTGCACCAGTTACACCGCATCGTCGCGCGCGTGGCGCAGACGATCGCGGATCACCGTCTGCACGCCTGAGAACATTGTTGATTGGCGATCTCTGATTGCTGACTCGTTGTCGATTGGCGATTTCAGATTGTCAATCGACGATCAAGAATCCACAATCACCAACGAGTCAACGATCAAAGATCATCAATCATCAATTCGAGGGCTTCGAGTACTTATTGCGTGGATCCTTCCCCACTATGTGCTCGACGTCCTGGTTGTTCTCGTTGCAGATGTACTCCATCAACTCGGTGCCGCCGTCGTAATCGTGACTCCCGTAAAGCGTGAACGGCTTGGTGTAGGCGCCGGGATCGTCGATGGTGACCTCGTACTCCAGCCTGCCGAAGTTGGGACGACGATAGCGCTCGATGGTGTGCAGTTTCTCGGTATGCGGGTGACCGGCAAAGTCGAACCAGAATTTGTCGTTGAATCCGATCGTATCGATCACGAGGGTATCGCCCTCGAACCGGCCGATTGAGTGTCCGTACCAGGTCGGATCCAGATCCGCCGGATCGGGATGCTTGGCGTTCATGAAGATCTGCCGGTAGCTGTGGATGTTTCCCTCGAACAAGAAGAACATGTGCGTCGGTGTCTGCAGGATCCGCCACGGGTAGGGCGCCTGTCGCGGCACACCGGCAGGCAGACACAATGCCTCAGGGTCGTCCTTGGACAGACGCTCCAAGGTGACCTTCAACGCCCATTCCTGGATGGGCAAGGCTTCTCCCGGCTTCAGGGCGTCGTTGATGTCGTAGATGAATTTTCGATCGGGCGTCCAGATCCCGGAGAAGTCGACCTTGCCGTCAGCGGCGCGAGGAGTCGGCGCCGGGGCCGCCGGGCGTTTCTGCGTCTTCAGTGCCTCGCCTTGCGCCAGGGCCGATGACGGCGCCGCGAGCCACGAGATCATCATGGCTACAAACGCGATAACCACGTGACGGATGAGCGCGTTCACGATGTCACCTCTTTCGGCGGGCCGGGTTCCAGGTTCCGGGTTCCGCAATCATACGAGCGTTCGGGCGTACGAGAACACGTCTAATGGCTTTGTCGACAGGTTGGGAAATACCGTATGGCCGTGCAAAATGCCCTCACGCGTGAATCCGCACTTCTCCAGGACGTGCCACGATGCCTGATGCTCGGTGTGGCACAAGGCGTACAAACGCGAAATTGTCAGCTCAGCGGCCATCGCCACCATCGCGCCGAGAGCCTCCGTGGCATAGCCGTGTCCCCACGCGTCGCGCGCGAACACGTAACCCGTTTGCGCACGGTACGGCGTCTCCAGCAACAGACCGGAGCTGCCCAGTAACCTGCCGGAGTCTCGAGCGAACACGAGCAGGGGACCCGTCGACGAGCGCGCCCACTCCGACTGACTGAAGCCGACGAACGCCTTCGTGTCCTCGACCGATGTGTGACGCGGCCATCCCAGGTAGCGCGTGACCTCGGAATCGGAGGCGTAGCGCTCGAACATCGCTCGAGCATCCTCGGGCGACGGCGGCCGCAGCAGCAGACGTGACGTCTCAAGGGACGTGCTAGGCACCGAGGAACACATCCTCTCTCATCGTCGGAATGATGCCTGACTTTCGCGCCCGCTCGAAGAGCACCTCAACGGCGCGCCTGCCCTCCGGGCCGAGGTCGACGGAATAGTCGTTCACGTACAGATCGATGTGCTTGTACATTACATCGTCGCTCATCGCCTGCGCGTTGGCGCGAACGAACGGCAGGCTCACCGTGCGATTGACGAAGGCGTACTCGACACTGCGCCGCATCACCCGGTTGACCCGTTGCCTTACGTCGTCAGGCAATCGGCGGCTGATCACAATCCCGCCGAGCGGAATTGCGGCACCGGTTTCCGACTCCCAGAACTCACCGAGATCGATGATCTTCCTGAGACCCTTATCCTGATAGGTAAACCGGTTCTCGTGAATGATGAGCCCCGCATCGAAGACACCGTCGATCAACGCAGCTTCGATTTCCGAGAACACGCATTCGGTCTTGTTCCTCGCGTGCGGAAACGCGAGACCCAGGAGGAAGTTCGCGGTCGTGTACTTGCCGGGAATCGCGATTCGGAGCTTCCCCGTTGCGACCTCCTCATTCGAAATGGCACGCTTCGAGATCAACAGCGGACCGCAGTTGCGCCCCAGCGCGCTGCCCGCATCGAGCAGCACGTAGCGATCGGCGCAATAGGCGTAGGCGTGGAAGCTGAGTTTCGTCACGTCCGCCTCTCCCGCAAATGCCGATGCGTTCAAGGCCTCGATGTCGGCCATCCGCACGGAGAAATCGAGCCCCTCGCAATCGATGCGGTCGTGCACCATCGCGTCGAACATGAAGCAGTCGTTCGGGCACGGTGAGAACCCCAGCGTGAGCGTCATGACGCCAGCATCCGTAAACCGGCGGCGCCCAGGGCGCCGACCGCTTCGTGCAGTTTCCATGCTGCCCGATTGCGTCGCTCGACGATGTTGGATACGGCTCGCACCTGGGCGAAGGGCACGCCGTGTGTCAGGCAGCAGTACATGAACGCGGCTCCCTCCATGCTTTCAACGTCCGGTCCGAAGCGCTCCGTGACGGCTGCGATCGACGCCTCGTCGCCGTGGACCGTGTTGACAGTGATGCCATCGACCGCGCGCAGACTCGCCAACGTCGTGTTCGGCGGCGGCGAATTGTTAACGAGCCTGCCCTCCTTGAAAGGAAACTCGTCGTCTGCGAGCAGCCCCATCTGCTGAATGGTGAGAAAGCTGTTGCCGTCTTCAGCGCCGAGCTCCCCGAGGCGATCCGACACGACGTGAACAACGGTACCTGGCGCGATTGAGGTTTTGAAGCTTCCGCAGATGCCAAGGTTGAGAGCGACATCGAATCGTTCCGAGGCCAGGAGACGCGAACACCATGACGCAGTCGCCACCATCCCGACGCCGGTGACGAGCAGGTCGATGTCGTGAGCACCCGTCTCGTAACGTGTCACTCGTGAGCCTGCGTCCGTGAGGCGCCGCAGCCCTGCGACAAAAGGGCCGACTTCGGCCTCAGTAGCGACGACGACGAGGACCCGCACCCGGTTAGATTACTTCTTGTCCTTCGCCTTGTCGGCGAACCAACGGAAGAGGGCGCCGACATCAGCGGCGGGCGCGCGGAACTCCTGTGGAGTCACCGCGTTGATCATGTCCCGATGGCTCGGCGCGCCATACGGCACTGGACCAGTCTCGAGGTTGTCCTGCTTCGTGAACAACTCGATGCGAGGAGCCTGTGCGTACACAGGGACGAAGTAACGGAGATTCAAACCGTCGCGTTCCTCACGAACGGAGGCCTGCTTCAGTTGCTGCTGGATCCGCTCGAGGTTGACTGGCAGTTTACTGACGTCAACCCTATCCTGCGCTGCAGCAGGAAGCGCCAGGGCGGATGACAGAAGCGCCGCGGTAGCGATTCGGCGGCAAGTCATACTGTTTAGACGGACTGCCTATCTTACTGGCTTTCCTTCCATTCTTCGTACCAAGCCATCTGAATAGCCTCGAGCTTGGGTTCGTTCGACGCTTTCGGGTCATCATCGAACCCGTCGAGCCCCATCACTTTCTCGCGCAGATCTGTAAACCGGACCGTTAGCGGGTCAACCGCTGGAAATTTTTCAAAGAGCGCGATCCCGATGTCCTCAGAGTTCGTCCATTTCATGGCCTCGCTCCGTCGCGTTCTTTTTCATCAGACTTTCCAAGCTGGATGCCACCGCCTTCCTGCACGTAGTTCCGCGTATACATCGGGAACTCGACGACGACGTCCCCTTTGATCACGGCCTGACAGCCGAGCCTCGACGTGGTCGTCAAATCCCAGGCCGTGTCGAGGCGATCGAGCTCGTTGTCCTTCTCCTCGCTCAGGTTTTCCATTCCCTTGCGCACGATCAAGTGGCACGTGGTGCAGGCACAGCTCCCGCCGCAGGCGTGCTCGACTGGAATGCCGAAATTCATCGCCACATCGAGAAACGACTCGGGGAGCCCGTGATGCTGGTACTCCAGTTTCCCCTGCTCGAATTCGACGGTGGTTTCCTTCCCGTCCTTGATAAAAGTGACTTTAGGCACGCGCCTCCTTAAACATCCTTCACATTTTTCCCAGCCAACGCCTCGCGAACGCCGCGATTCATCATGACTTCCGCCAGGTGCTGGGTTGCGTGATTGAGCGTGTGCGTCCGCTCGCGGATGGCATCGCGATCGGTGCCAGCCATGACCTGTTTCAAGGCATCGAGCGTGGATTCGATTCGCTCCTGCTCACCGGGCTGCAGATCGACGGCGGCGATCTCGGCGAAGTTCGGCCGCCGCAGCGACTTCTCGGTCGCGTGGATCACCGTCTCGGCCTCGTTGCGCGCCTCGATCAGGAGCCGAGCGTCGACGTCGGCCTGCGCATGCTCGAACGATTCGATCAACATGCGCTCCACCTCCTGGTCGGTGAGGCCATAGGAGGGTTTGACCTCGATCGTCTGCGCGACGTTCGTGCGCAGCTCGGACGCCGCGACGCTCAGGATGCCATTCGCGTCGATCTGGAACCGCACTTCGATGCGCGGCAGGCCGGCCGGCATGGGCGGAATGCCGCGCAGCTTGAACCGGGCAAGCGAACGGCAATCGTCGGCCAGCTCGCGTTCGCCCTGCAGGACGTGGATGTCCACCGCCGTCTGGTTGTCGACGCCGGTTGTGAACATCTCGCGCCCGCTCGCCGGAATGGTCGAATTCCGCAGGATGATCTTCGACACGACCCCACCCATCGTCTCGATACCGAGACTGAGCGGCGTGACGTCGAGGAGCAGCATCTCGCGCCGCCCGCTGACCAGAATGTCGGCCTGCACTGCCGCGCCCAGTGCCACGACCTCGTCCGGATTGAGCTCGCTGTGCGGTGTTCGTCCGAACAATTCGGAGACGAGGCGACGAACGAGCGGCACTCTCGTGGACCCTCCCACGAGGACGGCTTCGTCGACCTCCGACGGCTCGAGCCCGGCATCCGCCAGCGCCTGGCGAACTGGCTGAATCGTACGCTCGACGAGTGCACGAATGAGCTGCTCGAACTCGGCGCGTGTGATCTTGCGTCGATATCCCAGCGCGTCCACCCGAATCTCTGCCTCTTCGGCGTCGGTCAGATCGACCTTCGCTTCGATGACGGCCTTGCGGATAGCCTGAATATCCTCGGCGGATCTAGCGCCATAGGGCGGGTCCTGCTTTGTGGACCCGCCGAGTGGGCCAGACGATTCCATCTCGCGCAGCACCAATTCCACGAGCAGGCGGTCGATGTCATCGCCGCCCAGGTGTGTGTCGCCGTTGGTCGCCAGCACCTGAAACACGCCATCATCGACCTTCAGGATCGAAATGTCGAAGGTGCCGCCGCCCAGGTCGTACACCGCGATGATGCCGCGATCACGCTGATCGAGGCCGTACGCCAGCGACGCCGCCGTGGGCTCGTTCACGATGCGGAGCACTTCGAGCCCCGCGAGTCGACCGGCATCACGCGTCGCAGTCCGCTGCGCGTCGTTGAAGTACGCCGGTACAGTGATGACGGCGCGGTCGACCTCGAAGTCGAACTCGCCCTGCTCGCGAAAGTAGTCCTCGGCGCGCTGCTTCAGCTCGCGAAGGACGAAGGCGGAAATTTCCGGCGGCGTGAACTCGCGATCGTCGAGCCCAATCCGCACGACCCCGCCTGGATCACCGCCGACATTGAACGGCAGCAGCGAGGCCTCGTCGCGGACGTCATCGATCCCGCGTCCCATGAATCGCTTCACGGAGTACACGCTTCGCGAGGGGGCGGTCAAGAGTCGGCGCTGTGCCTCACGGCCGACGAAGAACGTGCCATCCTCGCCAAGAGACACGACCGACGGCACCAGCGCGTCACCCGCCGAATCGCGAATGACGTGTGGAACGCCGTCGCGAACGTACGCGACGAGGCTATTCGTCGTCCCGAGATCGATTCCTACGACTTTTCCCATGTCTTCGGTCGACAGTCTTCCGTCGTCGGGCCGTTCCGTGGAGGCTAAAGCCGACGCTCTACGGTCATCTCTTGCGTAGAGCGCGGGTTTCAGCCCGCGCGTACGTCCAAACTCGATGCCTCGCGATCGATCGTGGCCAGCAGGTTATTGATGTAATTGCGCTCGAGCAGCCGCTCACGCAGCGCCTCGAGCGTCGCGCGCTTCGCGGCTGCATCGCCCGCGTCCAACTGCTGATCCCAGCGCGCACTCAGCGACTCGACTTTCCGCTCGTGCCCCTCGCGTTTCAGATCGATCGGCTTGCGTGCCGAGTCGAGCCGATCGCGAAGCACTGCGGGATCGGTCCCTGATTCGCGCGCCTCGCGGATTTCGTCCAGTTGCTCGTTCAGCTCGAACACTTCTTCGAGCAATTCAGGCGGCACCTTCCCTGCCGCCTGCCCTGAGCTTGCCGAAAGATCTTCCGATTTCGCCGGCGGCAGCCCCTCGATCGCAAGCAGATGCTCGATGCGCGAAATCGGGTTGCGCAACGCACGATAGGCGTCGTTCAAATATGACGAGCGTTCCAGGCTCGCCAGGCGCTCCGCCGGCGACGCGTTGTAGAAGTAGTCGGGGTGAAACTGACGGCTCAGGTCGCGAAAGCGCCGCTCCACGTGCGCCGGATCGATCGTCAATCGTCGCGGCAAGCCAAGGAACGAGAAATAGTCACCGTGACGACCCAACGCGAGAATCCGGCTGCACTGCGGGCAGAAATGCTCGTCCACCGGAGCGCCGGCACCGCAGTTCCGGCATTCCAGAGTCGGGACGTGCTGTGCAGGAATCGGGTCGGGAGTCATTAATGCACTCGGTCGTAGGCAGTAAGCGGTAGGCGGTAGGCCGTTCGTCGTAGGCCGCATACTGCCTACTGCATACCGCCTACGGAACGGCTACGCTCCAAAGGAGCTGCCGCAACCGCAGGTCTGTTTCGCGTTCGGGTTGTGGAACACGAAGCCCTTCGTCAGGAGCGCCGTGTCGTAATCGAGCGTCGTCCCCTTCAGAAACAGGTAACTCTTCTTGTCGATGAAGATCTTCGCGCCGTGATCCTCGAACACCTCGTCGCCGAGACGTGGCTGCCGCTCCCACGCGAACGTATAGCTCAAGCCGGAGCAGCCTCCGCCTTTCACGCCCACACGAAGACCGCCATCGCTGATGCCCTGTTTCGCCATCAGCGACTGAATCTTTCGTGCCGCGGTCTCGGAGATCTGAATCATGTCCATGACTAGGCGTTCGGCTGCGCGTGGCCCGCGGTAGCCGGTACGCCCTTTTCCTTTTCCTGCTTGCTCTTGTAGTCCGCGATCGCGGCCTTGATCGCGTCCTCGGCAAGAACCGAACAGTGAATCTTCACCGGCGGCAGCGACAGCTCGGCCACGATGTCGGTGTTCTTGATCGCGAGCGCCTGATCGACCGTCTTCCCCTTCAGCCATTCAGTGGCAAGGCTGGAGCTGGCGATCGCCGACCCACACCCGAACGTCTTGAACTTCGCGTCGTCGATGATGCCGGTTTCGGGATTGACCATCACCTGCAGCTTCATCACGTCGCCGCACTCCGGCGCGCCTACGAGGCCGGTACCGACGTTTGCGCTGTCCTTCGGAAGCGACCCGACGTTGCGCGGGTTCTCGTAGTGGTCGATCACTTTGTTCGAGTAAGCCATCGTTTCACCTTTGACTTTTGCCTTTGACTTTTGACTTAATGAGTCACCCACTGCATCTTCGACAGGTCGACGCCTTCCTTCACCATCTCGTAGAGCGGCGACATCTCGCGCAACCGCCGCACGACGTTCGTCAACTTCTCGATGACGTAGTCGACCTCCTCTTCCGAGGTCCATCGTCCTAGCCCGAAGCGAATTGACGAGTGCGCCAGGTCATCACCCGCGCCGAGCGCCTTCAGTACGTAAGACGGTTCCAGGCTCGCGGAGGTACATGCCGAGCCCGAGGAGACAGCCACATCGTTGATTCCCATCAACAAGGACTCACCCTCGACGTACGCAAAGCTGATGTTCAGGCTGTGCGGCAGACGATGCTCCATCGAGCCATTCACATAGAGCTCGTCGAGATTCTTGTGAAGCCCCGCGTTCAGTCGATCGCGCAACTTGCGGAGGCGCTCGGTATCAGCCGCCATCTCGAGCCGGCACAACTCCGCGGCCTTGCCGAGACCCACGATGCCCGGCACGTTCAACGTGCCCGATCGCATGCCGCGCTCGTGACCGCCACCGCTGATCTGTTCTGAGAGCAGCACGCGCGGATTCCGCCGTCGCACGTAGAGCGCGCCGACGCCCTTCGGTCCGTACATCTTGTGTGCGCTCAGCGACAGCAGATCGACCTTGAGTTCGTTCACGCTGACCGGGACCTTGCCGACGGCCTGGACGGCGTCGGTGTGGAACAGGATCCCCTTCTCCTTCGCGATGGCGCCAATCTCGGCGATCGGCTGCAGCACACCGATCTCGTTGTTCGCCGTCATGATGGTGATCAGGATCGTCTTGCCCGTGATCGCGGCCCGCAACTCGTCGAGACTTACGCGCCCGTCCTTCTGCACCGGAAGGTACGTGACACGCATTCCCTGCTTCTCGAGCTTCTTGCACGTGTCGATGACGGCCTTGTGCTCGGTCACGCTGGTGATGACGTGGTTGCCCTTCTCGCGGTACATCTCCGCGACGCCCTTGATCGCCAGGTTGTTCGATTCCGTGGCGCCGCTCGTGAAGATGACTTCCTTGGCGCTGGCGCCAATCAGATCGGCCACCTGCTTGCGGGCGTTCTCCACCGCTTCTTCCGCTTCCCAGCCGAACGCGTGGTTGCGGCTCGCGGCGTTGCCGAACTGTTGAGTGAAGTACGGCAGCATCGCCTCGACGACGCGCGGATCGACCGGCGTGGTCGCGTGGTAATCCATGTAAATCGGAAGCTTCATCGTCATCCCTGTCGCGGGCCGTGGCCCGCGTTCGCTGTCATTCCGCTCCTGCGCACGACGGCAAGTTCAACCGCCGCGGGAGCGGAGTCACTTTCGGCAGCCATTTCCGCGATGCTCACGGTTCCGAGCGTCGCGACGATTCGTTCGCGAATCTGCCACAACGGGCCACGCACGTTGCACTTGCTGTACTGTTCGCAGTCGTGCTTGTCGGTCGAGCACGCCGTGACAGTGAACGGACCATCGATGGCCTGAATCACGTCCGCGACGCTGATCGAAACCGGCGGGCGGCTCAGCATGTAGCCGCCGCGCGTCCCCTGCGTCGAGACCAGCAGCCCGGTTCGAACGAGACGCTGGAGCACCTTGGCCATCAATTCGATGGGGATGTCGTAGCGCTCCGCGATATCCCGTGCGCTGGTCGACGCAGCAGCGCTGCCCTGCTTGCGCGCCAGGTGGTTCATCGCGATCAGCGCGTAATCAGCCTTTTTCGACAACCTCAGCATGATGCTCGGCCAAGTCCGACCTCTCTAGTCGGTATTTTAGTCTCCGTGGGAAACCCCGTCAACAATGGTCGGCTTTTCTTAGCGGGTCTAAAAGGCAAGACCCGCCCTACGACCGCGTAGGCGGGGTCCTGATTTTTGGACCCGGCGTCAGTACTTCGGCTGCGAGGGATCGACCTTGTCAATCCACTCGAGAATCCCGCCCTTGAGGTTCTTGACGTTGCTGAATCCCACCGATTTCAGGAAGTCCATCGCCTTCGCGCTCCGGCCACCCATCTTGCACTGCGCCACGATTTCACGATCGCGAGGCAATTCCTGGTACCGGCGGGGAAGTTCGCCAAGCGGGATCAGCGTCGAACCTGGGATTCGATTGATCTGGTACTCGTTCGGTTCCCGCACGTCGAGAATGAACGGCGTTTCGCCGGCGTCAAGCTTCTTCTTCAATTCACCCGGCGTTATCTCCCAATCGTTCACGGTTCCTCCAACATTCTCGTTTGCGTGCGCAGGAGCAATCCCACAGAACTGGTCGTAGTCGATCAGCTTCGTCACCGTCGGATTCGTCCCGCACACCGGGCACTCCGGATCCTTCTTCAACTTCAGCTCTCGGAACCGCATCTTCAAGGCGTCATAAATCAGGAAGCGGCCGATGAGCGGCTCGCCGATTCCGATCATGAGCTTCATCGCCTCCGTTGCCTGGATCACCCCGATGATGCCGGGCAACACTCCAAGCACCCCGCCCTCCGCGCAACTGGGGACGAGTCCCGGCGGAGGCGGCTCTGGATACAGGCAGCGGTAGCACGGGCCTTCCTTGGTCGCGAACACCGACGCCTGTCCCTCGAACCGGAAGATGCTGCCGTACGCGTTCGGCTTCCCGCTGATGACGCAGGCATCGTTCACGAGGTAGCGCGTCGGGAAATTATCCGTTCCGTCCAGAATGACGTCGTAGGGGCCAAACAACTCGAGGGCGTTCTGCGACGAGAGCGCCGTCTCGTACGTGTCGACCTGCACGTGTGGATTGAGCGCCGTGATCCGATCCTTCGCTGACTCGAGCTTCGATCGACCAACGTCCGGCGTTCCGTGCAGGAGCTGACGCTGCAGGTTGCTGTAGTCAACCACGTCGAAATCGACGATGCCGATGCGGCCGACGCCGGCAGCAGCGAGATACATCGCTGCCGGTGAGCCCAATCCCCCGGCACCGATGCAGAGCACACTCGACTGTTTCAGCTTTCGCTGCCCGTCGAGACCGACCTCCGGCATGATGAGATGCCGGCTGTAGCGCTTGATCTCTTCCTGAGAGAGATCTTCGTCCGGGCGGACTCTGTTACCAGGGCGGGTCTGAAGACCCGCCCCTACTGAAGTCGTGGGAGCACCGCCAGCCACTGACGGCACGATGCTCAGTGTGTCGCCAGCCTTCACGGGCGTCTGCTCCCGCTGTAGATAACGGATGTCCTCGTCGTTCAGATACACGTTCACGAAATTCCGCAGCTTGCCGTTGTCGGCATACAGATGCTTGCGGAGTCCTTCGTAGCGCGTGGTCAGGTCGGAGAGCAGCTCGCCCACCGTGGCGCCGCTGACTTCCACGGCCTCCTTCTTGTCGGTGAACGGGCGAAGCGGCGTCGGAATGTTAATGATGTTCGGCATAGGTCAGACGTTCCGGATCGAAGGCTGAACGGTCCTCACGAAGTCGCCACGAGGTCATCGCCTCTGGCTTCCCCGAACGGACGGACACGATGATGTACGAGAAGAACGGCCACGCGTGATCGAGATCGTACTGCGACGGCCGCGCGGGATGGTCCGGATGCGAATGGTAGAACCCGAGGAGATCGGCACCAAGCTCTGAGGCCCGCCGCTCCGCCGCGGTGTAGTCCTGCGGCCGCACGAGGAATCGCCGGCGAGGCCCTTCATCGGTCGTGTTCGACAGCGCGAGAGTTGCCGTCACGACACCGTCACGACCATAGAGCGCACCGCAGCATTCGTTTGGATAGGTCTCGGCGCCATGTGCGCGAATCGCCTGCTCGACGGCAGTTTGAAGCGCCAGCGTCGGCGCCGTGCTTTCGTCCCAGAAGCGCTCTGACAAGTACTTCTCACCACCGTCGCAGAACACCACGACAATCACGGCATTCGACGTGTTGCGCGCCACACGAAGCGCCCCGGCGAGGTTCGCGCCGCTCGAGACGCCGACAAATAACCCGTCCTGCGCAAGACGTCGCGTCAATTCGTGCGCTTCTTCGGTGCTGACGCCGATGTCCTCATCGGCGAGCGCCGGATCGTAGATGCCAGGGACGATGGCGGTCTCCATGTGCTTCAAGCCTTCAAGGCCGTGAAGCGGCGAGTCGGGCTGAACGGAAATGAGCCGAATCGATGGATTGACTTCGCGAAGCCTGCGGCCCACGCCCACAAAGGTGCCGCTCGTCCCAAGCCCCGCAACGAAATGCGTCAGGCGGCCGCCCGTCTGTTCGAGGATCTCGGGACCGGTCGTGTCGTAGTGGGCAAGCCAGTTGCCGTCATTGTTGTACTGATCGGCATAGAAGTACCGGTCCGGCTCGGCGGCGTAGAGCGCCTTCGCGCGCAGGATGGCGCCGTCGGACCCTTGCATGGGATCAGTAAAGATGATCTCGGCCCCGAAAGCCCGCAGGATCCGTTTCCGCTCCGGAGTGACGTTTCCGGGAACGCAGAGCCGCACTCGGTATCCTCGCGCCGCACCGATCATGGCGTAGGCGATACCCGTGTTTCCCGAGGTCGCGTCCAGGATCATCTTGTCGTGCGTCAACGCACCGGAGCGTTCACCGTCGGCAATCATCCGGGCAGCCGGCCGATCCTTGACCGAACCGCCGGGGTTACGCCACTCCGCCTTGGCGTAGAGCTCGACATTACGGAGACCCGCTTCAAAGTTCGTCAGGCGGATGAGCGGCGTATTCCCGATTAAATCAACGACTGATGTGGCCGCCCGCAGTGGGCCCGAGGTGGCAACGGACATATCCGACTGGTCTGGTCCTGATTATACTTCGGCCTCCGGGCGGGGTCAGACCCCTTGACAGCAATCGACTCAAGGGGTCTGACCCCTTTTTTATTTCGCCACTCGGCCTTCGGTGTCGCGAGTCTCGATCGCTCCCAGATTCAGCTTCTTCAGTTGAGGTTCGATCTTGGCCTTGTCGCCGACGGCGACGACGACCATGGCATTCGGGACCAGATACTTCTTCGCGGCTGTCAGCGCCTGATCCGCGGTCACGGCGTTCACCTGCTCCGCGTAGCGTGTGTAGTAGTCGAGTCCCAAATCGTAGATGAACACGTTCGAGAAGTTGCTGACTGCATTCGCGCTCGACTCGAACGCGCCGGGAAGCGAATTCGAGAGCGAGTCTTTCGCCTTCTTCAACTCGTCGTCCGACACTGGGCGGTCGATCATGCCTTTGACTTCTTTGAAAATCTCCGAAACCGCCGGACCCGTGACATCGGTCCGCACACCAGACGCGACCTGGAATGGGCCAGGCGCACGCCGGAACGAGAACTGCGACGACGCACCGTACGTGTAGCCATGCTGCTCGCGCAGGTTCATGTTGATGCGGCTGGAGAAGAGACCGCCGAGCGCGAGGTTCATGACCTGCATCGGACGGAAGTCCGGCGACGAGCGCGCAGCGCCGATGCTGGCCACGCGGACCTGCGTCTGCGGACTGCCCGGCTTATCCACGACTACCACGCGCGCCGCTGTCGTCGTTGGTGCGGCTAGCGCGGGCTGCGTGGGCGTACCCGCCTGCCACGAGCCGAAGGATTTTTCGGCAAGGGCGCGAAGTTCGTCCATCGAGATGTCGCCCGCGACGACCAGAGCGGCGTTGTTCGGCACGAAGTTCTGCTTCCAGAAGCCCACCATCTCGTCTTTCGTCAACGCTTTCACAGAACCCTCAGTTCCCACCTCGCTGTATCCGTACGGATGCTTGGGTCCGTAGAGCGCCGCAGCGGTCACCTGCGCCGCGACCTGACCGGGGTTGTCGCGCTGCTGTACTAATGCGGCCAACCGGCTCGCACGCTGCCTCTCGATCTCCTCGGCAGGGAATGACGGATTGAGCGTCACGTCCGCCAGGATTTCCAAGGTCGCCGGGAAATTCTTGGTCAGCGATCGTGCGGAGATGGTTGTCGCGTCCATCGAGCTTGACGTGCCCAGCGACGCGCCCAGCCGCGCGACATCATCAGCGATCTGAAGCGCGTTGCGCTTGGAGGTCCCTTCGTCGAGCATGGCGGCCACGAAGTTCGCCATACCAGGTTTGTCGAGAGGGTTGGCGTCGCTACCCGTCCGCAGGACCAGATTAGTCGCCACGATCGGCAAGCCGCGTCTCTCACTCAGGATGAGCGTGAGACCGTTAGTAAGCTTGGCCGAAACCGGCGTCGCCAACTGCAGCGGACGCGCCTGCCCCGGGCGCGGGACCTCATTGCGCCAGGGCTCGTCCACATTGATCGATTCGCCGCCTGCCTGCGCCGCGGCGGGGGCCGGTGGCGTGGGAACCTGCGCAACAGCCTCGGGTTCACCCGGGACGACGTGCATGACGACGCGGGAGTTCGGTGTCAATTGATCCTTCGCGAACGCTAGCAACGATTCCGCGTTCACGGTACGATAGCGTTCGATGTCTTTGGCGAGATAGTCCGGCGTACCGAGATAGTGGTTGTAAGAGTTGAGGCGATCGGCGATACCGCCGAAGCCGCCGAGCCGCTCCAGCCCTCCGATGATGTTAGTTTCGATCGTGTTGCGCGCCTGCTCGATCTCGCGTGCCTCCGCCGGATTGGCACGGAATGCGGTGAGCTCTTCTTCGATCGCCTTTTCCAGTTCTTCGACGGTGTGCCCTGGCCGTGCGGTCGCTTCGATCTGAAAGATCGAGCCCAGGATCAGCGAGTACTGCTGCGCCGACACGGTCTGCGCGATCTGTTTCTCATAGACGAGTTTCTTGTACAGCCGACTGGATCGTCCGCCGCCGAGAACATTCGAGGCCACGTCTGCATCGGCATCGCCCGGCTTCAGAATCGGCGACGTCACCCACGCCATGTAGACACGTGGGAGTTCGACGCGAGCTTTCACGACCTTGCGGCGCTCCGACGTGATCTTCGGCGTCTCCGCCTTGATAGCGGGGACATCGGGACCACGCTTGAGCGTGCCGAAGTATTTCTCGACGAGCGTCTTCGCGTATGCCGGATCGAAGTCACCAACGATGGCGAGGCTGGCGTTGTTGGGCGAGTAGTACTGCTTGAAGAACCTTCTGACGTCATCGAGCTTCACGGCCTGAATGTCTTCGTGTGATCCGATGACATTGCCGTAGTAGGGATGCCCTTTGGGGTAGAGGCCCTGAATCATCGCCTCTTCTGCCAGTCCGTACGGCTGGTTCTCGACGCTCTGACGCCGCTCATTGCGCACGACATCCTGCTGATTTGAAAGCGCCGCCTGATCCACCTTGTCCAGCAGATACCCCATGCGATCCGACTCGAGCCAGAGCGCCAGCTCCAGTTGGTTGGTCGGTACCGTCTGGAAGTAATTGGTGCGATCGAAATCGGTAGTGCCGTTGATGTCGCTCGCACCCGCGGCCTCGAGCAGCTTGAAGTGCGAGTCCGGCGGCACGTGTTTCGAGCTCTGAAACATCATGTGCTCGAAGAGGTGGGCGAACCCGGTGCGACCCGGCTCCTCATTGGCTGGACCGACGTGGTACCAGAGGTTGACGGCGACCATCGGCACCCGTGCGTCGCGGCTCAGGATGACGTCGAGGCCGTTCGGCAACGTGTACTTCTCGAACGGAATGCGTGGAACGTCAGCCGACGATGATTGAGTGTCGGTCTTGTTCGCGACGCAGCTTGTCAGACCGGAGACGGCAAGAAGGAGAACAACGAGAAAGCTCAAGTAGGCTCTATTCATGATGTATATACGCGGCAGTCGTTCAGCCGCGTCCGTTCTTGGTTGTCTTGATCGGGGCCGTAGTAAGACTTGCCCACAGGTACCAACACGCGACAGAACGATATGGCCGCCATGTCTCACCGATTTTTGTCAGCCGCTGCGGTGAGGGCAGTGTGCGAAGCTTATACGCTCTTTGGACGGCTTTCACGATGCCGAGGTCCCCAACGGGAAGCACATCGGGGCGGTGAAGGCGAAACATCAGGAACATTTCAGCTGTCCAGCGGCCGATTCCTTTCACGCTCGTCAGCGCGGCGATCACCTCGTCGTCGACCATCGTCTCGAGCGTCTCGAGTTTCAGCGACCCGTCCAGGATCCGCGTACACAAGTCGCGCAAATACTTGATTTTTGGCGAGCTCAGACCGACGGCTCGAAGCTCTTCGTCTGAGGCGCGCGCCACCGCCGCCGGCGTCGGTTTGCCATCGAAAAGTGCCGAGAAACGTCCCTCGATTGTCCGGGCCGCCTTTGTGGACAGCTGCTGCGCGATGATGGCGTGAAGCAGCGCCTGAAACGGATCCGCGCGCTGGGACGACGCCAACCCGCATTCGCCGTATTGGCGAATCAGCGCGGCGATGACGGGATCACGCCGCATCAAAGCGCGGCGGGCGCGGGTGTAGTCGAGCGGTGTCATGCCTGAAGGGCAATTCTAGCCCGCGAAGTGCCTCACTTCAGAACCGCCGTCACGGTCGCGCGTGCCCGAATTTCGATCTGGCCGGCTGCAATCGGTGGAGGCGCGTCGGCAGCTGCGCTCTGGGCGGCCTGACGAAGGTAAGGAACCGGCATCGGCGGGGCGACGGTTCCCTGTTCGTCGATGCGAAGGATCCGATCAATGCTCCGTCCCGCGCCCGCGGCCGCGGCTTCCGCCTTCGCACGGGCGTCGGAGACCGCCAGTCGCAACGCGTCGCGTTCCAGCTTCGCTTGATCCTTCAGATCGAACCTGATGCCGTTGAGCGAGGTTGCTCCCGAGCCCACCGCGATCTCGAGATACTCACCGACCCGGTCGATCGTGTCGATCCGCACTTCGATCGTGTTACGTGCGACATACCCGCGTCCGACCCGCTTGCCGTTCACGAAGTCCCATTCGTATTGCACGTCGTAGCCAATGGTCCGGATCGCATCGGCAGGAATACCGGCAGCGCGCAGCTTGTCCTGCACCGGTTTCATCAGTTCTGTGTTGCGGCGCTGCGCTTCGCGTGGGCTGGGCGCCCGGGATTCTGCGCCGATGGTGATCCAGGCGCGATCAGGTACAGCAGAGACAAGGCCCTCGCCGATCACCACCACGACCGGCTCGGCCGGCAACGCCGGCGGCTGTTGCGCGGATGTCACCGAGGGAACGAGCCACAGCAGGAACGCGAGAATGGCCAGTCTCAACATCGTCCTCTTTCTCTACAGATTCTGACGCCAAACATACAGTTCAGGTTGTTCCTCACTAGAATGAAGCGCACATGCCCCTGAGTGACCCACCCACCCGTACGGCCGCTGCCGGCCCGCTGAACGGTGTGTTCGTCCTCGATCTCACGCGCGTGCTGTCTGGACCCTTCTGCACGATGATGTTGGCCGACATGGGCGCGCGAGTCATCAAGGTAGAACGTCCGGGCGACGGCGATGAGACACGCGCGTGGGGTCCGCCGTTTGTTGGCGGTGAGAGCGCATACTTTCTGGGCACGAATCGCAATAAGGAAAGCTTTACCCTCGACTTCAAGCGCCCTGAAGGCCGTCGCATCATCAATCGCCTCATCGATCGGGCCGACGTCATCGTCGAAAACTTCCGGCCCGGAACGCTGGCCCGGATGGGGCTCAATTATGCGTCGCTCGCTAACTCGCATCCGAAGCTGATCTACGCCTCTATCTCAGGATTCGGCCAGACCGGACCCCGTCAATTCGAGGCGGGATACGACGCGGTCGTGCAGGCCGAAGGCGGCTTGATGAGCATCACAGGCGATGCCGACGGGCCGCCCTTTCGCGTCGGCGTCGCGATCGCGGATCTGGTAGCAGGCATGCTGGCCGCTCAAGGAATCGTCCTGGCTCTCTACGCGCGAGAGAAAACTGGTCGCGGCCAACAGGTCGATATAGGCATGCTCGATGGCGTGATCTCGATCCTGAGTTATCACGCGTCGATGCACCTGACGGCGAACATTCGGTCACGTCGGGTCGGCAATCGACATGCGACGATTGCCCCTTACGAAACCTTCGCAGCCGCGGATGGGGAGTTCTTTCTCGCCGTTGGCAATGACGATCAATTCCGCCGCTTCTGCGCAGCCGCCGGCGTCACTTCACTTCCCGAAGACTCCAGGTTCACGACCAACCCCGCTCGAGTGGTCCACAACGCCCAATTGCGACAGCGGTTGTCACCAGTCCTGTGTGCGCGACCACGGGCATATTGGATCGAGATCCTGACCGAAGCCGGCGTTCCGTGCGGAGACGTCCGTGATGTGCCGGAGGCGCTTGCCGACCCGCAAATACTGGCGCGAGAAATGATTCAATCCGTCGAGCACGCCACCGCCGGGATGATCAAGGTCGTCGGTGTTCCGATCAAGTTGTCAGAGACGCCGGGATCAGTCCGCAGTGCGCCGCCGACACTGGGTCAACACACGGATGCGATCCTGCGAGAACTGAAGATCGACGACGATGAGATCGAGAGTTTGCGTAGCGAGGGAGTTGTTGGTTAGCAGCGACGACGGAGGAAACGGCCAACCGCGCCCCTCGACGAGGCTCGGGGCGCCCTGAGCCAAGGGCGGAGGCGCGGAGCATGCCACGCCGGTGAAGCCGCCCTTCGGGCGGCTGATTGATAGAGCGAGGACGCAATTCACAAACCTTCGTCTCCTCCGTTACCCAGGGAGTAACTGCATTGGAGATTTCGCAAGTCCGCAGACGCATTCAGGCCGCGATGGTGACGGCGCGCGATCGTGCAAAGCAGCGTCGCCAGAAGTCTGAGGAGGCCGAGCAGGCGTACACGACGTTCCTCGAGAACCTCGCGGTCCCGCTCGCACGTCAGGTCGTCAATGCGTTGCGCGCGGAAGGGTATTCGTTCACGGCCTCCACACCAGGACGCGAGGTGCGAGTCTCGGTCGATCAAGGCCGCGATGATTTCATCGAACTCGCACTACGCACGGATACCGATCAGCCGCAGGTGGTCGGCCGGATTCGCCGCACGCGCGGCTCGCGCACGCTCGACGAAGAGCGGCCGGTGAAGCCGGGCGCTGCACCACAGGATGTCAGCGAGGACGACCTACTGGAGTTTCTTGTGCGCGCGCTGGAGCCGTGGCTGGAGCGGTAACAACTGAACAGCGCATCGTTGAGTCTTGATCTTTGATTGTGGATTCGTTGATGAATGACGATTATTGATTTCGTGATTGGGGATCAATGGCTACCTATCACCAATCAACAACCCTCAATCAACAACGATTTCAATAATCAACGATCGTCAAAATCAATATTGCATGGTTACTGGGCGCGCAGCAGGAGTACCGGGATCTTCACGACATGGCGAACCTTGCTCACCGTCGTCCCGCGCAACAGATCGTTGAAGAAGCGATGACCGTGCGTGGACATCGCGATGAGATCCACGTGGCGTTCTTCGGCTAACCGAATGAGCTCGGTGGCCGGATCGCCCATGGCGAGCTCGGCTTGCACCTTGAGCGAATCGGCGGTGAGTTCCCTGGCAATGTTTTCCAGGTAGGCGCGGTCGATCTTCATCTCCTCGGATTCACGGAGTTGCAGCTGATCGAAGTTGCGCGCTGCCCACCCATCGGCCACGTGGACGAGAAGGATCTCGGCTTGCGTGAGGGCGGCCAGTTGGCGCACGTGCGTGAGAATCGTACGGTCGGCCGGAGAGTTCTCGACGGCGACGAGGATCCGGCGATACATGGGCTGGTCAGCCAAAGAACGTTTGATAGAGCAGCCAGACGTTCAGCGCTGCAATGATAACGGCAATCGTCCACGCCAGCGCCTGGACCCAGCGCGGAGCGACGAATAGCCCCATTTTTCGACGATCGCTCGTGAAGCTGACAAGCGGAAACACGGCGAACGGCAACTGCAGACTCAATATCACCTGGCTGAGGATCAACAGCGCTCCCGTTCCGCGCTCACCATAGAGACTGACCACGATGACGGCCGGGACGATGGCGACCAGTCGTGTAATCAGGCGACGGAGCCAGGGCCGAAGGCGGATGTTGACGAACCCCTCCATCACAATCTGGCCGGCCAGTGTCCCGGTCAAGGTTGCGTTCTGCCCGGAACATAGCAGCGCGACGGCGAACAGGATGCCTGCCGCGCTCGTGCCGAGGAGCGGAGACAGGAGTTGATGCGCGTCGCCGATATCGGCGACCGACTCATATGCCGTTCCGTGGAAGACCGCGGCGGAGACGATGAGGATGGCGGCGTTGATGAACAGCGCCGACATCAGCGCGATGGAGGAATCCAGCGTCGCGAATCGGATCGCTTCCCTCTTGCTGGCCAGCGAATCGGTGTAACGGCGCGTCTGCACGATCGAAGAGTGCAGGTACAGGTTGTGCGGCATGACCGTCGCCCCGAGGATGCCGAGCGCAATGTAGAGCATCTCCGGGTTCGTCACGATCTCCGTTTGCGGGACGAATCCCGCGACGAGGGCACCCACTTCAGGCCGGGCGAGAAAGATCTGGATCGCGAACGATCCGGCGATCGCCACGATGAGGGCAACGACCAACGCTTCGACGTAGCGGAATCCGCGATGCTGCAGGAAGAGGATCAGCAGGACATCGAGCGCCGTCAGTGACACGCCCCAGATGAGTGGAAGTCCGAACAACAGGTTGAGGGCAATGGCGGCGCCGATGACTTCCGCAAGGTCGCACGCCGCGATGGCAATCTCGCAGAGCACCCAGAGGACGATGGTCACCGGCCTCGAGTAGCTGTCGCGACAGGCTTGCGCCAGATCGCGTCCGCTGGCGATTCCGAGCCGCACGGCCAGCGCCTGCAGCAGGATGGCCATCAGGTTCGAGACGAGGATGACGCTGAGGAGGGTGTAGCCGTAACGCGCGCCGCCGGCCAGGTCGGTCGCCCAGTTGCCCGGGTCCATGTAGCCGACCGCCACGAGGTACCCGGGACCGGCAAACGCAAACAACTTGCGCCAGAAGCCGGCGTCCTGCGGGACTTCAATCGAGCCGTGGACCTCACGCAGGCTGGGAGCGTCGGGCACGCTGCGCCAGCCGTCCTGGGCAGCGGTCGAAGCCTGCGATTCACCCTCCATACGCAGAAACGCTGATCATTTTGACTGATCAAAATTTATATTGTTCTCTATCAAAAGTCAAACTACACTCCCGTCAAATGCCGTCGAGTACCGTCGAGAACTACCTCAAAGCCATTTACATCGGTACCAACAGCCTGGAGCCACCGCAACGCCTGCTCCCGATGGGCCAGCTGGCTTCCGCCCTCAGCGTCACACCGGGAACCGCGACCACCATGGTCAAGACGCTCGCCGAGTCCGGGCTCGTCGAGTACGAGCCCTACGCCGGAGTCGCGCTGACAAAAGCCGGACAGAGACTCGCTGCGCTCGTGACTCGTCGTCATCGCCTGATCGAGCTGTTCCTCGTTCAGGTCATGGGGTACTCGTGGGACGAAGTGCACGACGAGGCCGAGCAACTCGAACACACCGTCAGCGAGCGGCTCGTCGATCGCATGGACGCGATGCTCGGCCGCCCCGAGACCGATCCCCACGGCGATCCGATTCCGAATGCCGAGGGCATGGTCAAGCCGCAGAAGAAGGTCCAGACGCTGCTCACGTGCCCCCTGGACACGACCGTCACCGTCACCCGCGTGATCGATCAGGACAAGGACTTCCTGCGCTTCATCGAACAGCACAACCTCAAACCGGGAGAGGCGATCCTGGTCGAGGAGCGCGACGCCGCGGCGGACAGCGTGCGCGTGCGCGGCAGCCACGATCGACGGCTCACTCTGGGAACGCGAGCGGCATCGAAAGTACTCGTACAGGCCGTTCACGTTCTGCTCCTCGTCCTGCTGTCGGTACCCGCCTTCGCCCAGGCAACGCAGAAACCGGCCCCGCCGCCGCGCACGGCTCTCTCGGGCTACATGGACTTTCATTTCAACAACCCGGAGTTCAGCGACGCTCAACTGGACTTTCATCGATTCGTGCTGCTCGTTACTCACTCCTTCTCGGAACGTATCCGGTTCGTCGGCGAACTGGAACTCGAGCACGCCGTCGTCGAGGGGCTGGAAGAGGAAGGTGAACTGGAGCTGGAGCAGGCGTACGTCGACTTCCTCCTCTCCCGTTCATTCAACGTCCGCGCGGGGATGATGCTGATGCCGATTGGCATCATCAACGAGCGGCACGAGCCACCTGTCTACTACGGCGTCGAACGCCCCTTCAATGACACTGTCATCATCCCGACGACGTGGTTCGAAGCTGGCGCCGGCGTCCATGGAGAACTCGGCCGCGGGTGGCGCTATCGGGCGTTCGTCGTGGCACCACTCGATGCCGCCGAGTTCACCGCCGAAGAGGGCATTCGCGAGGGCCGCCAGAAAGGCGCTGAAGCAAACGTCGGACGGCCTGCTGTAACGGGACGTCTCGAGTACGTCGCGATTCGCGGTCTCACACTCGGCGCGAGCGGATGGTCAGGCCGCTCCGGGTTCCAGTTCCGTCCCGTCTTCGACGTGCCGGTGTCGCTCGCGGAGTTTGATGGCCGTTATTCCCGCCGCAGGCTGGAACTTCGCGGACAGTTCTCGCAGGTCTGGATCGACAACGCAGGGCAATTGAACGAGGCCCTCGCACTTCGTGTCGGAGTCAACCCCAACATCGCGCGCGTCCTGCGTGGCTTCTACGGCGAGGCCGGTTATCGCGCGATCTCGAACGCCTCATATGGTGAAGTCGGCGCCTTCGTCCGCTACGAGAACTTCGACACGCAGTTCCGGATGCCAGGCGGCTACGTCGGACTTCCCGAGTTCGATCGGGATGCGTGGGTTGTCGGTGCGACCTACTGGCCCGATCCCGACGTCGCGATCAAATTCGATTACTCGCTCGTGCGCAGCCGCAGTTCGGTCGTTCAAGCGCCAGATTCATTCAACGTCGGTCTGGGATGGTGGTTCTGATGCGAATCGCATTGACGTCACTCGCGCTTCTCGCCGCTGCGGCATCAGGTCCGTCAGATGTAGTGTCCGGCTTTAGCCGGACTGGCGCGCAGGAACCCCAGGTCGTTGAGATCACGGCCGAGCGTTTCAGCTTCAATCCATCGGAGATTCGCGTGAAAGCGGGCACGCGACTCGAGATTCGACTGACGAGCGAAGACACGATGCACGGCTTTCACATCTTAGGCACCGATATCGACCTCGAGCTGCCCAAGCGCGGTCGCGGCGTCGCCTCGGTCACGTTTCAACCCACCGCCGGCCGCTACACGTTCGAATGCTCCAGGCTGTGCGGTGCCGGTCACGCCTTCATGCGCGGCGTCATCATCGCAACCGAATAGCGAGGTCAGTCATGAAGCGCGAAAACGACACCGGGCGTGATTTCCTCAGAAGGCGCTTCTGGAAATTACACCCGGTGTCATTTCTGCTCCTGGGTGGGTTCCTCGCGGCGCAGACACCGGGCGGCTTTCCCGGCGAGCCGCTGCCGGGCGTTACCCCGGTCGAGTTCGAGGAGTTTCGACTTGGTCTCGACGACTTTCTCGAAGTCGAGACCTCGGACGAAGGCCTGGGTCCGGCGTACAACGGCACGAGCTGCGGCGCGTGTCACAGCGTGCCGGCGGTCGGAGGTACCGGACACATCGCGGAAGTCCGCGCCGCACGGCGCGGCCCACGAGGGGAGTTCGTCCCCGTCGATCCGTCGGGCGAGACGCTCTTTCATCTCTTTTCTGTTCCAAGTCACTCGTGCCAGCCGGTGATTCCAGTTGACGCGACGATCGTCGCCCGTCGAGTGCCGATTCCGCTCTTCGGTGCCGGGCTGGTCGAAGCCATCCCTGACGAGTCGCTTCTGGCGCTCGAAGATCCGGTCGATCGAAACCGCGACGGCATCAGCGGCCGGGCCGCCATCATCACTGATGTCGCAACGAATCAAAGGCGAGTCGGACGATTCGGATGGAAAGCGCAGCACGCCACGCTGCTGACGTTCGGCGCCGATGCCTACCGCAATGAAATGGGGATTACGAACGAGCTCTTCTCACAGGAGCTCGCCGTCGGCGTCTCCGGCGATCGCATGCGGGTGTGCGATCTGATCCCCGACATCGAGGACAAACGCGATCCGCGAACGGGCAGGCGCGGCATCGACAACTTCGCCAGCTTCATGAAACTGCTGGCGCCGGTGGCACGGGGCCCGATCGGAGAATCGGCGAGGATCGGCGAACAGGTCTTTCACGCGATCGGCTGTGCCTCCTGCCACGTCCCGTCCATTCAGACAGGGCCAAGCGGCAATCCGCTCTTTCATCATCGTCAGGTCCCTTTGTTTTCGGACCTGTTGTTGCACGACATTGGGACCGGCGATGGCATCGCGCAGGGTGTCGCCGCACCCGAGGAAATTCGCACGCCGGCGCTATGGGGACTTCGATTCCGCAGACCGTTCTTGCATGACGGGTCGGCGGCTACGCTGGAAGAGACCATCGGACGCCACGCGAACGAAGCGGATCTTTCGCGGCGTGGATACGAGCGCGCTACCGACGGCGACCGAGCGGCGCTGCTCGCGTTCCTTCGTTCCCTTTGAACGTTCGGCGGGTCTGCCTTCGACATGGCTCACGCCAGGAGGGCCCCCTCCATCGCTAGCCGCCAAAGATCATTGGCCGATGCCGTACAAGTGACCCAGGGTTCGCACGACGATGACTCCGTCGGAAATCGCGGGCGTGGCCATGATCACTTCTTTCATGTCGTTCTTTGCAATCTGCGTCAGCCCGGGGCCGGCAGTCAGGACATAGATCTCGCCATCCTCGCTCGCCACGTAGAGCTTTCCATCGGCTGCGATTGGTGAAGCCGAAAACGATCCGCCCGTGCCAACGCGTCCGCGGAAGGCGCGCTGACCGCTCTCGGGGTTGTAGGCGGTCATGACGCCGTTAATGTTCAGGGTGAACAGGTATCCGCCGTACACGAGCGGCGTTGGTATGTATGTGCCTTCGTTCATGTTGCTCCAGGCAATTGCCTGGCTCGACTCCTGTCCTTTCGGCAGCGAGATGTCCCCTTCAGCTCCTGGCCGAATCGCGTAAATTGGCCGAACGGGTGGATAGCCGCCGGTCACGAATACGAGACCATTGCCGACGACGGGAGTGCCAATCGTGATCTCCGAGTTTGGTCCGAGTGTCCACAACTGCTTGCCCGTCGCCGGGTCGTAGCCACGAATCTTCGTGCCGTTGGTCACAATCTCGTCGCGTCCGTCAGCCGTTCGCGAAATCGTGGGCGTTCCCCACGTGGAGATCTCGTCGGTGCGCGGAGTCTTCCAGAGTTGCTTGCCCGTTGCCAGATCCCACGCCGCGATGTAGGAACCCTTCTGCACGTCCGCCTGCAGGATCACGGAATCGCGGTAGATGATCGGTGAGCTCGAGTGGCCCCACTGAAACGCGGGGTCGAAAAACCACCCGCTGTCGAGCGCGCCGATATCGACGCGCCAGAGCTCCTTACCGTTGAAGTCCCACGCGATCAGCACGCCGGCCGATCCAAACACCGCAACGATCCGCCGCCCGTCGGTTACTGGCGTCGAGCTCGCCTGGCTGCTCTTCGTGTGCCGCTTGGTCCTGGGGGCAGCCGTGACGGCGGTGCGTTCCCACACGATCTTTCCGGACGACTTATCGAGGCTGTAGATCTTCCACTGATGTTCGGATAGGTCGTCTACTGGCTTCACATCGCCGTACAAACCCGTCTTGAACGTGTTGTCACCAGCCTTGCTAATCGCGGTCACGGCAAATACGCGATCGCCCCACACGACAGGACTCGAGTTGGCGATGCCGGGAATCGCCGTCTTCCACTTGATGTTTTTGCCACTCGCGACATCCCATTCGGTTACGGCACGCTGGCCGTCCCCGTTGCCGGAGCCGCCCTCACCGCGAAACGAGGGCCAATTTCTCGGACCGCCCGGGCGAGCCGTCGGAACCGCTGGCGCTGGTGCTGCCGCCGCCGCGGCCGATGCCGGCGTCGCGGCTGCCTCCGGCGCAATACGACCGAGGGTGAGATTGGCAGGACCTTGTACGAGCGAGATTGACTCGACCAGACCGCCTCGTTCATTGAACGTCAGCGTCGCGTTCATTTCGGCGACGCGGAACACGTTTTCAGCCGACGGGACGAGCCGCACGGCTGGCTGACCTTGAACCTGGGACACCAGGGCTCCGCCATCAACCGTCACCGTCATCGTCAACCCGCTCGATGCATCGCGGTACGTGCCGGCGTACTTCGGAAGCGTGGTGGGGTTGATGACGAATGCCGGCGCAGCCGCTTCGGCCGGGAGCTTGTCGAGTACTCCCTTGATGATGGGGATCAGCGCCTCGCGTTTCATTACGCCGGCCATACTCATCGCTGACTGAAGCCCCTGACGCGTCACTTTCCCGGCCAATGCAGCCTTGACGATCGCCTCGTCGTTTCCCTGGACTCCTGCGGCCAGGGCGCTGTCAGCGTCGGACCCGTTTTGTACGAGGTAAAGTGCGACCTCCGCATAGCCATTGACCAACGCCATGTCGGCAGCGCGGGCACGGTAAAACGTGTCCTGCGCGTTGACTTCCGCGCCGCGCGATAGCAGCAGCTTGACTGCGTCGAGTCGCCCGTTGCCTGCTGCGAAGATCAGCGGCGTGACGTCATAGCGAGACTTGGCGTTGACATCGGCTCCCGCCGCGAGCGCTGCCGTGATGCGTGTCGTATCGCCAGCGCGGGATGCCTCCCACAGCGATTCGTTCGCGGCCTGAGACCCCTGCCCGGCGACGAGAGGCACGACCATGAGCACCGTGATTGCCGTGATCGTGAGCGGCCGTCCCATGATGCGCCTCCTCGGAGTACTTCGTAGCAGGCGAATTATAATCCCCCGCCTTGACACCTCCTTCAGTGACGCCGCTCGAGGCCCGCTCGGGACTCGATGCTTGGCAACCTGCAGAACTCCCCGAGCCGCCGAGGCCGCGAGGGCTCGAATGGATCGGCGCCGTCGGACCCGGCGTGATCGCGCTCGGCGTGTCCATTGGCAGCGGCGAGTTTCTCCTCGGCCCGGCAGCGTTCGTGCAGCACGGCCTCTCGCTGCTCTGGGTCGTAATCGTCGCCGTCACACTGCAGACGATCTTCAACACCGAGGTGATGCGCTATACGCTCGCAACCGGCGAGCCGGTGTTCACCGGGTTCATGCGCACCCGACCCTCGTCGACGTTGTGGGCGTGGGTCTACGCTGCGCTCTACTTCCTTCAGGTCGGTTGGCCGGCATGGGCGGGAACGGCGGCAGCGGCTATCTTCTTTCTCTTTGCGCGACGCCTGGCGGTTGCCGCCGATGCCCAGGCGATTTACGGGATCGGGGTCGCAGCCTTTCTCGGCTGCGTTGCCATTCTCACGGTCGGCCGACGGATCGAGCGCACGCTGGAGCTTCTCAACTGGGTGCTCGTCGTCACGATCCTGGGCGGGTTCTTCATCTTGACGCTGCTCTACGCGCCGGCTCGCGCATGGCTCGAGGCCGCGGCGGGTTTCGGTGGAGTCGATCTCGTCCGCGGGACTTTCGATCCGCTGCCCGCAGGCGCGGACTTCTTCCTCCTGGGTGCGCTGGTCGCATATTCGGGAAGCGGCGGCGTGGTGAATCTCGTGTTGTCCAACTGGGCCCGCGATCGCGGCTACGGGATGGGCGAGCGCGCCGGCTACATTCCTGCCGCCGCCGCAGGTGAACGAGGAATCGTCGCCCACACCGGCTTCGTCTTTCCAGCGGATGCCGCATCGATGGATCGCTGGCGTGGATGGTGGCGCATCGTGTCGGCGGATCAGTGGGGTTTGTTCTGGATCGGCGCGATTCTCGGCATGCTGCTGCCGGCGCTTCTCTACGTCACCTTCCTGCCGCGCGGGACCAATATTCAGGGACTGGGCATCAGCGCTGCCCTGGCGGCTGCGATCGGGAGCCGCACCGGTGCACTGACCGCCGGTATCATCGCCTTCCTCGGCGCATGGCTGCTGTTCAAGACGCAGCTGGACAACCTGGAGGGGATGGTCCGCGCGATCACCGACATCCTGTGGACCGGCAGTCGGCGCGTGCGCGCCTGGCGCGGCGGCGACGTACGCGCGGTCTATTACACGGTACTGGGCATTCTGGTCGTGTGGGGATTAATCGCCATGCGGCTCGCTCAACCGATCGTGTTGCTGCAACTGGGCGCGAATGTGGCGGGCGCCGTCTTCGTTATCGCCGCGCCACACCTGCTGTACATCAATACGCGACTGCTGCCGCCGCACGTGCGGCCGCCGATGTGGCGCCGTGTCGCCCTCGTCGTGATGACGCTGTTCTACGGCTTCTTCGTGGCGCTTTCGTTCGGGAGTTTATTCACGTAGAGCGCAGGCTTGAGCCTGCGCGGCACGCAACGCGGGGACTCAAGCCCCCGCTCTACGAATGCAGGAATTGCTGTATCACGTCGCTCAAGCCGGCCGCGTCGTCGACTATTGAATTCCCATCCTGGACCCGATCGCGCGAGAACGTCCGAAATCCAAACCCATACGAAACGATGCAGCAACGCACGGACGCCCGTTGCGCCGTCTCGTAGTCGATTCCCGAGTCGCCAACCATCAGCGTGCGTTCGCGAGTCGCACCCATCGACGCCATCATCGCAAGCAGTCCTTCGGGGCTGGGTTTTCGAGGATAGGGACCATCACCACCGATCACGCTCTCGAAGAGACCGTCGATCGCGAACGCATCGAGCAGCTTCTTCGTCGGACCGAGAGGCTTGTTCGTCAGCACGCCGAGTCGGGCGTGGTGTCGCGCCTGTTGAAGCGCGTCGAGGATCCCGTCGTACACGCGCGTGTGGTTGACGAGGCGCGTGTCGTAAATTTCCAGAAACCGGCTGAGCGCGAACGACGGGTGCTCGAGACCGGCCGCGTCGAGAGCTCGTTTCACGAGGACCGCCGCCCCCTCTCCAACCATCCCACCGATCGCATCCTCGGGCTGGGGAGATCCCCCGAGCTCTACGATCAGTTGGTTGGCGGATTCAGCGAGGTCGCGGTGCGAATCGATCAGCGTGCCATCGAGGTCGAACGCAATCAGGCTTTGTAGGTTGCCCACGAACTCGGCGTCTCCCATACCGTCACACGCGAGACTGGCAGCCCCTGCTCGCGCGAAACGTCGAACAGCAGGCGCGCAATCCGCTCCACGGTGGGGTTGCTGTCAAGCACATACACCGGCTCACCCAGTGAACGGAGCGACAAGACCAGGGGATCGTCGTGGCGCAGGATCATGCGGTGATCGAGCTCGCGATCGATCCAGCCTTTCATCGCGCGTTTGATGTCGGTGAAATCGGCCACCATGTTCCGGCGGTCGAGCGTGTCGGTCTGGATCTCCACCTCGACGACTGCATTGTGACCGTGCGGATGTTTGCAGACGCCGTCGTAATCGAGGAGTCTGTGACCGTAGCAGAAATCCAGGCGTTTGGTGACCGAGTACATACTCTCTAATCTAATCGATGCAAACGCCCAACTCCCAACGCCCACAAGTGGCCGTCCTTTTTTCAGCGGGACTCGACAGCGCCGTCCTGGCGGCAGCGGAGGCGCGCGCATCCACCGTGCACCCGATCTACATCAGCTGTGGATTGGCCTGGGAGCAGGAGGAGCTCGCAGCCACTGACCGTTTGCTCGCATCATCGGCATACCGCGGCCTGCGGCCGGTCGTGCGGCTGACATTCACGGTATCGGACCTCTATCCCCCGAACCACTGGGCGCTGCGAGGAACGCCACCGGCTTTCGATACTCCGGACGAGGACGTGTATCTGACGGGTCGCAACGTCGTCCTCTTGAGCAAGGCCGCAATTCATTGTGCCCAACATGGGATCATGCAAATCGCGATCGGCACGCTGGCAGGAAACCCGTTTCCGGATGCCACGAGCGATTTCTTCCGCACGTTCGCGAATGGCCTATCTCTCGGACTCGCTCATGGCATCGCGATCAACGCGCCGTTCATGGATATGCACAAGAGCGACGTCGTTCGCCTCGGGCATCAGCTCGCTGTGCCGCTCGAACTGACGCTGTCGTGCATGAATCCTCGCGAGGGCCTGCACTGCGGGGAGTGCAGCAAGTGTCGCGAGAGACGCGATGCGTTTCATGACGCAGGGATCGAGGATCGGACGAAATACGCCGTACGGCCGGCGCGGTAGCGTACACGGCGGGTCTTTAGACCCGCAGGGCGCTATGACGCTGCCTCGACGCGATTGGTCAGCGTGCCGACACCCTCGTAGGTGCACACGGTCCGGTCGCCTGGCTTCAGATAAATCGGCGGCTGTCGCGCTGAGCCGACACCGGACGGAGTCCCCGTCGCGATGACGTCACCGGCGCGGAGCGTCATGATGTTCGAGACGTACGACACGAGCTCGAACACGTCGTGAATCATCAGCGACGTCGTCGCATCCTGCATCAACTTGCCATTGAGAGAAAACTTCACCGGCAGACTCTGCGGGTTGGGCACGAACTCCTTCGGGGTAATGAACGGGCCCATCGGCGCAAAGGTGTCGTGTGACTTGCCGATCAGCCAGTCCGACCCGTATCGGCTGTCGCCACGCCCTTCGCGGTCCGATACATCCATCTCGTTCGTGTAGCCGAAGATGTAGTTGGCAGCTTGCGCGATCGGCACCTGGCTCGCCACTTTCGAGATCACCACGCCGAGCTCACACTCCCAGTCGATCTGTGTTCGGCCTTTCGGAATGCGAATCGCATCACCCTCTCCGACGATCGCGGACGGCGCCTTCAGGAACGCGTAGGGATTCCATCGCTTGTCGTCAGGCTTGCGCTCCCAGATTCCAGGGGCGCTCTTTGTTCCCGGCAGCGCAGCCCCCGGCGGGGGCGCGCCGGCGGCTTGAGGCTGGCCGGCCCGCCTGTCCATCTCTGCCCCATGCTCGGTGTAGTTGACCGCCGCATTGAGCATCGTCATCGGGTACATGATCGGCGGCAGCGTCTTGAGCGACGCGAGGTCGTGGACGTAAGCCGGGCGCGCGCCTCCCTGGGCGGCTGTCACCGCCTTGACGACCGCATAGATACGATCGCGAACGCCAGCGTCGTAGCGTTCAATCACCTGCTTCATGTCGGCGGGAGCGGCCACCCGACCACGCCCGATGACGGAATCTGCCGCGGCGAAGTCGATAACCTGCGTGTCGCGCACGACGATGCCAATGAACGTACGGTCCTGGAGCTGAAACGTCCCAAGCTTGAACGGCGCGGGCGCTTGAGCGCTGAGGATCCCACCGGCCGCCAGAAGACCGGCACATGTGGCTGCTACTGCAAAGCGCTTCATCCGTGATGCCTCCTCGGATGGGAAGCATACACTTAGCGGGTTACGTCGACCGATCCGTCGCCGCTTCTCAGCATGAGGTTCGCGCCGCCCGAGCCCAGTTGGCCTACGACTCGACTGCGATCCTCGTCGCCGTCCCGCGTCCCCTTACTAATGCCTTCAACGCGGACAGACCCGTCACCTGTCGATGCATCGACAGCGGCGTTGAAGCCGTCGGGAAGACGGAGAGAAATCCGTCCGTCGCCGGTGGTGATTTGCCAATCGCTCTTCATGGTGCTGCCGTTGGCGGCGTTGACGCGCACCGGGCCGTCTCCCGTCCGAACAGTCAGTACATCCAGGCGACCGTCGATCTCGATCGAGCCATCGCCGGAGTCGGCATCGACGCGACCTGCTGCGCGATCGATGTTGATCGTCCCGTCGCCGGTGTGGACCTTGACGTCTCCTTCCAGATTCGAGGCGACGATGCGGCCATCACCCGAGTTCACATCAATGGTCCCCTGGAGGTCGCGCGCCTCGACGGATCCGTCTCCTGTCCGTGCCTGCAGCATCACGCGACGGGGCGCGGTCACGGTAAAATTCACTGACTGTGATTGCCAACTGCCCACGGTGATGACGTTTCGCTCGTTCCGCGGGCTCGGCGCTTCGATGGAGATGCGATTCCCTTCCTGCATCTGATTCACGACAAGCGCTTCGGCCGCGGCCTGGTCGGGGCCTCGTCGTTCAATCTCGACCAGCACCTCGTTCTTGTCCCACGAGCGAATCGCGATTGCGCCGTCAAAGGTCTCGATCTTCAAATCAACCGGATCGGTGGCTGAAACAGTGAAGCGCTTCTCCTCGCGTGTTGACGCCTCGTTGCCACGAACGTCGATGCTGCAAGCGACAGATGCGACACCGACAACGAGGAATGCGAGGGCACGAACAAGGGGTGGTGAAAACATGCTGATACCTCGAGTGGAAAGCCCGTCTCGGCAGCTCCGATTCTGCACCGACTTAGACGGGGCACCAGCGTCCGGAGTTCAGTGAGCCGGGAACGCTTCCCGGCCGCCAATCAGCGTGCGAACCACGTGGAAGGCCCGATCCATCACGACCAGGTCGGCAACAGTTCCCTCGGCGAGAACCCCAAAACCGTTCAGCCCGAGAGCCCGAGCGGGGCTGGTCGAACACACGATCGCCGCATCGACCAGTGAGCCGCCAAAGCTCGCCACAACGTTCCGGAAGGCTCGATCCATCGTCAACGTGCTACCGGCGAGCGTGCCGTCCTCGAGGAAGGCCGCGTGCTCGCGGATCTCGATTGACCGTCCACCGAGTCGCGCCGTAGAGCCAACGGCGAGACCCGCTCCAGATGTCGCATCGGTGATTGCCATGACACCCTCTGGTCCTTTGGCGGCCATCGCCACACGGCACATCGATGGATGCACATGATAACCATCGCAGATGAGCTCGACCGTCACTTCTTCACGCGCCAGCACAGCGCCTGGTAAGCCGGGCGCGCGATGCGACATCGGCGTCATCCGGTTGAAAAGATGTGTTGCATGACGAGCACCGGCATCGATGGCATCGATGGCCGTGTCGTAGTTGGATCCGGAGTGACCAAGCGCGACGCGATGTCCTGCAGTCGCCAGTGTGCGCACGAGATCGAGGCCGCCAGGCAGTTCGGGCGCCATGGTCACAATCCCCACGTCAGGACGACACGCCGCGATGACATCAAGAATCGCACGTCCTGAATAGACCCCGTCTCGCGAGCTATCGTCAGCGGTGCGCAGGCACTCGGCCGGCTGCGCTCCCTTGTATTCGGGATTGATGAAATTGCTTTCAAGGTGCGCCGGGAGCACGCGTGCTGAGCCGGCGGAAGGTGAAATTCGCGCTTGCCCGATTTGCTGCAGGACGCTACGAAGAGCTTCGGGCGTGCAAGCGACCGTCGTCGGACAGAATGCCGTGACGCCGTAGCGAGGGAGCAGCGCCGCGATGCGAGCGATCGCGCCGTCGCCGTCGAGCGTGTCGTGTCCGTGCAGACCGTGCACGTGGACATCGATGAAGCCCGGTGCCACGTAGCAGTCACTCGCGTCGATCATCGTCGCGCCCGCTGGATCGACGCGCCGCGATTCGACAGCCACGACGCGGCCGCCGTCGATAATCAATGAGCCTGCGCTGATAACCCGTCCGGGCAGAATCAGGTCGCCACCGCTGACGACGATCACGGTGCGACTCTCTCTCCGTTCCAGTCGATATGCACGTGGAGCTTGCGACCTTCGAGGGGTAGCGGCGGTTCGACGATGTCGTCGATGCCGCTTGCGTCGACTGCGGTCCGTCGCAGCACTTCGCGATCGACCCGCTTGAGCAACACCATCAGCCCCTTCTCCACCGGCGCCCAGAGCACCAGTACACCGCCGCTTTGCTCAGGGGGAAACTTGCGGTCGTCGAGGTAGTCGCGGTCCTGCGTGATCAGCGTTCTGCGAAGCTGCCTTGCGAGCCGATAGTGCTCGCCGTCGGGCGCGCGGCGCAGTTCTTCATGCTCGAGAACGAAAAATACATCCCAGCGCAACGCCTGCCGCATGAACGACACCAGGCCGGCGGGCATGTTTGCGTCGACGTACACCCTCGGGTGCCCCGATACCCGCTCGGCGTAACCTCCCAACTCGGACGCTAGGGTGCCCATTGTTGGCTCAGCTTCGGGATCTCGGTCTCTGATTAGGTCTATGGTCTGGGTTCGGCCTTCGATTCGACGTTCTGTTTTGCCCGCTTTCGCAGTGCTGCCACCAGTTCGTCGCGTTTGTGCACGAGCTCCTTGCGCGGCCGCCTGTTGCGCGGTGAACCGACGACGTATTCGCAGAAGAGCGGAAACCCAATAGTCGAGTCGACGTACGCAACGGCCGTGTCAGGCAGCACCCCGGGGTTCACCTTTCCCCAACTCACCGCTTCGGCAGGTGTGGCACCGGACAGACCGCCCCATACCACTTGATCAGTCGTGATCTGAATGAAGTAGTCGTTGCCACCCTTTGGAATCCCGTACACCTCCCACAGCGTCGGCTGACCCTGCAGGTAGAAGTTCTTTGGAGATCCGCCACCGAGGATCACGCATCCATTCTTGGTCCCGGCAAGAATGAACGCGCAGATTTCGTTGACGTCCTTGTTGGGATCGATCATCAGGCGACTGTCGTTCATCAACTCGTGATACGCCACATTCATGCCGATCGAGCTGTCGCCTGGAGACGACGTATAGATGGGTACACCGCACGCGGCTGCCGCGGCGACGACTGAATGCTCGCGACACTCCGGATGCCTCTCGAGCAGATCGCGGCCGAGCGCGTAATGCAGCTCCGCCGTTGAGACCGGGCGCTCCACTCCCCATCGCATGAGGAAGTCGCGAATGTAGGCGTCGGTTTCGAGGAGTACGGTCGCGGGAAAGAGAATGTCGTAAATGCGAATAACACCCTCTTCATAGAGATCCACGTCGTCGACAAAAGGTGATCCTCTGTGAAGAGTGAAATTCAGTGCATAGTGGAGGTCGTGGTAGAGATTAGCCCCTGTACTGATCAAGAAGTCGATGAGACCTCTTTCCATCAACTCGACCATACAGCCACCGAGGCCAGCCGGTGTCAAAGCGCCGGCAACCGTCAGCGCAATGGTCGTGTCGTGCTCGGGCAGGAGCATCTTATCCGTAAAAATACGGCACGCCTCTCCGAGCCGGGCTGCGTTGAACGCCTGAAAGCCGTCGTCAATGAGGTGGTGGATGTCGTCGCTGCCCCGCGGACGGTAGTATCGAATCGCTTTGCCCGTCAGGTAATTTGCTCGTGATTTCTCGGCGCCGGGGGCACGGTGGGGCATCGCTTGGCTAGCTTAGCACCTCTGCTTCTCGCCGCTGTGTCGTTGAAGAAATGCGTACCTGTGGGCCGGTGTGTCTGTCGCGCACCCGTCGATCGGCCGATAACAAATCGAGTCATCCTGGGTATAGAACCTCATGAATGCAGCAAGCCGGGCAGCGACGATGGTGAGGCCTGAGGCGCACGGCGACCCCGAAGCACGATTCCGGGCGCTCGTGCAGTCCCCGCTCCGAGCTGGATTGCTGCGCTTTCTCTCGGCTCGTCCGGGAGAGAGCTTCGAGGTCGAGTCGCTGATGGCCACGTTTGGCCGCATGCGTCTTGACATCGAAAACTGCCTTCGCGAATTAGTCGAGTTTGGAATCGTCGGTCGAACCGGAACAAACCCGAGCCAGTATTCGGCTATACGCCCGGAGAGCGACACGCTCAATCGGCAGCTCGATACCTTCCTCGAACGCCGCGCGGACATCAGTCTCGAAGATCAGGCGCCCTCGGTTCAGCGTTTTCGCGAAATGATTGGACGCGACGAGAAGATGCTCGTCGTCTTCGAATGGATTCGCACCGCTGCAAAGTCCGACATCTCAGTTCTGATCCTTGGACCGACCGGCTCCGGCAAAGAAGTCGTATCGCGGATGATTCACGAGTTGAGCCGCCGCGGGACTGAGAACTTCCAGGCAGTCAATTGCGCGGCGCTGCCGGATACGCTCTTCGAATCGGAAATCTTTGGTTACGAGAAGGGCGCTTTCACGGGTGCACACGATCGCAAACCCGGGCGCGTTGAGCTCGCCGATCGCGGCACGCTTTTCCTCGACGAGATCGGCGATCTCTCTCTGGTTGCCCAGGCGAAGTTGCTACGCGTTCTCGAAGACCGGCGGTTCGAGCGTCTGGGTGGCCAGCGCTCGGTGCAGGTGGACTTCCGTCTGATCTCGGCGACCAATCGACCACTCGATCAGTTCGTTCGCGATAGCCGCTTTCGTGAAGACTTGTACTATCGCGTGAACGCGTTCTCCATCAGGCTGCCATCGCTGCGCGAGCGGCCGACCGACATCGGCGTCCTCGCCAATCGATTCATTGCGCGCTACTGCGCGGCCAACGGCTTACCGCTCGACGCGAAAGCCATCGCGCCGGAAGCGATGGCGCGGCTCAATGCGTATCCGTGGCCGGGGAATATCCGTGAACTTGAAAGCACTGTGTCACGCGCCGCGCTGTCCGCGCCGGGCCGGGTGATTCGAGACTCGGACATCGAATTCCTTCATCCGCAAGCAACCGTCACGGCGGACGCTCCTCCGCGTGTGCCCACCTTGGCAGAGGCCGAGCGAGCGCACATCGTGCGCGTGCTCGAAGGCACCGCGTGGAACAAGAAGGAAGCGGCCAAGCTTCTCGACATCAGCCGCGGCACGCTCTACCGAAAGATTGTCGAATACGGGCTCGAGCCCGAAGCACGGTTGTCGCGATCCCGAACGGACAACTAAGAACTCTACCTGACACCACAGGACAACTCCCGACAAAAGCCCCGGGTTCTTTTTGGATGAGCTACGTACCAATCTGGAACACGGCAGACAATTGCGTCCTTCTCGTGTCGCCTCAGCAATTTACGCCGATCTCAGCCCAAAAACCGTGTGCAAATTCCGAACACTCTTGACCCACTTCGTAATTGGTGTGAGAGGCCCCGAACCCCTCGCTACGACCGCAAGCATTTGATTTCTATAGGACTTGATGGTCCTCAGGCACCCTCCGCCAAAACTCGGCAGAACTCTTGCGCTTGAGTTAACCGTCGATATGCCGATTACACGATCGTTTCGTACCCTGACCTCGGCGGTTTTGATGGTGGCCGCGGTCCTGCTTATCACTCCCGCAGCCTCGGCCCAGTCGAATGGCCGTGGCGACAAACTGGACAAATTTCTTCGATTTCGATCGAAGCAACTGTCCGGTCGCACCCGCGTGATCGTTGAATTCAATGGCGACACCGACGTGCGCGTTTTTGGAAAACGGGGAGCGGCGGGACGAAAGCTCGGCCGGAACAGCCAGGTTGCAGAAGTGGACAACGCCGAACTTGCCAACCTTGCCTCGAATCCACGCGTGAGGCGTGTGATGCACGACAGGCCGACGTTCGCGACGATGGAGCGAACCGGGCTGACCACTGGTGCGGCCCTGGTGCGGCAGCAGTGGGGCTACACGGGCAAGGGTGTGGGCGTCGCCGTAATCGACTCCGGCATCTCGAACGCGCACGACGACCTGTATCGCACGTCGGCTTGGAGCTTTTCGACTACGAACGGGCGCGTCTCGCACTTCAAGGACTTCACGGTCGACAACCCGAACATATTCTCGCCCAACGGCGCCTACGACGATTACGGTCATGGCACTCACGTCGCGGGCATCATCGCCGGCACCGGTTACGACTCGGGTGGTAAGCACAAGGGCATCGCGCCGGGTGCGAAGCTGGTTGGATTGAAGGTCATGGACGGGCTCGGTCGCGGCTACATCAGCGACGTCATCGCCGCCATCGACTACGCGATTTCGGTAAAGGCGACCTACAACGTCCGAGTCATCAACTTGTCGGTGGCCTCGGGCGTATACGAGTCCTTCTGGACCGACCCGTTGACGCTGGCCGCCAGGCGCGCCGTCGATGCGGGCATCGTCGTCGTCGCATCGGCCGGCAACCTCGGACAGAACGAACTGGGGCAGAAGCAGTCGGGTGGCATCACCTCTCCTGGAAACGCCCCGTGGGTCTTGACCGTTGGTGCGTCGAGCGAGCAGGCAAACAGCACGCGCAGCAACGACACGATTGCGAAGTTCAGCTCGCTTGGCCCGACCTGGATCGACTTCTCGGCGAAGCCGGACCTTGTCGCCCCCGGTGTCGGGATTGAATCGCTGTCGGACTCGCACAGCACGCTGTACTACTCGTTACCCAGCATGCTGCTGTCGGGCACGCTCCTGAATCTGGGTTACAAGCCGTATCTGAGCTTGAGCGGCACCAGCATGGCGGCTCCTGTCGTGGCAGGCACAGTCGCACTGATGCTCGAGGCCAACCCCAAGCTCACGCCAAACGCGGTGAAAGCGATCCTGCAGTACACCGCGCAGACGAAGTCCTCTACCAGCGCGCTGGCACAGGGCGCCGGCATGTTGAACGCGCGCGGTGCCGTGCGTCTCGCGAAGTTCTTCGCGGCGCCGACGAGCGGCGTTGGCAGCATGGGTGACACCATCCAGGGCGAATGGGTGCCCTGGGCGAAGCACATCATCTGGGGCAACTATCGCCTGACGGGCGGAATCATTCTTCCCGGCAGCACCGCATGGAGCACAACGGTTCGCTGGGGCGCATTCAAGACCCCAGTCGGCGGTCGCGTTGTGTGGGGCGCCCGCTTCGACGACAACATCGTGTGGAGCACCAGAAGCGAAGACAACATCGTCTGGAGCACGCTCGCCGATGACAACATCGTGTGGAGCACGATGGGTGATGACAACATCGTCTGGAGCACGGGCGGCGATGACAACATCGTGTGGAGCACCGCTGCCAACGACAACATCGTCTGGAGCACGGGCGACGAAGACAACATCGTGTGGAGCACCGCCGACCAGGACAATATCGTCTGGAGCACCGCTGACGAAGACAACATCGTCTGGAGCACAGGGACGCTGCAGAACGTTGTGTGGGGCGGTGATTGCGGCGGCCGGAACTGTCAGAAAGTGGTCTGGGGCAAGCAGCTGAACGGCGTCGTCATGGGGACCGCGAAGGCCGACGACAACATCGTCTGGAGCACCGCGGCTGCCGCTGACAACATCGTGTGGAGTACCGCCGGCCCCGACAACGACAACATCGTGTGGAGCACGGCCGCCGACGACAACATCGTGTGGAGCACGAGCCGTGACGACAACATCGTCTGGAGCACCGGTACCGACGACGAGGAGGTCGTCTGGACGGAGTCTGGCGAAGAACTGATTGTGCCGGTGGAATGAACGTCCCGCGTTCGCGGTTGTATCACGTAATCGGAGAGGGGACCATGAGAACTCGCGTCACTATCATCTGGCTACCTGCTGACGTCCGTTAGGAGCACCGGATGCCCCAGCCGTCGCTATGGCTAGCCAGCCTGGCACTAGTCTGGGGAGTGCTCTATTTCGGACTGCGCGCCTACCGCATCCTGAGGGCCCGATTCAGGGCCGAGCAGCGGCGCGCTGAGCAACTGGCCGAACTGCACTTAGCGACGATCGAAGCGCTTGCGCGTGCGATCGACGCCAAGGACGGCACGGCTGAGAACCACATTCGCCGCGTGCAGCTCTACGCGACGGCGGTGGCTCGAGAGCTCGGCATGTCGGACGCTGAAATCCAGGCGGTGCGTACAGCAGCGCTGTTGCATGACATCGGCAAACTTGCCGTTCCGGAGCACATCCTCTCGAAGCCTGGTCCTCTGACTGCCGAAGAGTTTCAGAAGGTACAGGCACATCCGCAGGTCGGTGCGGACATAATCGCTGCTGTACCTTTTCCGTACCCGGTCGCGCCGCTGATTCAGAACCATCACGAGCGGTGGGACGGGCGCGGCTATCCGCGTGGCCTCAAGGGCGACGACATCCCGCTCGGCGCCCGAATCCTCTCTCTCGTCGACAACTTCGACGCGCTTACGTCCAACCGCCCGTATCACGAGGCGATGACGTTTGAGGCCGCGGTCGCACTGATTGAACAGGAGGCGGGCAAAGCACTCGACCCGCGAGCGGTCGAGGCCTTTGTGCGGGTCCTGCCGCAGGTCCGCGGCGAAGCGGAAAGCGCCGACAAGGAGCGAAAGACCGGACCAATCGACGCGGCCTCGGCGCAGACAACGCGCACGGACCGATCGAAGTCTTCGGTCTTCAACGACATCGCCATTGCGCATGGCGAGATCTACGCGCTTTACCAGATCGCTCAGACGATGGGGACCAGTCTTGGTGTGTCGGATACGATGGCGCTCATCGCCTCGAAGTTGACGAGCCTCGTGCCGTTCTCGGCGTGCACGTTGTTCCTGTACGACGAAAATGCAAACGTCCTCACTTGTCGATTTGCGACCGGCACCGACTACGAGCTGATGCAGCAGCTCACACTGAAGGGCGGCCAGGGGATCACCGGATGGGTCGCTCGCAACCGACGCCCGCTCGTCAACGCGCGTCCAAGCGGAGATCTCGAAGCGGCCGGCTCGTCATTGCCGACAACACTCCAGTCGGCGCTGGTGTGCCCGTTGCTCCTCGGCGATCGCGTCATTGGCACCCTGGCGGTGTACCACACGACGCCAAGCTTCTATGGCGATGACCATCGCCGATTGCTGGATCGCGTTTGCGAACAGGCCGCGGCCGTCATCCACAACTCGATCGTGTTCGAGCAGACTCACGAGGCCTCGCTCACCGATCCGTTGACGAATCTGCCGAACACGCGATTCATGGTCAACCACCTTGCCCGCGAGCTGTCGCGCGCCGAGCGGGGAAGCGCGGAGGTCTCGCTCCTCGTGATGGACCTGAATGACTTCAAGGACATCAACGACACCTTCGGGCATCACGTCGGCGACCGCGCCCTGCGAGCAGTCGCACAAGTACTTCGCGGTGCCATCCGCCCATACGACGTGTGTGTTCGCTACGCCGGCGACGAGTTCATCGTCGTTCTCGCGGGCTGCGGCTGGGACGAAGCCGAGTACAAGCGACTCGAGCTGCAGGAAGCCGTCGAGAGCCTCGTCTTCGAGGCTAAGCCGGGCGTGAGAATGCCGCTGTCGATCAGCGCAGGGGCGGCGGTGTTCCCGCACGACGGAAGCAGTTACGAAGTCCTGATGGCAAAGGCCGATCGCCGCATGTATCGCAACAAAATGATGCACAAGCGGGATCTGCAGTCCAGAGCGGCGGCACAGACGCTTGCTGCGCCGGACACACGAGCCGTTTCATAACGGCCTTCGTGAGTCAAGGCGGGTCTGAAGACCCGCCGCTACATCCCAGTGACGTGATACCCGGAGTCGACCATGAGCACCTCGCCGGTGATGCCCTTGGCCGCATCACTCAGGAGGAAGGCGGAGGCCTCGGCTACCTCGGAGGTCTCGACATTGCGCCGGAGGGGCGCTCGATCGGCGTACACGTGCAGGATATTCGAAAACCCCTTGATGCCAGCGGCAGCGAGCGTCTTGATCGGGCCGGCGGACACCGCGTTCACGCGAACGCCTTTGGGGCCGACGTCCGCCGCGAGATATCGCACCGTCGCTTCGAGTGCCGCTTTGGCAACACCCATCACGTTGTAGTTCGGAAACACTCGCTGGCTGCCCAGGTACGACAGCGTCACGACGGATCCGCCGCCACGCTTCTCGAACAACGGCATCGCCGCCCTGGTCAATCCGATCAGCGAGTATGCGGAGATGTCCATCGCGATCCGGAAACCGTCGCGCGTGGTGTTAACGAATGGCGCTTCGAGTTCTTCGCGCGGCGCGAATGCCGCGCCGTGCACGACGAAATCAAGTCCACCGAATTCCTGATCGACCTTCTCGAACACCGACGTGATCTCAGCGTCCGAGGAGACATCACACGGCAGTATGAGCGGAGGCTGTTCGAGACCCTGCGATAGATCGTGGACGTGCTCTTCGAATCGCCCCTGATAGGTCAGAGCCAGGCGCGCCCCACGTCGTGCGACCGCCTGCGCAATCGCCCAGGAAATCGAGCGCTTGTTGGCGACACCAACGATGAGGCCGTGTTTTCCGGTGAAGTCGGTCATATGAGGCTGCGGGCGACAGGCAACGCGCTACCGGCGGGCTGAATCGATTCTTATCGCCCGCGCTTGGGTCCGCGGCCTTGACCAGGACGGCCATGACTGCCGCCGCCCTGACCAGGGCGTCCGCCCCGCTGACCCGACGGCCCCTGACGGTTGCCGTGCCGCTGCTGCTGGTTGCCACTGTGCTGCCCACCGTGGCGCGAACCGTGTCCCGATCCATGACCTGGGTTACCGAATCGCGACTGAGCCGGGGAGTGTCCCTGCGCCTGTTTCGCCTGACGATTGCCACGCGACTTATTGCCATTGCGCTGCCCGCCGAATCGGTCTCCGCTCTGACGGATCGTGAAGTCGGTCGGCTTTCGCTCTGGCGGTTGCCCCTCGGGACGGGGAAGCGTGGCCCGGATCAAGGGACGATGGACGGGCCACTCGTCGTCAGACCCCGCAACGACAGGTTCTTCGACGTCTGCGGGTTCAGGCGCTTTCTCGGGCTCCATCGTCTCCGCAGGAAGAACGGGCTCGGCCTCGATGACCTCGGCGATGGTTTCTTCCACAATTTCTTCCGCCGCCACCAAAATCGGTGGCTCGACGGGCGTCGCCGCCGTCGCCGCGACAGGTTTCTTCCGTCTTGGCGCTGGAACCTTGGCGTGCTTGTACTCGTGCTCGGCGTCGCACGTGGTGCAGCGTGTCCGCTTCACCTCGTCTTCAATCATCGCGACGACCGCATGGTTAGTGACGCGACGCTCGCGCGGACAGTAATCGTCTAGAACGTCACCGAGCCGAACCCGGCGCTGCTGCATGAACTCCCCCGGAAGCAACCTTCAGGGCGGGGTAGGTGAAATCTGAGTGAAGGTCCGAATGAGTGTAACCCCAAAAACGCAAATTCCCAAAAACAACTCCCCAAATCAACTCCGAACTTCCAATTCCCGGCTCCCAAATCCGGGCTTGCGGAGCCCGTTTCTAATCGGTTTCATTTGGGAGTTGGAGACTGGGACTTGGACGCTGACACTATCCACCTTCGACACTCGTCAAGTGCCGACTGTACCGCGTTGGGATTCGTGGACTGCGGCGTTCGGCGCGCCTGGACCGAGGCGAGCGCCGTCGCCGCCTTCGGAGCATCGTCACCAAACATGTCACTTGCCTCGCGCCATTCGGTCATGCTCAATGTGCTGAAGTCGCGGCCTTCGGCGAGCAGCCGCCTGACCATCGCCCCAACGACCTCGTGGGCGCGCCGGAACGGCATCCCACGAGCCACCAGGTAGTCGGCCACATCGGTCGCCAGCAGCAAACCTGACGCCGCTTGACCAGACCGTTCTGCGTTCACCGACAGGCGGGAAACCACGGCATGCGTCGCTGCAAGCGACGCGGCATAGGTAGCCTCGGCGTCGAACACCGCCTCCTTGTCCTCCTGGAGATCCTTGTTATAGCCGCCGGGCAGCCCTTTCATCGTTGCCAGCCAACCCGTAAGGCGGCCAATCGCTCTGCCGGTCTTGCCGCGCACCAGCTCCAGCGGATCGGGGTTCTTCTTCTGCGGCATCATGCTGCTGCCGGTTGCGGAGGCGTCAGCCAGATCGAAGAAACTGTACTCTTCACCTGTAAAGATGATGAGATCCTCGGCCATCCGGCTGAGATGCACCATGCCCAGCGAAATTGCATACAGGAACGTGGCGACGAAATCGCGATCGGACGAGGCATCCATACTGTTCGACACGACGCGAGAGAAGCCCAGCATGCGAGCCAGCAGGTCAGTGTCGATGCCATAACTCGTGCCGGCGATCGCGCCCGACCCGAGCGTCAACGAATCCGCTTCCTGCGCCGCCATGGCCAGTCGCGCGTGATCGCGACGCAACGCAGACGCGTGAGACAGAAAAAAGTGCGCGACGAGCACTGGCTGCGCCCGACGCAGGTGCGTGTAGGACGGCATCATCGCCGCACCGGCCCGTTCCGCCTGGTCAGCGCACGCACCAACCAACCGAACCACGGCGTCCTGGAGCAGTGGGATACGACGACGCAGATACAGCCGCAAGTCGAGTGAGACCTGCTCGTTCCGCGAACGGCCTGTGTGGAGGCGACGGCCTGCATCGCCGATGCGATCCACGAGCTGCCGCTCGACGAAGCTGTGCACGTCTTCATCCGGTCCCGCGACCCAGGACGGGTCGCGCCGGCCCTGCTCGAGAATTTCTCGCAGCGCCTTGACAATGGCGCTCGTGTCCTCGGATGACAGGACATCTGCCGCGGCAAGGGCCTGGGCCCACGCGATGCTCCCCGTCACATCGTCTTCGAAGAGCGCGCGATCGAAACCAAACGAGATCCCGAAGTCGAACGCGGCGGGGTCGGGGGCAGTATCGAAGCGACCGGACCAGAGTGTCACGCGAGATGTCCCAGTTCTGTGTGGGGATTCAACACCGTGCATCCGCCATTCAGCACCGAGAGATGCACGACGCCGGTACGGCCGGACAGAGCGGCATGTGCGGTGTGCAGGACCATCGCCGCGGGGGCATCGTAGACGACCGTTCGCCCGTTGCGGCTGCTTTCAAGACGGCCCACTCCGTATCGGCCAGCAATCAGCGCGAGGCTTTCGACCAACTCCACCGGCGGCATGGGCACTTCGTTGACCGACACCGGCACACCACTCTCGAAACGGATGGCAAGGCGCGCCGACTCGGTCGGCCTCACCCCCGCGGCGCGATGCGATCCCTCCGGCCGGCCCTTCACGTCGTAAAAGCTGATCATTCGACCCCAGAGACTCTGTTCGATCCGGCAATCGGGGTCAGACGGACGTCTCGACGGAATCCCACGGGCTCGCGCGAAGGCGTCCAACTCGCTGCCGTCCATCTGCCATTCGCGCGCCGGGGCGAGAATCGTCACCCGCGCATCGAGCGCACGGAGGGCGCGGTCGATCGACTCGTCGCGCGACGCGTGGGCGACCAGCGAGGTGCCCTCGATACGAGCCACTTCGAGGAGCTTTAGAGCGATCAGCGGCCGCGTGAACTCGCCGATGATCGGTCCCTCGTCGAGTGGACCGCGAGCGAGCGATGGCCACAGGAACTCGCGCACGAGCTCTTCACGCGCATCGATTGCATGCGCTCTGGTCGCGCCGCACGACAGCGCGCGGGCGCGAATCGCGCCGAGATCTTCCCCCTGCCCGACATCGAGCGTCATGGTCACGACCTCGGCGCCGTGCGTTTCCGCGAGCCAGTGGATCGCGTTCGAGGAGGCAAATCCTCCCGCGTAGGCCAACACAATCACGTTCATCCGTGGGACATCTCCTCGAGCCGCCTCACCAGCGTCCGGGCGCGGCGTACGTCTGGCGTGATGATGAGAATGGTGTCTTCTCCCGCAAGCGTTCCAACAACGTCAGGCAGCTCCGCGCTGTCGAGGGCTGCGCACAACGACTGGGCGTGTCCCAGACCGGTGCGCAGCAGGACGAGCTGCTGCACGCGATCGATACGCCGGAGTTGCAAGGTCAATGCTCGCTGCAGCAGTGCCTTGGCTGTATGCCCGTTCGCCTCGACCTTGCCCTGCGCCTGATAGGCGCCATCCAATCCGCCCTTGACGAGACCGAGCTCGCGAATATCACGCGAGAGCGTCGCCTGTGTCACATCAAAGCCCGACGCCTTGATGAGGCGCCGCAACTGCTCCTGGCTCCTCACCGGTTCCTGCCGAACGATGTCGAGGATGGCGGTCTGGCGTCGCGCTTTCATGGGCGTGTCGCTCGCGTGCTGTCCAAGACGAACAGCATAACGCAAAACTTGACTGTTTATACATTCGACTGTATAAATATTCTTTTGCTGCTGCGCTGGATACGATGGCCCTTACTACACCTCTCGAACGTGACCGCGCCGACGCCGCCGAAACCCGCTTGACGCGGGTCGCGATTGCCGGAGCGACCGGCTATGCGGGGCAGGAGCTCGTACGCATCCTGGCCCGGCATCCCCGGGTCACGCTGACCGCCGCGATGTCCTCCGGGGCGACAAGCACGCCACGGCCGCTGCCGGCGCTGGCGCGCATCTGGGACGGCGTCGTTCAGCCGCTGGATATCGAGCGCCTGGTGAGTGAGGCCGACGTCATCTTCCTCGCACTGCCCGAAGCAGCCTCGGCGGAGCTCGCGCCCACACTGCTCGAGCGCGGCGCGCGAGTCATCGATCTCTCGGGCGCGTTTCGTATCCGCAACGCGTCCGATCGTCGGCGCTGGTATCCGGCGACCGCGAGCCTGCCCGAGGGAACGGTCTACGGGCTCACGGAAGGTCACCAGGCCGAGATCAGGCGCGCCCGGCTGGTGTCCAATCCAGGCTGCTATCCCACCGCCGCGTTGCTCGCGCTCGAGCCGCTCCATCGTGCAGGTCTGCTGAACGGCGCGGTGGTCGTCGACGCGAAGTCAGGAGTCTCTGGCGCTGGCAAGACGCCATCGGAGCGCACGCACTTCTCAGAGAACCACGGCAGCGTTGCGGCGTACGCGGTGTTCCAACATCGCCATACGGCCGAAATCGAGCAGGAACTGGGCGCGAGCGTCACTTTCGTTCCCCATCTGGTGCCGCTCGATCGCGGCATCCTCGAGACGATCTACGGCTCTCTGACTCCCGGAACGACCGAGCAACAGGTCGCCGACGCCATGACCCAGGCCTATGCCGATGCGCCATTCGTGCGCCTGGCGGGCGGAGCGTTGCCCGAGATCAAGCACGTGGCACACACCAACTTCTGCGACGTCGGCTGGAAAGTCGATACCGAGCGCAACCGCATCGTGCTCGTTGCCGTGATCGACAACCTGCTCAAGGGTGCCGCTGGCTCCGCTGTGCAGAATCTCAACGTCATGCTCGGACTCGACGAACGGACGGGTCTGCTGTGACACGGGGTGTGAATTCCGGGCGACGCCGGAAGACCACTGCTAAGACCCCGGGGGTGATTTCCGGAAGACGGCAGCGGGAAATTACCCCCGGGGTCCTTGTCCTCAAGCTGGGAGGCGAGCTTCTCGAGAGTCCCGACGACGTGACCGCGATTGCGAAGACCATCGCCAGGCTCTCGGAGGTTGCATCGTTAGTCGTCGTCCATGGCGGCGGCCGTGAGATCGATGCCGCGCTCAACACAGCGGGCATACCGAAGCGGCAGGTTGATGGACTGCGCGTCACCGATGCCCGCACGCTCGACGTCGTCGTGTCCGTATTGGCGGGCGGCATCAATACTCGTCTGGTCGCCGCAGTGCGACGGGCCGGGGCATCCCCGGTCGGGCTGACAGGCGCCGACGCCACCGTCGCGACGATGAAGCGAGCCGCGTCAATCGTCACCGTGAGTGGCGATCGCGTTGATCTTGGTTTGGTGGGTGCTCCCGTTCGCAACGGCGTTCCGCGCTTGCTGACCGATCTCGTGGCGCAGGGATACGTGCCCATCGTCGCTTGCATCGGCGCTACACGGGACGGTCAGTTACTGAACGTGAACGCCGATACGCTGGCGTCACACCTGGCATCGATGCTTCAGGCTCGGCGGCTGGTAATAGCCGGCGGCACCGCAGGCGTGCTCGACGATCAGGGCCAGACGATCGAACGGCTGACGGCTCGCGATGCGGCGCGTCTCGTCAAGGCTGGTACCGCGAACAAAGGAATGGTGGCAAAGCTGCACGCGTGTCGTGCAGCCTTGCAGGCAGGCGTGGGCGATGTCGTCATCGTCGACGGCAGGAAGGCTCGGCTCGGCACCCTGGCCGATTCCTCCGCGAGTCTTACAGGGTGCACGCAGGTGGTGCGATGAAAACGACCCTCGACAGCATTCAGACGCGAGAATCCCAATACGTCCTTCACACGTATCGCCGTCAGCCGGTGGCGTTCGTGCGTGGGCAGGGCCCGCGTCTGTACGACGTCGACGGTCGCGAGTATCTCGACTTCGTATCGGGAATCGGAGTGGCCTCACTCGGCCATGGTCATCCCGGTCTCGCGGCAGCGATCGCCGACCAGGCGACGACGCTGTTGCACACCTCGAACTTGTACTACCACCCGTTTCAAGCCGAAGCCGCGGCACGTCTGTCGACACTCTCCGGCTTGTCGCGGGCCTTCTTCTGTAACAGCGGCACTGAGGCCAACGAAGCCTGCCTTAAGTTCGCACGGCGGTATTGGCACACGCAGGGAGTCAAGGGTCGTACGGCCTTCGTGGCGGTCGAGCACGCGTTCGCCGGACGGACGATGGGCGCACTGTCAGTGACGTACGACGAGCACTATCGCACGCCGTTCGAGCCACTGCTCGGGCCGGTCACGTTCGTGGATCCGAACTCTCCCGACGCGCTCTACGCGGCTGTCAACGAGCAGACGGCCGCCGTTATTGCCGAACCAATCCGAGGAGAAGGCGGCATACGCCCTCTGCCTCGCGCATTCTCCGACGCGATCGCCGACGTATGCCGTCGTACTGGAACACTGCTCATCGCCGATGAAATACAGACGGGGCTCGGTCGAACTGGACATCCCTTCCACTTCCAGGCACTCGGTTGGGAGCCGGATCTGGTATCGGTGGGCAAGGCGCTGGGTTCGGGTGTCCCGGTCGGCGCCGCCCTTGTCTCGGAGCGCGTTGCGAAGACGATCTCGACGGGCGATCACGGCAGTACTTATGGCGGGAATCTGCTGGCCACACGGGCGGCGGCGTTCTTCCTCGAAGAGCTCATGGAGCGCGGCCTGCTCGATCACGTGCGCTCAGTCGGTAATCATCTCGAACGCCTCCTGCGAACACTCGCACTCAAGCACCCGATCGTCGTCGAGGTGCGCGGGGCCGGCTTGATGCGCGGTATGGAGCTTCGTATCGACGCGACGCCCGTTGTTGATCTGGCGCGTGAACGCGGCCTGCTCGTCAATCGCACCAACGAGAAGGTCATCCGGCTGCTGCCGCCTTTGACGGTCTCCGCCGCGGATCTCGATGCGGGGATCAACATACTCGACGAGGTATTGGCGGTAGTCCCCGCCGAGGTACACGCATGAGCACGTCGTCAGTGATCGACGTCCGCGAGTTGAAGTCCCGCTCTCGGGCGCCGGCAGTCGGTGTCGCGGAGTTGCCGAAGGTCGAAAGCGAGCCGACGATCCGCGCTGGGTGTGAGTCGGACGTCGACGCCATTCACCGGCTCGTGTCGGAGCACCTGGCCGAAGGCCGTCTTCTGCCCAGAAGCCGCGACGAGATCGCCAGTCGCATCGCGCGTTTCCTCGTGGCCGTCGATGGCGGACGCGTTGTCGGGTGTGCCGATCTGGCGCCCCTCAGCCGCCGCGTGGCCGAGGTGCGTTCACTCGTTGTCGACAACGATGCGCGGTCGTGCGGAATTGGCCGACAGCTCGTCAAGGAGCTGGAACGGCGTGCCCTCGTGTCCGGGTTCGAAACGTTGACGGCGTTCACGCACACGCCAGGGTATTTCGTCCACCTCGGCTTCTCCATCGTGCCGCACACGTGGGTTCCCGAGAAGATCGAAGCCGACTGCCGCACATGCTCACAGTTCCGCCACTGCGGGCAATACGCGGTAATGCTGCCTCTCATTCGCACGCAGCCCGCGCGCGTGCCTTCCCAATTTGTCCATGCCTGAGGCATCGACCACAGTTCGCGATGTGACCCTGACACCGGTTCACGGAGGTGTGACCGCACCGGCAGGCTTCCGCTCTGCGGCCCTGCATTGCGGCATAAAGGCCGCTCCTCAGGCGCTCGATCTCACGGTGATTGCCGCCGATGGGAGCGCCTCCGCGGCAGGACTCTTCACGACGAACCTCGCGCAGGCGGCTCCCGTGCTCGTGTCCAAACAGCACCTGATTCGTACTGGCGGAATTGCCCGAGCCATCGTGGTCAACAGTGGCTGCGCGAACGCCTGCACCGGTGATCAGGGAATGTTGGATGCGACGCGTATGGCGACCGACGTCGCGACAGCATTGTCGTGCGACCCCGTCCATGTCCTGGTTGCGTCGACGGGCGTCATTGGCGTCAACCTGAAGATGGACCTGATCTCGCCCGGGATACGGGGCGCCGTCGCGGCGCTTGCACGCGGCAAAGGCAGTGAGACGGCCCGGGCGATCATGACGACCGACCCGTTTCCGAAGGAGTACGCCGTCACCGTTCAGACCTCCCGGGGATCGTTTACCGTCGGCGGCACTGCCAAGGGTTCGGGGATGATCGAACCCAACATGGCGACGATGTTGGGCTTCCTCACGACGGATGCGCGCGTCGCACCCGCGGTGCTCGACCGCGCGCTGCGGGAATCGGGCCGCGACACGTTCAATGCCATCACCGTCGATGGTGAGTGCTCGACGAACGACTCGTTGTTCGCCATAGCGTCGGGCGTCAGCGGTATCACGATTGACGAGGAGCTCTACCCTGCCCTCACCGAAGCATTTCTCGCCGTGTCGAAGGAACTCGCGCTCGGGATCGTCCGCGGCGGCGAGGGCGCAACGAAGTTGATCAGCGTGAGCGTCCGCGATGCGCGCAACATCGATGATGCCCGGCAAGTGGCGAGGACGATCGCCAACTCGCCGCTCGTCAAGACCGCCGTGCATGGTGCCGACCCGAACTGGGGTCGCATCGTCGCCGCGGCAGGGCGCGCTGGAGTGAAGTTCGACGTCCAGCGTGCCACCGTGCACGTTGGCGGAGTGCTGCTTTTCGAAAACGGCCTGCCGCACGATGACGCTGCGCCCCTGGCGGCAGAGCACTTGAAGGGCACTGATATTCAGATCGAGGTCAACCTGGGTACGGGTGGACATGGGTCCGCCACGATCTGGACCTGCGATCTCAGCGCCGAGTACGTCCGAATCAACGGCGAGTATCGAACATAGATGGATAGCGCTGCGCCGACCCGCTTCGCCAAGGACTTCCTGTCGATCCGCGATCTGTCGCCCGTGGATCTGGACCGGCTGTTGCGCATCTCGGCGCAGATGAAGGTCGACCGGCGGCTTGGCCCGCAAGCGCCCTCCGCATCGACGCTGGCCGGCTTACACGTTGCGCTGCTTTTCGAAAAGCCGTCGCTCCGAACGCGCTCGACGTTCGAGATCGCCATCCGTGAGCTCGGCGGCGACACGCTTCACCTGCCGGCGGAGTTGGCTGAAGGCACCCGTGAACCGCTTCAGGATGTTGCCCGAAATCTCGAGCGCTGGGTGCGGGCGCTCGTGATTCGGACCTTTGCCCAGGAAAAAGCGGCGACGCTGGCGACGGCCGGCCGGAATCTTCATGTGATCAACGCCTTAACCGACGAGGAACATCCCTGTCAGGCGCTGGCCGACGCGTTCACGCTGCGTGAGCGTTGGGGAGACTGTCGCGGACGCACGATCGCGTTCGTGGGTGATGGCAACAATGTCGCGACATCGCTTTCGCAGGTCGTGTGCATGCTGGGCATAACGGTTCATGTGGCTTCGCCGACAGGCTACGAGCTTCCGGATAGCGTTGTGAACGACGTTGCGCAGATCGCGAAAGACGGCGCCAGGATCTTTCGGTTCGCGGATCCCCGGGAGGCCGTCGCAGGCGTCGACGCTGTTTATACGGACGTGTGGGCGTCGATGGGCGAGGAGGGCGAAGCCGACGAGCGACGGCAGATCTTCGCGCCTTATCAGATAAACGCGGACCTGATGGCAGGCGCATCACCTGGCGCGCTCTTCATGCATTGCCTGCCCGCGCACCGTGGAGAAGAAGTGACCTCGGAAGTCATCGACTCAGCAGTCTCAGTCGTCTTCGATCAAGCCGAGAATCGTCTCCATACGCAGAAGGCGTTGTTGTCAGTGTTGCTCGGATGAGCGCGGCCCGAATTCCCAGAATAGAATTCCCTCGTGAAGACCTGGCTGGCGCACTACGACCGCGACGTCCCTCACTCGCTGGTTCCGTACCCGGATCTCACCCTCGTCGACTACCTGTCGAAGCTTGGACGCGAGCACGCTGATAAAACGGCCCTGCTGTTCAAGGGCAGCACTGTGTCCTATGGCCAGCTCGAGGCAGAGAGCACTGCGTTTTCCGCGGCGCTGTGGAACCTCGGTGTTCGCAAAGGCGATCGCGTGGCGCTATTGCTGCCCAACTGCCCGCAGTTCCTGGTCGCGCAGTTCGGCGCCTGGAAGATCGGTGCGGTCGTGGTAGGCGTCAATCCCACATATACCGAGCGTGAGCTCGAGCAGATGCTCGACGCGTTGCGGGCTCAAACAATCGTGACGCTGACTCCCTTCTACGATCGCGTTAAACGCGTTCAGGGACGCGTCGGCCTTCGGCACGTCATTGCGACATCGATCAAAGAGTATTTGCCGCCAGTTCTGCGGCTGCTCTTCACGGTTTTCAAGGAACGCAAGGACGGTCACCGTATTCACCTCGCCAGCGGTGATCACTGGATGGGTCAGCTCCTTCGTGCGCACACCGGCAGCGCGCGACCGCCGGTCGAAGTCGGTGCAGGCGATCAGGCGGTCATTCTCTCGAGCGGCGGAACGACAGGCACTCCCAAAGGCGTTGTCGGGCTTCACCGACATTACGTCGCCGCAGGACGCCAACTGTACGAATGGACGAAGTCGGCAAAAAGGCCATGGGTGGACGTGATCATGCTGCCGCTGCCGCTCTTTCATGTCTACGCCAATGTCGGTGTTCAGCCGCTGGCGTTCCTCGGGCCGAACCCAATCTCGCTCGTTCCAAATCCGCGCGACATCGACGATCTGCTGAAGACCATCCAATCTGTGAAGCCGGCGTTCTTCAACGGCGTGCCCACGTTGTACGCCGCGATCCTGAATCACCGACGGGTTCGAGCGGGCAAAATCGATCTCAGCTCAATCAAGTTGTGCTTCTCCGGGTCGGCCGCGCTGATGGCGGAGACGAAGCGGCAGTTCGAAGAGAAGACCGGTGCGCGGATTGTCGAGGGGTACTCGCTGACGGAAGGCATGATGGCATGCTGCGTGAACCCAGTACAGGGCACGAACAAGATCGGGTCGATCGGTGTGCCGCTTCCCGATGTCGACGTCCGGATTGTCGATGCTGAAACCGGCATCGGCGACGTGCCCTGCGGACAAGTCGGCGAAATGATCATGCACGCGCCGCAATACATGGCCGAGTATTGGAACAACCCCCACGAAACAGCGGAGGCGCTTCGAGTGCGGGAGGATGGCCGGACGTGGCTGCACACGGGCGACCTGGCTTACATGGACCAGGACGGGTACGTGTTCCTGGTCGACCGCAAGAAAGACATGCTGAAGACCAGCGGGTTTCAAGTGTGGCCGCGAGAAATCGAAGAGGTCATCTCGACTCACCCTTCCGTCCTTGAAGTCGGCGTCGCCGGCATACCGGACGCGGTGAAGGGAGAAGTGGCTAAAGCGTGGGTCGTCACCAAGAGCGACGTCCCGGCGCCGACGGCAGACGAGATTCGCGCTTACTGCCGCGAACGGCTGGCACCGTATAAGGTGCCGGCTCATGTTGAATTCCGCACCAGCCTGCCCAAGACAATGGTGGGAAAAGTTTTGCGGCGTGTGCTCGTTGCCGAGACGGTGCGACCTAATTGACGCCCACCGGCTGAATACTCACACCCGCATCCGTCAATGCCTGGCGAATGCGAGATGCCAACATCGCCGCTCCCGGAGTATCGCCGTGCACGCAAATGGTTTCGATCTCGAGGGCCAGAGGCGACCCGTCTACCGCTGTCAACGCACGGTCCCTCGCCATCGAGACCGCCCGGTTCACAACTGTGTCCGTGTCCTCGATGACGGCCCCCGGCTCGTGACGAGGCACGAGCGTGCCGTCAGCCCGATAGGCGCGGTCGGCGAATCCTTCACGCGCCGTTCGCAGGCCCACGCGTCGACCTGCTGCGACGAGCTCTGACCCCGGCAGACCAAACAGAACCAGGGTCCGGTCAACGGCCGCGGTTGCGCGCGCGATTGCGTCGGCCACGACTCCGTCCCGGACTGCCATGTTGTAAAGGGCACCGTGCGCCTTCACGTGTTGAAGGCGCAGGCCTTGAGCGGCAGCGACTGCGGCGAGTGCCCCAATCTGGTATACGACCAGATCCTCAATCTCACGCGCCGTCGCTCGAATGTCTCGTCGGCCGAACCCAACCAGGTCGGGAAATCCAGGGTGGGCACCCACCGAAACGCCATGTTGCCGAGCCAAAGCGACCGTCTCGCGCATGACCCCGGGGTCGCCCGCGTGAAATCCGCACGCGATGCTGGCCGATGTAATGGCAGGCATCAAGAGGGCGTCCTGGCCGAGCTTGTAGGCCCCAAAAGATTCACCCATATCGGCATTGAGATCTACGCGCATTGCTGTGAAGACAGTCGTGTAATTCTTCCCACGTTCCTGGCCACCGAAAAAGATCGGACTAGCCGTTTTTCCTAAAGAAGTATCCCGGCATGTGCATTGCCTCTTTGTTCTGGGTCGGCCTGTGGTTTACGGCAGGGCGCCGTAAATGCTGGGGGGAGCCAGGCTGGCATTTGCAGGATGGGGCACTCTTTACCGGGCGCCCCGTCCTGTATTCTTTTCAGCCCTAAACGCCCGCACCCTCCGGGTATTCGAGCGCCAGCTTCAATTCACGAGCAAGCGAGTCCACGGTGGTTCCCGCGCGTTTCCACACACCTTCACTCTCGAAGCGTACGTTTCCGATGCGTCGGCCCCACGGCGCCATCACGCGGCCAATTGCCCGATAATCGCTGCGGTCCGCGTGTTCCTGATCGAGGCGCCGCACCACATCAGGTGCGACGCGGATGAAGGCGCGTAACGCGGTTGCGGACTTGATGCTGTACTTGCGGCCATTCCACGCCACGCCAAAGACGACCGACACCTGTTTGAAGTAATTCACGAAGAACTTCTTCGATTCCTCCCGGAAGTCCGCCGCCTTACGGGGGCCACCGAACGCATCGCTGGCGAAAAGCTTCTTGAGTTCCTGGGCCAGCGGGGCCTGCGCGACCCGACCGTGACCCACGCCCAGCAGCTTGATTTCCCCGCGCAGTGGAGAATCTTCTCGGTCGTTGAGCGCGCGGACCACGTCATGCGCCGCGGCCAATGCATCGTCGCGATACAACTGTCGTCCCGAGAGGCTGACCAGGTGGGACGCATTCAGGCGGGTGTGCTTGGCATTGATCGTGACAAACATCTGGACGACATGATCTTCAGGCAAACGATCGAAGATGATAGCGGGCACCGTGAAATCTTCGTCTTTGATGTTGTCGATATCCGCATGCAGGGCGAGCAGGCGATGCTGACCGTCAATGGCACGCAGGATCCCCTCGCGCTCGGGCACTTTGAGACGGCCGATGGCGGCGCCGTCTGACGCCGGCTCGAACGTGAGCTTCTCGTCGCAGGAAATGATCACTGCCCCCGCGATGGAGGGAAGATCCCGAGCCTGGCGGCACTGCTCGTAATACTGAACGAGTTCGTCGATCTTTCGCCTGATGATCTGTCTCTGATATGCCTTCTCGCTCGAAGCGATGCGACGTTCGAGCAGGTCCCAATTCACCTTCGACGGCGTCTTCTTGTTGCCGCCACGGACCGGTTGCCCGGCTTCCCCGTAGTTCAGCACTTCGAAGCGCACAAGCTTGTCGATGTCTCCTGCGGTCAGCGAGGCCTGATAGAACCGGACCCCGAACTGCTGCATACGGATGGCGGCCACGTTAATCATTCGTTTATTTGTCCGTCTGGGATGATTCCGCTCACGGAAGAGGCGAATTGTAGCGGCCACCCGCCCATAATCTCAACCCGTTTTTGTCGGAATTCTCGATGAGCTGGCCTCTTCAGCGGGCGGGACTTTTTTGCCCAAGTCATAGGTTCATTTGAAGTTCAACGAATTCTTCGTCGATCAGCCTCGACCGACTCCTACCTGTTTTTGTCAAATGCCTGTGCACCCGAAGGGGCGAAAGCTCTGTCGAGCTTCAGCCGCCGTGCGAAGGTGCGAGAGCCTGGGGATGGGGGGGAGCGGGGTCCTGGAGGATTCGATCCTTGAGTTTGACCAGCCAGTAGAGAAACAGGCTGAAGGCGACATAGGACACGACCGCCTGCTCAAAGGTGAGAGCCTTATGGAGCCAGAAACTGGCGATGCCGTACACCATCTCGACGTGAATCCAATACACGAAGAGGGATGCCACGCCGAAAACGCGGAGCGGTGACCAGCCTCGAAAGCGCGCAGTCCAGAGGTAACCAATGGGTATCGCCGTGATAAGAACGCCGAGACGCACAAAAAAGAACGTGGGTGACCCCGTCCAGAAGGTCGTGCCCGTATAGAACGCAGGCAGGTAGGTCGCCAGATAGCCACCGGCGGCCATCACAGGACCGAAGATAGCCAAAGCCTGTAAGGCTCGGCGTTCCTCGTCATCGCTGTTCGCTCGATCGAGCCACAGCCCGATCACGACGCCGCAGAGGAGAAAACCGACCCACGGAAAGAGCGTGAACGCCCCGGAGCCGGGCACTGGTTTGAAATACCACTGAATCGGGTAGGGCAACGATGTCACGGTCGCCAGAGTGCGAATGAGAGGCGTGGCGAGGACGAACAACAACGCACCAACGGTCAAGGCAACAGATCGCCCGATGTCTTTCGAAGCGATGCGCCACAACACTGCGGCCAACACCATCGACAGCCCCATGACGTTGAGGATGTCAACCTTCAAGAGCGACTCCGGAAATGGACCGCCACTGATGATGAACGATTGGAGGCGGAAGAGCAGACCCAGTCCGAGAATCTGCCATCCTCTGCGACGAGCGATCGCGGCAGCTTCGGATGTTGTCAGCCCGCGGCGTTGCCTCGATCCAATCGCGAGCGCAAACGCCACACCTGCGAGAAACAAAAATAGTGGAGCGCTGTATCCGCCGATCGCGATGGCCCATCGATAGGGATGTTCGGAACGATCTGGTACACGCACCCACGCATCGAACAGGTGCGCTTCCACCATGATCAACACGGCGACGCCGCGCAGCCAGTCGAGATACCCTCTGCGACTCATCGTACTATTTTGAAGCTTTCCGAGGCGCGAAGCGATGGCATCGACGAGAGCGAGCCTCGGCTATCGGTCGCTTCCACGAGATGTCGTGGGAGGCGTGCGAAGTTGTCGTTTCAGCGAACGGCCGTCTGCTCCAATCCTCGAGCCGTCGCAGCGGTTGGCGGCTTACGTGATCCGAACAACGCGGCAAACATTAACCAGCCCACAGGCAGAGCCAGGAGCATGTAGCTGAGGAACTGACCATACCTCCCGTCAGGACCGTACGGCTCGGTGGCCCAATGCAGCGCTTCGCTTCCCTGCCAGAGATTTGCCTCGGTGAGTTCGTGCAACCCGTAGATCGCCAATTGCACGACGAACACGGAGAGAAACACGGCTGTGACTTGGAAGAACAGCGCGAGGTTGACACGGTGTCCGTAACGGGACCAGAGCCAGGCCACGAATGCGGCGCTCAATGTTCCAGCAACGGCTCCCACGAGGATGTTCATGCCGGCTTCTTGAAACAGTAACGTGCCCATGAGCAGCGCCGTCTCCATTCCTTCGCGCGTGATCATCAGCAGCGTAAACAGGAACACACCAGCGAATGCCTTTGCACCTGCCTTCATGGCAGACGATTCGAGATGTGTCTCGATCTCACGTTTCATCTTCCGCGCGTGACGCCACATGTGAACGATGAGAGAAGCCACGAGTACAGCGGCGACCAATGCCAGCACGCCTTCCCACAATGCCTGGTTTGACGCCTGCTGAAACAACAGCGCCGCCCCGATGCTCACCAGGATCGACAGACCGATGCCCCAGTGCACCGCTGAAACCAGCGCAGGACGCCCGGTCTTCCTTAGATACGCCAGGCTGATCGCGACGATGAGAAACGCTTCGAGTCCTTCACGCAGCGTGATGACAAATGCCTGTAGCATGGGAGCCCCGCTAAACTGAGATCGAGTCTCAAGTCTATTACGGCTGCCTTTCGCGAAACAACCACTCCCAGAAGACCGGCCCTTTTCAAGGGAGGGGGCTTCAGGCCTCCTGGGAGTTTGTAATTTGTTCAGCTTGAAATTGTCGTTTCGGCAGAGATTAGAGACTACTGAATCGGAATCGTCCAGAAATACACGGTCCTTCCGTTGACGTTCAGGGTCTCTTTCGGCTTTCGCTCCGTCCCGTCAGAGCTCATATCGAACGCGTGAGACACGATCCGCGTTCCGGGCTTGAGTTCCTTGTTCAACTTCGGGATGAGCTTTACGTTGAGCGACGGAAGGAGATACAGCGTCACCACTGTCGCCTCGCTGATGTCGGTCGTGAAGAGATCCTGGTTGAGGAACTTCACGCGGTCTCCGACACCGGCCGTCTTCAGGTTCTCGGTCGCCTCCTTGATACGCTGCGGGTCGATGTCGATTCCGACGCCGCGGGCGCCGTAGGTCTTTGCCGCGGTGATCGGAATACGGCCGTCGCCCGACCCCAGGTCGTAAATCACGTCATTCTTCGTGACCTTTGCCAATTTGAGCATCGCGTCCACGACCTCTTGTGGCGTAGGAACGAAGATGACGTCTGGCGAGCGCAGGGGCTGCTGCGCCCAAGCAGGAACGACAACGGTCGTGACCAGGATCGCCAGGATCAGAAGCAGTCTGCGAGCAGTCATGAGCCTCCTTCAAACCGGCCCTCGGCTCTGTGCTGCACCGCCGACGGCTGATTTTGACCTGCGGCGCGCGTCGCGCGCCTGAGGACCGCCTCGCGGTCCAGCGTGAAGGAGGATTATCTAACAGCTTTTGAGTGACTCGCTACGGGCTGGCGGGAAACTAGTCCCGCCAGCTCAAGGAAGGGTTCGGGGTGCGCGCCGCTGCCGGAAAGCGGGCTCGGCCCCCGTGAGGCGGTTCCACAGCGCACGGCCGGGCTGGGTCACAAACGCGTGCCACGCCGGTTTCGGTTCATCTGACGGGCGCCTATCCGTGCTCCGGCGCCCCTGTCCGTGGCTGAACTCGTCTTGATAGCCTGACGACGACGCCACGATGGAGGCAATCTCCTGGATCGTTCCGCCGGCGCGGCGGTCGCCCTGCGGAAACAGTCGGCAGAACTCCTCCACGGTATCAACGGGATCGAGATCGACCGCCAGCGCGTAGCCACGAATCCAGGCGCGCGAATACAAGCCGCGCGACCAGCCTGTCAGATCGTTTCGTTCGAGGCCCTCGAGGAGCTCGGGCCGGATTCGCAGGGTGGCCGCGATTTCCTCGATCGACACACGACTGCGCGTACGGTGACGACGCAGGCGCGTTACGAACATCTCCTGAGGATTCATGTGGTCTCCAGTTATCCTTAGAGAACCAGAGCAATTCCCGCGCCTTCGACCCCATTTGGGAGGGTGCTTCTTTCTTGTTCAACCACGGAGACTTACTGGATTCGACGAAACCGTAACCGGCGCGACATGTTCCAAATTCGGCCTCTTGGATTACGAATTTCAAGAAAGCAGAATCGAGCCGTGCGAAAGGAATTAACGTCGATGTGGCAGTTGTCGAACGCCGCCGGAAACGTCCTCAGTCGAGGGTCGGAACAGCGCCGCCAAGATAGGCAGCAAGGTGGGTGATGTTGAATTGCAATCCTGTGTAGAAGGGACCGAACTCCGCGAATTTCGCACTCGCTTCGTCGAAGCGCATTTCGTAGATCAACTTCTTGAACACCAGCGGATCCTGGGCAAACAAATCGACGCCCCACTCCCAATCGTCGTACCCGATGGATCCGGAAATCACTTGCGTGACCTTTCCAGAATAGTGACGTCCGATCATCCCGTGTTCGCGCATCATGCTCGCACGTCGTTCGAACGGCTCTGAGTACCAATTCACACTTTCACCACGACGCTTGTTCATCGGGTAGAAGCACACGTAACGCGCGCGCGGCAGCTCGATGAAGAGACGGCTCATGACCCGCTGCCGCTGCGTTTCCATTTCGGCGTCGAACGCGCTCTCGAACGCTTCGCTTCCCGGCTTGTGGATCGCGCCGAGTTGCTCGTGCAGCTTACCTGTCATCTCGTACATGCCGAGCTCGACGATCGACACATACGACGTCGACGCTTCCAGGTAGCCGCTCAACTCGGTACGCGACAGCGCAAGCTGCGCGTGCGCGAGCTGCTCGAACCCTCTGCGGAAACAAATGAACATCAGATCCGCTTTGTGCCCAAGCATCTGGACGGCGGCCGTCGATCCTGCATCCGGGACCGAGAGCGCGCGTACCGCCTCATCGGACATGCGCTGGAGATCCGCCGGGCCCGCGCCACGCAGGCGATCCCAACGAATACGGAACATCAGGTGCAGGATGCTCCAGCCTTCCAGTGACTCAGGTACCAGTGGGTTGTGCATGGAGGGAATGTTACCCGGTCAACTCCCAACGTCCCAACCACCTTGCCAGTTCACGTCTGCCTACGTCGTCCCGGCAGCACCCGCGTGCCCGGGCTCTCGAAGAGCCTTGTGGCCAGAGCGGAATAGACGCGCTCCCAGCCAATCCCTGCTATCCGCCAATATCTCGTACACAGTGGGGATGACGAGCAATGTCAGCAACGTCGACGTGACGACACCACCGATCACCGTGATGCCGAGCGGCGCGCGGAAGTCTCCGCCTTCGCCGGTTCCCATTGCCACTGGCACCATGCCGGCCACGAGCGCGAACGTCGTCATCAGAATCGGCCGCAGGCGCACGCGGCCAGCCTGAATGAGCGCCTCGCGGCGCGGCATCCCGGCCTCCTCCGACCACTTGGCGAAATCGATCAGAAGGATGGCGTTCTTCGCCACGATCCCAACGAGCAGAATCACGCCGATCATGCTCATGATGTTGAGCGACTCGTTCGCGAAGAGGAGCGCCAGCATCACGCCAATCAGCGACAATGGCAGCGAGAGCATGATCGACAGCGGCTCGAGGAACGATCCAAACTGCACGACCAGGACGAAGTACATCAGCAAGATTGCCACACCGACCGCAACGAACATCTGGGTGAAGATCTCCTGCTGTTCCTCGGTCTCACCTCCCTGTGTGAGGGTGTAGCCGGGCGGGAAGGTCACAGCCTGCTGCACGCGGGCCATGGTGTCGCCGACCACCGCGGATAGCGCGCGGTTTTCTGTGTTGGCTTCGACGTTGACCACGCGATCGCGATCGAGGTGATCGATACGGGCCGGACCGATGGACGGCGTCACGCGGGCGACCTGGCCAAGCGGAATGCTTTTGTCGTTGTTGCTTCCCACGAGCAGCGGCAGCGATTCGAGATCGGCGACGACGGTGCGCGACTCCGGGGCGAGTCGGATGGTGACGTCTCTGGTCTCTCCCGACGGGTCGATCCAGTCTCCAACGTCGATGCCGGCAAATGCCGGCCGCAAGGCCTGGGCGACCTGGCCAACCGTGACTCCCAGGGAGCCGGCAAGCGATCGATCGATTTGCACGTCGAGTTCCGGTTTTTGTCCCTTCGTCGAGAGCGCCACATCCACCGCCCCCGGGACCTTCCGCATCTCCGTGGCGACGGCCTGAGCAAGACGTGTCAACTCCGTGGCATCGGGACCGCGCACCTGCAACTGAATCTGTTTCTCGCCGGGATTAAAGCCCGTGCTGATCGACGTGGTGATTCCGGCCATCTGGACCAGTTCCGAGCGAATGTCAGCCACTACCTGCAACTGACTTCGTGTGCGCTCGGTCTTCGGCTTCAGCTTGACGTAGACCACGCCTTCGTCGACGGCATCGCCCTGCCCACCGATCGACGTGTACACGTATTCGGTCTCCGGCCGCATCCGTGCGATGTGGGACACTTCCTGCGCCTTCACCCGTGTGTAGGCGAGATTCGATCCGGGTGGTGTTTCGATATCGATCCTGAACTCGGAGGTATCCATTTCCGGTACGAAGCCGGCGCCGACGACGCCCATCGCTGGGAGCGCCAGGGCGGCAACGAAGGTCACGATGGCGAGTGACACCATCGCAAAGCGATGATCGAGCGCCCACGCGATAACGCCCTTGTAGCGTTCTGCCTGACGGTCGAACCACTGGTTGAATCGTCCGAGTAAACGGGACACGAATGGCCGCTGCGCCAACGGCAGGTGGGGGTCCGGCCAGTAGGCCGAGAGCATCGGGTCGAGGGAGAACGATACGAACAGCGACACCAGCACCGAACAGACGATCGTCAGCCCGAACGGTTTGAACCACTGGCCGGCAACGCCACCGAGGAAGGCGATCGGAATGAACACGACGACGATCGACAAGGTCGTCGCCGTCACGGCAAGACCGATCTCGTCCGTTCCATCGAAAGCGGCCTTGTAGTGCCCCTTCCCCATCTCGACGTGACGCACGATGTTCTCTCTCACCACGATCGCATCGTCGATGAGAATGCCGATCGAGAGTGAAAGACCAAGCAGGGACATCGTGTTCAGCGTGAAGCCGTACGCCCACACGGCGACGAACGAGGCAAGAACAGAAACCGGAAGCGCGAGACCGGTGATGATGGTCGAGCGCCACGAATTGAGAAACAGGAACACGACAACGACCGTGAGTGCAGCCCCCTCGATCAGCGCCTGTTGCACGCCGGCGACGGACTCGGCCACGCGCACGCCGGCGTCGGTGACAACGCGAAGGGCCACACCCGCAGGCAGCGTGCGCTGGATGTCCGCTACACGGTTGCGAATCTGTTCGGCGACGGCCGTCGTGCTGAAGCCCGTCGACTTGAGGATGTCGATGCCCACCGCGGATTCGTCGTCATAGAGGGCAAACGAGCGCGGCTCCTCGGTCGCGTCGCGCACGTCGGCCAGATCACCGAGGCGAACAATGCGGCCTCCTGACTGCGAGACGACCAACTGCTTGAAGTCGGCAGGCGAATCGAGCCGTCCTTTGAGCCTGATCGTGCGCTCCTCGAGTTCTCCTTCGAGGCGACCGACCGGCGAAGCCAGGTTCTGCGACTGCAGTGCCTGGACCAATTGGGCGACGCTGACGCCGGTGGCCTGAAGATCGAGCGGCCGGATTTCCACGACCAGCTCACGCTCGACCGCGCCAACCAGGTTCACAGACGCCACACCAGAAATGGCCCGCAGGCGACGAGTGATGTCGGGGTCGGCAAGTCGCGTCAGCTCGGCGCCGGTGAGCCCCGGGGATGACAGCGTTAGCGACATGATCGGACGGTCGGCCGGATCGAATTGCGTGAGGATCGGCTCCTCCATCTCGGTCGGCAGTTCGTTGCGGATTTCCGAGATCTTGTCGCGAACCTCCTGGCTCGCCGTGCGCGGGTCTTTCGAGAAGTCGAACTCCACGATGATGTTCGCGAAGCTGTCGAGCGAATTCGATCGCATCCGATCGACGCCGCTGATCCCGGAGATCACTTCTTCGATCGGATCGATGACTTCACGTTCGACGACATCAGGTGATGCGCCCGGGTACGGGATCGCAATGACCACGACCGGGGCGTCGATCTCGGGGTACTCGTCGGTGTCGAGCTGGACGAGGGCGACCAGGCCGAACACCACGAACAGCAGCATCGCGACGATCGTCAGGACCGGGCGTTTGATGGCGGTGTCTGATATGAACATGGCAGTAATTCAGAATGCTGAATTAACGCGCGACCGCGATCTTCACCGGCGTCCCCGGGCTGATTCCCTGCGCGGCGCCGCGCAGCAGCGTGTCTCCTGCATTCAGTCCGGACGCGATCTGGACCTGCTCACGCCGCGGATCGCGCAATCCCAGCGTCACGGTAACGCGCTCGGTTGCGCCCTCACGCACGCGCAGTACCCAGGGATCCCCTTCGCTGGTATTCACGGCATTCAACGGCACGATCAGGCCGGTCGCCGAGGCGCTGACCACACGCCCCTCGGCAAAGAGGCCGGCCACCAGCCGTCCACCAACGTTGGGAATAGCCACGTAGATCGGCACCTGCCTCGTCGCCGAATCGGCCTGCGGCGCGATGCGCTCGATTTGTCCGCTGAACGAGCGGTCGTATCCGCGTACGGTGAAGTCCACTGATGCGCCCACGCGAAGCCCCGACAGGTCCTCCGACGGGACCGATGCTTCGAGCCGCATCGACGATGGATCGATGATGCGGAACAGTTCGGCGCCCGGCACCACGATGTCGCCGGCGTGCACGGTACGACTGGCCACGATGCCGGTGAATGGCGCACGGATGATGGTGTCGCCCAGCGAACGTTCCGCGCTGGCCAGCCTGGAGCGCGCGTCCGCAAGCGTGGCTTCCGCGGCGGTGACGGTGTTGCGCGCGACATCGAGCTCGCGCGCCGCCAAGGCGCCCGCCTCAACCAGCCGCTCCGTGCGTTCGGTCTCCCGCCTCGCGACGCCCAGTTGATTCTCCGCCGATCGAACCGCCGAAGCGGCCGATTGCCGGGCGTCCTCGAGCGTACGCGTCTCAATCCGCGCCAGGACGGCGCCACGCGCAACGGCCTGCGCCTCTTCGACCGACACCTCGAGAACCGCACCACCGAGCTCCGCGCGAACCGTGGCTTCGCGTGTCGGGGTCA